>ENA-OVGC01000076-OVGC01000076.1-human-gut-metagenome-genome-assembly--contig:-NODE-76-length-82569-cov-13.370967_pt1 | contig 82569 bp, 60 predicted proteins | sample MGYA00237768_ERZ505415 | MGnify/ENA primary metagenome ERZ505415 (study PRJEB26158, sample SAMN06016382) | human gut metagenome | biome: human gut; feature: ankylosing spondylitis patient; material...
CGAAAGCGAGGCCAAGTCGAAGGTCATCATCCTGCTGACCGACGGCGTGAACAACAGCGGCGAGATTGCCCCCCTGACGGCGGCCGCCATCGCCCGCGCACAGGGTATCCGCGTCTACACCATCGGCGTGGGCACGCGCGGCATGGCCCCCTACCCTGCCGTCGACATGTTCGGCAACACGACCTTCATCCAGCAGAAGGTCGAAATCGACGAGAAGATGCTCTCCCAGATTGCCGAGCAGACGGGAGGACGCTACTTCCGCGCCACCGACAACTCGAAGCTCAAGGCCATCTACGACGAAATCAACCAGCTCGAGAAGAGCCGCGTCGAGGTTTCGGAGCACGTCACCTACCACGAGCTCTTCGTGCCGTGGGTCGTGGCGGCCATCGTGCTGCTCCTGGCCGAGTTCCTGCTCGGCGCCTTCGTGCTGCGGCGGCTGCCGTAGCCGGCGCCGCGCCTCCGGACACTCCCGCCGGAGGCGCGCAACCCCATCGGGAGAGGATGCCCCGCGTCGGGAGCGCCTGACCGGCGCCCGAAAGCTCCGACCGGAGACGAGGCGGCATCCCCCACGTAACCCCCTCCGGTCGGACCCCATTCCGCTATGTTCCGCTTTGCCAATCCGCAATACCTCTGGCTGCTCTGGCTGCTGCCGCTGCTCGTGGCGCTCTTCTGGGCGGCCGCACGCAGCCGCCGCAAACGGCTCGAACGCTTCGGCCATCTCGACGTGCTGCGCGAGCTGATGCCCGACGTCTCGACGGGGCGCGTGAAGTTCAAGTTCATCCTCTTCTGCACGGCGATGACGCTCCTCATCCTCGCCGCCGCCCGCCCGCAGTTCGGGTCGAAACTCCGCGAACAGAAGAGCCAGGGCGTCGAGATGATGCTCGTGGTCGACATCTCGAACTCGATGCTGGCCGAGGACTTCGAACCCAACCGCCTCGAGCGGACCAAATACGCCATCAACAAGCTCTTCGACGGGCTGCATCAGGACCGCGTGGGACTCATCGTCTTCGCCGGCGAGCCGAAGGTGCAGCTCCCCATCACCTCGGACTACCGCATGGCCAAGGCCTTCGCCCGGCGCATCGACCCCTCGCTGGCCGACGTCCAGGGCACGGCCATCGGCAAGGCGCTCTCGCAGGCGCTGCTCTCCTTCTCGGGCGAGACGGCCGACAGCCACAGCCGCGTCATCATCCTCATCACCGACGGCGAAAACCACGAGGACGACGCACTGGAGGTGGCCCGGCAGGCTGCCGAGGCGGGCATCCGCATCTACACCATCGGTATCGGCACCCCCGAAGGTGCTCCCATCCAGATTAACGGCGAATTCATCAAGGACGCCAAGGGAGACATGGTGGTCTCGAAGCTCGACGAGGAGACGCTCCGCAAGATTGCCGAGCTGACCGACGGAGCCTATGTCCGCTCGTCGAAGCAGTCCATCGGACTCGACGAAATCGTCAAGAGCATCAACGACATGGAGCAGACGGAGTTTTCGACCGTCAAGTTCGAGGAGTTCAACGAACAGTACCCCTATCTGCTGGCACTGGCGCTCGTCATCCTGCTCTTCGAGTTCGTGCTGCTCGACCGCCGCAACCCGCTGCTGGCCCATCTGAACATCTTCCGCGAGAAGAAGAGACGGTAACCCGGTCGTCCCTCACCACCGAAAGGCCGGGACGACGTGTCGCTCCGGCCTTCCGGGTTACTTTTTTTGCACACACGGCGCACGCGAACCGCCGCAGCCCGCCGGTTCGCGCCATTTGCGCCATCCGCGCCATCCGTTCGATTCGCGCCATCCGTTCGGGCCCGCCATCCATTCCGACCGCCCCATTCGCTCTACTCGCTTCTTCCGCCCCATTCGCCCTATTTGGCCTATTTGCCGCGACGCCGGACAACCGTCCGCAGGCCGCATGACGGATGGAGGGAAGAGCCCCCGTCCGGAGGCATCCCGGCGCGGCGGGGAGGCGAAACGGCGGATTTTTCGGCCGACACAGCGGTTTTTCACGCATTAATTCCTACCTTTGCCGTGCAGGTCCGCTCTGTCGCCGCCGGTTCGTCCGGGGGAGGAAAGTCCGGGCAACGCAGAGCGCCACGCAAGCCAATCACTTGATATCCGTGAGGGTATAGGAGCGTAACAGAGAATAACCGCCCCGCATCCCGGGTTCGCCCGGAGCGGTGGTAAGGGTGAAAAGGCGGGGTAAGAGCCCACCGCAGAGGCAGCGATGTCATCTGGCCGTACGTCTCGTGGGTTGCAAGACCATGTATACCGGCAATTAAGGGTTGCTCGCCCGATGCCGGGGGGTAGGTTGCTTGAGACGGCAGGAGACTGCCGCCCTAGATAAATGACAGAGACCCGGAGGCAACTCCGGGGACAGAACCCGGCTTACAGGACCTGCACACCTCAGAGACCGGCTTCCCGCGGGGAGCCGGTCTCTTTTTTGTTCGCGGCGGCCGCGGCGGAGTCCGCGGTGGGCTCCGAAGTGGATTCCAAAGTGGGATCCGAGGCAGGTGCAGGTACAGGCTCGGATGCCGCGGCCGGTTCCGGAGCGGCTGCGGGGCGGCACGGGACGGCCTCAGCCGGCGGGCACTGCACGGGCTGTGCGGCCGCAGCCGGCGGGGAGAGCCGCGACGAGGCCCATGCCAGCACGACCCCGATGGCCACACCGAGCGCCGACTCGACGAAGCGCAGCAGGCAGTTCATCCCCGGGGCGAGCGCATGGTTCTGCTGCGAGACGAGCAGGATGGCCAGCAGCGTGATGGTTGCCATGCGGCCGTTGTCGGGAATGCCGAGCAACATGCTCAACGTGACGAGCAGCGCCACGGAGCACATCATCCCGAAGGTCGAAAAAGCAAAGAGCCGTAGATAGAGATAGGCGAGCAGCGCCCCGATTGCCGTGCCCGCAACCCGAAGCAGCCCGGCGCGCAGCGACTCGCGCAGGCCCGGGGTCTGCAGCACCACCACGGCCGACGTACAGGCCAGCATCGCCCCCATGCTGCCCGAAGCCCGATGGAAGGGGCCCATCACAAGCATCCCCGTCAGATAGGCCAGGACAACCCCGGCACAGCTTGCCGCCACCATCGCGGGCCGAATCCGGCGGAACGGGGCCCGGAAATCAAATCCCATACTCCACGAATTGTTTGTCCGCACCGGAGCGCATCAAGAAACGGGCCGAAACGCCGGGTGACCATCCGCAGCAGCCGAGGTCCGCGTTGCGGAAAGCCCCACCCTCCCCCATCGCGAAAACAACGGCTCCCGCCCCTTGTGCAAAGGGACGGGAGCCGCATGCAGGCGCGGGGCCGGTCGTCACTCGACAACCACCTCGTCGGTGAAAATCCACTTGCCGGGACGGCCGTTGTGCTTCGCCCGCAGCCGCACGTAGCGGCACGAGGCGTCGCCCTCCCAGGCATAGGTCTCGTAGTAGCCCGACAGCGCGTCGGGCGCTACCGGCGCAGCGACGCTCCCGAGCAGGCGGAACTCCTCGCCGTCGTCCGAGACAGAGAACTCGACCGACTCGGGCAGCAGGATGTCGGCGAAATAGTTCTGCATGAAGTCGGCCGCCAGCCGCTTCACGGGGCGCACCTTGCCCAGGTCGACCGTCACGGCGACATCCGTATCGAGCCACCCCTGCCAGCGGCCGTCGGCATAGTTCCAGCCGCCGCGGAGGCCGTCGGTGAGCGAGCCGTCGCCCGCCGCACGGTACTTCTCGCTGCAGGGCGGGTCGTACGCTACGGGGCACCCCGTCGAGAGCGAGCGGCAGGGCGTCAGCGATTCGGGACGGGGACCCACCTCGTGCTCGAGGTCGAAGGGCGTATGTCCCCGACGCTGCATCCATGCCACGGCTTCGAGCGCCCGGGTGCGGAAGTCGGCAAAGTCCTTGCGCTCCGGAGCGCTCCACCCCACCTCGGCAACGGCCAGCAGGCGGGGCCACGCATGCTCCTCGGCATCGCGCGCCGTCGGGACATGCTCGCACCAGAGATTGCCCTGCACGCCGAGAATCCGCCCCGTCACCTCGGCACCCAGCGAATCGGGCGCCGGGTCGTAGCCGTAAACCCGTTCGAGCGGGAGGAAGGCGAAGGGGGCCTCGACCATCTTGCGGGGGTCGTCCTGGCAGTAGTCCAGGTAGCAGTAGTCCGACGGCGACATGATGGCATCGTGCCCGGCACGGGCCGCCTCGATGCCGCCCGACACGCCGCGCCACGACATCACCGTGGCGTTGGGGGCCAGGCCGCCCTGGAGGATTTCATCCCAGCCGAGCAGGCGCCGCCCGCGGGCGTTGAGGAACTGCTCCACGCGGTGAATCATGTAGCTCTGCAGCTCGTCGACGCCGGCCAGCCCCTCGCGGCGCATCCGCTCGCGGCACTTGGGGCAGTCGGGCCACGACCGCTTGGTCGCCTCGTCGCCGCCGATGTGGATATACTCCGAGGGGAAGAGCTCCATCACCTCCTCGAGCACCCCCTCGACGAAGGCGAAGGTCTGCTCGTTGCCGATGCAGAGGTCCGCATCGACGTAGGGCCGGCCGCTGCACGAGAGCCCGGGATAGGTGGAGGTCACCTCCTCGCTGTGGCCCGGCATCTCGATTTCGGGAATCACCGTGATGTGGCGCTGGCGCGCATACTCGACCACCTCGCGAATCTCCTCCTGCGTATAGTAGCCGCCCCGGGCTGCGGGGTCGTCGCGGTGGCAATAGCGTTTGCCGTTGGCCGTCCAGGCGCTCCACGTCGCCTCGGGACGCCATGCGGCGAAGTCGGTCAGCTCGGGATAGCGGCGGATTTCGATGCGCCACCCCGCCCCGTCGGTCAGATGCCAGTGGAAGCGGTTGAGCTTGTAGCGCGCCATCAGGTCGAGCTGGCTCTTCACGAACTCCGCATCGCGGAAATGGCGCGAAACGTCGAGCATGTAGCCGCGATAACCGAAACGGGGCGCGTCGGCAATCCGCACCGCCGGGATGCGCCCGCCGTAGTGCTCGGCCAGCTGGCAGAGCGACTGCAGACCGTAGAAGAGGCCGGCGGCATCGGAAGCCGTGATTTCGACCCCCGCAGGGCTCACCTCGAGGCGGTACCCCTCGGCCGGGCCCTCGCCCGTACGCTGGAGCTGAAGCGGTGCGTACTCGTCGCTTTGGGCCTCGCGGAGCGGCAGAGGCGACGTGCGGCACCAGGCTGCCAGGTCGTCGTGTTCCGGCCCGGGGAGGTTGTCGCCGTAAAGGAGCGTGTCGGGCATCTCGAAATGGCCCTTGCCCCACTCGACCGACTGCGGGACGGGAATGATGCCCGGACCCGACGGCGCATCGTGACCGCAGGCTCCCGCCAGAAGGGCCGCCAGTAGGCAGCCGACCGTCAAACGGATGGTTTTCATGGTTCTCTTGGTTCTTGTGATGTTCATGGATTTCAGTATCGGATTTGTCCCCCTCACGACAGGGCTCTTTTCGCGCAGTCCCGGCATTCGCTGCCGGCGGATATGGAAAAAAGGCCGTACAGTCGCTGCGTCTCGACGCAACCGACCGCACGGCCTCTTGCTAAACGGTTACCCGGCTGTTGCGGGTCCCGCAGGGATTACAACCAGCGGGTATCCATCATCGTCGGGTTGCTCGAACCGCCGACGGCATCGTGTCCGTGGCCCGTTTCATCGCGCACGATGTTGCCGCTTCCATTCGGATTGGGCTCCCATGCGTTCATGCGCCAGTAGGCCACCAGGCCCTCCGACGTCGGGTCGACGTAGTTCATGTTGTTGGCGATTTCGTTCTGCGAGAGTGCGCGGCTCCATACGCGGGCCTCGGCGATGTAGCCGTAGAGGTAACGGCCGCCGCCATAGGATGCTCCGAGGTAGAAACCACCCGAGTTGTCGCTCGTCAGGTTCATCATCTCGCCCTGCGTCGGAGTACCCGTCGCATACTGGCCGTCGATATAGATGTCCCACGACGAACCGGTCCATACGGCAGCCACGTGGTACCACTTGTTCGTGTCGAACGGTTTGTCCGTTGCAGCCGGCTGGTAGCTGTCGTGGCAAATCTGCAGCACGTTGGGGTCGATTTTCACGTCGCCGAAACGGACGCCGCACATGCCCTCGATACCCATAATCGACGAAATGTAGGGGTCGCTGCTTGCAAAACGCTCCATGAAGACGCGCGCCTCGAGCGTCAGCTGCGGCATCTCGGCAAGACTTGAGGTCTCCTGGAACGACGGAATCTTGTAGACGTTGCCGCTGCCCAGCATAATGGCCTTGCTGACAACCGGAGTCTTGAAGACGATGTAGACCGTACGCGACGGTTCGAGAATGCCAATCGAGCCGTTGACCGACTGGATGCTTACCGGCATGCAGTAGGTTGCGCCCTCGGCGAAGTCATCCATCGAGGTCACCGTGAAGTCGGCCATCGACGAAGTGGTGAAACCGGCCGAGATGACCACCTTGTCGTTCAGGAACTCGTAGCTCCCCTCGGGCAGCGGCTGGTAGTTCTTGCCGTACTTGAGGTTGTAGGAATCGACCAGGTCGGGACGCAGTTCGAGCGTCACCTCGAGATCGTGCGAAGCCTTCTCCGACGCAGTCACCGAGACAGCCGTGCTGGCCGGAAGTTCGTCGATGGTCACACTCATCGAGGGCACCGACTGCGCATCCGTCATGTAGACGACGGGTTCGTACTCCGCCGATTCCTGGCAACCCGTTGCAAGGGCTGCAGCAAAGAGCAGCGGAAATGCTAAATATTTCAGTTTCATAGTCATTTTCGTTTTTGAATTGGGTCGGATTAGTTCTTCGGGCTCCAGATTTCAAGCTCGCGCATACCGCAGAAATTACCCGAGGTATCGTAACGGTCGGTGATGTCGAAGCGGATGTAGCGGGCCTCTACCGGCTTGGCGAAGGTGAACCACTGCATGATGCCGTTGTCACCCGTAGCCTTGGCAATGGTCACGTCACCGGCATTCTGGCGCACCCAGGCCTGGCCGTCAACAGAAACCTCGACATTGCGGATGGTCTTCACCGAATAGGTCGTATTGGTGTAGCAAACGCCCCAGGCAACAGTGCTTACCGGATAGCTTTTCTTCATGTCGATGGTAATGCGGCCTCCGACACCCACCTGCCAGGAGTAGTAGTTGTTGAAGATGGCATAGAATCCATTGTCGTTCGCCGCATCACGGCCGTTGAAGAGCGACGCCGTGTCGTTGTAGTCCCAGACACCCGTACCGCCGACGGAGGAGAGGTTGAGGATGTCGATTGTCCAACCGAGCTTGTTGTTCGCGTTGTCAATCATCGTGCAGTTCTCCTCGAAAGGCTCGAGGTTCTGCTCGGCGGCAAGGTTCTCCTCACCGAGATAAACCAACAGGTACTTCACGCCACGCTCGGCATCGGCCTCGTAGTCGTTCAGCGACTCCAAATCGGGACGCAGGGCAATCATCGTATGACCCGCCTCGAAGACCGACAGGTCGGCAACCGAAACCGTCAGCTCTCCGGTCGACGTCGTAGCCTCGGCCGCTACCGACAGCTTGCCGCTCACGGTAACATCGGACTCCTCAATCATCATGTATTCAGTGCCGTTTGCCTCGTTGTAGGCCTCGACAAGCGAGTTGTCGACAACATAGCCGAACTGGATGTCGGAGATGGCGGCCAGCGAAAGCTGAGCCGAGAGCGTCGTCTCGACCTCGGCGCTGTAACCGCCGTCGAGCAGCGAGAGAACCGAGATGTTCTCCACCACGTCACCCATGGTCGACACCTTGATGGTCGTAGTGCCCTTGGTGATAATCAGATACTTCACATAGCCCGTCTCGTCATAGCCGAAACCATTGGGAAGGGCCGGGAGAACAGGAACGAGGTATTCGCCGTCGGCCAGTCCTGTGACATCGACCGTTGCGGTCACGTCGCTTTCGCTCTTCTCGGCGCCGGCTGCAAAGTGAAGCGGACCGGAGAAGGTAACCAGAGTGGCATCGAGCGTCAGGTATTCGGTGCCGTTGTCGTGGTTGTAGCTCTCAACGAGCGTGTTGTCAACTGCAAGCGTGATGTCGGTATCGGCCTCGACCACCTGCGACAGACGAGCCGAAAGCGTGGTGGTGACATCGCCGTAAACGACGCCCGAAGGAGTCACGCTTACCTCGAACGACTCGGTGCCGGCCTCGTTGATGGCCACGAGCGTCTTCGAGTAGTCGCCGATGGGGGCGGGGTTCACGGCCTGGATGGCGCGGCGCATGTACTTGTAGGGCATGTCGTTGTGGGCATACTCGTACTCCATGTGGTAGGCACCGAAGCCGCCGCCCTCACCCTGCGTCGGGTTGAAGAGCGCCATACCCAGCAGCGAATTGACCGTCTGGCCGTCACGCGTACGATGGTCCACGCCGCCGGTCTTCCAGTAGGACTCGAAGTTTTCGGCAAAGATATACTGTTCGGGCTTCCAGCCTGCATTGTAGGCGTTGTTGAAACGGTTCTGGAGGTCGGTATATCCGCTCGATGCATAGGCCTGTACGATACCGTAGTCGAAATACTCGACATACTCGCCCGATACGGCATAGGGAACACCGTCAATCATGAACAGACGGCCGGTTCCCGACTTGGGACCCACGTACTTGCCCATCGCCACAATCAGCTTGTTGAAGAGCTCTGGTGCGGGGTTGTCCACGAAGGGACCGCTGGCACCATAACCCGGCTCGTAGTCGATGTCGATACCGTCGTAGTTGTACTTGTCCATCGAGTCCTTGCAGTAGGCCTTGGCGTAGGCCTCGATGGCCTCATCGCTGTAGGGATCCTCGAACATCGAAGCAAAAGGCTCGGGCATCTCGTCCGAGAAGATGGTATAGGTCACCTTCGTACCCTTGACCTTCTGGACGAACTCCTTGTCGGCCATCTGGGTCTCGTTCAGCGAGTGCCACTGGCTCCAGATGGAGATGATGTCCATCGAGTCGGGGCAGTTGGAAATGCGGGTCTGGTACGAGGGGCCCATTGCGGTCCAGGTACCGTACCACCCGAACGCAATCTTGTGGTCGGTCTTCTTGTAGTCGCGCAGACGCTGGTAGTAGGCGTTGTCGCGATGAATCTGCTCCTGGTCGCTCGGGTTCTGCACGTTCACCCGCTCGGGAGTCGTCTCCTTCTCGCAGCCGGCAAACAGGCTACCCAGCAACAGGGTGCAGAGCGCGTATTTAAAGATATTTTTCATCGTTATTCGTCTTAAGGTTTCGGGTTAGTTGTTTTTCTTGTCCCACCAGAGCTTGGTCGAACCCTGATCGGGGCCTCCGAGCAGGCGGATGGCGCGGTTGAGCGCGGCACTGTTGTTCGAGTACTCCGAACGGGGGAAGGTCATGCGGCGAATCTGCTCGTTGACATCGACCGTTCCGTTGCTGCGGTCATGCACAATCGGGAAAATCTTGGGATAGCCCGTACGGCGGAACTCCGACCAGGCCTCCTGGCCGTTGGGGAACATGGCAATCCACTTCTGGGTGATGATGCGCTCGAGCTGCTCCTCCTGGTCGGCGCCGTCATCCCACTTGACCGTAATCTGCGACGGAGCGCCGATGCTGTAGGTGGTCGTCGACGACGAAGCATCCTCGAATGCGGCCGGTTTGGCCTCGCTCTCGGCATAGGTCGCAGCCTGGGCAGCCGACAGACCGTTCTCGAGGAACGACAGCTCGATACCCATGTTGTAGAAGGTTCCGGCGTCACCGCCCATTGCCCAGCCGCGCATCGCACCTTCGGCGCGCAGGAAGGCAACCTCCGACGACATGAGCCAGCGTACGGGCGTCGTCTTGTCGACGTTGGGCACCGACATGCCGAGGTAGTACTCCTTGGTGATGGCGGCGATACCGTTGCGCACGCCGTGGTACTTGCCGTCCTCGCAGGGCTTGAAGTAGGTTGCGAGGCGCGGGTCGCTGTAGCCGTTCAGGTAGGCATCCATCGTCGCGCCCATGCGCGTGTCGGCGTAGGCGTTCCACACCTCCTCGAGCGGGTTGAATACCTGGATGGAACCGTAGGATGCCAGCGTGGCGCTCTCTTCGGCCGACTCGATGACACCGTCGCGGACAGCCTCTTCGGCCCACGTCTTGGCCTGGTCGGGAATGACATACACCAGACGCATCGCCATGCGCAGCTTGAGCGAGTTGGCCAGACGCAGCCACTTGGGATAGCTGCCCTGGTAGATGATGTCGACGCTCGAGAGCGGCGTGGCGTCGGGCGAGTTGGTCGCATACTCCTTCAGCACTTCGATGGCCGCATTGAGGTCCTCGAAAATCGACATGTAGACCGTCTCCTGCGAGTCGTAGGGATTCTCCGTCTCACCGAAGTGGGTCACGGGCAGCGGACCGTAGATGTCGGTGGCGCGCTGCAGGGCAAATACCTTGATGACCTCGGCGATGGCGAAGGTATCCTCGGAAATCTGCTCGGCCTCGTAGGCGTAACGCAGCGTCAGCCATGCAGCCATCACGTCGGTGAAGGCTACCGAGAAGGGAACGTTGTTGTAGTCGGTGGCATCGAGCGCATAGGTGGTCGTGTTGACGCCGCCGTTGTCGAACGAGCTGATGGCCGCCATGTAGCCCGAGTAGGAATCACCCATCAGGTTGCAGGCACGCTGGTAGGCATTGGCTCCCTCATCGCTGCAGGGGATGACGGCATCCATCTCCATGGTCGTAATCAGGGTTTTCTGGTCGATTTCCTGAGCCGAATCGGGGTCGGTGTTGAACCCTTCGAACCCGCTCGTGCAGGAGCCCAGCATGAGGCCCGAAAGAGCGACTACGAAAGCCCCTTTGGTCATGTTCAATATGTTTCGTTTCATTGGGTCGGTTGTTTTAGAATTGGAGTCTTACGCTGAAGCCGATGGTGCGGACCGAAGGCTGCATGAAGTAGTCGAGTCCCTGGTAGTAGGTACCCGTCGAAGCGGTGATTTCGGGGTCGAACGGAGCCTTGTTGTAGAACATGAAGAGGTTGCGGCCGACGAGTGCAACGCTCATGCTCAGCTTGTCGTTGAACCACTTCGTAGGCAGGTCGTAACCGAGCGTCAGTTCGCGCAGGCGCACGTTGGTCATCGAGTAGACGTAGTGGGCCAGCATCGACATACCGTTACCCGAGTTGGCGTAGAAGGTCTTCGCATCGGGAATCTGCTGCGTGTCGGAAATCCATACGCCGCCGTTCTCGCGGGCCTGGGCCGAAGCCTCCGATACACCGTACTCGTCCATCAGGGCCTGCGTGGCCGATACGCCGCGGCCGCCGATACGGGCGTCAATCAGGACGCCGAGCGTGATGCCCTTCCATGCGAACTGGTTGTTCCAGCCCCAGCGGAAGCGGGCCTCGGTGTTACCGCCGTAAATCCACGTGTTGCGGTCGAGAATCACCGTATTGGAGTTGGGGTCGACATAGATTTTGCCGAACTCGTCGGTCTTGAAGCCCGTCACGTAGAAGTCGCCGATGGAGCCGCCCTTCTTGACCTGCATGCGGTAGCCGCCGTAGTCCATGTTGACCTCGTCGACGGTAACCAGGTTGCCGGCCACGTCGCGCGTGCCCTCGGGAACCAGCTCCTTGACCTTGTTGCGGTTCATCGAGAAGTTGACGTTGGTCGACCACGAGAAGTCGCGCCACTTGTTCTTGTAGCCCACAACGGCCTCGATACCCCAGTTGTTCACCTTACCGGCGTTGATGTAGGCCTGCTTGTAACCCGTGCTGGGAGGTGCGTCGTACTTGAAGAGCTGGTTGTAGGTGTTGGTGTTGTAGTAGGTAGCATCCAACCAGAACTTGTTGCCCAGGAACTTGGCGTTGAGACCCACCTCGAACGACTTGGTGCGCTCGGGCGTCAGGTTGACGGCCGGTGCAGCGGCCTCCGACGAGACGACGCCGCCCACGTTGATGGGGTAGTTGCGGCCCGTGATGTAGCGCTCGGGGGCGTTACCTACCTCGGCATACGAAGCGCGCACCTTGAGGAACGAGATGCCTGCCTTCGAGAGGTCGGTCATCGACGAAATCACGGCCGAGAGACCCACCGAGGGATAGAAAATCTTGTAGTCGCCGGTGAAGGCCAGCTGCGAGGCCCACTCGTTGCGGGCCGTCACGTCGAGGTAAATCATACCCTTCCAGCCCAGCTGGAGCGTTGCGTAGACGGCCTGCACCTGGTCGTGGTAGCGGCTGATGTAGGGCTTCGTCTGCGAGTGCTGCATGTCGATGTTGTAGAGGGTGAACTTGTTGGGCTGCGTAGCCAGATGGCCCTCGAAGCCGGTTACCTTGTTCTTGTCGTCCATGAGGCTGGCACCCAGGTTGAACTGCAGCGAAAGGCGGTCGTCGAGGAACGTCTTGTCGATGCTCAGCAGGGCGTCGGCATAGAGGTTGTTGTGGGTGGCCGTGTGGTCGAGGTAGTTACCGTACTCCGAAGCGAAGAGCTCGTCCGACGATGCGTAGATTTTACGCGTGTAGTTCATCGTCGTGTTGTCCATGCGGACGCGGCCCGTCAGGCTCATCCAGTCGGTGATGTCCCACTTCATCGTACCGTTGAAGGTGTAGCGGTGCGCCGTGTTCTCGAAGAGCTCGCGGTTGGTCACCCAGTAGGGGTTCTCGACACCGGTGAGGAACTCGAGGGGCCAGAACTGCTTCATGTAGCCGGCCGTAGCGTCGTAGCGCTCGTAAATCTGGTACTTGCGGATATCGTCACCGCGCGGGAAGAGGTAAATCGGAATCAGCGGGTTGTGGTAGAGACCCTGCACGAGCGAGTTGCGGTCGTACTGGCGCATGTAGGTGGCACCCACGTCGAGCGTCAGACGGTCCTTCACCAGCTCCGTCGTGTTGCGCAGCGAGAAGTTGTAACGGTTGTAGACGTTGTTGGGGATGATACCGCGCGAGTTGACCGAAGCGGCCGAAGCGTAGGTCTGGTTGCGCGAGTTGCCGGCCGATACCGACACCGAGTTGGTCGTGTTGTAGCCGGTCTGGAAGAAGTCTTTCGGGTCATAGGAAGTAGGATGGGCCAGACGCGAACCCCAGCTCATCGAGGGCGAGGTCTCGTCGGTGCCGTAGCGGTTCTGGAACTGCGGCATCACGAACGGGGTCGAGAAGGTGGTGTTGTTCGAGTAGTTCACCTGCAGGCGGCCCTCCTCACCCTTCTTGGTGGTGATGAGAATCACACCGTTGGCACCCTGCGAACCGTAGAGCGCGGCAGCCGTTGCACCCGACAGAATCGACATCGACTCGATGTCCTCGGGGTTGAGGTTCGAGATACCCTCGTAGTCGCCGCCGTCGGGCGTCTCGAACATACCGGCCGTCTGCTCCGAACGGAGGCTCGGCATCGGGATACCGTCGATTACGTAGAGGGCGTTGTTGTTGCCGTTGATGGACTTCACACCACGCATCACCACGCGGGTCGAACCACCCGTACCCGAGGCGCTGGCGTTAATCTGGAGACCGGCAACCTTACCCGAGAGGGCATTGACGAAGTTGGCGTCCTTCACACTGTTGACGATGTCGCCCGACACCTCCTGCACGTTGTAGGTCAGCGCCTTCTCCGAGCGCTTGATACCGAGGGCGGTAACCACCACGGCGTCGAGCACCTCGGTGTCCTCGTGCATGACGATGTTCAGAGGCGCGTTGCCCGTTACGGGAACCTCCTGCTTGGCATAGCCGATGAGCGATACCTCGAGCACGTCGCCCGGCTTGGCCTGGGGCAGCGTGAAGTTACCGTCCAGGTCGACGGCCACACCGACGGTCGTACCCTTGATGACCACCGTGGCGCCAATCAGGCCGAGACCCTTGGCGTCCTTGACCGAACCCGATACGCCCTTGGCGCCCTTGGCGGGCTGGGCGGCAACCTGACCGGCCGTCTTCGAAAGCACAATATGCTTGTCCTTGACCGTGTAGTTGATACCCCGGCCGGCGAAGAGCTGGTCGAGTGCGGAGGGAAGAGCCGCATCGCGCGCCGTGAGGCTCACCTTCTCGGCGGGGTTGATGTCGGAGGTATTGTAGACGAACGAGAAGCCCGTCTGCTCCTGAATAGTCTGGAAAACTTGGGAAATGGATGCGTCGCGCACCTCTACGGTAACACGAGGCTCAGCGGTCTGCGCGGATACCTTCAGGCCGAAGCATGAAAAGAGCAGGACCGGAACAATCAACAGGCAACGGAGACGTGCGCATGCACGATGTACACCCCCTGCCTGCGACAAGGTTTGTTTTTTCATTGGTTGTTTTAGGTTTGAATTAGAAATTCTGGTGATTTTTCGCCGCCTCGTAGGCGACGTCCGGTCGGGTAGTAGTTATCTACTCATAGGCAAATCTGGTTTTTTTCGTTATTATTCCGTTTATTCGATTTATCGGCAGAATGGGCGGCCTCGGCGGCCTGCCCGTCAATTGGCATAGAGCTCGATGTCCTCGCTGTTCACCTTGTAGTGGAACTTGTAGGTGAGCTGAAGCACCGACATGATGTGGTAGATGCCGTCCTCGAGGTGGAAGTCGCCCGAGAAGCGCTCCTTGCGCAGACTGTCGTCCATGAAGCGCACCTTGACGTTGTAGTAGCGCTCCAACTCGGCCACAATCTCCTCGAAGGTGTTCTGTTCGAAGCGGAAATGGCCCTCAATCCAGTCAATCGAGTTGCCGGCCGCCTCGCAGTTGTGCAGCTGCATGTATTTGGTCCGGGTGTCGAAGACCAGCATCTGCGACGGGCGCAGGCGGACCGAATAGTCCTCGCTGCCCGAAACGGAGGCCGCCACGGCTCCTTCGAGCAGCACGGTAGTCACGCAGTGGCGCGCATTGTCGTTGCGGATGTTGAATTTCGTACCGAGCACCTTGACATCCAGGCCGCCGCTCGAGACGATGAAGGGCGACGCGGGGTCGTGCTCCACCTCGAAATAGGCCTCGCCGGTCATCGTCACGCGGCGTTCGCGCGAGAAGAGCGGGGTGCGGTACTCGACACGGCTCGACGAGTTGAGCCACACCTTCGTACCGTCGGGCAGCTCGACCTGCGAACGTTCGCCCAAATCGGTGTAGACCACCACGGGACGCTCGAGCCGCTCGGCAAGCGAGACGGTCTTCACGGCAGCGCCGGCGACGAGCAGCACGGCAGCCGCAGCGGCAGCCGAGCGCCACACCCAACGGCGGACGATGCCCCGACGCGGGTGCATCCGCGACTTGAGGGCGCGCAGCGAGCGCTCGACATCGACCTCCTCCGAAGCGCGGAGCCGGTCGTTGAGGTACAATATGTAATATACCTCGCCCAGCATCTTGCGGTTGGCGGGCGAAGCATCGTACCACGCCTCGATTTCGGCGGCTTCGGCGGCTTCGAGCTCACCGCGCAGGTAGGCGGCAAGCCGCTCTTCGGTCATTTCGGTCATCTGATATGGCTCCATTCGGGTCTTCATCTGATAGTAATACAATCGAGCGGGGCGGGTTACTAACCGTCCTGCATATTTTTTTCAAAAAAATTTCGGGCACCCTGCAAATCCGCACCGCCGAAGGCGACGGACGGAGGCGATGCCGCGCCGGAAACCGGGGAGGGGGCGGAGAGGAGCGGAGAGGGGCCGCAGGCCGGCAGCAACGGTTTCGGGCCGCTCCGAAGCCTGCCGCAGAGGGCGCGGCAGCACGGGAGACAGCACAACGCGGGCGGGCGGAACGGGACGCAGGAGCGGCAGGGGCAAAAGACAGCCCGGCGCGGCAGACCGTGCAACGCGGCGGGCGGAACGGGACGGCGGGCGCATGCTCATCGGCCTTCGGGCCAGAAGAGTAGCAAGATGAGCGGCCAGTAGTCGCTGAGCTCCTCGCGCAGGAAGCGCACCGTCTGCCCGATACGGTAGTTGACCGTCTGGGGCGATACGTGAAGCTCTTCGGCGATTTCGCGATGGGTCTTGCCCTCGAGCCGGTGCATCCGGAAGGTCTGCTGGAACTCCTCGGGCATGCGCCGCAGGGCTGCGGAGAATCGCCGCACCAGTTCGCTCTCGAAGTAGAGGTCGGGGTCGTCGAACTCCTCCTCGAAATCGGCCGCAAGCTGCCGGATGACCCGGCTCTTGATGCTGTTGCGGGAGACGCTGTTGAGCGACTTGTTCTTGACGATGGTGAAAAGCAGCGACTTGAGAGGCATCTCGGGGATGAGCGTCCGGCGGTTTTCCCAGAGCCACATGAGCGTATCCTGCACCAGTTCCTCGGCACGGGCCAGCGGCACGAATCGGGAGGCATAGGCGCACAACGGCCGGTAGCTCTGGCGAAACAGGGCGTCGAAACAATGCTCGTCCCCGTTGCGAAGCGCATCGACAACCCGGCGGTTGTCCCCGAAATCGAACTTGTCACGTATCTCTTCCATCATCTGACGGCTCACCGGCAAAGGCCTCCGAAGAGGGCCGCTCGTCCCAAAAAGAGGAATTCCTCGGAAAACAAAAATACTATTTCGGCACAAAAATACAAAAAAGGTCACCGATTTCTTTCCGAAAAATCGTCCGCCCGACACAACCGGGCCGCGAGGAAGAACGGTTCGGACGCCACGCCATACCATCATCCGGCACGGAAGAGCGCCGTCCCGTTTCCCGAAAAAAACGTTCCGAAGGGACCGGAATCCGACATCGGCAGAATCCGGCCGCAACAGCCGTCAGCGCGGCACACAGGCGGCCGAACGGGACACGGCGGACTCCCGACAGAGGATTCCGTGCAGCCGGAGTTCACGTCGGCCGGTCCAAACGCATAAGAACTTTGCGCCAAAACAGACACTTTTTGCGAAATAATATTTATCTTTGTCCGACTCTTGCCCCATTGAAATGGACCGACACGCCTCGCCGCCTCCGCGGACCGAGGCTTCGCACCCGGACGGGCAGGGCCGTCGGGGAACTGTCCCCGCCTCAACCTAACAGAACCGCATCATGATACAAATCGGGAACACACTGCGTTTGGACGAAGTCGAACGCATCCTCTTCGGGGAGGAGCAGGTCGTTCCTCAGGAACGGATGCTCCGCGAAGTGGAGGAGTGCCACCGCTTTCTGGCGGAGTTCGCCTCCGACAAGGTAATTTACGGCATCAACACCGGATTCGGCCCGATGGCCCAATACCGCATAGACGACGGAGACCTCCGCGCCCTTCAGTACAACATCATCCGCAGCCATGCCACCGGAGCCGGCGAACCGCTCCCCGAGGTGTGCGTGCGCGCGGCCATGCTGGCCCGCATCCAGACCTTCGCCCAGGCCCGCTCGGGCGTTCACCCCGAAGTCATCTCGCTCCTGGCGGAGCTGCTCAACCGTCATATCACTCCCGTCGTGCCGCGCCACGGCAGCGTCGGCGCCAGCGGCGACCTGGTCCAGCTGGCCCACATCGCTCTGGCCCTCATCGGCGAGGGCGAGGTCTTCCAGCGCCGCAACGGCAAGCTGGTGCGCCGTCCGACGGCCGAAGTATTGGCCGAGGAGGGCATCGCCCCGCTGGGCGTACACCTGCGCGAAGGGCTGGCCATCACCAACGGCACGGCCGTGATGACGGGCATCGGGCTGGTCAACCTCCTGGAGGTGCGCCGGCTGCTCGACTACGCCGTGGCCGCCTCGCTGCTGATGAACGAAATCGCCTCGTCGTACGACGACTTCCTCTCGGAGGAGCTCAACGGCATGAAACACCACGCCGGACAGCGCGACATCGCCGCCGCGATGCGCCGTGCGGCCGAGGGCGGACAGAGGCTGCTCAAGCGCGAGACGGTGCTCTACCACCGCCACACCGAACAGTGTTTCGAACACAAGGTCCAGCCCTACTACTCGCTGCGCTGCATTCCCCAGATTCTGGGTCCCGTACTCGATACGGTGCGGGGCGTCGGGCGGGTGCTGGCCGACGAGCTGAACTCGGTCGACGACAACCCGGTGGTCGACCCCCGTACGCGCAATGTCTACCACGGCGGGAACTTCCACGGCGACTACGTGTCGCTGGAGATGGACAAGCTCAAGATTGTCGTGACGAAACTCACGATGCTGGCCGAGCGGCAGATGAACTACCTCTTCCACGACCGCATCAACGGCATCCTGCCCCCCTTCGTCAACCTCGGCAAGCTGGGGCTCAACTACGGGCTGCAGGCGGCGCAGTTCACCGCCACCTCGACCACGGCCGAAAGCCAGACGCTCTCCAACCCGATGTATGTCCACAGCATCCCGAACAACAACGACAACCAGGACATCGTCAGCATGGGCACCAACTCGGCGCTGCTCTGCCGTCAGGTGGTCGAAAACGGCTATCAGGTGATGGCCATCCACCTCATGGCGCTGGCCCAGGCGGTCGACTGTCTGGACATCGCCGGGCAGCTCGCCCCGACGACACGCCGGCTCTACGACCGGGTGCGCGAACGGGTGCCGGCCTTCCGCGAGGACACGCCCAAATACCGCGAAATCGTGCGGCTCGAGGAGCTGATGCGCACGCAACCCGCCGGGGTGCTGACCGAATACGAATAGGAGCAGGACAGGCGGAGCGGGTCGGAGCATCCGTCCGCCAAAACGGCTTGACGAAACCAACCACGGAGCGAGCGGGCCCGCCGACGGGCCCGGACGCTCCGATTACGGCATAATATGGAAGCGAACGAAACGAACCGATACGCCCTCGTCACGGGCGCCAGCCGCGGCATCGGCCGCGCCGTGGCGCTCCGTCTGGCAGGAATGGGCTATACCGTACTGGTGAACTATCTCTCGAACGCCGCAGCAGCCGAGGAGACGCTCGCGCTCATCCGCCGCGACGGCGGACAGGGCGAACTGCTCCCCTTCGACGTCGCCGACCGCGAATCGACCGAACAGGCGCTCGGGGGTTGGCTGGAGCATCATCCCGACGCCGCAGTCGAGGTAGTGGTCAACAACGCCGGCATCCGGCGCGACGGACTGCTCATGTGGATGCCCGACGAAGACTGGTACCGCGTGCTGCGAACCAACCTCGACGGGTTCTTCCACGTCACGCAGCCGCTGCTCAAGGGGATGCTCGTCCGCAAGTATGGCCGCATCATCAACATCGTCTCGCTCTCGGGTATCAAGGGGCTTCCCGGACAGGTCAACTACTCGGCAGCCAAAGGCGGTCTCATCGCCGCCACCCGTGCACTGGCTCAGGAGGTGGCCAAGAAGCGGGTCACGGTCAATGCCGTCGCCCCGGGATTCATCCGCACCGACATGACGGCCGACCTCGACGAGGCGGCGCTGCGGCGGACCATTCCGGCGGGCCGTTTCGGCGAAGCAGAGGAGGTGGCCGACCTGGTGGCCTTCCTCGCCTCGGAGAAGGCCTCTTACATCACCGGCGAGGTGATTTCCATCAACGGAGGAATCTTCTGAGAAGAGCGGGAGTCGCCCATCTGGAAGTGCGGATGCTAAAAGAGAGACCCCGGGCACAGAGTCAGAGGATGACGGAAAACCAGAGGAAGGGCGGAAGGCCGAAGAGCCCACCCGCCGTACGGATTGAAGGAGGGATGCAACCCCGCGACGGGAGGTCACGGACACGCTCCGTACAAAATCGGAAGGAACATTGAACACGTAAAACAGAACATCACAGGAAACAAGGCTACACAGCAAGCATGGAACAACACAGAGTCGTCATAACGGGCACGGGCATCTACTCCTGCATCGGCGAAAACCGCGAGCAGGTCGCCGAATCGCTCTACTGCGGGCGGTCGGGCATCGGGCTCGACCCCGCACGCAAGGAGCTGGGCTACCGCTCGGCACTCACGGGCATACTCCGCAAACCCGACCTGCGGAAGGCACTCGACCGCCGGCAGCGGATGTGCCTCTCGGAACAGGGCGCCTACGCCTACGTCGCCACGGCCGAAGCGCTCGCCCAGGCGGGCATCGACACCGACTGGCTGCTCACCCACGAGACGGGCATCCTCTACGGCAACGACAGCAGCGCCGAGGCGGTCGTGCACGGCGCCGACGTCATCCGCGAAAAGCGCAACACGGTGCTCGTCGGGTCGGGCAACATCTTCCAGTCGATGAACTCGACGGTGACGATGAACCTGGCGACCATATTCAACCTGCGGGGCATCAACTTCACCGTCTCGGGAGCCTGCGCCAGCGGCTCGCATGCCATCGGCATGGCCTACCTGCTCATCCGCCAGGGATTGCAGGAGTGCATCGTATGCGGCGGTGCCGAGGAGGTCAACATCTTCTCGGTGGGCAACTTCGACGCGCTGAGCGCCTTCTCGCTCCGCGAGCAGGAGCCGACTGCGGCCTCGCGCCCCTTCGACCGCAACCGCGACGGTCTGGTACCGAGCGGAGGAGGCGCCACGGTCATCGTCGAAAGCTACGAATCGGCCCGCCGACGCGGAGCCCGCATCCTTGCCGAGATTGTCGGCTACGGATTCTCGTCCAACGGCGAGCATATCTCGGCCCCCAACGTCGACGGTCCGGCGCGCTCGCTGCGCATGGCGCTCCGCTGCGCCGGCATGACCCCCGCCGACATCGAATACATCAACGCCCACGCCACCTCGACCCCCGTGGGCGACCTCAACGAGGCACAGGCCATCCACGAGGTCTTCGGCGAACGGAAACCCTACGTCACCTCGACCAAATCGCAGACGGGCCACGAAATGTGGATGGCCGGAGCCAGCGAGGTGGTCTATTCGCTGCTGATGATGCAGCGGGGATTCATCGCTCCCAACCTCAACTTCGAGGAGCCCGACGAGGCTTCGCGCCACCTCAACATTCCGGCCGAGCGGGTCGACCGCGGTTTCTCGACCTTCCTGAGCAATTCGTTCGGGTTCGGCGGGACCAATTCGACGCTAATCATCAAAAAATTCGAACCATGACAAACGAAGAAATCAAAGCGAAAATCAAGGAAGTACTGGCCGAAGAGTTCGAAATCGACCCCTCGGCCATCACCCCCGAAGGCGACCTGAAGGAGGTGCTGGGCCTCGACAGCCTGGACCTGGTCGACGTCGTGGTCCTCGTCGAACAGAACTTCGGCATCACGCTCAAGGGCCCGGACTTTGTCGGCATACGGACGTTCGAGGATTTCGACAACCTCATCATCTCGAAAATCAACGCCTAGGATGGAGAACGCGAGCCCGGCGGGATGGAACGGCAAGTCGCGGGGCGGAGGATTCGGTTACGCATTCTTCGTCCTGCTCATCAAGTACGGCGGCATACGTGCCGCCTACGCCTTTCTTGCGCTGGTGGTCGTCTACTTCATCCCCTGCGCCCCGCGCGCCACGGCGGCCGTCTGGGACTACTGCAGACGCCGGCTCGGCTACGGGCGGTGGAAGGCCGCCCTGGCTCTCTTCCGCCACTACTACCGCTTCGGGCAGACCATCATCGACAAGGTGGCCATCGGCGGAGGTGCGGCCGGCCGCTACGATTTCCGCTTCGACAACTACGACGCATTCATCGCGCTGCTCGAGAGCGGCAAGGGGATATTGATGCTCGGGGCACACGTCGGCTGTTGGGAGGCCGGAGCCCGATTTTTCGGGAAATACGGCCGCAAAATCAACATCGTGATGTACGACGCCGAGTACGCCCGCATCCGCGAGGTGGTCGAACGGCACACGGGAGTCCACGGCTACAAGGTCATCCCCATCAACGGGCCGACGCTCGACACGATGCTCCGCATCAAGGTGGCGCTCAACGGCGGCGAATACGTCTGCTTCCAGGGCGACCGCTACCTCTCGCCGCGGCATACGCTCCGCCGCACGTTCCTCGGCAGCGAGGCCCGCTTTCCCGAAGGGCCCTTCCTGCTGGGCTCGAAACTGCAGGTGCCGGTGGTGGTCTACTACGCCATGCGGGAACGGGGACGCCGCTACCGGTTCCACTTCGAGCAACTCGCCCGCGAAGGGGAGCGCCTCTCCAGCGAAGAGCTGCTCGGGCGTTACACCGCCTCGCTCGAGGCCGTCGTACGCCGCTATCCCGAACAATGGTTCAACTTCTACGACTTCTGGAAATGACATCCCAACGCCGCATACTGCTCGTCTCGGCCAACCGCCATCGGGAACCCTATCCGGTCTACCCGCTGGGGCTCTCCTATCTGAAGAGCTACCTGCGGCGGCGGATGCCCCGCTACGAGGTGCTGCTCTTCGACTGCAACCAGCGCAGCGTCATACAGCTCGAGGAGTTCATCCGCCGCGAGCAGCCCGATGTGGTGGGCGTATCGCTGCGCAACGTCGACGGCGCCAACTCGCTGCGCGAAGGGAATTTCCTGCCCGGCTATCTCGAAATCACGCAGGCCGTCCGGCGAGCCAGTCAAGCGCCGCTGCTCATCGGCGGGGCGGGATTCTCCATCTTCCCGCACTACTTCATGGAGGCTACGGGGGCCGACTACGGCCTGGCCGGCGAAGGCGAGGAGAGCCTGGCACAGCTGCTCGAAGCGCTCGACGATGGGCGCGAGCCGCACGGCATCGACGGACTGTTCGTCCGCGGCGGCTCGCCGGAAGAGGAGGGCTATCCCCGGCCGCGGCGATGCTACCTCCGCTCGCTCGACGTGGAGTTCGAGGAGGAGTGGGTGGCCTACTACTGGAAATACAGCGGGATGCTCAACATCCAGACCAAGCGCGGATGCCCCTACGGCTGCGTATACTGCTCCTATCCGGTCATCGACGGCCGTACGATGCGGACGCTCGACGCCGCGAAAATCGTCGACGACATCCTCCGGTTGAAGCAGCGGATGGGGGTCGACTACCTCTTCTTCACCGACTCGGTCTTCAACATCTGTCCCGAGTTCAACGCGCGGCTGGCCGAGGAACTCATCCGCCGCGAGGCCGGCATCCGCTGGGGCGCCTACTTCACGCCGGCGGGACTCGGCCGCGAGGAGCTGGAGCTCTACCGCCGCTCGGGGCTGACCCACATCGAGTTCGGCACCGAGTCCTTCGACGACGCAACGCTGGAGGCCTACGGCAAGCGCTTCACCTTCGACGACGTGCTGCACGCCTCCGAAGCGGCGCTGGCGGCCAACGTCTACTACGCCCACTTCCTCATCCTGGGCGGCGTGGGCGAGACGATGCAGAGCATCGGCCGTAGCATCGGCAACTCGCGCCACATACGCCACAGCGTCTTCTTCCCCTACGTGGGAATGCGCATATATCCCCACACGCGGCTCCATACGATGGCCGTCGAGCAGGGGGTCGTGGCGGCCGACGATACGCTTATCGAGCCGCGATACTGGCTCTGTCCCGATTTCGACCTGGAGCAGGTACGCACGGCGGCGCGGATGACAGGCAAGGCGTGGGTTTTCCCCGACGACGAGGACAACGCGCTGATGGACAAACTGAGAATCGAACGAAACCGAAAAGGACCGTTATGGGAATACCTGAGAAAACCGTGAACCCCGCGGAGCTGATTCCGCAGCGCCCGCCCATGGTGCTCATCGACCGTTTCGACGGCATCGATACCGAGGGAGTCTCGCATTCGGCGCTCACCCTACGCGCCGACTCGCTCTTCGTCGAAGGCGGGGTGATGTCCGAATGCGGCATCATCGAGCATATGGCCCAGTCGGCCGCCGCCCGCATAGGATGGTGCTGCCGTACGGAGGGGCGCCCCATACCGGTGGGGTTTATTGGCGCCGTCTCGCGCCTGACGGTCCACGCCCTGCCCCGGGTGGGGGCGCAGCTCCGCACGCAATTGCGCATCGTCCAGGAAATCGGACCGCTCTCGCTGGCCGAGGTGCGTACCGAAGCCGACGGGACGACGCTCGCTGAAGGAAACCTGAAAATCTACCTGCAGCCATGAAACGCAAATCCGGAATCATCCCTTCGGGGCCCATGCTGAGCCATACTACCCCGCTCCGGGTCCGCTTCAGCGAGGTCGACTCGATGTGCGTGGTCTGGCACGGCGAGTATGTCCGCTATTTCGAAGACGGGCGCGAAGCCTTCGGCGAACGCTACCCGGGACTCTCCTACCTGGACATCTACGCCAGCGGCTATACGGCGCCAATTGTCGAACTGCACGTCGACTACCGCCGGCCGCTTCACATCGCCGAGCGGGCCACCGTCGAGACGCGCTACATCCCCACCGAAGCGGCCAAAATCTGCTTCGAGTACACCATCCGCAGCGCTGCCGACGGCGAGGAGGTCGCCTCAGGCTACTCGACGCAGGTCTTCGTCAACGCCGCCGGTGAGCTGGAGCTCACGGCGCCCGAATTCTTCAACGCATGGAAACGCAAATGGAACATCGGATAGCGACCTATCTGGGCGGCGACGCCATGGTGACAGCCCTGGGCGGCGACACGCAGAGCACCTTCGACGCCATCGAGGCGCACCGCTGCGGTCTGCACCCCGTCGAACGGCCATGCCCTCTGGCTGCCGCGGGCCAAATCGCCCCCGGGCTGCTCGACGCGCTCCGTCTCGAGGGCCTTACGCCGCTCGAGAGCGCCCTGGTCCACTGTGCCGGGCGGGCTGCGGCCGAATCGCACCTCGTGCCCGACGATGAGCGCTGCGCTCTCGTCGTCTCCTCGACCAAGGGCAACGTCGCACTGCTCGAGGGACGGACGACACCTCCCGACGAAGCCTTCCTCTACACGATGGCCCGACGCGTCGCCCGACAGCTGGGCATCCGCCGCCCGCCGGTGGTCGTCTCGAATGCCTGCATCTCGGGCGTCACGGCGCTCATCGTCGCCCGCCGCATGATTCTCGACGGGGAGTGCGACCACGTCATCGTTGCCGGCGGCGACCTGCTGAGCGAATTCGTCGCCACGGGTTTCCTCTCCTTCAAGTCGGTCAGCCCGGGCCCCTGCCGCCCCTACGACGCATCGCCCGAACGCGGACTCTCGCTGGGCGAGGCGGTCGCCGCAGTGGTCGTCACGGCAGACCCTGCGCGGGCCAAGCTCCCCGCCGTACGGCTCGAAGGGGGTGCCATAACCGACGACGCCAACCACATATCGGGCCCCTCGCGGACGGGCGACGGGCTCCACTACGCCATCGAAGGTGCGCTTCGCGAAGCGGCCCTGCCGCGCGAACGGCTCAGCTTCGTCAACACCCACGGTACGGGCACGGCCTACAACGACGCCATGGAGAGCCTGGCACTCGAGCTGAGCCACCTGAGCGACTGCCCGGCCAACAGCCTGAAGGGGTCGCTGGGCCACACGCTGGGGGCCTCGGGCGTTGTGGAGAGCATCCTCGCGGCCGAAGAGCTGCGCCGCGGCCTGCTGCTCGGCACGGCAGGATTCGAACGGCCGGGAACCCCCGTTCCGATAAACGTCTCGGCCGAAAACCGCCCGCTGGCCATGCGCCACTGCCTGAAGATCGCCTCGGGGTTCGGCGGCTGCAACGCAGCCATCGTGCTCGGCCTTGCGGAGTTCGCCTCCGATGCCTGCGAAGAGGTCGGAGACGCCGCCGCACCGGAGCGCCGCTGCCGCGTGACGGCCCGCTGGGAGCTGCCCCACACGGGGGAGCCCTTTGCGCAGGTGGTCCGTGCATGCTACCACGCGCTCGAAGCACCCAACATGAAGTTCTTCAAAATGGACGACCTGGCCAAGGCGGCCTACGTGGCTGCCGAGCATCTGCTCGGCGGACGTCGGCTCGCCGAGCGCTATGCTCCGACCGATATCGCCGTGGTGCTGGAGAACACAGCCTCGTCGCTCGACACCGACCTGGCGCACCAGCGCATCGTCGAACAGCATCTGCCCGAGGGGACGTCGCCGGCGGTCTTCGTCTACACGCTGCCCAACGTGGCGGCAGGCGAAATATGCATCCGCCACCACCTTCAGGGTGAGGAGAGTTTCTTCATCACCGACCCCGACCGCCCCGTGGCCGAACGTTACGCCCGCCGGCTCATCGCCCGCGGCGCGGCGCGCGCCGTCGTCTGCGGCCGATGCGAATATCTGGCCGGAGAGTACGACGTCCGGCTCATGCTGCTCGAAGCCGACGACGGGAACGAATGAACGGCACAACTGCCAGCGGCACGGGAAACGGGTCCGCCTACGGACCGAAGAGAACCCGGCAGACAAACCCGAATGCAAGAAACAGAGAAAAACAACCGAAATACGAAACAGATGGAAACCGAAGAGATTATCCAAAAACTCAAGGAGCAGCTCATCGAAGCGCTCAACCTCGAGGAGATTACCCCCGACGACATCGACCCCGACGCCCCGCTGTTCGGCGACGGCCTGGGGCTCGACTCCATCGACGCACTGGAGATTATCCTCATCCTCGAAAAGAACTACGGCATCCGGCTGGAGAACACTGCCGAGGCAAAGCCCCACTTCTACTCGGTGCGCACGCTGGCCGAATACATCGTCGCAAACAGCAACAAATAGCACCATGCGCATCGCAGTCACGGGCATAGGCATCGTCTCGGCAGCGGGCATGAACGCTGCCGAAACCCTCGCGACTCTGCGCGAAGGGCGGAGCGGCATCGTCCTGCGGCCGATGCGCCTCGCCACGCGCCACCGGCTGCCCGTGGGCGAGGTGGCTCTGTCGAACGAGGAGCTGGCCCGACGCCTCGGCATCGGGGAGCTCCAGTCGCGCACGACGCTGCTGGGAATGCTGGCCGCCGAAGAGGCGCTGCGCGACGCCGGAGGGCCGCGCCCCCGCACGGCGCTCGTATCGGCCACCTCGGTGGGCGGCATGGACCTCACGGAGTGCTTCTTCGAGGAGTTTGCCCGTGACGAGCGGCGCGGACGGCTCCGCATGGCGGCCCACCACGACTGTGCCGACAGCACGCTGGCCATCGCCCGCCGATGCGCCGTCGACGGACTCACCACGACGCTCAGCACCGCCTGTTCGTCGGCCGCCAACGCCATCGGACTCGCCGTACGGATGCTGCGCATGGGCGTGGCCGACCGCGTCGTGGCGGGCGGGAGCGACGCCCTGTGCCGCTTCACGCTCAACGGATTCAAGTCGCTGATGATTCTCGACGAACAACCCTCGCGTCCCTTCGACGCCTCGCGCGCAGGGCTCAACCTGGGCGAAGGGGCAGCCTACGTGGTGCTCGAACGCGAAGAGGAGGCCTCGCAACACCCCTACTGCTACGTAGCGGGATTCGCCAACGCCAACGACGCCTTCCACCAGACCGCCTCCTCGCCCGACGGCGAAGGCGACTACCTTGCCATGCGGGGTGCGCTCGACCAGGCCGGTATCGCCCCCTCGGAGGTGGACTGGGTCAACGCCCACGGCACGGGCACGCCCAACAACGACCTGGCCGAAAGCCGCGCCCTGAGGCGCCTGTTCGGCGAAAAGCTGCCTCCCGTCTCGTCGACCAAGGCGACGACGGGACACGCGCTGGCCGCAGCCGGAGCCGTCGAAGCGGTCATCTGCGCATTGGCGCTTCGCCATGGCGAATGCTATCCCACACTGCGGTTTACGGAGCCCGACCCCGAAGGCGGCATCCGTCCGCTGACCCGTTTTACGCGGAGCGACCTGCGCTGCGTGCTGTCGAATTCGTTCGGATTCGGCGGCAACTGCGCCTCGCTCGTCTTCACATACGCCGAATGAAAAGCTGCTGCTACATAAACGGATACGCGCTGCACGACCGACTCGCGCGCCCCTTCGCCGAGCTGGTTCCCGCTGCGGCCATGCGGCGCCGCATGAGCCGCTTCCTGCGCATGGGCGTCTCGACGGCGATGGAGTGTCTGCTCGACAGCGGGCACACCCCCGGCGAGGTCGACGCCATCGTCACGGCCACCGGCTTCGGCTGTCTGGGCGACAGCGAGAAGTTCCTGCGCAACATGGTCGAGCAACAGGAGGAGCTGCTCAACCCCACGCCCTTCATCCAGTCGACCTTCAACACGCTGGGGGCCCAGATTGCGCTGCTCTGCGGCAACCGCGCCTACAACATGACCTATGCCCACCGGGGCTACAGCTTCGAGTCGGCGCTGCTCGACGTGGCGATGCTGCTCCGCGAGGGGCAGGCGCACCACGCGCTGGTCGGGGCAGCCGACGAACAGACTCCCGCACAGCACCGCATCATGGAGCGCATGGGGCTCTGGCGCAACCGCACCGACGGTGAGGGGGCCGCTTTTCTGCTGCTCTCGGCCACACCCGACGCCCGCTGCACGGCCCGCATCGCCGAGGTGCTTTTCCCGGCACCCAAGACGGTCGGAGCCTCCGACGCGGAGCTGGCCCGACGCTTCGAGGCCGACCTGGTGGTACGCCCCGAGGCTGCGCGTCCCAGCTACGCCACCGACGCGGCCCGACGGCTGGTCGAGACGCTGCCGCTGCTCGGAGAGAGCGTGCGGCGCATCGTTCTGTGCAACAATTACCTGGAGATAAACCCGACGGTCATCGTACTCGAATGGAACCCGGAACGGTCATAATCGTAACGCTGACGGCGCTGCTCGCGGCAGGGCTCCTGGTCTGGGGCTCGGCTTCGGTGCGCGCGTCGTTCTACCTCAGCATGCGGTGCCGCGCCGAGGGGGCGGGGCGCCGTGTGGCGCTCACCTTCGACGACGGGCCCGACCCCGGGCGTACGCCGGCGGTACTCGACCTGCTGGCACGGCGGGGCGTGCGGGCCACCTTCTTCCTCGTCGGCGAACGGGCGGAGGCCCACCCCGAACTGGTACGCCGCATGGTGGCCGAGGGGCATGTGGTGGGGAACCACTCCCATACGCATGGGGGGCTCTTCCCGCTGGGCAGCCTCCGCAACACCGGGGAGGAGCTGCGCCGCACGACAGAGTCCCTGACCCGCATCACGGGGCTCAGGCCGCGCCTCTTCAGACCCCCCTTCGGGGTGACGAACCCCACGATTGCCCGGGCGGTGCGCCGCCTGGGGCTCGAACCCGTGGGGTGGAGCATCCGCTCGCTGGACACCGTAAGCCGCGACCCCGAACGCGTTGCCGCCCGCATCCTCCGAAGGCTCCATCCCGGTGCGGTCATCCTGCTGCACGACCGCTGCGCAGGGAGCGACCTGCTGCTCGACCGACTGCTCGACGGGTTGCAGGAGCGCGGCTACGAACCCACAACCATCCCCGAATTATTCGACATCGAAGCCTATGAAAACCATCGTTAAGCAGATAATCGCCTGCACGCTGCTGTTTCTGGCGGCGCCGGCGGCCGCCGAAACCCGGACGGAAACCCCCGACGAGCAATTCGCCGAACGATTCGCCGCGTGCAGCCGCTCGGTCGAAAGCATCGTCTGCGACTTCACCGAGACTCGCCACATGAGCATCCTGGCCGACGACGTCGTACGCCCGGGAACCTTCCGCTACAAGCGTCCCGCACGCATGGCGCTCGACTTCGCCTCGGGCGACCGCATTCTGATGACCGAGGAGCTCTTCGTCAACCGCATCGACGGCCAGACAACCACCGCACGCATGAACTCCAACCCGATGCTCCGCCAGATGCAGTCCATCTTCGGCGCCTGCATGACAGGCGACCTCGACGCATTGAAGGGAACGGGCCGGATGACCGTCACCCGGACCGACAGGGGGTACCGCGTGGAGCTGGTTCCCACCTCGCGTTCGGCACGCAAGTATGTAAGCTCCATCACGCTCGACTTCGACCCGGAGGACATGACCCTCGACCGACTGCTGATGACACAGCCCTCGGGCGACTACCTGCTCTACCGCTTCAGCCGGAAACGGCTCAACGTCGCACTCGACGACCGAATCTTCAATACCAAGTGAACATGCTCCGCAACGAACTCTATACGCTCGAACGGCTCGGCGCCGACGATTCCGCGACTCCGGCAGTACGCTTCCGCGTGCGGCTCGACCCGTCGCATCCGCTCTTCGCGGGCCACTTCCCCGGCCAGCCCGTACTCCCCGGGGTCTGCACGCTCGACATGGTGCGCGAAGCCCTCTCGCAACTCGAGGAACGCCCATGCCGCTTCGCCGCCATCCGCGACTGCAAGTTCACCGCTCCGGTCGACCCGCGCCGCACGCAGGAGCTCGAACTCGGCCTGACGGCCGCCGACGGGCTCCTCACGGCCACTGCTGCAGCCGACGGCATCGCCGTACTCAAACTCAAAGCCTCATACATCCCGCTGCATGGCTGACTCCGGAACGAAAATACCCTGGATTGAACGGGCCCGGAAACTGGGCTGCGCGGTGGTCATCCCCACCTACAACAACGACCGCACGCTGGCCGAGGTCATCGCCGGCGTCGGACGCTACTGCGCCGACATCTTCGTGGTCAACGACGGCTCGACGGACCGTACGGCCGAGGTGCTCGCCTCGACCCGGGACATCCGCGTCATCGCCTATGCGCGCAACCGCGGCAAGGGATATGCCCTGCGCACGGGGCTCCGCGCCGCTCGAGAGGCGGGGTTCCGCTACGCCGTGACCATCGACTCCGACGGACAGCACTACCCCGACGACATCGCCCGCTTCATCGAACGCATCGAGGAGCATCCCGACACGCTCCTCATCGGAGCCCGCAACCTGACGGCCGACAACATGCCTTCGAAGAATACCTTCGCCAACCGCTTCTCAAATTTCTGGTACCTCGTCGAGACGGGACACCGCCTCGACGACACGCAGTCGGGATTCCGCCTCTATCCCCTGCGGCGGTTGGGACGGCTGCGCTCGCTCTGCAGCCGCTATGAATTCGAGGTCGAGGTCATCGTCCGCGCCGCATGGCGGGGTGTCGCGGTCGAGAATATCCCCGTAAAGGTTTACTACGCTCCGGAAGGGGAGCGCGTCTCGCACTTCCGACCGCTGCGCGACTTCACCCGCATCTCGCTGCTCAACAGCGTACTGGTGCTTGAGGCGCTGCTCTTCTACTACCCGTGGCGCTTCTTCCGCTCGCTCACACGCGAAAACATCCGCCGCTTCGTCCGCAACCACATCACCCGCTCGCCCGAGAGCAACGGCCGGCTGGCTGCCGCCATGGGCTGGGGGGTCTTCTGCGGCATCGTGCCCATCTGGGGCTACCAGATGATTTTCGCCGGCGTGTCGGCCCACTTCATGCGACTCAACAAACTGGTGGCCATCGTCTTCTCGAACATCAGCATCCCGCCGATGATTCCCTTCATCCTCTACGGCAGCTACTGGCTCGGCGGCAAGATGCTCGGACTGCCCATCACACTGAGCTTCCCCGACATCTCGCTGCGGAGCATGGCAGAGTGCCTGGCGCAGTACCTCGTCGGCAGCGTGGCGCTGGCCGCGCTGGCCGGTGCGGCCGTCTGGGCGGCGAGCTGGTGCGCGATGGCCCTTCTGAAACGGACTCCCTGCCATGAATAAGTTCTTCACATCGCTCTACGACCTGCTGCGCCGCCGACGGCCGCTGCTCTGGACGCTGCTCGCGCTCAGCACGCTGATCATGGGCTGGTTCGCCACGCGGCTGAGCTTCGCCGAGGATATCACCTCGTTCCTGCCCGACGACCGGCAGGGGAGACAGACGGCCTCCATCTTCCGCAGCCTGCGCATCAAGGACAAAATCGTCATCATGCTCTCGGCCCGGGAGCAGGCCGGCGACGAGACGCCCGACCGGCTCGTCGAGGCGGCCGACGCCATCGCCGAAGGGCTCGGCCGCGCCGTGGAGGACGGGTTGCTCGAATCGGTCACGGCGCGCATCGACGCCGACCTACTCGAATCGGCCACCGACCTGGTCTACGACCATCTCCCCGCCCTGATGAGCGACGCCGACCTCGGACGACTCGACTCGCTCACACGACCCGAGACCATCGATTCGGCCATTCGACGCGCCTACGGCCGGCTGACCTCGCCTGCGGGCATTGCCCTGCGGGAGTTTATCCAGCGCGACCCGCTGGGACTCGGCACGCCCCTCATGGCGGGCTTCCAGCAGTTCAACACCTCGCTCGACTACGAACTCTACGACGACCATCTCTTCACCCCGGGGCTCGGGACGCTGCTGCTCTTCGCCACGCCGGCCGGCGGCTCGTCGGCCACGGCCGACAACGAACGGCTCGTCACGCTGCTCGAGGAGCAGCTCGATGCAGCGGCCGAGCAGTACCAGGTGCGGGCCGACTACTTCGGCGCCGTGGGTGTGGCGGTCTACAACGCCCGCCAAATCAAGCGCGACACGATGGGGACGCTCACCGTCGCCCTCATCGTCATCGTCGTGGTCATCACGCTCGTCTTCCGCAACCGCTGGGCCGTGCCGCTCATGATGCTGCCGGTGCTCTACGGCGCGCTGTTCGCCCTGGCGGCCATCTACTTCATCCAGGGCTCGGTCTCGGCCATCGCCATCGGCGCCGGAGCCGCCGTTCTGGGAGTTGCGCTGAGCTATTCGATTCACGTACTGGCCCACAGCAACCACATCCACGACCCGCGCCGCGTCGTCGAGGAGCTGGCCTACCCCCTCACCGTGGGAAGCATCACCACCATCGGCGCCTTCTTCGGGCTGGTCTTCACCCGCTCGCAGCTGCTCCACGACTTCGGTCTCTTCTCGGCCCTCACGCTCGTCGGAACGACGCTCTTCTGTCTGGTCTTCCTGCCCCACATGCTCTCGTCCGATGCTTCGCAGCGGCCCGGACGGCTGCTCGAACGCATCGAACGGATGAACGCCTACCGCTACGACTCGAACCGCTGGCTGGCCGGCGCACTCGTCGCGGCCACGCTCGTCGGGCTCTTCTTCTTCCGCGACGTACGCTTCGAGAGCGACATGACGCGGCTGAGCTATGAACCCGAGCGTTTCGCCGCAGCCGAACAACGGCTGCAGGAGCTCTTCTCCGACACGAACGACTACGTATACCTCGTCACCACGGCATCCGACCCGGAGCAGGCGGCCGCCGCCTACGGCCGCACGGAACGGATGCTCGACTCGCTCGCCGCAGCCGGCATGTTGCGACAACACGCATCGGCGGCAGGATTCGTCGTGCCGTTGGAGGTGCAGCGGCAGCGAATCGCGGCGTGGGAGGCCTTCTGGAGCCCCGCCAAGCGGGCCGAAGTGGAGCGTCTGATAGCCAGGGCGGCACGCCGGTACGGTCTCCGGGCCGACGCTTTCGAGCCCTTCAACCGGCTGCTCGAGGAGCGCTTCACCCCCTTCGACGCCGCCGGCGCCGAGGCCTCGCACCACCCGGTGCTCGGCGAATGGCTCAACCGGGGCGAGGAGGGGCCCCTCTATGTCAGCCGCATCACGCTCGACGAGACGGACAAGGAGCGCGTCTACGCTTCGCTGGAGCGGATTCCCCAGGTGGGCATCCTCGACCGCGCCTACTTCGCCAGCCGTATGGCCGACGTGGTCAACGACGACTTCAATACCATCCTGATGTTCTCCTCGGCACTGGTATTCTGCGCGCTGCTGCTCTCCTACGGGCGCATCGAACTGGCCCTGCTGGCCAGCCTCCCGATGGCAATGAGCTGGGTGCTCATCCTCGGAATGATGGCGCTGCTCGGCATCGAGTTCAACATCGTCAACATCATCCTCTCGACCTTCATCTTCGGCCTGGGCGACGACTTCAGCATCTTCATCATGGACGGACTGCTGAGCCGCTACCGCAACGGGCGCCGGCTGCTGGCCGCCCACAAGACCGCCATCTTCTTCTCGGCCTTCACCACCGTGGCCGGCATCGGCGCGCTGGTCTTCGCCCGCCACCCGGCGCTCCATTCGCTCTCGTTCATCTCGATTGTCGGCATGGCAGCCGTGGTGCTGGTCGCCTACACGGTGCAGCCCATCCTCTTCCGGCTCTTCATCTCGGGGCAGACCGTACGCGGAGGATTTCCCTATACGCTGGCAGCCCTGCTCAACTCGCTCTACGCCTTCGTCTACTTCCTGACCGGATGCCTGCTGCTGCAGCTCTACACGGGTGCGCTTCTGCTGCTTCCGCTGGGACGCCAACGTCGCAAGGCTCTGCTGCACAAGGCTCTATACCGGTTCTGCCGTCTCTTCCTGGCAACCATCTTCACCACCCGCACCCGCCGCATCAACCCGCAGGGCGAACGATTCGAACGGCCGGCCGTGGTGGTGGCCAACCACCAGTCGTTCGTCGACATCCTGCTGCTGCTGAGCCTCTCGCCGCGGCTGGTCATGGTGACCAACAACTGGGTTTGGCACTCGCCCTTCTTCGGACGCATCGTCCGTTTCGCCGGCTTCCACACCACCGCCGAAGGATATGACCGGCTTGCCGAGGAGCTGCGCAAAGAGGTGGCCGACGGCTACTCGGTGGTCATCTTCCCCGAAGGGACACGCTCGGCCGACCGCGAGGTGCACCGTTTCCACAAGGGTGCCTTTCTCCTGGCCGAACGGCTCGGACTCGACATCGTGCCGGTGGCCATCTACGGGTCGGGGCTTATCTGCTCGAAGCGGCAACCCTTCTACATCAAGCGCGGCGACCTGAGCTGTCTGGTCATGGAGCGCATCGCGCCGGACAACTCCCGCTACGGAAGCGACGCCCGCACGCGGGCCAGGGGCTTCCGCCGCCTCGTGCAGGAGGCCTGCGCCGGATTGCGCGACCGGGAGCGCAACAACCCCTACCACCTGCGTGCCGTCATCAAGAACTACATCTACAAGGGACCCGTGCTCGAGTGGTACATCCGCATCAAGCTCCGGCTCGAACGCAATTACGCCGAACTGGACCGCCTGCTGCCCCCGCAGGGCCGCATCGTCGACATAGGCTGCGGATACGGCCAGACATGCTGCATGCTGGCACTCCGCTGCCCGGAGCGACAACTGCTCGGAATCGACTACGACGCCGAAAAAATCGCCGTGGCCGAACACGGTTTCCTGCGCAGCGCTCGGCTCCGCTTCCGCTGCGCCGACGTCACGCGCTGCGGGCTGCCCGAGGCCGACGCCTTCGTCATCAACGACATGCTCCACTACATAGCTCCCGACGAACAGGAGCGCCTCATCGCCCGCTGCGCCGAACGGCTTGCGCCGGAAGGCTGCATCATCGTGCGCGAAGGGGACCGTTCGCGCCGCCGCAGGCACCGGCTGACCGAGGAGACCGAACGCTGGTCGACGCGTATCCTCGGCTTCAACAAGACCTGCGGTTCGCTGCACTTCCCCACAAGCGGATGGATGGAGGAGACGGCCCGACGGCTGGGCCTCACACTCGAGGTCGAGGACTACACGCACCATACGTCGAACATGCGCTACATCTTCAGGAAAGGAGGTGTACGATGAGTCGTTACGACGTGGTCATCATCGGCAGCGGCATGGGCGGACTGGCCTGCGGCGCCATCCTCTCGAAGGAGGGGATGAGGGTCTGCGTGGTGGAGAAAAACCGCACCGCCGGCGGCTGTCTGCAGTCGTTCCGCCGCCGCGGATGCACGCTCGACACGGGCATCCACTACGTGGGAAGCCTCGGCGAGGGGCAGACCATGCACCAGTACCTGAAATACTTCGGCATCCTGCCGCGCATCACGCTGCGGCAGCTTGACGCCGAAGGGTTCGACCTCATCCACATCGAAGGGCGCACGTTCCGCCATGCGATAGGCTACGACCGCTTCGCCGAGAGGCTCACAGCCGACTTCCCGGCCGAACGGGAGGGCATTGCGAAGTACTGCGCCCTGCTGCGCAACATCGGCAGCTCCATTGCACCCGAGGTACTCCGCTCGGGGCGGCTGTCGGCCGGGGCGACCGAATATCTGGGGGTATCGGCCGCGGCGACTATCGACGGGCTGGTGAGCGACCCGCTGCTGCGGCGCGTGCTGGCCGGCAGCGCCCCGCTCTACGGCGGCCGGCGCGACATGTCGCCGCTCTACCACCACGCAATGATAAACCACTCGAACATCGAGGGGGCCGCCTGCTTCGTCGGCGGGACGCAGCGCGTGGCCGACGCACTGGCCGACGTCATCCGCGCGGACGGAGGCGAACTGCTCTGCGGCGCCCGCGCAAGCCGGCTGCTGCTCGGCGCGGAGGGATGCATCACGGGTGTGGAGCTCAACGACGGCGAACAGGTGCTCGACACGCGGTGGGTCATCTCGGACATCGCCCCCGCGGCAACCTTCGCTCTGGCGGGGCAGACTCCGCTGCTCAAGCGGGCCTTCCTCAACCGGATGAACTCGCTGCCCTCCACCTACGGGCTCTTCACGGCCCACATACGGCTGCAGCCCGGCACGCTCGCTTTCCGCAACCGCAACCACTACCTCTACAACACGCCCGACGTCTGGGGCGAACGGGGCGACTTCGAGGGGTACAACATCCCGATGGTGCTTCTCTGCACGCAACCCTCGCCCCGGGAGCCGCAATGGGCCGAGGTCATCACGCTGATGGTCCCCATGCGCATTGCGGCCGTTGAACGATGGCTCGGGAGCCGCCCCCGACAGCGGGGCGCCGACTACGAGGAGTTCAAGGCCCGCTTTGCCGCCGCAACACTCCGTTTCGCCGGCCGATTCTTCCCGCAAATCAACGACCGGGCCGAACTGCTCTGCACCTCGACACCGCTCACCTACCTCGACTATACGGGCACGCCCGAAGGTTCGGCCTACGGGCTGCAGAAGGATTTCAACCGCCCCGTCTCGTCGCTCATCCCCGTACGCTCGCGCATCGCCAACCTGCTGCTCACGGGACAGAACCTCAACGTCCACGGCATGCTGGGCGTCACGCTTTCGGCCGCCCTCACCTGCAGCGAGCTGGTGGGAGAGGAGTATCTCGCTAAAAAAATCGGTTATGCTTAGGATTCTGCTCAAAACCTTCAGGTATCTGCTCACGGCTGCGGCCGTGCTGCTGGCCACGGCCGTCGTGCTGCTCCTCGTTGCATCGGGAATCGGCTATCGGCTCTACCGCTCGGCCGACATGGGCGAACCGCGGCTGGACATCGACACGGCCCGCTACAGGGTTACCCGCACCGGCGACATGGCCCGCTGCGGAGCCTCGACCCTGCGCCGCAATCCGGCCGGAGTGTGGGAGCTCACCACCGGCGGCGACCCCGTCACGCGGGGGGCCGAATCGGGCGCCCTGCTCAGCGAGTTGATGTACTATCAGGAGCGTGCCTTCGTCGACCAAATCCGCCGTATCGTCCCCTCGGAACGTTACCTGCGCTTCCTGAGGGCCTTTATCGTCATCTTCAACCGCGACCTGGGACGCTGCATCCCCGAGGAGTACCGCGACGAAATCTACGCCTCGTCGCGCTGGTGCACCCACCGATTCGACGCCATCGGCAATCCCTACGAACGCCAGGTCAACTACCACGCCGCCCACGACATCGGCCACGTCATGCAGGAGTACATGCTCGTCGGATGCAGCTCCTTCGCCACCTGGGGCTCGCGCAGCGCCGACTCGACGCTGCTCGTGGGACGCAACTTCGACTTCTACGTCGGCGACGACTTCGCCCGCAACAAACTGGTCACCTTCTGCCGCCCGGAGCGGGGCATCCCCTTCGTCTCGGTCGGGTGGGCCGGCATGAGCGGCGTCCTCTCGGGGATGAATGCCGAAGGGCTCACCGTCACCCTCAATGCCGCCAAGGGCACCCTGCCGACCCATGCGGCGACACCCATCTCGCTGCTGGCCCGCACCATCCTGCAGTACGCCTCGACCATCGACGAGGCGTGTGCCATCGCCGACACGACCCGTACGTTCGTCTCCGAATCGCTGCTCATCGCCTCGGCCCGCGACCGCCGTGCCGCGGTCATCGAGAAGACCCCCGCACGCTGGGCCCTCTACGAAGGCGAAGGCGAACAGCTCCGCTGCACGAACCACTACCAGTCCGGGGCCTTTGCCGACGACCCCTACAACCTCGAGAACATCGCCACGAGCGACAGCCCCTACCGGCTGCAGCGCCTCGGCGAACTGCTCGACAGCCTTGCACCGCTCACTCCCGCAAAGGCGGTGACCATCCTGCGCGACCGGCGCGGCCTGGGCGGGCGCGACATCGGACTGACCAACGAGAAGTCGCTCAACCAGGCCATCGCCCACCACAGCGTCGTCTTCGCTCCCGAGCGGGGGCTCATGTGGCTCTCGACCGAACCCTGGCAGGCTGGGCCCTTCGTCTGCTACGACCTCGGGCGCATCTTCTCCGGCGAAACACCGTCCGAAGGTAGGCTCGACCTGCCCGACGGAGAGCTGCCGGCCGACAGCCTCTTCCTCGGGGAGGATTACCCGCGCATCGTCGCCTACCGCCGCGACTGCGCCACGCTGCGCGAGGCCATCGCGGCCCGGAGACCCGTTGCGGAGGAGCTTCCCGAACGAATCCTGGCCGAGAATCCCCGCTACTTCGGGGCCTGGGCTCTCTGCGGCGACTACCGCGACGAGGTGCTCGGCGACAGCGAGGGGGCCCGCCGTTGCCGTGAGGAGGCGCTCCGGCTCGAGATTCCACGGCTGTCGGAACGGCAGGACATCGAACGCAAACTCAAATGACCATGATACGCAACGACCAAATCCAGTTCGCATCGCCCGAGGCGATTCGCGCATTCCAGGAGGAGCGTCTCCGCGAGGAGCTCCGTTACCTCGGAGAGCACTCGCGCTTCTACCGGGAGATGTTCCGCCGCGAAGGCATTGACCCGCGCGACATCCGCACGCTCGACGACCTTCGCCTGCTGCCCGTCACCACGAAGGAGGACCTCCAGCGCCACAACGACGACTTCCTCTGCGTCCCGCGACGCGAAGCAATCGACTACGTCACCACCTCGGGGACGCTCGGCGACCCCGTCACCTTTGCCCTTACGGAGGGCGACCTCGACCGTCTGGCCTACAACGAGCGGCTCTCGTTCACCACGGCCGGCTGTACGCCCGACGACATCATCCAGTTGATGGTCACCCTCGACCGCCGTTTCATGGCGGGACTGGCCTACTTCCTCGGGGCGCGGATGCTGGGCTGCGGCGTCACGCGAGTGGGCAACGGTATTCCCGAACTGCAGTGGGATACCATCCGCCGCATCGCCCCCACCACCTGTATGGTCATCCCTTCGTTTCTGCTCAAACTGGCCGACTTCGCCCAGACGTCGGGCATCGACTTCCACCGCAGCCCGCTGCGCCGTGCGCTCTGCATCGGCGAGGGGTTGCGCAATCCCGACAGCTTCGACCTCAACACGCTCGGACGTCAGATTCACGAGCGCTGGCCCGAACTGGAACTCTTCTCGACCTACGCCTCGACCGAGATGCAGAGTTCCTTTACCGAATGCCCGTGCCATCAGGGCGGGCACCTGCCCCCCGACCTCATCATCGTGGAGTTCCTCGACGACGAGGGGCGTCCGGTGGGCGACGGAGAACCGGGCGAGGTGACCGTCACCACGCTCGGTGTGGAGGGGATGCCGCTGCTGCGCTTCCGAACGGGCGACGTCTGCCGACACTACTCGACGCCCTGCGCCTGCGGACGCAACACCGTGCGGCTCAGTTCGCTGCTCGGCCGCAAGGGGCAGATGATAAAGTTCAAGGGAACGACGCTCTACCCGCCCGCGCTATTCGACATACTGGACAACATCCCCGAGGTGGAGAATTATCTGGTCGAAGTCTTCACCGGTTCGCTGGGGACCGACCAGGTGCAAATCCGTGTGGGCAGCCGCGACCACAGCGAAGAGCTCGTCAAGCGCATCAAGGATGTCTTCCGCTCGAAGGTGCGCGTGGCGCCCGACATCCTCTTCGAGCCGGCCGAGCTGATTGCCAAGCTGCAGATGCCCCCGACAAGCCGCAAGGCGGTCAAGTTCGTCGACCTGCGCAACAACACGCTCCACTGAGGCGGAGAACGCTCTTTGCCGATTTTGCGATTTTAGCCTATATTTGCAAAACCCAAAAACGGAATACCATGAAACGGCTCCTTCTGGCCCTTGCGGCCGCATGTTCGCTGCTTACAGCAGCGGCACAGCAGTCTCCCATTTACGTCTACGGCATCGACTTCTCGCTCACGCGTACGGCCGGAGCCGGCGAATGCCGCGAAGATTTTGCCGAGGCCTTCCGCCGCATCAACCTGCTGCTGCGCTCCGAGGCCGACAAGTACGACTTTGCCCGGGCGCTGCGCCAGCCTCTGGTCCTGGTCGACATCGAACCGATGCTGCAGCACCTCTCGGGCTGCAGCTACGAAAAGCTCTACGACACGAAGAGTTTCCCTTCGGAGGAGGAGATTGGCCGGAACATCGCCTCCTATGCGCTGGACGAACAGGAGGGCACGGGCGTCGTGATGGTCGCTCTGCTGCTCGACAAGCGGGCGGCACAGGCCGTCTACGAGATGGTATTCTTCGACATCGCCACCCGCGAGGTGCGCTACACCGAACGCGTCGAGGGGCATGCCGGAGGTTTCGGGCTGCGGAACTACTGGGCCAACACGGTTGCCGAGGTGCTCAAGACGTGGCGCCGCGAACATCGCGGACCGCTCCTCCCGTAAGAATATAGGGAGAGTCCCGGACATCCGACCATGAAACGAACGCTCACATACCTGTTGCTGCCCCTGATGCTGCTCGGCTTCACCTGCTGCGGCGGACGGCGGGCCGCCGAGGCGCAGTTCGGGGCCGCGGACGCAGTGCTCGAATCGGCGCCCGACAGCGCCCTGCAGCTGCTCCGCGCCATCGACACCGCAACGCTCCGCACCGAGCGGCAGCGGATGCGGTGGCGGATGCTCACGGCCCGTGCGCAGCTGCTCTGCGACGAGGAGCGGCTCGACGAGGCCTTCACCGCCCCGCTCTACGCCTACTACGAGAGCCACGGGCCGAAGGAGCAGCAGGCGGTGGCCGCCTACATCCACGCCAAGGCGTGCCAGGATGCCGGCAAGCTCGACGAGGCGGTCAAGGCCTACACGCGGGCTGCCATCTGCGCCGAGGCATGCCCCGACGACCGGGAAATCATGCTGCTGCTCGGCGCCGTATACCACACCCTCGGGGCACTCCACCTCGAACAGGGCTACAACGTCGAGGCCGAGGAGGCCTTCCGCAAGGCAGTCGCCATCGGCGCACGGTACGGCGACCCCGAGTCGGAGGGATATGCACGCTTCATGCTCTCGGCGGCGCTCTGCACCCAGAAGCGCTTCGACGAGGCCATCGAGGCGCTGGCGCCGCTGGTCGAGGCGCGCGACACCATCCGCTTCCGCTACTTCGCCCAGCAGATTACGCTCCAGAACCTGCTCTACCACGCCTACGCCGACGACTGGAGCTCGGAGCGGCTTCTGGCCGAGCGGGCCCGCATCGACCTCGGGGCCATCGACTCGGCGCCGCTCTCCTACGGCCGCGCCTCGACGGACGACTCGCAGCGCACCTTCTACGACATCGCCTCGACCATCCTCTTCGCCAAAATCGGGCAGCTCGACTCGGCCCGCTACTATGCCGACCGGGTGCTCGCCCGCACGACCGTCTACCACCAGGGCAACCTCGACACCTACCGCATCGCCGCCGGAATCTACCACGGACAGGGCGACGACGCGACGGCCTACGCCCACGCCTGGCGCTACATCGAGATGCAGGACTCGCTCGAGGCCGCGAACCGCGACGCACTCTCGGTGCAGCTCGAGCGGCAGTTCCGGGCCGAAAACGCCGCGGCGCTGCGCGAAACGAGGCTGCGCTACGACGTATGGATTGCGCTGCTGGTCTGCCTGCTGCTGGCGCTGCTGGCCGTCGGGCTCGTGGGGGCCTACCGCCGCAAGCTGCGTCAGCGCGACGAGCGCATCGGCGAGTATCTGGCACTCATCGACTCCTACCGCGAATCGCAGGACAGCCTCACCTCGCAGCTCGACGCCTCGGACAGCCGCGAGGCGGCTCTCAAGGAGCTGCTCAAGGGGCGTTTCGCCCACATCCGCGACATCGCCGCGACCTGCTACACCTATGGCGAGGGGGCGCGGCTGAGCGAGAAGATGCGCGAGCTGGCGCTCAGCCCCGCCATGCTGGCCGACGTGGTGCGCATGGCCGACCTCTACAACGAGGGGGCCGTCAGCCGGCTGCGCGAAGCCTTTCCCGAATGGACGAAGCGCAACCACGACTTCGCGGCGCTGGTCATCGCGGGATTCTCGCCACAGGAGATTTGCGTCATGCTGGGCATGACGCCCAACGGCGTCTATACGCTCAAATCGAAACTCAAACGGCGCATCGCCGAATCGGACATCGCCGCGCGGGAGGAGCTGCTGCGCTTCTTCGCATAGCGGGGCCGACGGACTGTGCTCCGGCAGGGCCGCAAGACCGGCGGGCAGCGCCCCGGCAGGCAGCGCTTCGGCCGGGTCGCAGAGTCGGCGGGCAGTGCCCCGGCAGGCGGAGGGGCGGAGCGTCGGAGGGGCGGCAAGCCGCACATCCCGCCATGCAAGAAAATTTTCCGGAAACAACCTTCATACAGAGCATATTACGCCGACGCGGGCAAGATATTGTCCGTACCGGCAAGGTGCTTCGGTGCGTATCTTTGTCGAAAAGAAACCCCATTGTCCAGGAAACCTACGCATCGATTACTTATGAAACGACATCTGATTTTTCTGCTCGTACTGCTTCATCTCTTCACCGCCCCGCTCGTGGCGCAGCCGCTGACCGGCGGGACGGCCCGCAAGGCGGCCGGCATCGCGCCCGGGGAGCATCCCGGTGAGCCGGGTGCGACGGTGGAGGGACGCGTGGTGGACCGTGCCGGCGAGCCCGTGCCGGGCGTTGCGGTGGTGATGCTCGACCGCGACTCGCTCTACGTGGCCGCAGCAGCCAGCGGCGCCGACGGCCGATTCCGCATCGACTCGCGGGTACGGCCCTACCGCCTGCTCTTCCAGCATCTGGCCTACGAGGTGCGCACGCTCGAAGGGGCGGCCGACCGCGTGGGCGACATCGCGCTCAACGATGCCGCAACGGCCATCGAGGGGGTGGTCGTCAGCGCCGAACGGCCCGTGGTTCGGGTCGAGGAGGGAAAGCTCTCCTATGACCTCGGGGCGGCGACGAAGGGCATGGCCGTCAACAACGCCTATGAGGCCATCGAGCGGCTGCCGGGTGTCTCGACGCAGGACGGGCGGCTGACGCTGGCCGGTGCGGGCGGCGTGACGGTCATCCTCAACGGCAAGCCCACGACGATGAGCGCCGACCAGCTCGAATCGCTGCTGCGCTCGACCCCCGTCGAGCGCGTCGAGCGGGCCGAGGTGATGTACAGCGCCCCGCCCCAGTACCACGTGCGCGGTGCGGCCATCAACCTCGTGCTGCGCCACGGCGGCGAACGCTCCTTCTCGGGCCAGCTCCACGGCCAGTATGCCAACAGCTGCTTCGGCTCGTGGGAAGGGGGCGGCAACGTGGTCTACACCTCGCCCAAGTGGTCGGCCGACCTCAACTACACGGGAGGCTCCGTCCACGACCGCCGCTACTTCGAGCTCCGCTCGCTCCACGACTTCGAGGGCGAGCGGTACGACATCGCCCAGCAGGAACGCATCACGCAGGAGGGTTCGTACCACCGGCTGCGCGCCTCGCTCGACTGGACCCCGTCGGAGCAGAGCCGCCTGAGCGCCGCCTATACGGCCTCGTTCAGCCCCGCGGGCGAAGGGCTCTCGCTCAGTTCGGGCAGCTTCGTCTCCTCGCGTTCGGACAAAAGGACCGAGTCGCAGATGCACAACCTGGCGCTCCGCTACCGGGCCCCCTTCGGGCTCGACCTCGGGGCCGACTACACCTGCTACCGCAACCCCGAGCGCTCGGCCCAGCGGAACGACTACGCCTCGGGGCAGCAGAACGCCTTCGACATCGTCTCGGGACAGGTCATCGACCGGCTGAACGTCACGGCAGACCAGCAGGTGGCCCTGGGCGCCAGGTGGAAATTCAACACGGGAGGCGCCTTCGGCTGGGCCGAGAGCCACGACTGGCAGCGCTACCTGCCGCGCGAGGGGAGCATCGACGCCTCCGACACCGAATCGCGGCTCGACGAGTACACGGCCAACCTCTACGCCGGGGCGAGCCGCCAGCTTGCAAAGGGAAGCCTCTCCTTCTCGCTCGCCGGCGAATACTACCGGATGGGCGACTACGAGAACTGGTCGCTCTATCCGCAGGCGTCGTTCAACTGGATGTTCTCGAAGGAGCACATGCTGCAGCTGACCCTCTCGTCGGACAAGAGCTACCCCTCCTACTGGGAGATGCAGGGGGCGGTCTCCTATCTGGACGGATACTCGGAGATTCACGGAACGCCCGGGCTGCGGCCGGCAAAGAACTACAGCGCCCAGGCGCTCTACATGTACCGCTCGAAGTACATCTTCATGCTCTTCTGGAACGAGAGGCCCGACTACTTCGTCCAGACGGCCTGGCAGTCCTCCGAACGGCTGGCGCTCATCTACCAGACACTCAACTGGGACACCGACCGGCAGTGGGGCGCCAACGTCATCGTCCCCTTCAAGGCGGGGCGGTGGCTCGAGTCGCGGCTGGTCTTCACGGGGCTGCACCTCACGCAGCGCTGCGACCGCTTCCACGACATCGGCTTCGACCGCTCGAAGTGGGTCGGCATCGTGCGGATGGACAACACCTTCCGCCTGAGCCGCAAGCCCGACCTGACGCTCGACCTCTCGGGCCACTACCAGAGCGCGGCCATCCAGGCGACCTACGACGTGGAGCCCGTCTGGCAGATTGACGCCGGGGCCAAGTGGAGCTTCGCACGGGGGCGCGCCAGCCTCACGGTGCGCTGCACGGACCTCTTCGGGACCTCGATGCCCTACACCAAAATCCGCTACCGCGGGCAGCACCTCGACATGGATTCGGGCTTCTACACGCGGACGCTCACCGTGCGGCTCGCCTACCGTTTCGGCGGCTACAAGGAGCGGAAACACGCGAAGGTCGACACCTCACGCTTCGGCCACTGATTCCGCGCAGGAGGCGGGGCCGAACGGCGGAAAGCGGAAGCACAGCCCCGCGCAGGAGAGAGGGGCCGGGATGGGCGGCGACAATCGGCGGGGAGATGCCGCGCGCCGAGCATATGCCGGCAAGGCAGAGCCCGCGCGAGAGGCGGGGGAGCGGCAGGGTTATATTTCGTTTCGATTTCGAAGTACGGCAAATTTATTTCGAATAAAAAGCGTACAATTTCGGATTTTTCCTATATTTGTCGTGTAAAACCCTGAAAACCCGAACGGAACCATGAAAAGACTGCTTCTGCTTGCCATCGCCGCCCTGCTGCTGCAGGTCGACACGGCCGCCGCATGGGGGCGCACCGGACACGACGCCATCGCCTACATCGCCGAATGCCACCTGACGCCCCGCGCACGCCGCGCCATCGAGCGCTACCTCGGCCACTCGATTGTCTACGAGGCCTCGTGGATGGACGACTGGCGCTCCGAACCCGAGTACCCCTGGGGACGCGCCATCCATTCGGCCTCGGTCGACGAAAACCTCGACTACATGCCCGACAAGCGCGGCGACGTCGTCTCGTCGCTCGAACGCTCCATCGAGGCGCTCGGCGACTACCGCGCGCTGGACGACTCGACGGTCGTCGCCTGCCTGCGCAGCATCATCCACTTCATGGGCGACATGCACTGCCCGGGACACGTACGCTACGGCGGCGGCAAGCTGAAGAGCTATGCGGTCTATTTCGACGGCCGCAAATACAACTACCACAGCGTCTGGGACGACGGCATCCTGCAGGCGGCCCACCGCTGGGGCTACATCGAGTACGGCCACCAGCTCGACCGCTGCCGGAAGGAGGAAATCCGCGAAATCTGCAGCGGCACGCTGCGCGACTGGTTCCGCGAGAATGCCGAGACGAGCCGCCACATCTACGAACTGGTCGCTCCCGAACAGCACCTCGATGCACGCGAGGCGAGGTCGTTCATCAACCACACCCACGCGATGGCCGAACGGCAGATTCTCCGCGCCGGATACCGGCTGGCCCACGTGCTCAACGAACTCTTCGGATAGCGGCGCCGCACCCGGCCCCATGCAGACGAACGGCCCTCCTTTCGAAAGGAGGGCCGTTTTTCACGGTGCGGCGGAGCGCCGCAAGGGGCTCCCGTCAGCGGGGCATCGGCAGCGAGATGGTGCGGGCGTCGAGGAACGAATCGGGATAGGGGCCCCAGTTCCAGGCCTGGCCGTTCGAAAGGACGAAGTGCGGACCCAGAAGCGTCATGTTGTCGACCACGCGCACCTGCCGCGGAAGCTGCTCCTCGCGGATGGCCACCACCGAGGACATCGACACCACGGGCTGGACCGGCAGCGGCTCCATGAAGCGGTAGTCGGGCTGCCACAGCGAGCGGCTTGCCAGCGAATCGATGCGCCGCAGCACCTCCGCCTCGCCGAAATCGGAGCGCACGGTATCGCGCCGCAATGCGGGCCGTTCGGACCGGGATTCGCGCGGCGGCTGCGCCCACGCGGCCCCCGCAGAGAGAAGCAGCACGAATGCCGCACACAACAGATTTCTTTTCATGGACAGTACCTCCTTTCTCTTTTTTCCGCTTCGGGAAAGAGGGCGCGTCTCAGAACACCTCCTGCAGAATCCGCACCGACTGCACGGCGCTGATGGCGTCGAGGTGGTAACCGTAGTAGTCGAGCATCGCGTTGAGAAAATCGACCCGACGGGTACGGTTGAGCGCGATGTCGCCCAGACGGTCCACGTCGCAGCCCATCAGGTGGTGCAACGTGCGGGCGTTCTCCTCCCTCATCATTAAAACGCTGTGCGCGGGGGTTTTCGTATAAAGACCCTCGCGAATATCGAACCAGTCGCCGTCGTGGTAATCGTTGCCCGGGAAGAAGCCCAGGAAGCGGCTCAGGCGGGCCAGGAACCAGAGGTGGAAGTTGGCCACCCCCTCCTCCATCGCGTCGAGCGCCGACACGCAGCTCCAGACGAACTCGAAGAGCCCCTCGTTGGGTTCGCTCTCCTTGACCAGCCGGTAGAGCACCTCGGCCATGAAGAGCGCCACGGTCGACTTGCGCACGTCGAACGGCAGCGTACGGAGCACGATGCCGCTGCGCACCTCGCGGAAGCGGTCCATCTGCCGGTGCGGCGATTCGAGCCCCTCGAACTCGAGGGCGAACATCGGCTGGAAAAGGGCCAGCTTCGAGCCGCGCCCGCGCGTGCTGCGGACCCCCTGCACCATATAGCTGCGGCGGCCGCCCACGTCGGTGAGCAGAAAGACGACCATCGACGAGTCGCCGTATTTGAGCGTGTGGAGCACGATGCCGCGCCCTTTGTAACTTTTCACGTTTCCGGATTGCTGTACGACACAATGAGACGGAGCGGAGCCTCGCCGCCCCGAAGCGGACGGCGGCGGGTCAGGCCCGGTCGCGGCGCAGGTGGAGCAGCTGCCAGCCGTCGCGCTCGCGACGGCCGACGAGGCTGAGGCCCAGCTCCTCGCCGCGGGCGGTGAGCGCCGGGACATCCTCCGCAAGGAAGCCGCTCAGCACAAGGTCGCCGCCCGCGGAGAGCGTCGCCGCATAGGCGGGCATGTCGGCCAGGAGGATGTTGCGGTTGATGTTGGCCAGGATGAAGTCGAAATGCCGCCCGGCCAGCAGCTGCGCGTCGCCCAGCAGCGCTTCGAACCGCTCGCCGACGCCGTTGGCGGCGGCATTCTCGCGGCTGTTCTCCACGGCCCAGTCGTCGATGTCGATGGCCGTCATCCGCCCCGCGCCGCACAGGAGCGCCAGGATGGCCAGCACGCCGGTGCCGCACCCCATGTCGAGTCCGCAGCGTCCGGCAACCCCCAAATCGAGCGTCGCCGAGGCCATGAGCCACGTGGTGGCGTGGTGTCCCGTGCCGAACGACATGCGCGGCATGATGACCACCTCGGCCACTCCCCGGGGCGCAGGCGCGTGGAACGGGGCGCGGATGAGCAGCCGCCCTTCGACCTCGACGGGCGGGAAGTTGCGCTCCCAGAGGGCATTCCAGTTCTGGGTCTCGATGGCGACGTAGCGCCCCTCGAGGCCCCGGCTGCCGAGCATCGCATCGACCTCGGCCTTGCAGTCGGCCAGCCGCTCGCCCGGGATGTAGGCCTTGAGCAGACCGGCCTCGGTCTCGAAGCTTTCGAAGGGGAAGTCGGCCAGCTCGGCCGTCAGAATCTCGCTCTCCTGCCCGTCGCGGCAGGGTACATTCAAGACGACGTAGTCCATAATTATGTAAAATTTTTCGTACCTTTGAGGACAAAGTTACGGATAATCTTCGGAAACACGCCCCGTCAGATGGCAGAAAATACGAAAAAATGGGAGGAGGAGGCACGGCGTTACCGCATCTACATCCGGCTCGAAAAACGGCTGTCGGAGAACACCGTCGCCTCCTACATGCGCGACCTCGGGCAGTTCGCGCACTTCATCCTGCGGCAGTACGACGTCGCCCCGCGCAAGGTCGAACCGCAGATGGTCGAACGCTACATGGGCTGGCTCTACGAACGCGGCCGCGAAAAGGCCTCGCAGGCCCGGGCGCTCAGCGGCGTGAAGAGCTTCTTCAACTACCTGCTCGTCGGCGACAAAATCGAGGCGTCGCCCGCCGAGTTCGTCAACGCCCCCAAATTCGGGCGGCAGCTGCCCGACGTCCTCTCGACCGAGGAGATTGACCGCATCATCGCCGCCATCGACACGAGCACGACCAAGGGGCTGCGCGACAGCGCCATGCTCGAGGTGCTCTACTCGTGCGGACTGCGCGCCTCGGAGCTCACCTCGCTGCGGATGAGCGACCTCTTTTTCGGCGAGGGCTACATCCGCGTCATCGGCAAGGGCGACAAGCAGCGGCTGGTCCCCATCAGCAGCGTGGCGCGCGACAAAATCCAGCGCTACCTCGAAAAGCGGCGCGAAATACGCACCAGCGACGACGCCGTCTTCCTCAACAACCGGGGGACGCGGCTGACGCGCGTGATGCTCTTCACCATCATCAGGCAGGCGGCGCGCCGCGCCGGCATCACGAAGCACATCAGCCCCCACACCTTCCGCCACTCGTTCGCCACCCACCTGCTCGAGGGGGGCGCCAGCATCCGCCAGGTGCAGGAGATGCTGGGCCACGAGAGCATCCTGACCACCGAAATCTACACCCATCTGGACAACGACCGCCTGCGCGAGACGGTCGAGAAACACCTGCCCGTCTGAGCGCCGCATGCCGGCAAACGGAGCGGCCGACGGCGACGGGAATACCGGGAGCGGAGCGCCGGGGAACGAAGCGGCCGACGGTGACGGGAATGCCGGAAGGCAGAGCGCCCGGATGCCGGAAAACAGGTCGCCGGCGAAGGCAACACGGCCGGGAATTTGGCAATAAGGGCTCCTTGTGCTATCTTTGTCTCATGCAGGAGTCGAAGTTCGTCAAAACGAAAATCGCCGCGGGATATCTGCTGCTGGTCGCTGCGGCGCTGCTTGCGGTGGGGTATGTCTACCGCGAAACGGTCCGCGTCTCGGCCCCCGACGATACCTACACGCTGCTGCTCGTCAAACGCAACATGGCGGGCGAAACGCTCTACCACCTCTATCGGGCCGAAAGCTACGGCCAGCTGATGATTGCCGGCTACAACTCCTACGACGCCCGCTACCGCAACGAAATAGCCACCGTACGCCGCTGCCTCGATTCGCTGCGCAGCCTCTCGACCGACGCCGATTCGCTGCAGCGGCTCCGGCTCGACAGCATCGGACGGCTGCTGAGCGACAAGGAGCGCCGCACGGCGGGGTTGCGCCGCTCGATACGCTCGGCCGGAACCGCCAGCCTGCTCGACGCCAACATCGAACAGCTCCTCGCGCGGCTCGACACGCTCGCCGCCGCCGACTCGATACTCGCCCGGCCGCCCGTAAGGAGCGTCATCTCCGAGGACACCGTCGCCACACCCCGCCCCAAGCGCCGCTTCTTCCGCCGCATCGCCGACATCTTCAGCCCCCCGAAGGAGGACTCGACGCTCGTCATCTCGCGACGCGAGGTGGTCGACTCGCTCCCCCCGGCCGCCGCGCTGCGGGACACCATCGGCGCGGTGCTCCGCCAGCTGCAGGACAAGGTGACCAGCCAGCGGCTCGCCATCTACGACAAGGCGTGGGGCGAAGGGCTGCGCCTGCGTGCGAACAACGAACTGGTCGACGACAAAATCTACCGCCTCATACGCGACTTCGAGGCGGAGGAGACCGCCTACCTGCTCGACCGCATCGAGCGCAACGAGGCGCTGCGCAAGCGCAACACCCGGCTGCTCGGAGGCATCGCCTCGTCGGCCGTCGCCCTCATGCTGCTCTTCGTGGCCATTCTCTGGCGCGACGTCAACCGCAGCAACCGATACAAACGCCGGCTCGAACGGGCCGACCGCGAAAAGGCCGCCCTGCTCGACGCCCGCGAAAAGCTGATGCTGGCCGTCACGCACGACATCAAGGCCCCGCTCGGAGCCATCATGGGCTATACCGAACTGCTCGAAAGGCTCACCACCGACGAACGGGCCCGCCACTATCTGGAGCACATCACCCGCTCGTCGGAGCATCTGCTCGCGCTGACGCGCAGCCTGCTCGACTTCTACCGGCTCGACATCCACAAGATGGAGCTCAACGAGGTGCCCTTCATCCCCGAGCGGCTCTTCGAGGCCATCCGCGGGGGCTTTGCCGCCCAGGCCGGGGCCAAGGGGCTGAACCTGACGCTCCGCACGACGCCCGAATGCCGCCGCGAGGTGACGGGCGACGCCGCACGCATCCGCCAGGTGGCCGACAACCTGCTCTCGAACGCCCTGAAGTTCACCGACTCGGGCAGCGTGGACATCTCGCTCGAACGCGACGGCGGGCAACTGCGCTTCTCGGTGCGTGACACGGGCCGCGGCATCCGTCCCGAGGAGCAGGAGCGCATCTTCCGCGAATTCGAACGCTGCGGCTCGGCCCGGGGCGTCGAGGGATTCGGCCTGGGGCTCTCGATTGTCGACCGGCTCGTAGGGCTGCTCGGAGGCAGGATTTCGCTCGAGAGCCGCCTCGGCGAGGGAAGCTGCTTCACGGTGACGCTCCCGGTGGGGGAGGCTCCGCCCGCCGGGCGGTCCGGGGAGCCGGACGGCGACGGCGATACGCTGCGCGGCAGGTCGCTGCTGGTGGTCGACGACGACCCGCTGCAACTCGAGCTGACGGAGGCGCAGTGCCGCCGGGCGGGCATACGCGCCGCCTGCTGCCAGTATCCCGAATATGCGGCGCGGCTGGTGACCGAGGGGCGGTTCGACGTCGTGCTGACCGACATACAGATGCCCTCGGCCGACGGGTTCCGCGTCCGCGAGGAGGTGCAGCGCGCCGCGCCGGGGATGCCCGTCATCGCCGTGACGGCACGCAGCGAAACCGACGAACTCGTCGGGGCGGGATTTGCCGCCGCACTGCGCAAACCCTTCACCGGGGCTGAACTGTGCGCCGCGCTGCGGTCGGTGCTCTGCCCCGACGGCAGGAGCGGCGGTTCGCCCGCCGGACCCGGCACAACGGTCGAAGCGGACGGGACCGCAGGCTGCACAACGGGCCAAACCGAGCCGCAGGGGGGCGCGGAAACGCCGGCGGCGGAGCGCTGCGGGAAGCCGGAGCAGCGACAGCGCCCCGAAGGGGCGGCCGAGGAAGGCCCCGCAAACGACGGCGTCCCGGCCGCCGAAGGGGCGGCCGAGGAGGCGATGCCCGATTTCGGGCGGCTGACGGCCTTTGCGGGTGACGACGCCGAGGCGGCGCAGGAGATTCTGCGTTCGTTCGTCCGGCAGCACACCGAGAGCCTCCGCACGCTGCGCCGGGCTCTGGACGAAGGCGATGCGGCGACGCTGCGCCGGACGGCTCACCGGATGCTCCCCCTCTTCGCCATGCTCGGCGCCGACGGGGTGACCGAAACGCTGCGCCGCGCCGAACGGCTCGAAGGCGACCTCACGCCGCAGCTGGCCGAGGAAATGGCCCGAGCCTGCGAAAATGCGCAGCGCATCGTCGATTTCGCCCGAAAAACGGTATCTTTGTCCCCTGACGTGTCGCCCAAAGCATCCGAAAAATGAAAGAGAAGATGATTAAAATACTGATTGTCGACGACGACATCACCTTTGCGCTGATGCTTCGCACGTGGCTCGGGAAACAGGGCTTCGAGGCGCAGACCGCATCGACGGCCGAAGCGGCCCGCAAGCTGCTGTCGTCCGAGGAGTTCGGGCTCATAATCTCCGACATGCGCCTTCCGGACGGCGACGGAACGGGGCTGCTCGAATGGATGACGGGCGCCGGAATCGCCACGCCGGTCATCGTCATGACGGGGTATGCCGAAATCCAGAACGCCGTGCAGTGCATGAAGCTCGGGGCGCACGACTATGTCTCCAAGCCGGTCAATCCCGAGCTGCTGCTCCAGAAAATCCGCGAGGCACTCGCCGACGGCAGCAGCGCCGACACCCCGACGCCAACCGCCAAGGCGGCTCCGGCACGCCGGAACTACATCGAGGGGCGCAGCGACGCCGCACGCAAACTCTATGAGCACGTACGGCTCGTCGCGCCGACCAACATGTCGGTGCTCATCACCGGCGCCAGCGGCACGGGCAAGGAGCACATCGCCCAACTGATACACAGCGAGAGCAAGCGGGCCGGAAAGCCCTTCGTGGCGGTCGACTGCGGCGCCATCCCGCGCGAGCTGGCCGCATCGGAGTTCTTCGGCCACATCAAGGGCTCCTTCACGGGGGCCGTCGGCGACAAGACCGGCGCCTTCAAGGCGGCAAGCGGCGGCACGCTCTTCCTCGACGAAATAGGCAACCTGGGCTACGAGACCCAGGTGCAGCTGCTCCGCGCGCTGCAGGAGCGCCGCATCCGCCCCGTGGGAAGCAACCGCGAAATCGACATCGACATCCGGCTGGTGGCCGCCACCAACGAGGACCTCGAAGCGGCCATCGCCCGCGGTTCGTTCCGCGCCGACCTCTACCACCGCATCAACCAGTTCACGCTCCGCATGCCCGAACTGCAGCACATGCGCGAGGACATCCCGCTCTATGCCGAATTCTTCCTCGACGAGGCGAACCGCGAACTGTGGCGGCAGATTGTGGGCTTCGACGCCGCGGCCGCCGAGCTGCTGCGGCGCTACGACTGGCCGGGAAACCTGCGCCAGCTGCGCAACGCCGTGATGTCGGCCACGCTGCTGGCCACCGGGAAGTACATCACGCCGGAGAACCTTCCCGCCGAACTGAACGGCGCGACACACCCCGCGCCGCTGCGCGACCGCGCCGGCGAGGAGGAGCAAATCCGCCAGGCGCTTGCCGCCGCAGGCGGCAACAAGTCGCAGGCGGCCCGGTTGCTGGGCATCGACCGCAAGACGCTTTACAACAAGCTGCACCTCTACGGCATCGAGCCATAGGGCGACGGAGCGGAAGGACGGAACCTGAAAAACGGGGCGCAGGAATTGCGTCCCGTTTTTCGGTTTTTCCGACCGACCGCCACACGCCTGCTGTGGAAATATTCCACAGGCGGGAGGCCTGTTCCACAACGGCAGCCATCCGCAGAAAACACATAGGTCAGTGATTGTCAGCACTTTGAAGAACAGCGCTCCGAATGGTACCCTTCTTGACCCTTGTCGAAGTGAGCACGGGAGTAAAAGCCCGCAAACGGAATTTCTAACGCTAAAAACAAGGAATCATGAAACTGAAGCATGTAGCAATGGCAGCAGCATTGACGCTGATGATGGGTTGCATCTTCGCATATGCGCAGCAACCTCCCGAGGAGAAGGCCGAGCAGACCGAACAGACGACCTGTTGCCCGGACGAGGCGGTTCCGGAAAAGGACGTGCAATCGGACGATGCCGACAAGTACTCTGCCCCTGTTTCCACGCAGCAGAATGTTGGAGACGAAGAGAATGGAGACGGGGGGTGCTCGGAAAGGCCCGACCCGAAAGAAGACGTCGAATAGACGCCTCATCAATTAGTTAAACAATTGCTTGCCGGGATACCCCGTTCCTCACGGACGGGGTATCTTCATTTCATGCCGTCTCCAGGCGCCGGCCGCGCCGGCAACCTGCTGTCTGCAACGGACGACGGACGACGGCGCGGGGCCGAAACGGGCGTTCCGAAACCGCAGGGAGATGGCCCGCAGGCGATGGCGAAGGCATGGAGCGGCCGTACGACGGATGCCGGAGGGTGCACGCCGCGCCGCAGCGGCATCAATAGAAGGTTCCCTTCGGTGCGAAAATCGCATAGCCGAAGTTGAAGGTCAGGTACATGTTCTTCCACGAATCGACCTCGTACTTGGTCAGCGCCAGGCTCACCGGCCCGATGGGCGTATGGTAGACCAGCGACGCCTCGGCGATGAAGTGCCAGTTGCGGTCCGAACCGGTCATGTTGTCGAGCGGCCGGAATCCCCGCCGTTCGCGGTACATGGTGTAGAATCCCGTGCGGAAGAAGAGGTTCGGGTAGAGGTCGAAGGTGGGCATCACACCGCCGCCCACGAAGCGTTTGGCCCGGAAATCGGGCATGTAAATCATCCTGGAGTGGGAAACCGGCTCGTAGGCGGGCATCGACATCAGCGTGGCGTTGTCGGTCGAGAAGTCGGGATGGTTGGTGTAGACGCCGTCGACGTTGAACCCGAAGGAGAACCACGGGCAGGAGGGTACGTCGAAATACTTCTCGTAGGTGAAGCGCACGCCGCCCCACTGGCGGAGGTGCTTCGTAACGAAGCGCGACGCATCGTAGGGTTCGTACTTGTCGCGCCCGACCAGATAGATGGCCGAGAGCGTGAGGTTGGAGCCCCGTCGCGGATAGAGCCACTTGTCGAAGGTGTTGCGTTCGATTTCGCCCTTCAGCCCGAAGAACGAGAAGCGCGAATGGTCGGTCTCGTCGGCCAGGAAATCCGCCGAATCGTAGCGGTAGTTGACATGTCCGCCGTTGGCCCGCAGCGAGAAGAGGCTCCGCTGCGTGAGGGGCATGCCCACGCCCAGCGAGAGGAAGCTCGCACTCTGCTTGATGGGCTGGATGTTGTTCACCTTCGTCACGTTGCCGAACGAGCCGTGGCGGTAGTTCTTGACCGAAAAATTGTAGGAGTAGTCGAGGAAGAGCGGCTTCCACATGTAGAAATCGGTACGCCCGCCGACCGTGCCCCACGTGTAGAGCGGTCCCAGGTAGAGGTCCACGCCGAGCGACTGGGCCACGCGCCCGATGCGGCGGTAGTTGGCGCCGATGTAGGCCTGGTTGAAGGCCGTCGAGGAGACGTTGCCTCCGACCTGAAGCCGGAAGTTGGGCTTGGTGACGAACCTGGCCCGGAAGAGGTAACAGCCGCTGACGCTGTCGTAGCGCGCACGCGGAAACTCCATCGAAAAGTCGCCGTCGGCCAGCACCGAATAGAGGTTGTCGCGCAGCTGCGTGAAGGTGAGCTCGCGCTCGTCGCCGTGGCGTTTGTCGTCGAGCTTGAGGAAGTCGCGGATGTATTCGCGCTGCGCCTCGGTCAGCCCTTCGATTTCGTAGCGGTCGAAGCGCAGCTCGGGGCAGCGCGCCCGGAAAGCCTCGCGGCGCGCGGCATACTGCTCGGGAGTGCGGCGGTCGCGGATGCGTTCGAGAATCTCGGGCATCATGGCCATGGCGTCGGCATAGCCGGCATCCATAATCTCCTCGGCGCGGTCGAAGTCGAGCATGTTGACGTCGACGGCCCGCCGCACGGTGACGCTCCGGCCGCGCGGAAGCTCGTAGTCGGTGCCGTGCATCGCCAGCATGAAGGCCTGGTCGAAGAGGCTGCTCTCCTCGCTCGGAGGCGTATCGCCTTCGGTACAGATGCTGCCGATGAGCAGGTCGGGACGGAAGCCCACGTCGAGCGACCGCCACGGGAAGTTGTCGTAGATGCCGCCGTCGTAGAGCAGCATCGAGTCGACCTTCATCGGTTTGAATACCAGCGGTATGGACATCGACGAACGAACCGCTTCGCTCAGGTCGCCCGAACGGAGCACCACCGGTTCGCGGGCGTTCATGTCGCTGGCAACGCAGAGAAAGGGAACCATCAGTTCGTCGAAATCGCCGCCGCAGGCTGCCGTGGCCGGAGCGAAGAGCTCGGTGAGGGCCATGTCGATTTGGGTCGAGGAGATGAGGTTCGTCGGCGTGCGGAAGAGCTTGACCGAATCGTCGCCCAGGTTGAGGCGGAAGGTGACGAACGACGGGAGGCGCCCCACCTGGCGGTAGTAGGCCGTATAACGGGAATCGATGCGGCCCGAAACCCACTCCTTGACCACCCCCGAAGAGACGATTTCGCGCATCTCGGCCGGCGAATAGCCCGCCGCGTACATCGCCGCGATGATGGAACCCATCGAGGTGCCGGCCACGTAGTCAATCGGAACGCCGCACTCCTCGAACGCCTCGAGCACCCCGATGTGGTAGAGCCCCTTGGCTCCGCCGCCGCTCATGACGACGCCCACGCGCTGCCCGCTGACGGAGCCCGCCGCAAGGAGCATCAAAAGGAGAAAAGCGAGGGTTTTTCGGAACATATCCCAATTTTTTTGTAACTTTGCACGTTATGCAGCATGTGACGCTGCATGAGGCGATAAAAGTAGGGAAAAAGAACAAACTATCAAAATATGACCGACAAAATCAATGAGCTTCTCCGACGAGTCGAAGAGTTCAAACCCAAGGCCGCTGCCGAAATCGAGGATTTCCGAATCAAAATCCTGGGCAAGAAGGGCGAGCTGAATGCTCTGCTCGAGGAGTTCAAGAGCGTGGCTCCGGAGCTCAAGCGCGAGCTCGGCCAGAAAATCAACCACCTGAAGAGCGTCGCCACCGAGCGCATCAACACCCTGCGCGAGCAGATGCAGCAGGCTGCGGCCGACGCCCCCGAAACCGAGGACATGAGCCGTCCCGGCTCGGCCGAGGAGCTCGGTTCGCGCCACCCCATCTCGCTGGTGAAGAACCAGATTGTCGAGGTCTTCTCGCGCCTGGGCTACACCGTGGCCGAGGGCCCCGAAATCGAGGATGACTGGCACGTCTTCTCGGCGCTCAACTTCCCGCCCGAGCACCCCGCGCGCGACATGCAGGACACCTTCTTCGTCGAGAAGAACCCCGACATCCTGCTGCGCACCCACACCTCGTCGATTCAGGTCCGCACGATGGAGCACCAGAAACCGCCCATCCGCGTCATCTGCCCCGGCCGCGTATTCCGCAACGAGGCCATCTCGTACCGCGCCCACTGCATCTTCCACCAGATTGAGGGACTCTACATCGACGAGGGCGTCTCGTTCGCCGACCTGAAGCAGTCGCTGCTCTACTTCGCCAAGGAGATTTTCGGCGAGCAGACCGCCATCCGCATGCGTCCGTCGTACTTCCCCTTCACCGAGCCGTCGGCCGAGGTCGACGTCTCGTGCAACCTCTGCGGCGGCAAGGGCTGTCCGGTCTGCAAGGGCACGGGATGGCTCGAAATCATGGGCTGCGGCATGGTAGACCCCAACGTATTGAAGGCCAACGGAATCGACCCCGAAAAGTACTCGGGATTCGCCTTCGGCATGGGCATCGAGCGCATCGCCATGCTCAAATACGGTGTGAAGGACCTCCGCCTCTACTTCGAGAACGACGTCCGCTTCCTCCACCAGTTCGACACGGCGCTCTGACGCGCGACAACCCCGCAACACGACAACCATGAGACAACGGGCTGCCACACTGCTTCTCTGCATGCTTCTCTGCATGTTTCCCGGTGCGTTCACCGCACACGGGGAGCAGCCGCGCGGAACAACCCCTCCGCCCGACTCGCTGCGCAGCCTCTATCTCTATACCGACGCGTTGAAACGGCTGCTCATCGAGCGCGACTCGACGCGCGCCCGCGAGCTCTGCCGGGAGGCGCTCAAGAGTGACTCGACCTGTGCGCCGGCCTACTATACGCTGGCCGTCAACGGATTGTACGACACGCCGGGCGAGGGGGTCGAACTGGCCCGCTGCGCCTGGGGGCTCGACACGACCAACAAGTGGTACGCCCGCCTCTACGGACAGACGCTCATCTACGACAACCGCTTCGGCGAGGCACTCGACATCTACCGGCGCCTGCTGCGCGACGAGCCGCGCGAGCCGGACAACTACCGCATCGTGGCGGCGCTCTACGAACAGGTCGAGCGACCCTTCTCGGCTCTGGCGACGCTCGACAGCGCCGAGGTGCGCTTCGGCCGCGTGCCGACGCTCTCGGCCATGAAGCGGCAGCTGCTCATCGCCACACGCCAGCTCGACAAGGCGGTCGAGGAGGCGCGCACGATGGTCGAGGAGGTGCCCTACGAGGCGGAACACCACGCCGTGCTGGCCAACCTCTACGGATTGCAGGGTAAGGATTCGCTCGCTCGTGCGGAGTTCGACCGCGCACTCGAAATCGACTCGACCGACATCCGCACGCTGATGACGCTGGCCGACTTCTGCAACTCGCGCCGCGACTACATCGGACTGCTGGCCGCCACGCGGCGCATCTTCGACACCGATGCGCTGACCGTCGACGAAAAGGTCCGCCGCTTCAGGCAGCTCACCTCCGACATCCGCTTCTACGGCGAATACTACATCCAAATCAGCGACCTGGCTTCGGCGCTGGCCATCCGCTACCCGAACGACCCGCGCATCGTGCGGCTCTATGCCGACCACCTGATTGCCTCGGGCGAGCTGGAGCAGGCGCTGGCGCTCTACAAGCTCCACACGGCGGACCGTCCGCCCGTGAAGGATTACTTCCGTGCCGTGGCCGAAATCGAAAACTATCTGGAGCGGCCCGACTCGGTGCAGAGGTATGTGGCGATGGGCATCGAACTCTTTCCGGACGATGCCGACTTCCGCATCTTCCGGGGCCACGCCCTGAGCTACGCCAAGCAGTACGACAAGTCGGTGAAGGCCTACCGCGAATCGTTGCGCTACGTCCGCACCGACTCGCTGCGCAGCGTCGTCTGGGGCTGCATCGGCGACGCCTACCACTCGGCAGGAGCCTCGCGCAAGTGCTTTGCGGCCTACGAGAAGAGCCTCCGCTACTGGCCCGACAACACCATGGTGCTCAACAACTACGCCTACTTCCTGGCCGAAAGGGAACGCGACCTGGAGAAGGCGCTCACGATGGTCAGCCGCGTGACGGCGCTGACGGACAACGAGCCGACCTACCTCGACACCGAGGCGTGGATTCTCTTCAAGCTGGGGCGTGTGGCCGAAGCCAAGAAAATCATGCAGCAGGCCATTGCGCTCGACCGCACCAACAGCCCCGAGCTGCAGCTCCACTACGGCGACATCCTCGAGGCGCTCGGCGAACACTTCATGGCCGAAATCTACTGGCGCAAGGCGCTCGAAAACGGCGCGGAGCCCGAGGAGGTAGACCGCCGCATCCGCATCCGCGAAGAGCAGAAGCAGAAGCAGAACCAAGACGCACGCACCCATGAAAAGTAAGACGGCAAAATACCTCTTCCTGCTGGCAGCCCTCTGCACGTTGTGGACGGCCCCGGCCCAGGACCGCCGCATCGAGGAGCAGAAGCGCATCATCGAGGCGCTCGAGAAGCGCATCGCCCAGGGCGAGCGCGAGATAGCCTCCATCAAGAAGGGGCGCGCGGCCACCGAGGAGCGGCTGCGCCGCCTGGCCCGCCAGATTGACTCGCGCAACCAGCTGCTCGACGCCACGGAGCAGGAGGCAGCGTTGCTGCGCCGCGAAATCGAGCGGACGGACAGCGTCGCCGGCGACCTCTCGGCAGCACTCGAGCGCAACCGCCTGCAGTATGGCGCGATGGTGCGCGAAGCCTACCGCAACTACCGTCACAATAACTACCTGACCTATCTCTTCGCGTCGCGCAGCTTTGCCGACATAGCCCGCAAAATCACCATGCTGCGCGAGGTGGCAGCCATGCGCGAGCGCAAGCTGCTTGAAATCGACAGCCTGGCTCGCCGGGTGGCCGACGAGAAGTCGCTGCTCGACACGCGCAACCGTGCGCTCGATTCGGTGCTGCGGCGCCTTTCGTCGCAGAAGGAGAAGCTGCAGCGCGACGCACGCTCGGCACGCAGCGAGGCTTCGCGCCTCTCGAAGCGCGAAAAGGCGGCACTGCAGCAGAAGATGGCGCGCGAGCAGGAGCTGGACGTGGCCATCAACGAGCTGCGCAAACTCACGCGCGGCAACACCGAGGGCGCCTCGTTCTCGAACAAGACGACCGGACTGCGGCTTCCGGTGGTCGGCGGACGTGTGAAGCGCTACATGGAGAACATGGCCGAAATCACCGGCCCGAAGGGGGCGGACGTCATCTCGATTTACGATGGCAAGGTGGTGGAAATCAAGCGTAACCGCATCACCAACAAATACGACGTATTCGTAGCCCACGGCGAGTACATCACCTCCTACGCCAATCTGGGCGCGGTGAGCGTTGCCAAGGGGCAGAAGGTCTCGCGCAACCAGCGGCTGGGAAGCATCGGCTCGGCGATGAACGTGGTGACGATGGAGCCCGAGTACAAGCTCGTATTCGGCATCTATCCCCCCTCGCCCAAGACCAAGATGCGCGCCCAGGACTGCTTCCGCCGCTGACCTCGAGGGGTCCGAGGGGGGAGGAGAAGCGCGGCGTGAAGCCGCACGAAGCGCCGGAACCACTCCGCCGCAAGGGTGTGGCGGCAACATCGCAACACAGATTCAAAACAAGGCTGAAAAATGGCTGTCAGATACTATAACGACGACTGCAACTACCGCCTGCCCGAGAAGCGGCGTACGGCCGAATGGCTGCGCGAAGTGGCCAGCGCCGAGGGATACACGCTCGGCGACGTGAGCTACATCTTCTGCTCGGCCGCACGGCTGCTCGAGATGAACCGACAGTTCCTCGGGCACGACTACTACACGGACGTCATCACCTTCGATTACAGCGACCGCCGGGGGACGAAAATCGTCTCGGGCGACATCTTCATCGACGTGGAGACCGTGGCCGACAACGCACGGCAGTACGGCGCCACGAAGCTCGGGGAGATGCGCCGCGTGGTGGTGCACGGCGTACTGCATCTGTGCGGGCAGGGAGACAAAACGCCCCGCACCAACGCCCAGATGCACCGCAAGGAGGACCGCTACCTCGCATTCTGGAACAAGCCGGCGGAGCAGGCCGGGGAGCAGAAGTAAGCCAGAGCGCAGTCCCGCACAAGGGAGGGGGAGAGCAACAGCCGCAGCGCTGCGGCCCTGGTCCGCCGATACCGGTCCGGAAGAGAGGCAGTAAAGGCTCTGAAGAGATTCGGAAAAGGGCAGGAGGGGAGCCGGAAAAGGGAACGAAGGAGCGGTGCACGCCAACTCCTCAGCTCCTCAGCGTCCCGGATAGAGGTCGCGGGAAAACCCGTGCGAAAAACGTCGTGCGAATAACGTTGTGCGAATAACGTTGCGCGAATAACGTTGCGCGAAAAAACGTCACGAGGAAAACGTCACGAGGAAAACGCCACGAGGAAAACGCCACGAAGAAAACGTCGCAAAGGAAAACGCCACGAAGAAAACGTCGCAAAGGAAAACGCCACGCGAAAAGAGTTTGTCGGGTGAAAAACCCTCCGAATAAAGGCCATTTTTCCGGGCAAGGGAGCACGCAAACAGACAAAACGAAGAGCGTGTCGGAAGAGTCGGAAAACAGCGTAAAATACGCGGAAAAACGCGCAATCATACAAAGAGAAGAGATACCCATGGTCTTGGACTACGACATCATCGTCATCGGCGCAGGACACGCCGGCTGCGAGGCCGCTTCGGCCGCCGCACGCCTCGGCTCACGCACGCTGCTGCTGACGATGGATATGCTCAAATTTGCCGAAATGTCGTGCAACCCCGCCGTCGGCGGAGTTGCTAAAGGACAGATAGTCAGAGAGATAGACGCTTTAGGCGGTCAGATGGGCCGCATCACGGACCTCACGACCCTGCAGTTTCGGATGCTCAACCGCTCGAAGGGAGCGGCAATGTGGAGTCCGCGGGCACAGTGCGACAAGCGGGCCTTCTCGGAGGAGTGGCGGCGCACGCTGGAGAATACGCCTAACCTCTACATCTGGCAGGATGCCGCCGTCGAGCTGCTCTTCGGCGAAGAGCCTGCGCCGAGGGCAGGGGAGCGCTGCGCAACGCCGGCAACCGCAACGAACGGCGCCGACGCCGGCAGCGAATGCATCAGCTCCCCGGCCGAAACCGCTGCGGACAGCCCGCGCGAAACCGCGGACCGGCAGCCGCACCGCCATATCCGCGGCGTGCGGACACGGATGGGAGTCGAGTTCTCGTGCCGCGCCGTGGTGCTCACGAGCGGCACCTTCCTCGGAGGGTTGATGCACTGCGGTGCAGCCCATGCCGAAGGGGGAAGGGCGGGAGATGCCGCCTCGCACGGCATCACCGAATCGCTCGTCGCCGCGGGGTTCGAAACGGGCCGCATGAAGACCGGAACCCCCGCGCGGCTCGATGCCCGGACCATCGACTTCAGCCGGCTCGAACCGCAGCCCGGCGACGAAAAGCCCGAAAAGTTCTCGTTCGCACCCGAAATACATCCCGTAGGGGAGCAGATGCCCTGCTATCTGGTCTACACCTCGCCCGAGGTACACGAAATCCTGCGCAGCGGGTTCGACCGCTCGCCCCTCTTCAACGGCACCATTCACGGCATCGGACCGCGCTACTGTCCCTCGATTGAGGACAAGCTGCGCACCTTTGCCGACAAGGAGCAGCACCAGCTCTTCCTCGAGCCCGAGGGGCGCACGACCAACGAATACTACCTCAACGGCTTCTCGTCGTCGCTGCCCTGGGAGGTGCAGTGGGAGGCGCTGCACCGCATCGCGGGGTTTGAGCATCTCCACATCTACCGCCCGGGCTACGCCATCGAATACGACTACTTCCCGCCGACGCAGCTGCACCATTCGCTCGAGACGAAACTCGTCTCGGGACTCTTCTTCGCCGGGCAGGTCAACGGTACGACCGGATATGAGGAGGCAGCCGCCCAGGGACTGATGGCGGGCATCAACGCCCACAGGAGGCTGAAAGGGGAGGAGCCCGTCGTACTGCAGCGCGACGAAGCCTACATCGGCGTACTCATCGACGACCTGGTGACCAAGGGGGTCGACGAACCTTACCGCATGTTCACCTCGCGGGCCGAGTACCGAATCCTGCTCCGACAGGACAATGCCGACATGCGACTGACGCCGAAAGGGTATGAAATTGGTCTCGTCACGCCGGAAAGAGCGGCTCATTTCGAGCAAAAAAAATCGCTCGTAGAATCGCTTATTTCCTTCGCCCGTCGACTGAGTGTCAAAGCAGCCGAAATTGACGACTATTTGAAATCGCTCAATTCGGAGCCTATGAACCAGGGTCGCAAGCTCTACGAAGTCGTCATGCGCAACGATGTCACCTTCCGCGGGCTCCGCGAGGTGCTGCCCAAGCTGCGGCGATTCATGGAAGAGGAGGGTATGACCGACGAGGCGATGGAGGAGGCCGAAATCCAAATCAAGTACAAAGGCTACATCGAGCGCGAAAAATTCATCGCCGAGAAGCTGCACCGACTGGAAAATATACGGATTCCTGCCGATTTTAACTTTTTTTCGATGAATTCACTCACCATCGAGGCGCGGCAAAAGCTGTCGAAAATCAGACCCGCGACCATCGGTCAGGCGTCGCGCATTCCGGGAGTTTCGCCGGCAGACGTCAATGTATTGCTTGTAAAATTCGGTAGATAGAACCAGATTTTACAAAGAACAACACAACGGTTCGGAATCAACCATTTTTCAACAGGTATAACAGAAGCAAAAGAAGAGGGAGTGTTCCACGTGGAACACTCCCTCTCCGTTAGAACTCCCGGTCGGTAAGACCGTCGGGATTGAGTCTTCGGTCAGACCAGATTACATGACAATCGTATTCCAGCCGTGGGTATCCTCAACACGGCCGTACTGAATATCCTGCAGAAGGGTATAGAGCTGCATCGAAACCTTGCCGACTTCGGTACCGTACTCGTAGACCTTGTTGGTCTGCATGTCGAAAATCTTGCCGATAGGGGAGATGACGGCGGCAGTACCGCAGGCGCCGCACTCTTCGAACGTCTCAAGCTCCTCGAGCGGAACGGGACGCTCCTCGACCACCAGACCCAGGTCGGCAGCAAGCTGACGCAGGCTCTTGTTGGTAATCGACGGCAGAATCGAGGGAGACTTGGGCGTGATATACTTGCCGTCCTTGATACCAAAGAAGTTGGCAGCACCGCACTCCTCGATATACTTGTGCTCGGCAGCGTCGAGGTAGAGGACGTTCGAATAACCCAGACGGTGGGCATTTTCGCCCGAGAAGATGCTGGCTGCATAGTTGCCACCGACCTTCACGTCGCCTGTTCCACGTGGAGCAGCACGGTCCTGTTCGCGGTCCAAAGCAACCATGATGGGCTTGATACCCGTCTTGAAGTAGGCGCCGACAGGCGATGCGTAGACAATCAGCAGGGCATCCTTGGCAGGTTTCACACCCAGACCGACCGTCGTTCCGAACATTACGGGACGCAGATAGAGCGATGCTCCCGTTCCGTAGGGAGGAATGTAGGCCTCGTTGCGCTTGACTACCTCGATGCAGGCATTGACAATCATCTCGGTCGTGGGAACCGGCAGGCAAAGCCGCTTGGCCGAAGATTGGAGACGATGCGCATTCTCCTCGACACGGAAGAGACGGACCTTGCCGTCGACACCCCGGAAGGCCTTCAGCCCCTCGAACAACTCGATGCCGTAGTGCAGACACGAAGCGGACATGTGCATCTTGATGTACTCGTCCTGCGTCACCTCCATCTCGCTCCATTTGCCGTCCGTATAGGAATAACGGACATTCCAATCGGTTTTGTGGTAGTCAAAACCCAACTTGCTCCAATCTATTGTTTCCATATCTGAAAAGATTTAAGGTTTTCCTGTTTCTTTTTCGTTTCATCACAACGCGGCCCGCTCCCGGAAACCACCCCGAAAGGGGCACTGGCCTAACCTACAATGGCGCCGCACGAGGTTGCCTCGTCGGGCCCCAGCAGCCGCAGCTTGCCCGAGGCATCCTCGGCCATGAGAATCATACCCCGCGAAACGATTCCCTTCAGCTCGCGCGGTGCCAGGTTGACCAGCACCAGCACCTGACGGCCGACGAGCTCCTCGGGGGTGAAGTGCTCGGCGATACCCGACACGATATCGCGCTTGTCGATGCCCGTATCGACGGTCAGATGGAGCAGTTTCTTGGTCTTGGCGACCTTCTCGGCCGTAAGGATGGTCGAAACGCGGATGTCCATCTTCTGGAAGTCGTCGAACGAAATCTCCTCCTTCTGGGGCTCGACATGCTGTGCAGCTTCGGCAGCGGCATTGGCGGCCTTCGTGGCGGCCAGCTTGTCCAACTGGCGCTGGATGACGTCGTCCTCGATTTTCTCGAAGAGAAGCGACGGGGTGCCGATGCGGTGGCCCGCAGCGATGAGGTCCGAGGCACCGAGGCGCTCCCAGTCGAAGCCCTCGACGGCGAGCATCCCGCGGAGCTTCGCTGCCGAGAAGGGCATGAAGGGTTCGATGGCGATGGCCGTATTGGCCGTTATCTGGAGCGCTACGTAGAGGATGGTCTTCACGCGCTCGGGGTCGCTCTTGATGACCTTCCAGGGCTCGGTGTCGGCCAGGTACTTGTTGCCGATGCGGGCGATGTTCATCGCCTCCTGCAGCGCTGCGCGGAAGCGGTAGTTCTCGATGTTCGTTTCGAGCGCCTCCTTGACGGCGGCCACCTCCGACAGTGCCTCACGGTCGTAATCCGTAAGCTGGCCGCAAGCCGGAACAATGCCGCCGTAATACTTCTGGGTAAGCACCAGGGCACGGTTGACGAAATTGCCCAGCACGGCCACCAGCTCGTTGTTGTTGCGGGCCTGGAAGTCCTTCCAGGTGAAGTCGTTATCCTTCGTCTCGGGAGCATTGGCGCAGAGCACGTAACGCAGCACGTCCTCCTTGCCGGGGAACTCGTCGAGGTACTCGTGCAGCCAGACGGCCCAGTTGCGCGAGGTCGAAATCTTCTCACCCTCGAGGTTGAGGAACTCGTTGGCCGGCACGTTTTCGGGCAGGATGTAGCCGCCGTGGGCACGGAGCATCGAAGGGAAGACGATACAGTGGAAGACGATGTTGTCCTTGCCGATGAAGTGGACCATCTTCGTATCCTCCGACTTCCAGTACTTCTCCCACTCGGGCGTGAGGTCCTTCGTGGCCGAGATGTAGCCGATGGGGGCGTCGAACCATACGTAGAGCACCTTGCCCTCGGCTCCCTCGACCGGCACGGGGATACCCCAGTCCAGGTCGCGGCTCACGGCACGCGGCTGCAGTCCGCCGTCGAGCCAGCTCTTGCACTGGCCGTAGACGTTGGACTTCCACTCCTTATGACCGTCGAGAATCCACTCACGGAGGAACGTTTCGTATTGATTCAGAGGAAGATACCAGTGTTTCGTCTCACGCTTGACGGGTATGGAGCCCGAGACGGCGCTGTGGGGTTCGATGAGTTCGTCGGGCGAGAGCGTCGAGCCGCACTTCTCGCACTGGTCGCCATAGGCGCGGTCGTTGCCGCACTTGGGGCAGGTGCCGACGATGTAGCGGTCGGCAAGGAAGGTCTGTGCCTCCTCGTCGTAGTATTGCATCGAGGTCTTCTCGATGAACTTGCCCTCGTCGTAGAGCTTGCGGAAGAAATCCGACGCCGTGACGGCGTGGGTGGGCGACGAGGTGCGCGAGTAGATGTCGAACGACATGCCGAGGCGCTCGAACGAACGCTTGATGAGTTCATGGTAGCGGTCGACAATCTGCTGCGGGGTGACCCCCTCCTTGCGCGCCTTGATGGTGATGGGCACGCCGTGCTCGTCGGAGCCGCAGACCGAGATGACGTCGCGGTGGCGCAGACGCAGGTAACGGGTATAGATGTCCGAAGGTATGTAAACGCCCGCCAGGTGGCCGATATGCACCGGACCGTTGGCATAGGGGAGCGCCGAAGTGACCAGATAGCGCTTGAATTCTTTAGCCATAAATACGAGTGGAATATTACTAATTTCTGTCAAAAGTAGTAATTTTTAACAGAAAAGGAAAGCAATCGCGGGGAATTTGTTTCCAATTGTCAGCAGGGCAGGAAGTTCGGCGTCGGGCGGCGAAAGAGGAGCAAAGGGAGAGCCGGGTGCGGAACGGGGCACAAGGCCGGAGAGAGCGGCGGCGCTCCGTAATGCCGAACCGGGGTGGTTGCGGAGTCGGGGCGGGGAGAAGCGACCTGAAAAGGTATTGAAAAGAACGAAAAAATTCCTATCTTTGTTCGAAATGTACAACTAAACCACCACTGCCTATGAAACAGAGCGTATAGACGAATACGCACTTGTAAACATATTGGAAAAGCGTTTTGGCTTTATTCTGTCTACTCGGAAGTTTGGCGACTCAAAGACTGACACGGATATTGCAAGGATGCTCGCACTGTACGGTGCGGGCTTTCGGTCATTCTGTCAGTCTGGGTCACGCCAAACACCCCGAGTAGAGAATACGCCGAAAGTACCGCGCTTTTTTTGTGCGTATTTTTCAACAACAAGGTACGAAGGTAAAATCCGAAATCCTGAAAAAGAGTAGGAAACCCGACAAAAAACAAAAAAAATGAAGAAAATCTTTTTTATCCTGTTTGTGCTTTTCATAGGCAGCTCTTTCGTTGCTGAAGCCTCGAACGAAACATCTTGCACGAATTCCTTTGTTGAAGGCAGAAGATGGACTGTAACAATAACCGTAAACATGATTTACGAATATTACGAAAATGAGATTCGCAGCATTTTTGTAGGAAGTGTAAACAAAGGAACCACTACCGAAAGAGTCTCCGTATATGCTGAAACGCGGGATGAAGCCGAAAGAATGGCAAAAGTACAATGCGCCGGAATGTGTTCCACATCAGGAAATTATCAAGGAACAGCCAACTACAAAGGTAAAAAATGCCATGTATGGCTGGTTCGACAGATAGAGTCGGCAAGAGCAGAATAACAACTATTATCAAAAAATCGATAGTATCTGTGCAGAGTTTGTTGCTCTGCACAGATTTTTTTACCCATACTCCTGCATGCAAAGCCACAAACTTTTTTCCGCCCCGCTGAGGCAAAAAAGGGGAGGAGCCTATAAGGACTCCTCCCCGTGGTCGAAACGTGCCCAAAGGGGCTATTTCTGCACAATATCGAGCTCGTCGAGCAGCCAGCCTGCACCGGCGAACTTGTCGACGATGAAGAGCACGTAGCGGATGTCGACGGCGATGGTGCGCTGCAGCTCCGGCTCGAAGGTCACGTCGCCCGACATGGCCTCCCAGTTGCCGTCGAACGCCAGGCCGATAAGCTCGCCCCGGGCATTCATCACCGGCGAACCCGAGTTGCCGCCCGTAATGTCGCAGTTGGCCAGGAAGGCCACCGGCATCTCGCCCCGCTCGTTGGCGTAGCGGCCGAAATCACGCGCCTCATAGAGCTCCTTGAGCCGCTCGGGTACCGAGAACTCGGCGGGATTCTCGGGATTCTCCTTCTCCATGACACCCTTGAGCGTCGTGTAGTAGTTGTACTCGATGCCGTCGGCCGGCGAGTAGGGAAGCACGTTGCCGTAGGTCAGGCGGATGGTGAAGTTGGCGTCGGGCGCCCACGCCTTGCGGGGCTGCTGCAGCATCAGGCCGGCGATGTACTTGCGCTTGCCCTCGGCATAGGGGGCATGCTTCTCACGGTAGCTCTTGATGAGCTCCTTGTACTTCGACCATACCGATGCTGCCAGCTCAACGGCCGGGTCTTCGGCAACCTTCGCGGGGCTGTAATCGTCCATCAGCGCCAGCACTTTCTCCGCGGAGGCGAAGACGGAGTTGTCGTAGAGGTAGTCGACATAGGCGTCGATGTCGCCGCCGAAGCGCTTGTCGACCACCTCGGCGTAGAACGACGGCAGCTCCTTCATGTGCTCACGCGCGATGGTGAGCATGCGCTTGGCCACCTTGCGGTCGGTCGCCGGGTTGTAGTCCTTGTACCACTCGGCCAGCATCTCCCGGGCATTGGGATAGACAATCGAATCGGTGATTTTCATCGCGTCACTGTCGAAGAACGTCCACACGGGAGTGATGAGCTCGACAGCGCTCAGGAAGGCCTCCGAGAGGTACTGCACGCCGGCATAGACCGGACCGCCCGCCTCCTCGGCACGGCGGATTTTGTCCAGCGCGTCGATATAGCCCTCCTCGGGCAGCGTGTTCTTCTCGGCCCAGGCCTGGAACGAGGCCTCCTGCGCCTGCTTGCGCTCCATGACGCGGAGCTTGAGCAGCGCCTGCGACATGCCGATGGAGTTCTTCCAGTAGTTCGACGAGCGGGCATACTTCGAGGCGTACTGGATGCGCACGGCATCGTCGGCCATCATGTCCTCCCAGAGAATCTCCTGACGCTCGCCGCGGATGAAGATGCGCTGCGGGTTCTGCGTCTCGAGCAGGTTCTTCATCTCGAACGAGGTCATGTAGCGCTCGGTCGAACCGGGGAAGCCCATAATCATGGCGAAGTCGTTCTCACGCACGCCGTCGAGCGACACCTTGAGGTACTTCTCGGCGCGGTAGGGGACATTCTCGGGCGAATAGTCGGCCGGACGGTTGTCCTTGCCGGCATAGACGCGGAAGATGGAGAAGTCGCCCGTATGGCGAGGCCACATCCAGTTGTCGGTATCGCCGCCGAACTTGCCGATGGACGAAGGGGGAGCACCCACCAGACGCACGTCGCGGTAGACCTCCATGACGAACGAGAAGTACTGGTTGCCGCCGAAGAACGAGCGCACGAGCACCTCCATGCCGGGGTTCTCCTCCTCGAGACGGCTTTGGAGGGCCTTGATGTTCTCTTCCGTGATGCGGTCGTACTCCTCCTGCGAGGCGATGGAGGGGACGTTGCCCACGATGTCGGCCGTCACGTCGCCAATTTTGCGGATGAAGCGCACCTCAAGCCCCGGAGCGGGAAGCTCCTCGGCATTCGACATCGCCCAGAAACCGTATTTCAGGTAGTCGTGCTCGACGGACGACAGCTGCTGGATGGATTCGTAACCGCAGTGGTGGTTGGTGAAAAGCAGTCCCTCGGGCGAGACGATTTCGCCCGTGCAGCCGCCGCCGAAGATGACGATGGCATCCTTGAGCGAGGAGCTGTTGACGCTATAGATGTCCTCGGCCGTGAGCTTGCAGCCGCGCTCCTTCATGTTCTTGATGTTCATCTTCTGGAGGTAGGGCAACAGCCACATGCCCTCGTCCGCCAGAGCCGTGAGCGACAAGAAAGCCGCTCCGAGCAGCAAAAGAATTCTCTTCATAAAAGGTCTTGTTGTGGTTTTGGGATTTTACAGGTTTATACGGATTTTCCGACTTTGACAAAAAATGAAGCGTTGGACGTGTCAGTGGATGACCTTGCACTTGCCGCTGGCGCCGAGGATGTCGAGCCGCACCACCTCGGTGCGGTGGAACGACTTCTCGGCATAGCGCATCCCCACCTCGCGGTCGTCGGGCGAGTACTTTTCCAGGAGCAGCCCGAGGGCGTGCATCCGCTCCTCGTCGTCGAGGCCGCGCACGGCCCGGCATTCGAGCAGGAGGCTCTCGTAGGCGGTGGTGAAGCGCGCGGGGAAGACCCGCGTGCGGCCCACCACGCAGAACGTTACCCGCGGCGAGCGCTCCAGGCAGCGCAGCTTGCGCCCCTCGGGGGCACAGTGGATGTAGAGCGCATCGGCCCCGTCCCAGACATAGCTGAGCGGCAGGCCGTAGGCGCCTCCCCGCTCATCGTCGGAGACCATGGCCAGAAAGCCGTATTCGCCCTCGCGCAGCAGTTCGAGCGCACGCTCCGGGGCCAGCAGGCGGTCACGTCGCCGCACCGTGGAGTTGTCGTAGCGGAACATCGACTCAGCGGATGGCAATCATGTTGCGGATGGAGCGTTCGGCGGCGCGGCGCACCTCCTCGTCGAGGAGGATTTCGGGCGACTCGCGCTCGAGGCACTCGGCGATGTTTTCGAGCGTCACCATCTTCATGTACTTGCAGTTGTTGCAGGCGCACGTCTCGTCGTCGGGCGGCGCGGGGATGAAGGTCTTGTCGGGATAGCGCTTGCGCATCTCGGCAAGGATTCCCGCCTCGGTCACCACGATGAACTCCTGCGCTTCGCTGCGTCCGCAGTAGTCGAGGATGCCGGCCGTCGAACCCACGTAGTCGGCCACCTCGACGATATAGGCGCGGCACTCGGGGTGGACGACGATTTTCGCCGCGGGGTGCTCACGCTTGAGCGCCAGCAGCTTCTCGAGCGAAAACTCCTCGTGGACGTGGCAGGCGCCGTCCCACAGCACCATGTTCTGCCGTCCGGTGAGCTTCTGGATGTAGGAGCCCAGGTTGCGGTCGGGGGCGAAAATCAGCGGCTGGTCGGCCGGGAGCGACTCGACGACCTTCAGCGCGTTGGACGACGTGCAGCAGATGTCCGTGAGCGCCTTGACGCCCACCGTCGTATTGACATAGGAGACCACCTTGTAGCCCGGATAGCGCGCCTTGAAGGCGGCGAAGTCGGCCGCGTCGCACGACTCGGCCAGCGAACATCCCGCCTCGGGGCAGGGGATGAGCACCTTCTTGTCGGGGCAGAGCACCTTGGCCGTCTCGGCCATGAAATGCACCCCGGCGAAGAGGATGATGTCGGCGTCGACCGACTGCGCACGGACCGAAAGGGCCAGCGAGTCGCCCAGGAAGTCGGCCACCTGCTGCACCTCGGGCGTCGTGTAGTAGTGGGCCAGAATCACGGCGTTCTTCTGCCGCTTGAGCTCTTCGATTTTCCGGCGGAGCGCCGGGCTGTTGTCCACAGTCATCTTTTGTTTTTACTTTTTATTTAAATTTAAAATAATTCAAAAAGAAGAATAATAATGGGTGTTGAAAGTGTTCACAATTCGATTTGGAAAATCGCTATGAACATTCCGGCAACCCGATGTCGGCAATTTCGCGGCGCAAGCGGCTGATTCTCCGGCGGGAAATGAAGATATCGACATTTGTTGAAAAAGATTGTCCACATTTCGACATCCTCCGTTTATCGACATCGACCCGCTTTTTCCGTGCAACACTTCCGACAACAAGTTTCGAAAACTTTTTTTGGTCGTTCGGAAAATCCGTACACCGGGCCTTTTTCCGGAATCTGCAACTTTTCGGGATGGAAGTTTTCCTCTTTTTTCGAACGGTTATCGACAGGTTGCAAACATTATTTGCGCACCTTTTCCACAATCCGTCCGGCGATGTCGCGGTACCATTTTTCAACCTTCGGGTCGATGCCGGCTGCCGGGCGTCCCTCCTCGGAACACTCCATAATCGACTGTACGATAGGTATTTCGCCCAGGAAATCGACGCCGTTCTGCTCGGCATAGCGGCGCGCTCCGCCCTTGCCGAAGAGGTAGTAGCGGTTGTCGGGCAGCTCCTCGGGGGTGAACCATGCCATGTTTTCGACGATGCCCGCCACGGGTATGTTGACCTGCGGGTTGCGGAACAACTCCACGCCGCGCACCACGTCGGCCACGGCCACCTGCTGCGGGGTGGAGACGATGACGGCGGCGTCAATCTTCAGCTCGCCGATAATCGAGAGGTGGATGTCGCCCGTTCCGGGAGGCAGGTCCGTGAGCAGGAAGTCCAGCTCGCCCCAGCGCGTCTGGTGAATCATCTGGCGCAGGGCGTTGACCGCCATGGCGCCGCGCCACAGCAGCGCGTCGGTGGGTTTGATGAAGAAGCCGATGGACATCAGCTCGATGCCCTGTGCCTCGGCCGGGACAATCTGGTCGATGCCGTCCTCCTGCACGGCGTCGGGCAGGTAGCCTTCGACGCCGAACATCTTGGGTTGCGAGGGGCCGTAGATGTCGGCATCGAGCACGCCGACGCGGTAGCCCATGTTGCGCAGCGCCACGGCGAGGTTGGCCGTGACGGTCGACTTGCCGACGCCGCCCTTGCCCGAGGCGACGGCCACCACGTGGCGGATGGAGCCTGTCGTAGTGCGGTGCTCCTGCTGTTGCGGCTTGCGGGGCGCTCCCTCGCGCAGCATCACCGTGACGGTGGCGTCGGGGAAGGCTTCGCGCAGCAGCTCCTCGGCCTGGGCCTTGAGCTTGAAGGCGAAGGGGTCGCGCGCCTTGGCGAAGTGCAGGGCCACGGAGATGTGCTCCTCCGAGGCGTTGACCTGCTCGACGAAGCCGCTCTTGACCAGGTCCTCGCCCGTTTCGGGGTGGATGAGCGAGCCGAGCAGCCCGATGATTTTCTCCTTTATATCCATAGGTTGAAACAGAATGTTTTGCGTGGTTCGGGCCCGGCTCGGCGCTGCGGCTCGGCTCGGAAAGCTTTGCTGCGGCGGAGCGAGCGGGGCGTTGTTTTCGCAAATATAATGCTTATTTTGAAGAAAAGTGCTTCATGAATAAAGAAATTTATCGAAAAACGATAAAATTTATTTGTTTTTCGAAATGAAGTTTTTATCTTTGCCGTAGAATGTATGTTGAAACCCGTGTGTGCGCGTGAAGTCGCATGGCGGCCGCCGGTTGGAACGGATGAAGGTCGGGGGCTGCCGGCGGGGAGACGGAGCAGCGAAACAACAATCAAAAACAATACGGATATGAATTTCATCAAGACTTTTCTGGCGGGTGTGCTGGCCTTCGTGGTCGGCTGCTTCCTCGTATGCTACATCGGCATGATGCTGTTGGTGAGCCTGGCCGGTCTGGCCGGCTCCTTCGAGAAGGCGGTGGTCGTACCTGATGGTTCGATTCTCGAAATCAACCTCGACGAGACCGTCACCGACTCGCCTGCAAACAATCCGCTTGCAGGGTTCGACTTCGCAACGATGACTTCACGCCGTTCGCTGTCGATTCTCAAGGCGATGGGCGCCATCGAGGCGGCGGCCGAAGACAGCCGCATCCGCGGCATCTACCTCCGCCTCAACGGCAGCGGCGGGATAACCGGTTCGGCGCTCATGGAGGAGCTGCGCGGTGCGATTGCCGACTTCAAGCAGAGCGGCAAGTTCGTCGTTGCCTACAACGAGGTATACTCCCAGGGCGGATACTACCTCGCATCGGTGGCCGACAGCATATACCTCCATCCCGAAGGGGGTATGGACTGGTCGGGTCTGAACTTCAACCTCACCTTCTACAAGGGACTGCTCGACAAGCTCGACCTGCGGGCCGAGGTCTTCCGTCCGACGGTCTGCAAGTACAAGAGCGCCGTCGAGCCCTACATCCTCGACCGCATGTCGGACGCCAACCGGCAGCAGATGCAGGAGCTGGTCAACTCCCTCTGGGGAACCATCGTGGGGGCGGTCTCCGAGGCGCGCGATATTCCGGTCGAGGAGCTCAACCGCATGGCCGACAATCTGGAGGTGACGCTGCCGGAGGATGCCCTTGAGAAGGGCTTTGTCGACGGCCTGCTCTATGAGGACCAGATGAAGGAGGTCTTCGCCTCGTACGGCCTCGAGGCCGATGAGGAGGGCGACTACAACTTCGTCACGCTGGGCAAATATGCCGCCCAGACGGGCCTCAGCGCGGCGCGTCTCTCGCAGCCGGCCGTGGCGGTGGTCTATGCCGACGGTGCGATTGTCGACGGCCAGGGCAGCGAGATGGACAAGATTTACGGCAACACGCTGGCCGCCACGCTGGCCGACGTGCGCCGCGACGAGAAGGTCAAGTCGGTGGTGCTGCGCGTCAATTCGCCGGGCGGCAGCGCACTGGCATCGGACATCATCTGGCGTGAGCTGGAGCTGCTGCGTGCCGAGAAGCCCGTCATCGTCTCGATGGGTTCCTATGCGGCCAGCGGCGGTTACTACATCTCCTGTCCGGCCGATGCCATCGTGGCCGACCGGATGACCCTGACCGGCTCCATCGGTGTCTACGGCATGTACCTCTATACGCCCGACGCGCTGAAGAACAAGCTGGGCATCACGCTCGACGGCGTGAAGAGCAACCGCTCGGCCGGCATGGGCTCCATCTCGCCGCTGACGGCCACCGAGCGCGCCGCCATCATGCGCGGCGTGGACAAGGTCTACGCCACCTTCACGGGCAATGTTTCCGAGGGCCGCAACCTGCCCATCGAGCAGGTGCTCGAGATTGCCGGAGGCCGTGTCTGGTCGGGTGAGGATGCGCTCAACATCGGTCTGGTCGACGGCATCGGCGGCCTGCGCGAGGCGATTGCCCTGGCGGCCGACAAGGCGGAGCTGGGCGCCGATTTCCGCGTGAAGGAGGTGCTCGATACCCCGACGGGGCTGGCCGCACTGCTTGCGGAGCTCAACGTGAGCGTGCGCGAAGGGGCGCTGCGCTCGGAGCTGGGCGACCTGATGAAGGAGTACCGCCGCGTGCAGGAGGTCACCTCGCTGCAGGGCGTGCTGATGTACTGCCCGTGGCAGCCCGAGTGGGAGTAACACGGCGCAGCGGCGCACAACCGCGCGGCAATGGCCGAGGGGGGGGAGAAAAGTCGGACGAGGCTTTTCTCCTTCCGTTTTTTATGCGTAACTTTGTTCGCTATGGCAACAATCAGACTTACCAAGGAATTCACCTTCGAGGCGGCGCACGCGCTCGAGGGTTACGACGGCGCCTGCCGCGAGATTCACGGCCACTCGTACCGACTCTTCGTGACGGTCAAGGGGCGCCCGTGCGAGGATACGGCCCATCCCAAGTGCGGCATGGTGATGGATTTCGGCGACTTGAAGCGCATCGTGGGCGAGGAGGTCATCTCGCGCCTCGACCACGCCTTCGTGCTGCGCCGTTCGGAGGCCAACGCCCTGTTGGCCCGGGTGCTCGGCGAGCGGTTCCACCGGCTCGTCGAGGTCGACTACCAGCCTACGTGCGAGAACATGCTCGCCGACTTTGCCGCGCGCATCCGGCGGCGGCTGCCCGCCGGGGTTGAGCTCCATGCGCTCCGGCTCCACGAGACGGCCACCTCGTTTGCCGAGTGGTACGCCGAGGACAACCTCTGAGGCGGCGGGGCGGCGTGCGGCACCTGCAGGCAGGAACCTGGCAGCGGTCGCAGTCGGGCCGCCGCGGCGTCGGAATCCCGCCATGGGACGGCCTTGCGGGCCGATGAACGACTCAAAAACAGACGAATGCGATGAAAAAGCTCTTTCTGGTCGATGCCTACGCATTGATTTTCAAGTATTACTACGCCTTTCTGGGGCGTCCGATGCGCAACCGCGCGGGGATGAACACCTCGGTGGTCTTCGGCTTCGTGAAGTTCCTGCGCGACATCCTCAAGCGCGAGCGGCCCGACCTGCTGGGGGTCGCCTTCGACCCCAAGGGGGGCAGCTTCCGCCGCGAGCTCTACCCCGCCTACAAGGCCAACCGCGCCGAGACGCCCGAGGATATCCTCCTCTCGGTCCCCTATGTCAAGCGGGTGCTCGACGCGATGTGCATCCCCGTGCTGGAGGTCGAGGGCTTCGAGGCCGACGACGTCATCGGCACGCTGGCCCACAAGGGGGTCGAGGCGGGATACGAGGTCTACATGGTGACCCCCGACAAGGACTACGGACAGCTCGTGCGCGACCACTGCGTCATCTACAAGCAGAAGGGAACCGACGGCATCGAGATTGTCGACCGCGAGGCCATCCGCCTCAAGTACGGCATCGACGACCCGGTGCTCGTGCGCGACATCCTGGCGCTGTGGGGCGACGCCTCGGACAACATCCCCGGTGTGCCGGGCATCGGCGAGAAGGGGGCCTGCAAACTGGTGCAGGCGTGGGGCGACGTGGAGAACATCCTGCGCAACGTCGGCAGCATCACCGGCAAGCAGGGTGAACGCATCGCCTCGTGGCGCGACAACCTGCTGCTGGCCAAGCGTCTGACCACCATCCGGCTCGATGTACCCATCGAATTCCGACCCGAGGAGCTGACCCTCTGCGAGCCCCACCTCGACCAGCTGCGGGCTCTCTTTGCCGAGCTCGACTTCAGGGCCTTCATGAACGATTTGGCGAACCTCGCCCCGGCCGAACCGCTGCCCGACGGCCCCCGTCAGGAGGCGCAGACGCAGCTGGCCGAGGTGGCGCGGGCCAAGTCGGCTGCCGCACGCAAGGCGGCCATGGCGGGTCAGGGCGACCTCTTTGCCGCCCCCGAACCGGCTCCGGTTGCGGCGGAGAATCCCGCCGCAGGGGGAGAACCTGCCCCGGAGGCTGCGGAGCCGCTCTTTGCCACGGCGGCCACCACGCCCCACGAGTATCGGCTGGTCGAGAGCGCCGACGAGCTGCGCCGGGTGGTCGACACGCTGCTCCGCTGCTCGGAGTTCTGCTTCGACACCGAGACCACGGGCTTCGACCTCTTCAACGACCGCATCGTCGGGCTGTCGCTCGCCGTCGTGCCCCATCAGGCGTGGTATGTTCCCTTCACGGCGGAGGTCGAGGCGGAGTATGCCGACATCATCCGCCCGCTCTTCGAGGCGGAGCAGATTGCCAAAATCGGCCAGAACATCAAGTTCGACCTCATGGTGCTGCGGCGGCTGGGCGTCGCCCTCCGCGGCCGGCTCTACGACACGATGATTCTCCACTACCTGCTCGACCCCGAATCGCGCCACAACATGAACGCCCTGGCCGAGCGATACCTCAACTACCACCCCATCGAAATCGAGACGCTCATCGGGCGCGGGGCGCGTCAGCTGACGATGGACCAGGTGGCCGTCACGCGCGTGGCGGAGTATGCCGCCGAGGATGCCGACATCACGCTGCAGCTCAAGCAGGCGCTGTGGCCCGAAGTCGAGCGCATGGGGCTGCAGAGCCTCTACTCGGAAATCGAGGAGCCGATGATTGGCGTGCTGGCCGACATCGAGACGGCGGGCGTGCGCATCGACTCCGCCGCACTGGCCGAATATGCCGTCGAACTGAATGCCCGTCTGGCCGGGCTCGAGGAGGAAATCCGCACGCTGGCCGGCGAGCCGACGCTCAACATCAACTCGACGCGGCAGCTGGGCGAGGTGCTCTTCGGCAAGCTGCGCATCGCCGAAAAACCCAAGATGACCCGCACGAAGCAGTTCTGCACCGACGAGGAGTATCTGCAGGGCTTTGCCCACAGGCACCGCATCGTCGACGCCGTGCTCGAGTACCGCGGTGTGAAGAAGCTGCTGTCGACCTATGTCGAGGCGCTGCCCCAGCTGGTCAACCCCCGCACGGGGCGCATCCATACGTCGTTCAACCAGGCGGTGACCGCCACCGGGCGCCTCTCGTCGACGAATCCCAACCTGCAGAACATCCCCGTGCGCGATGAGCTGGGACGCCGCATCCGCCGTGCGTTCATCCCCTCGGACGACGACCATCTGCTCCTCTCGGCCGACTACAGCCAGGTCGAGCTGCGGCTGATGGCCCACCTCTCGGGCGACGAGTCGCTCATCGCCGCCTTCGAGCACGGCGAGGACATCCACGCCGCCACGGCTGCGCGCCTCTTCCACAAGAGCCTCGACGAGGTGACTCCCGAGGAGCGTCGGCGGGCCAAAACGGCCAATTTCGGCATCATCTACGGCATTTCGGCCTTCGGGCTGAGCCAGCGGCTCGAAATCCCGCGCGGGGAGGCCAAGGAGCTTATCGAGGGCTATTTTGCCACCTACCCCAAGGTCAAGGAGTATATGGACCGCGTGGTGGAGCAGGCGCGGTGCGACGGCTTCGTATCGACCATCTTCGGGCGACGCCGCTATCTGAACGACATCGCGTCGCGCAACGCCGTGGCGCGCGGTCTGGCCGAGCGCAATGCCGTCAACGCCCCGATTCAGGGCTCGGCGGCCGATATCATGAAGATTGCGATGATTGAGGTGAGCCGCCGCTTTGCGGCCGAGGGCATCCGCTCGAAGGTCATCCTGCAGGTGCACGACGAACTGGTGGTCGACCTGCTGCGCGAGGAGCAGGAGCACGTGACGCGCATCGTCACCGAGGCGATGGAGTCGGCCGCGCGGCTGCGCGTGCGGCTGGTGGTCGAGTGCGGCGTGGGGAACAACTGGCTCGAGGCGCACTGACCCTTCGGGCTGCGCCGGATGCGGGCGGTCGGCAGCCGGGGGCATGTTGCGTGTCGTTGAAGCTGGAGGGGCCGCTCCCGGGGCCGCGGCAGACCGTTGAGTCCGCGGCAGACCGTTGAGTCCGCGGAAGGCTGTTGAATCTGCGGAAGGCCGTTGAGTCCGCGGCGGGCCGCACCCTCTTATGGAAAATACCCCGTCTCCGAAGTTCCGGAGACGGGGTATTTGCGTGGTTGCGGGCCGGTCGGCGGAGGGAATACCCCTTGCGTAGCTGCCGCAACGGGTTGCGGGGTCGCTGCACGGGGGGCGCCTCAGAACGAGACGCCGACGCGCATGCCGAAGCCGCCGATGTTGTCGAGCGTATAGCCGAGCACCTCGCTCGAGTTGGTCGCGATGCTGTAGAAGAGCGCCACGTGGAAGCCCAGCCGGTATTCCGGTCGGGGGAAGATGCTCACGCCCACCTCGGGCGAGAAGTAGAAGCCCCACGAGTCGGAGTACTGCTTGATTGTATAGTAGTAGGAGGACATCTCCGCATAGCAGGCGCCCATCTTCATGCCCGCGTAGGGCTGGAAGATGCTCTCGGGCAGGAAGACGTAGCGGCTCGCAACGCCGAACGGCAGCTGGAAGAGCGCGTGCTTCTGGGCGGCGGTCAGGGCCGAGGTGCCGGTCGGATAGATGGTCTGGCGCGGGATGGACTGCAGGTTGGTCTGGTAGTTGATGAACAGACCGACGGACATGCGCGGGCAGAAGTAGTAGCCGCCCTCGAAGTTCATGCCCCAGCCCGAGGCCTTGTCGGCAAAGAGGCCGCTGCCCACGGGGAAGTTGCTTTGCCAGTCGATGTTCATGTAGGTGTTGGGGAAGAGCTGGGCCTTGCCCGGAAGCGTCAGTACGAAGAGCCCGGTTGCGAGCAGCAGGAGTTTTATCTTTTTCATGGTTCCGTGCGTTTTTTGAAGGTTATTGTGCCAGATAGGGAGATTGGATGAAGGCCTGGTCGATGGCATCGAGGGTGCGCTGCAGGTTGAGCTCGTCGTCCGAGGTGAGCAGGCCGCCCAGGAAGCAGCTCCAGACGATGGGGAGCTGTTTGTTGCCGGCCTCGGTGCTGCCGTCGAGGTTGACCATCTCGATGAGCAGCGAGCCCGTCTGGTAGCCGTAGTAGACCGGATAGGGGTAGTACCATCCCAGCCAGTCGCCCCAGTAACCCGGGCCCCAGTAGTAGGGGTAATAGCCCCACCAGTAGGGGTAGTTGTAGCCCACGTAGTAGGTCACCCGGCGGACGTAGCTCAGCTGAAGGCCCAGCTGGGCCTCGGCCTTGTCGGTGACGCGCATGTAGTTGCACGCATCGAGGTTGTCGGCCACCGTCGCGATGATTTGCTGCGCATCGGCATCCTTCCAGTACTCGGCCTTGTCGGCGCTGCCGATGAGCAGGATGCTGTCGGGAAGGAAATAGGTGTCGAACGAGGCGAAGTCGGTGCCCTCGTCGTAGGCCGTGTAGACCAGGTTGTCGTTGTTGAGCCCCGATGCGGAGGGCTCCTTCTGACACGAAGCGGCCGTTATGCCCAGGAGGACGACCGCAAGGATTCGGAAAAATCGAACGCTCATGACATTTTGAGTTTTATGGTTTTTAGCTGTCGTCGGGAAGCGTTTCAAATTCTGTTCCAGTCGTGCGGGGAGAGGAGGTGCGGTCCGAATCTGCCGCAAAGAGGTTTTTTCGTGCCGGAAGAGCGGCGGTCCGGGAGGCGGGAAGCGCCCTTTGCGGACGGCCGTAGAGCAAAAAATCCGGAAACCGAACGTTCGGTTTCCGGATGAGGCGTGTGTCTCGCTGCGGCGGCCGAAGGGCCGTGGCGCGCTGTTATCTATAGCGGTGCGAGATGAGGGTCATGAACTCCTCGCGCGTGCGGTGGTCCGAAAGGAAGATGCCCGTGAAGGCCGAGGTCGTCGTTGCCGACCCCTGCTTTTCGACGCCGCGCATCTGCATGCACATGTGGCTCGCTTCGATGACCACCGCCACACCCATCGGGTGGAGCGCCTCCTGGATGCAGTCGCGAATCTGCACCGTCAGCCGCTCCTGGACCTGAAGCCGCCGGGCGAAGCATTCGACCACGCGGGCGATTTTCGACAGCCCCGTGATGTAGCCGTTGGGGATGTAGGCCACGTGGGCGCGGCCGTAGAAGGGGAGCATGTGGTGCTCGCAGAGCGAATAGAGCTCGATGTCCTTGACCAGTACCATCTGCTTGTACTCCTCGCGGAAGGTGGCCGAGCGGATGATTTCCAGCGGGTCGGCCTCGTAGCCCTGCGTGAGGAACGACATCGCCTTGGCCACCCGTTCGGGGGTCTTGACGAGTCCTTCGCGCGCCGGGTCCTCGCCCAGCAGGCGCAGAATCTCGGTGTAGTGGTGCTTGAGGGCTTCGATTCGTTCGGCGTCGAAACGCTCCTCCTTGACGTATCTCATCTCTTCCATGTCTTCTTGCTCGGTTTGGTTCATCCCCTGCGGGCGGTGCCGCAAAGGGGCGCAAAGGTACCCTATTTTTTGATGGAATGCAAGTAGTCGGCCAGTTTCCGGACTGCACGGGCGCGGTGCGAGACGGCATTCTTCTCCTCGGTGGTCATCTGGGCGAAGGTGCGGTCGTAGCCGTCGGGGATGAAGAGCGGGTCGTAGCCGAATCCCTCGCTCCCCTGCTCGCGGTCGATGATGCGCCCTTCGACGATTCCCTCGAAGAGGTGCTCCTCGCCGCCCAGCAGTAGCGAGATGACCGTGCGGAAGCGTGCGCGGCGGTTCGTCTGCCCCTCGAGGTTGCGGAGCAGCAGGCGGTTGTTGGCCGCGAAGTCGTGGCCGTCGGTGGCGTAGCGCGCCGAGTGGACCCCCGGGGCGCCGCCCAGCGCCTCGACCTCGAGTCCCGTGTCGTCGGCAAAGCAGTCGAGCCCCGTACGTGCGTGCAGGTAGTGCGATTTCTGCGAGGCGTTGCCTTCGAGCGTCGGCTGCTCTTCGGGAATCTCCTCGTCGACGCCGCAGGCGTGCGGCGTCACCAGCTCGAACGAGGGTCCCAGGACGGCCTGGACCTCCTTGAGCTTGTGGGCGTTGTTGGTTGCGAAAACTATTTTCATCGTCTGGTGCGGATTCGGCGGCAAAGGTAACTATTTTTCGGCAAACTCGGCCTCGTAGCGGCGGCGGAAGATGACTTCGAGCTCACGCACGGCGCGCGGGAACTCCCGGCGGTCGTAGCGGGCGGCGATGGCCGCGCCGTCGAGCACGAACAAATCGTCGCAGAGCTCCGCGAGCGGCTCCATCAGGTGCGAGGTGACCACCAGCGTCGCCCCCTCGGCGCGGCGGCGCGAGAGCAGCTGCCGCGTGACGTAGAGGCTCTCCATGTCGAGGCCGTTGAAGGGCTCGTCGAGCAGCACCACCTCCTTGCGCTGCATGAGGACGGATGAAAGGGCCAGTTTGCGCTTCATGCCCGTCGACCAGTTGTCGACCGGCTCGTCGGCCGGCAGGGCGAAGAGGCGGAGGTAGGGTTCGGGGTCCGACGAGGGGTGGTAGTGAGCCGTCAGGTCGAGCAGGTCGCGTCCCGTCATCCCCTCGTAGAAGGCCGGTTCGGTCTCGAGCAGCGCCATCTCGCGGCGGTTGAGCGGGCGCCCGTTGCGGGTCACCGAGCCCGACGTGGGGCGCAGCAGGCCGTAGAGGGTGCGCAGCAGTGTGGTCTTGCCGGCGCCGTTGATGCCCACGATGCCGTGGATGGCCCCTTCGGTGAGGTGCATGTTGAGGCGGCTGAGGATGTCGCGCCGGCCGAGGCGTACGGTGAGGTTATCGGCTGTAATCATGGAGGTAGCGGTTGAGGTTGCGCTCGGCGCGGAGGCCGTAGCGGATGAGCAGTACGAGCGAAACGGGCAGCAGCGGCGGAAGCAGGAAGCCTAAGAGCCCGAGCAGCATGGCGGTCGAGGCGGCGGGACGGGGCTCTGCGGGGTCGTAGAGGGCGTATTTGGCCAGCACGGCGTAGAGCAGCACGAGCGTCGAGAAGGCGAGCCAGAGGGCGGCGACCCAGGCTGCACGGGGGTGCAGCAGGGCGGCGGCGAGGGCGAAGGGGGCCGTGGCGAGGAGGTAGTTGCGCAGCGCTTCGCCCACCTTGCGGGCCAGCAGGCGGCTGCTGTCGAGCTCGGGCAGGAGCAGCAGGGCGAGGGGTTCGTTGCGCGTGTAGCACTCGACGGCGATGAGCGCCGTGAAGCCCAGGTAGATGAAGCTCCAGTAGGGGACGGCCGCCAGCAGCAGGGCGCCGAGGGCGAGCAGGAGCACCGTGATGCGGTGGCGGCGCAGGGCGGCGCACCACTCGGGGGACCAGGCGAGCCAGCCGATGCGCAGCGGGCTGCGCAGGTGCGGGGAGATCGG
>ENA-OVGC01000079-OVGC01000079.1-human-gut-metagenome-genome-assembly--contig:-NODE-79-length-81250-cov-13.482074_pt1 | contig 81250 bp, 54 predicted proteins | sample MGYA00237768_ERZ505415 | MGnify/ENA primary metagenome ERZ505415 (study PRJEB26158, sample SAMN06016382) | human gut metagenome | biome: human gut; feature: ankylosing spondylitis patient; material...
TAAAAGCCAAACAAAATCCACTCTTCTAAAATAACAAAATCCAAGCAAGCCCTAACGGCCGATTCGGGTTTAAGTTTCCACAAAAGTAAGGATTTTATTGCTACCTGCAAAGTTTTATGAAGAAAAACGCATATCAACGGGAAAGAAACCTACCTGTCTATAGCAGCGACACGGCTAATGAAAAGGAGAAAATAAAGGGCCACCATCAAATGGCAGCCCAATATTGTATAGAGAGGAATTTATAAGTTCATGCGTTTGGGGGTTATTTCAAAACCACCTTCTTGCCGTTGTGGATGAAGATGCCCTTCTGAGGAGCAGCCACACGAACGCCCTGCAGAGTATACCATGCGGCATCGTCGGCAGCGGCAGCATCAACGCCACTGATAGAGAGAGTCAGCTTGTAGGTCTCCTCGGCAGCCTTAAGGTCTTCGAGAGCCTTCTCCACATCTTCGAGAGTAGCGTCAGCGTTGTCGTAAACGCCCTGCGCCTTGTCGATGGCAGTCTTGAGAGCATTGGCATCAGCGTCGGCCTCAGTGTCCTTGCCCTCTATCAGAGCATTGGCTTTCTGAATCTCGGCAGCCAGTTCCGCTCTTGCCACACTCATGGCGTATGCCTCCTCGGCAGCCTTCAGCTTCTCGATGGCAGCGTTAACCTCAGCCTTTGTCTCGGCAGAATCGTAAACGCCCTGAGCCTCGTCGATGGCAGCCTTGAGAGCCTTTGCATCCTCGTTGTTCTCCACATCGGCATCACCGAGCAGAGCGGTAGCCTTAGCTATTTCCTCAGCCAGGAGAGCCTTCTCGGCAGTGATGTCCTCCGGCACGTATTCCACGAGCCAGCGAGAGTCGCCGATCTGGAATTTAGCCTGCTGCGAAGAGGCAGCCACGGTGAAGTCACCGTTTGCCGCATCAGCGAAACCTGGGTCTGTGTTGTGTGATGTGGCGGTCTGGTCAGAACCCTGCTTCGTCTCGTCGGTCCAGCCGGTCTGCTCAGCGCCGGCATTGATATATGTGTTGTTCTCATAAACCACGGTAGGATTGTTTGAGTTCTGTCCTCCGAGCCATCCGCGCACCTCATTGCCGTCCTGTGTGCAGTTGGCAATGATGGAGTTCTTGAGAGTCAGAACGAGAGACTTCTGTCCCTTGCCCTGGAAGTTGTTGAACTGCTTGCCTACAGCCACCTGATAGAGAGTGGAGTTTGTGATAGAAGTAGCCTGCTTGTATTCCACCTGGTCACCGTCGAGGTCTCTCACACGGCCGGCGGTCTTGATAAGCTGTCCTGTGTGTCCCGCTTTAGACCAGAGAGTGGAGTTGCTGATGCTGAGAGAAGCAGGATAGCCCTTGAAATCGAACACGTTGGCAGAGCCCACGAGTTCCACATTGGCATTCTCTACCACTACCTCACCGACGTAAGACTTCTGTGCGTCGTTGAGCAGAGATGTAGAGAGCGAACTGATCTTCACGTTCTTTACAGCCACGATGTCAACGCCCTTGTAGCCGGCGTTCACCGTTCCGTCCTGGTTGAAAGCCGGCTGGCTGCCGCCTTCTATCTTCACGAGAGGTTCTGTGAGAGCGCTGGCGTCGATTGTGGCAGGAGCCGTGGCATCGCCGAGAATCTGGACAGAAGCCGGTGAAGAGATAGCCTTGCTCACGGTATATGCACCGTTGGCAGCGAGGTTAAGAGTCACGCTGCCCACCTTGTCGCCGGCAGCCGTCACAGCCTCTGTCTCCTCTGCCACCACAGCGGCGAGGTCTTTTCCTGTTTCCACATCCTTGTTAATCTGAATCCATCTGGCATTGCGGGTGATGGATACAGGCTGGAACTGGGCATTGTCGTTGTAGCGGCTGATAACGCCGAGGATGTCGTATGTGGCATCGGCAACAGGTTCGTCGATGGTCAGACCGAACTGGTTGTAGCCGGCAACGGCAGCCTCATCCTTCTTGATTTCAAAATTCCTGCTGTCGGCAGCCGGTGCGGTATAGGTAACGCCCTTGAGCACAGCCACCTTGTTAGCGTTCTCCAGTGTAACGTCGGCTGGTGTCACCTCATCGTATGTCAGTTCGTCTTTCACTCCCTCAACGGCAGTGAGCGCAGTAGTAGGAACCACCTCGAAGAGACCCTTGTAGAAGGAAACCTTGCCCTGCCATCCGGCAGTGATATGCTGTCCCGGCTCGAAGGTGAAGCCTCCGGCAACGTCGTATGCGAAGGTAACGCCGGTAGCGTCTTTCAGATAGAGATGCTTGGCTGTAGGAGCGGCTGTAACGACAGCCTCACCGCCAAACACGAATTCGGTGCCATCGGCAAGCTGTGTCAGTTCGGCGATGTTTGCCACCGTCGGGATGGCAACGAACTGCATTGTTGCCACTGCGCTTGCATCCTTTCCCTTATATGCTATAGCCTTGACGGTTGCTGTGGCATCGAGAGAGAACGGAGCGGTATACTCCGTGCTTGCATCCGTAGGATCGGTTCCGTCGAGGGTGTAGTATATCTTGGAATCTGCTGTAGAGCATGCCAGGGTCACTGTGGTAGTGCCGATGAACGGTGTCGTTCCCTCGATGGTAGGAGTGGCTACCGAAGCGGCTGTTCCCTCAACGATTGTCAACTCAGTGATGTAGGCGCGCTTTCCGGCAGTAGCGATGGTGATGGAATTCACCGTGGTGTTGCCATCCATCGTCACTGAGTATTCACTCACCTCGCCGGTCAATTCCGCAAATTCAGTACCAGCCACTTCCAGTGTCTTCTCGGTATTCTTATACCACATTGCCTTGAACTTGATTGCTGTAGGCTTTGCTGGAGCAGCGAGGTTGAGGGTCATGGATCCCGGCTTGGAACTTGCTCCGAGCTTGAGTCCTCTGCCCTTGCGGGCGAGGTAGACATTATTAGCATCGGTAATGCTTTTAAGATTTTCGGAACCAGATTTCACGATTTCTTCCATCGTTGTAATCTTCGTCGACGAATCATTGGTTCCAGTGCCTTCATTGAAGACAATCACCTTGTCTGCCGACATTCCCATCACGAAGCATAACAGGAACGTCCAGATTAGTAAAAGTTTTTTGTTCATAGAATTAAGTGTTTGAATTAAATTTTAAAGAGATCAGTTTTATCGTAAAGCCGAAGCTTAACTTTGGCAAAGTTAATGCAAGGCGAGAGGAGAACGAAATGAATCCATCATTCATTTCTTATCCCGAGCCGAAGCTTAACTTATGCAAAGTTAATAAAAATCAAGACAGGTTGTTCCCTTTACATACAAATTCTTAGACGGGTATGTATAAAAAAACTTAGCCAACGCTTCACAGCGCCAGCCAAGCAACTAATTAATAGACATATTTATAAAAAGGAACGTTATCTAAATTCATGTAAGCAAGATAAAGTCCGCATTGTCATTACTGTAGATGTGACAAGTTGACGAGGGGACAGGCTGATTGAATATGTCAGAAAGCGTTGTCGACGTTTGTAGAAACGTGAAAAACTATGTATCTATCCGCTCGCCTACTTGTCCACTACAGAACATGATAAAAACTTTATCGCTGTAAAGATACCCAAAACTTCACAGCCCTTGCTTGTATTTCATTGATATAACGGCCATTTTCTATTTTTAATGCATGAGAAAGTCTTAAAAGGTATTAAAATTAGTACACATAAAACCGACATGTTTTTTATGGTTTTCTTCTGCAAAAGCATGCAATTGTTGTCTGCTGACGAGTTTTTAACCTCCGGTCATCAGGCCGTCCTGTGTAATTATTCTATGAATGAATGTAATATCTTACAACTGCTTGCTGCATACAAAGCAAACTGCATCACGGAAGAAAAACAAATAAGGTTGAAATTGCAATTCTTATCCTTGCGATTCTCTCCTCTCGATTTAAATAATTACCTTTGCAGATGTCTAAACAAACGATATAAAGTCATGGAAATATCTGAACTGTACAGAATCTTCGAGCAACACCCCGTGGTGACTACCGACAGCCGCGACTGCCCGAAAGACTCCATCTTCTTCGCGCTCAAAGGAGCGTCGTTCAACGGAAACGCCTTCGCACAGAAGGCTATTGACGAAGGATGCGCCTTCGCCGTGGTAGACGAAAAGGAATTCGCCAAGGAGGACGACAAGAGATTCATACTCGTGGACAACTGTCTGAAGGCATTGCAGCAACTCGCCAACTATCACCGCAGGAAACTCGGAACAAAGATTATCGGCATCACCGGAACCAATGGAAAGACGACGACAAAGGAACTCGTGGCGACGGTGTTGCAGAAGAAATACAATGTATTGTATACCCAGGGAAACTTCAACAACGACATCGGTGTGCCGAAGACGCTGCTGAGACTGAAACCGGAACACGAAATCGCCGTAGTGGAGATGGGAGCGAGTCATCCCGGCGACATAAAGGAGCTGGTGGACATCGTGGAACCTGACTGCGGAATAATAACCAACGTGGGAAAGGCCCACCTGCAGGGCTTCGGATCGTTTGAGGGTGTGATAAAGACCAAGGGGGAGCTATACGACTTCTTGAGGGAGCACGGCGGACAGGTGTTCATACACAACGAGAACGAACATCTCAGGGGTATCGCCGACGGACTGCAGCTCGTGAGATATGGCACCACTGCCGACGTCCCGTCGCTGGCGGTATGCGGAGAGGTGGTGAGCTGTGCACCGCTGCTCAAATTCCGCTGGAAAAAGGCTGACGGAGAGTGGCATGAGGTGCAGACGCATCTCATTGGCGCATACAACGTGTTGAACATGCTTGCCGCGGCATGTATAGCTGACTTCTTCGGAGTGGACGAAGAGGATATCAGCACGGCGCTGCGCGACTATGTGCCGACGAACAACAGATCGCAGCTGGAAGTGACGGATTCAAACAGACTGATAGTTGACACCTACAATGCCAACCCTACGAGCATGAAGGCGGCATTGGAGAACTTCAGACTCATGCAGGTGGACCACAAGATGGCTATCCTCGGCGACATGAGAGAACTGGGAGAGGTGAGCCATGAGGAGCATCAGAAGGTGGTGGACTTCCTGAAGGAGAACGGCATCGACAACGTATGGCTGGTGGGTGAGGAGTTCGGAAAGACGGACTGCAACTTCCGCAAGTTTCACGATGTGGAGGAGGTGAAGGCTGAGATTGCCGCCAACAAGCCAGAAGGGTTCTACATCCTCATAAAGGGAAGCAACGGAATAAAACTCTTCCAGCTGCCGGCTCTTCTATAGAATCCCGAGCATTATTGATTCTTCGTTACGTAAAATCCATAATTTCGCAAAGCACTATGTTACAGAACAATCCATTCCTGACAGAAGGCTATTTGTCGCCAGAATACTTTTGCGACAGAGTAGAAGAAACAGCCCTACTGACACGACATCTTACAAACGGATGCAACGTGGCACTCATCGCTCCACGACGTATGGGAAAGTCCGGACTAATCTACAACTGCTTCAACGAAGAGGAAATCAGAAACAACTACCATTGTATCTACATAGACATATATGAGACAAAGAACCTGAACGAATTCGTATACGTCATGGGCAAAGGTATATTGCACGAACTGAAGTCACAAGGACGCAAAGTGTGGGAATCATTTCTAAACATAATGCAATCTCTGAAATCAACCATCACTTTTGACATCAACGGCAACCCGGAATGGAACGTCGGACTTGGCGACATCGCCAGCCCCGATATAACACTCGACGAGATATTCGAATATCTGAACCATGCCGACAAGCCATGTATTGTGGCAATCGACGAGTTTCAAACCATTGCGAGCTATCCGGAAAAAACCGTTGAAGCAGCATTGCGCAAACGCATACAGAATTGCCACAACGCAAAATTCGTATTTTCAGGATCTAAACGACACATGATGGCATTGATGTTCGCATCCGAATCACGACCATTCTACAACAGTTCCAGCATTATGGGACTGGAACCTATAAATAAAGAAGCGTATTTTGATTTCGCCAACCATCATCTGTCAAAAATCAACAGATCCATATCCCACAAAGCTTTTGAGTGGATTTACCAGTCGTTTGATGGAATAACGTGGTATATACAGTATATTCTGAATATGCTTTACACGCATGCCATATCAGAATCCACCATCACCACAGAGGATGCGAAAAGCGTTATGACAGCCATCTTGTCACACCATCGGTTCGTGTATGAATCGCTGCTGTTCCAACTTTCGCCTAAGCAGAAGCAGGTCTTGCTTGCCATCGCTAACGAAAGAAATGCCACCGGAGTCACTTCACAAGCTTTCCTACAGAAATACAAGCTTGGATCAAGCACGGTACAGGGAGCCATAAAAGTTCTGACAGAACGCGATTTCATCTCATACGACAATGATTCGTATCAAGTGAGCGACAGATTTTTCAGAGAGTGGATAATAAAACGGTTCTGATTATCCCCAAACAGTCATCAGGCAACAAGGTGCTGGTTTTCATAACTATTCCAAAATCAGAGCTCGCCCTAATGACCAGTTGAGGGTTAAGGTCTATGCCAAAAGCCAAGCTTGCCCTAATGACCAGTTGAGGGAGAGGGGCTTAATACTGGACTTATCCGGCAAATGAAGATAAACAAAAAACAGAGGATATGCCTCAGACTTTAAGTCTTCGGCATATCCTCTTATTCTTTCAATCCCTTCCGCTGCAATCTCCGTTGTCAGCAGGAGAGAGATGAGTCGTGCTATGATTAGTCGAGCTGAGCGAGCTTGTTGTCGCTGCCGAGCACGTCAATAATCTTGTGCTTGTACATAACCTCCATCAAGTCGCGAGCAGGACCGCAGTACTTACGTGGGTCGAACTCAGCTGGCTTTTCAGCCAATGTCTTGCGCACAGCAGCTGTGAATGCGAGACGAGAGTCTGAGTCGATGTTGATCTTGCAGACAGCACTCTTTGAAGCCTTGCGGAGCTGCTCCTCTGGAATACCTACTGCATCTGGCAACTTGCCGCCGTTGGCGTTGATGATGTCAACATACTCCTGTGGAACTGAAGAAGAACCGTGGAGAACGATTGGGAAACCAGGAAGTTTCTTCATAATCTCGTCGAGCACGTCGAATGCCAATGGAGGAGGAACGAGACGGCCTGTCTTCGGGTCGCGCGTGCACTGCTCTGGCTTGAACTTGTAAGCTCCGTGGCTTGTACCGATAGAGATGGCAAGTGAGTCAACGCCAGTCTTTGTAGTGAAGTCGATAACCTCCTCAGGCTTTGTGTAGTGAGATACCTCAGAAGCTACCTCATCCTCAACACCTGCCAATACACCGAGCTCACCCTCTACAGTTACGTCGAACTGATGAGCATACTCTACAACCTTCTTTGTCAGAGCCACGTTCTCGTCGTATGGAAGAGAAGAACCGTCGATCATCACTGAAGAGAAACCGAGGTCTACGCAGTTCTTGCAAAGTTCGAAGCTGTCACCGTGGTCAAGGTGCAATACGATTTCAGGATGCTTGCAGCCCAATTCCTTGGCGTATGCAACAGCACCCTGTGCCATATAGCGCAACAGCGTTGGGTTAGCGTAGTTGCGGGCACCTTTAGAAACCTGCAGGATAACTGGAGACTTCAAATCTGAAGAAGCCTTGATGATTGCCTGCAACTGCTCCATGTTGTTGAAGTTGAATGCTGGAATGGCATATCCGCCATTAATAGCTCTGCTAAACATGTCTCTGGTGTTTACCAGGCCTAATTCTTTGTAACTTACCATAGTATAATACGTTAATTATAAATTAGTTATTGTCTTAAGTTTTTGGATATGGGGCTGTTATCCTCATAAAATCTGTTACATCGGCAAAGTTAGCACTTTATTTTGGGTAAACAAAGCGAAGTAGTGCTTTTTAATGTTCCTTTTTTATGAATTTGATATAAATTAAATCCTCGGAGCACTAAAATGGCATTTTTCAAGACGGAGATTGCAGAATGCGTGTCATATTGGCAATAATGCTATCAGATGGTGCTGAAGCGCTTGATGAGTTTGCGTCGGTACATCCTACCTATCTTTATATATTGTATGCCGTCGAATGGCGGGAAGAAATAACACTGGTTGTCTCTCACCTCCATCAGATATTTTATGTTGATTATGTATTTCTGGTTCACCTGCACGAAATTCTCGTCGAGCGCCATCAGTATGTCTTTGTTGGCACATCTCTTGAGGCGTATCGGTGTGTCGCATCGCGTTGCCACCACTTCCCATACTCTCAGGTCGTGGTTGTATTGGAACACACAGATATCCTGTATCTCGACGAGTCTGAAGTCCACGGCGTTGGTATATAGCAGCAATTTGTTGTCTTTCTTCTTCAGCGCACTGGTGACCGCCCTCTCCCTGCAGCAGTCGTCGTCAGTTTCCTCATCGTCGATGTCGATGTTTTTGTCGTCCTTTCCTTTCAGCTGCTCACGCTCCACTCTGATGTCTTCAAGTTCTTCTTCCAAGCGTGCCATCACGGTCTCCAGTTCGTTACCGTCTATTGGTTTCATGAGGAAATCGAAAGCCTTGTTTCTCAGAGCCGGCAGCGTGTAGGTGCCATAAGCGGTGTATACCACGGCGAGCGTGTCTTTGCATCCCTCGTCTTTCATCCTGCCGAGGAAGTCGATGCCTGTCATGTCGGGCATCTCCACATCCAGGAATACCACCTCGGCGTGTGTCGTCTTGAGCAGTTCCAGTCCGTCCTTTCCGTTGTTGGCAAATCCTGCCACGGTGACGTTGGGATAGTTTTTAAGTTTCTTTGCCAATGCGTCGATTGCCGTCTGTGTGTCGTCTACTATTATTATATCCATAAGTGTTCGTCTTTCTATCTGTTCGTTATATTTCTCTCAGTCCCTGCGGAAAGCTTATGCTTGCCTCGCATCCACATGTGTTTCCGTTTGTGTCATGTACGTTCCTTACCGTAAGGCTGGTCTTTCTCTTGTTTCTCTGGTTCAGCACGCTTATCGTGGTGCGCAGGATGTCGAGTCCCTGTCCTGTAGAGGCAGTGCGACGGATATCGAATCCGTTGCCATTGTCGCCCACCGTCACCGTCATTCCTCCGCGCCCGTCTCTCCTGACGGTGATATGCAGCAGCTTCTTGCCTGCCTTGCCTCTGAGGGCATGCTTGATGGAGTTCTCCACGAGTATCTGCACCGTCATCGACGGTATCATGAACTCTCCCAGCACCTTCCTGTCTATTCCGTCGCCCAGCGTGAGTGAATATTCAAAGTCGTCGCCGATGGTCTTGCGCTCCACGTTCACGTAGTTCTCCACGAAGTCCAGTTCCTCTTCGAGTGTAGCCATCTGCTTTCCCGTCAGGTCGAGGTTCTGCCGTATCAGTTTCGAGAGCAGCAGCAGTTCGTCCGCCTCCTTCGTTCCGTCGGCGGTGGTTATCCTGTTGTTCAGCACGTTGAACACAAAATGCGGCGATATCCTGTTTCTGGCGTTCTGCAGTCTTAGCGTGAACACCTTCATCTGTTCTGAAAGTCTTTTCTTACGGATATATGTGATGCCGTAGGCTATTACGAGCATAAGCACAGCGACGGATCCTATGGCACCGGCTATCACGTAATGCGCCTCCCTCACGTCGTTCTCCTTGCTTTGCATCTGTATCTGGTGGTGCAGCTGCAGCGTGTCTTGCGTGAATCTGTTCATCAGTTCCGCCGCTATCATGTGCTGTCTGTTGTTCACAAGCGAATCTGTTTCATGCATCTCTCTTGAGAGGTTCTTGAAAGCCATACGGTAGTTTCCCGTCGCTTCATAGTATTCACGCTTGTATTTGTTGCGTATCGCCTTCAGTCCTGGCTCCACGCTCTCCGGCGTATCATCGAGCGAGGCGAGGCGGTGTGCCTCTGCCATATTACCCCGTTTCATGGCGAGTCCCAGTTCCACGGAGTGTGTATAGTACAGTGCCACGGCATCGTCGCATGCTGTGAAGAAGGTGTCTGCCTCTGTAACATACTTCTCAGCCTCATCCAGTCTGTTGAGATTGAGCAATACGTCCGCCATGTTCACCTTGCAGATGAACATCGAGTAAGATTTTCCCATATCGAGCCGTTCGTGCAGTTTCTCCAGTCTCACAAACTGCTTCAGCGCTTCTTTGTATTCCTTTTTATAATAATGGTAGTTTCCTATGCTGGTTATGAGATATATCTGCATGTCGGGGCTCATGAGATTATACATCTTCTCTGTGGCATCCAGATATTTCTTTGCCGACTTATAGTCTTCGAGCATCATGTATACTCTGCCCAATCCCATATACAGAGTTATGTTTCTTGTGGGTTCCAGCTGGAGGGAGTCGACGAGGAAAAGCGCCCTGCGATACCACACCGCCGCATTCGGCAGGTCGGAATCGAAGGAATAGGCATCGGCGAGATTGGCACACACGTCGGGTGCGGTCTCCATCCTGTCGCTCCTCATCAGAGCCTCGTATGAGAGCCGGTACTGGCGTATAGCCTCCTTGGGCTGGCGTCTGAAACTATGCAGTGCCACACCTTTGCAGTTTCTGGCAAATCCTATTATTCCTTCCGTATGGGCGTCTTTCTCCTGTTTTTCGAGAAAGTGCAGAGTCCTGTCGGTCACGGCAGTGGCGGAATCCGGTTCCGATTCCGTAAGGAATATCTTACCCATACGGATGTAGTATTCATAGTATTCGGCACTGTCTTTCGCCTCTTTCATCCCCTGCTCCGCCATCGTCCTTGCCATCGGCGAACGGAAGGAAACGGAGTCGTCAAGTGCCCGCAGATGCTTCAGCGACAACGTGTCGGTTGTCTGCCTGTCTTTTCTCCCTTGTGAGCATGAGGTAGTGATTGCCGCCACTACTGTAAACATCAGTAGCAGCGCCATAAACAATGCGGTGTAGGTTTTTCTGTGATTCGTCATGGCGAGTCGGTGTGATGGGGATATTGACTTGTAGTATGGTTCCTACTTTTCCATTGTGCAAATATAACAAATTAATTTTACAATCTTTAAGGATTTGCCGGAAAAAAGTATTACCAATATCGGCCATCCAGCCTACCGTCAACACAATATTCCACAATAACGACCGCTTAATCACACCCAGACTCCATTTAATCCAAAAAATAGCTACATTTGTGTTTATGTTTGCCATGACATCAATATAAGCGGATTGGATGCCCTTCTATTGCTTTCCGGGCAATATCGGACCGTTTCCTTTGCCTATTCCGGCATCCTTGCCTCGCATGATGGCGTGGGCAAGAAGAGCCTTCGCCTGAGGGATTGCCGAAGGGATGTCGAGTCCTTTCAGCAGGAATGCCGCTATTGCCGACGACAGGGTGCATCCCGTGCCGTGCAGATTGCGTGTGTCAATCCTTTCCGACTTGAAGCTCTGGCTGCTGCCGTCGGGATTGAACAGGCTGTCGGCGAGCACCTCTCCGTCGGAGTGTCCGCCTTTTATCAATATCGAGGCATGCAGGGCGTCAGCCAGAGCGCCGCCCTCACAGACAATGCCTGTCTTTGCTGCCAGGAACTCCGCTTCGGGGATATTCGGGGTGACGAGCGTACAGAGCGGCATCAGCTCCTCCACCACCACATCGAGACAGTCGGCAGCCATCAGTCTCCTGCCGCTGGTTGATATCATCACGGGGTCGTAAACGACGTGGCAGTCGTGAGAAGCCTTATATTCCCGCAACGCCGCGGCTATGACATGCGCCACCCCGGCATCGGGCACCATGCCTATCTTCACCGCCTTAACGTTCAGATCCGAGAGCACCGCCTTCAACTGGCTCTCCACCACGCTGCCGCCGACCGGCATCACACCGGTAATGCCCATCGTGTTCTGGCTCGTTATCGCCGTTATCACCGTGGCGCAGTAAACCCCTACCGATTCCATCGTCTTCAGGTCCTGCTGTATGCCGGCTCCTGCCGACGAGTCGGATCCGGCTATCGTCAGTGCTACGGGAGTCAGCTCCGCAGACACGCCTTTCCAGGCATCGCCCAATATCATGGCGCCGCCGAATCCCATCCTCAACACATCGTCGAGCTTCCCGAAGGTAACGCCGCCCAGCGCCATCACCTTGTCGTCGATGATGCCCCGGTCACGGGCTTCTCTGATTTCCTCTGCCGTGAATGCTGAATGATAGCCTCGCTTGGAAATGGAATCGAAGATTGGCGAGAGCGACACGTAGTCGCACCGCTTCTTCCATTCCGCCACTTCTTCCAGCGAATGACAGCTGCGGCTCACGCTCCCCGTCCAGCCCTCGGGAGGCAGCGGGTTGCGGCTGTTCAGATGCACGCCGTGGAGGGAATACCGCAGGGCAAGTTCATGGTGGTCGTGAAGCACGAGACTGCCGTGCCATCGGGCAGGAATCTCCCTTATCAGCTTCTCCACTTCTGCTGCCGTGGCTTCGGGCTTGCGTATATGCACGAGGTCCACCTGTCCCTGGAGGAGCTGCACTATCTGCGCAGCCTCTCCAGAGAAGAAGTGTGGTAGAGTTATTACTATTGTCTTCATTATTTTCCGAGTTTGCCGAAGAGGTCGAACGAGGCATCCCAGTCTTTCCACACCGGTTCACGTCCCAGTTCTCTGAGCCGCTGGTTTATCACCGATGCCTTGCGCTCGTCGCTCACGCTGAACTGCTCCAGTGCCTGCGGATAGGTGTGGTATCCACCGGGGTTCACCTTCGATTCTGCCGACATCGTGGTGACTCCCAGCGTACACATGTTGTCGCGGATATATGCCGGTTCGCGTGTAGAATAAGAGATGTCCACGTCGTGGTCGAAGATTCGCATGGCAAACGTAGCCTGTGCCAGTTCCCTGTCCGACATATAGCAGTTGGGATGGAATCCCTCGTTCTGCGCCGGCCGCATACGTGGGAAGTTCACGCTGTATTTCGTTCTCCAGTAATGCTTCTGCAGATAGCGCAGATGGTATGCCATCATCACCACGTCGGTGCGCCATTCCTTTTCCAGTCCGATGAGCACTCCCATACCGATGGAATGCACTCCTGCCTGTCCCATTCTGTCGAATCCGTTGCACCGCCATTCAAACTTGCTCTTCATGCCTCGCGGATGATAGAGGTTATAGTGTTCGCGGTTGTATGTCTCCTGAAAGCATATCACTCCGTTCATGCCATGGTCGGCAAGAGTCTTGTAGTCTTCTGCCGAGAGCGGCATCACCTCAATCTTCACGTTGGAGAAATATTTCTTCGCCAGGTCTATTGCCTTGGCGAGATATGGCACACCTGCCATTGCCGGGTTCTCTCCCGTCACGAGCAGGATGTTCTCAAAGGGTGCCAGTTCCTTTATCGCCTTATACTCGTTTTCTATCTGCTCCATCGTGAGTATGGTCCTCGCCATCTTGTTCTCCACGTGGAATCCGCAGTAGACGCATGAGTTGGCACACGAGTTGGTGATATAAAGAGGTATGAACATCGACATCGTCTTGCCGAACCTCTCCTCGGTGTATTTGCGAGAGAGCCTTGCCATCGTCTCAAGATATGGCGTGGCGGCAGGCGAGATCAGCGCCATGAAATCGTCAACGTTGCAGTGGTCTTTGGCGAGCGCCCGGCGCACGTCGTTGTCGGTCATGTGAGCGATGCGCTCTGTGGTCTCGTCCCAACTTATATTTTTTAATTCTTCGCTAAACATATTCTTTTTCTTGTTATCATTTCTTTGCGCACGGTTTGTACGCATATTCCCTCAGTGTCGTTATCGACGGCGACTTGCCGCACAGCGCACAGTCTTCGTTGCGCCCCACGTCGAAGCGCCGCCACTCCATCGTCAGCGCATCGAGAGTGAGCAGTGCGTCGGTGAGCGTACTGCCCATTCCGGCGATGCTCTTTATCGTCTCCGTAGCCTGCACGGTGCCTATCATTCCTGCCAGCGGACCGAGCACACCGACCATGGAACAGGTTTCCACCTCTGCCACAGCGGGCGGTTCGGGGAAGATGCAGCGGTAGCATGCCGTACCGGGCTGGTGGGTCATCACCTGTCCGTAATATCTGTTTATGCCGCCGATGGTGAATCCCTTGCCGAGCATCACACTGGCATCGTTGACGAGATATTTTGAGGCGAAATTGTCCGTCCCCTCCACCACGAAGTCGTATGGACGGATAAGGTCGGTGGCGTTGTCTTCGTTGAGATACGTCTCATACACCTCCACCTCTACATCGGGGTTCATTGCCCTCAACCGCTTTGCGGCGGTTTCTGCCTTTCCGCTCCCCACATCATCGGTGGTATAGAGCACTTGTCGCTGCAGGTTTGCCACCGAGACGAAGTCGCCATCCACGATGCCGATATGTCCCACTCCCGCCGCAGCGAGATACATCGCCACGGGAGAGCCCAGACCGCCGGCACCCACCACGAGCACCTTGGCATCGAGAAGGCGCCGTTGGCCGTCACGCCCCATTCCGTCGAGGATGATGTGTCGGTCGTAGCGGCGTCTCTGTTCTGAAGTCAGTTCCATCATTTCTTGAATTTCCTCAGGTCGTGGGTCAGCTTGGCAGCACAGAAGTTCGGACCGCACATCGTGCAGTATTCGCCATCTGTGTGTCCTGCCTCCTCAAAATACTGCAGGGCGCGTTCCGGGTCGAGCGACAAGTGGAACTGGTCTCTCCATCTGAACTCGAAGCGTGCCTTAGACAGGGCGTTGTCGCGCACCATAGCTCCCGGATGTCCCTTTGCGAGGTCGGCGGCATGTGCTGCAATCTTGTATGTCACCACTCCCACACGCACGTCTTCCTTGTTTGGCAATGCGAGGTGCTCCTTCGGTGTCACGTAGCAGAGCATCGCCGTTCCGAGCCATGCTATCTGCGCTCCGCCGATGGCACTCGTGATGTGGTCGTAGCCTGGGGCGATGTCGGTGACGAGCGGACCGAGGGTATAGAACGGTGCCTCATGACAGTGGTCGAGCTGGCGCTCCATGTTCTCCTTGATTTTCTGCATCGGCACGTGGCCCGGTCCTTCGATGAACGCCTGCACGTTCTTGTCCCATGCCCTTGTCACGAGTTCGCCCATGGTGTCGAGCTCTGCAAACTGTGCCGCATCGTTGGCATCGGCGATACATCCTGGGCGCAGTCCGTCGCCGAGCGAGAGTGCCACGTCATACTTCGCCACGATGTCGCAGATGTCGTCGAAGTGCTCATAGAGGAAGCTCTCCTTCTCGTGGTAGAGACACCACTTGCTCATGATACTTCCGCCGCGGCTTACGATACCGCAGAGGCGTGTGTCGGCGAGGTGTACGTTGTGCAGACGGATTCCGGCATGGATAGTGAAGTAGTCCACTCCCTGCTCACACTGCTCGATGAGCGTGTCGCGGTATACTTCCCAGCTGAGGTCTTCCACCTTGCCGTCCACCTTCTCCAGTGCCTGATAGATAGGCACGGTGCCTACCGGTACCGGACTGTTTCGGAGAATCCACTCTCTTGTCTCGTGGATATTGTTTCCGGTAGAGAGGTCCATCACGGTGTCGCCGCCCCATTTGCACGACCATACCGCCTTGTCCACCTCTTCCTCGATGCCTGATGATGTGGCTGAGTTTCCAAGGTTGGTGTTTATCTTCACGAGGAAGTTCCTGCCGATGATCATCGGTTCGCTCTCGGGATGGTTTCTGTTGGCTGGTATCACCGCTCTGCCTCGGGCAATCTCGTCGCGCACGAACTCCGGTGTGATATGTGTCTTGATGCCGAGTTCCTCGCAGTTCATGTTCTCTCTGATAGCCACATACTCCATCTCCGGCGTTATGATGCCTGCCTTGGCGTATGCCATCTGTGTGGTGCCGCCCTCGCATGCCGGACGGTTGTCTATCCATGCCTGGCGCATCTTGGGCAGTCCCTTCTTCAGGTCCACCTTGTATTCTGGGTCGGTATACGGGCCGCTCGTGTCGTAGATATACACGGGAGCGTTTGGCGTCATGTGGGGGATGCCATTCTCGTCTTTGGTCACGGTGGGGGTGAGGTTCACCTTTGTCATTCCCACTCTTATCTCCGGGAACAGTTTACCCTGCATATATGCTTTCTCTCTCTGTGCGTATGCTTTGTTATCTTGTGGCATAGTGTGTGATATTAGGTTATGTATTCTTGATATGGTTTATTTGTCGAGGAATGCTGTGAGTGGTGAACTTGCCTCGGCGCAGTCGCTGATGGCTCCCAGTCCTGCCTCGTAGGCTCTTCTGCCGCATACCACGGCTTCCTTGAAGGCTTTTGCCATTTCCACAGGGTTTCCTGCCACGGCGATGGCGGTGTTCACCAGACAGGCGCTTGCTCCCATCTCCATTGCCTCGGCGGCATGGCTCGGAGCACCGATACCTGCATCCACTACCACTGGCACCGTGGCCTGGTCGATGATGATCTTGAGGAAGTCTTTCATTCTCAATCCCTTGTTGGTGCCTATCGGTGCGGCGAGCGGCATCACAGTGGCTGCTCCTGCCTCTTCGAGGTGCTTGCAGAGTGTGGGGTCTGCTTGGCAATATGGCAATACCACGAAGCCCATCTTCACGAGTTTCTCCGTTGCCTTCAGTGTCTCTATAGAGTCTGGCAGCAGATAGCGTGGGTCGGGGTGGATCTCGAGCTTCAGCCAGTTGGTGCCGAATGCCTCGCGTGCCATCTGTGCCGCGAAGACTGCCTCTTCAGCATCGCGCACGCCGCTGGTGTTTGGCAGCAGCTGGATGTTAGGGTTCTGGGTGATGTGGGCGAGCAGGTCGTCGTTCTTGTCTTCCAGTTCGATGCGCTTCATTGCCACCGTAACCATTTCCGTTTCCGACGCTTTGATGGCGTCTGCCATCAGGGTGTTGTCGTTGAACTTTCCTGTGCCCAGGAATAGGCGGGAATTGAATTCCCTTCCTGCGATAACTAATTTTTCCATTCTGTATGTTGTTTTGAAGTTTTACGAATTGACGAGGGGAGCGACATACCGCCCGGGAAAGGACAGTCGTAGTCTCTCCTTTTTATCATATTGCCTATGGCATCTGCCGTTCATGAATTGCCAGCAGCCGCATTATCTCCTGCGTCTTCTCCACCGGGTCGTCAGCCCGGAGTATCGTGCCGCTCACGGCAATGCCGCTGACTCCCGTAGCCATGATGGCGGTGATGTCATCGGTGGCTATTCCGCCTATCGCCACCACTGGCATGCCGATGTCCCTACGATTCATCTCTGCCACGATGTTCTCGTAGCCGCCGATGCCGAGAACCGGCGAGAGCTTCTCCTTGGTGGTGGTGAAACGGAACGGACCGCAGCCCACATAGTCGGCGCCGCTCTTCCAGTGGTCTTCCACATCGGCGATGGCGTTTGCCGTACCGCCGATGATGAAAGTGTCGCCCAGGATGCGGCGTGCCTCGCTGATGGGCATGTCGTTCTTGCCCAGATGCACTCCGTCGGCTCCCAGCCTCTTCACCATCTCCACGCGGTCGTCGATGACGAACGTGGCGCCTGCCTCGCGACACATTTTCTGTGCCTCGACGGCTATCGGCTCCACCTCGCTGTCGGCGGCTCCCTTCATGCGCAGCTGTATCCATCTGCAACCGCCCTCGAGCGCCATCCTGATACCGCCGAGATAGGTGGTATTGCCGTTGGTGTGGGATATGAACTGCAGACTGAAATTTGCCTTTGCTTCTCTGTTCATCATGTGGCTATCCTCCGCAGAACGCTTTTATTATCACTATGTTGTCACCCTCTTCCACTGGCGTTGTGCTCCAGTCGGCACGGGCAACGAGCTTGTTGTCGATGGCAACGGCAACTCCCTTTGCCGGCAGCTGCAGCTCCTCGGCGAGGCCGGCAACGCTCTTTGCGGCGGTCTCTGTCTCTTTGTTGTTGATGTTTACTTTCATTTGCTTTCCTTAGTTATGGTTAGTACCTGTCAAGGCTGTGCCCTACGGGGCGATGGAAACCTTGTCAAACCGTGATGAACGGTTGGGTGATTTTCCACAAGCAGTTATAAGATATTACATTAAAACTGCCTGATGACCAAATCTATTTTCTAACGGAATGCCTCTGAAAGTGAGTGGAAAAGAAAAAGCCCCTATTCCATGCTCTTCCGCATGAAGTAGGGGCTTTATTATAGGTTATATCAATTCCCTCCGGCAGCATTACCTGCATCAGGTTAATGTGGGTATAATCTCAGCCAATTTCTCAGCACCCCGTGTTTTTTCTCTTTGCATGCAAATTTAATGATAAAAAACGAGACACTCACCACTATACGACGACGTTTTTTCCGTTTTTAACCGATGTTAACGTGTAGGCAAGGTGGTCATCGTATGAATGATTTTTCTCCTGGAAAGTATCATAGTATCATTTTCGGCCTCCATTCGGCCATAATCGTCTGACATACAAGCAGATGGCGGAATGATACTTTTCCATTTGCTTTACAGAAATGTATCATAGAAGTATCACTGAAGTATCATGGAAGTCTGAAAGGGTACCCATCCTGACCTTAAACCCAAATCGGTCATTAGGGCTTGCTTGTATTTTGCTTTTTTAGAAGAGTGGATTTTGTTTGGCTTTTAATGAGTAATAGCGAGCTATTGCGAATTAAAAACAAGCAAAAGACGCCTTATAAAAAGCAAAAGACTGCAAGCAGTTATTAAAATTATACATTGAACGGACTAATGACCGTTTTGGGTTAAACCCATCCTGACCTTCCCAAAGGGAAGGAACTAGTTACTCCGCATACTGTCATCAGCCCCCACCTAACCTCCCCCGAAGGGGAGGGACAAATACCATTGACTGTCTGATTGTAGTTACAACTTGTCGGTTCTGGATTTTGTCTTAAAAGCTTCATGAAATGGGCAACATGCTTGCCCATGTGGGGCAAGCAGCTTACTCACTTGGGGCAAGCACCTTGCCCCAAGTGGGCACGGGTAGTGCCCAAAACTGTGCCCAAAGTTTCCATAGAAAGAAACGTCAGTAAGGAGATGCAAAGCGCCAACATAACAGACTCTTTCCTGTTGATGAGGAATCAGAAGTCGATACTAATCGACTCACAAATATATCTATTCCGTGTTGTTGTCGTTGTGTCCCTAGCCTTCGGCAGGGACACAAATCAAAAAAATGAAACACGGATTGCACGGAGAACCACGGATCGGTCTTTCACGGATATTTTTTTAATATTATTGAGCCAATGATTTTTTTATTCAGGTTTGGATTCAGTTGGATTTGCAAGTGCTGGGGCACTTCGTTTTTCGATATGCCTTGCGATGCGCAATGGTTATCGGACATCTTCTTCCAATCGCCTTCAGCCCCCTCTCGTTCTCAAACCCATCCTGACCTTCCCAAAGGAAAGAACTGGTTACTCTGCCAATGAACTTCAGCCCCCTCTCGTTCTCCCCCGTTGGGGAGATGCTGATTACTCCGGATATTGATAACCAATTGATAATCACAACTGAGAGTAACCAATCCCTCCCCTACGGGGGAGGTTAGGTGGGGGCTGATGACAATAATCGAAGTAACCAGTTCCTTCCCTTTGGGAAGGTTAGGATGGGTTTGAGGTTAGGTGGGGGCTGATATTGAAGGACGGGCAACTACAGTCATTACTGATGCCTTCCAGAAAAAGGGAGTGCCACAAGCACTCGCAAATCCACGGAAATCCAAGATTTAATCCAAAACTAAAAAGGTCTAAAATAATCCGTGATGATTGATCCGTGGTTTATCTGTGATATCAGTGTTTTATTTTAGACCCGTGTCCATCGCCGCAGGCTGATGGACACTATGCTCACCGATATTATCACTCCGTGCTGTAAAAAATGCCTTTAACCGGATAAAGGAGAATCGGTTAAAGGCATTTTTTCAATCTATATCATTGCCATCGCATGGCGGAATATCATTTCAGCGGTTCTGTCTCAAGACTCTCGATGCTTCCCGTGACGGGATTGAGCACGAGGTGGGAGGTGAACTTCTTGCTGAACATCTCACCGCTCAACGACTCGGTGGTGCCAAACTGCGGAGCATACAGCTCGAAGGCTCCCAAAGCACGGTCGGCACTGAACACCGTGGCACGTATCTTACCCGGCAGGTTCACGCAGATGCCGATGTTGTCCTTGTCTTTCTTGGGGTCAGCCAGGCTGCCGTTGAGAGTGGGCGAACTGTGAAGGTCTTCCACCTTAATATAATAAGGTTTGCCGCTGAGGTCGTCGGCATCCGTCAGTCCGAAATACTTAGAGAAGCGGAACAGCAGCTGCTTCTCCACCTCACGGGTGGGCACGAATGCCACCTCCACCTCCGTAGTATCACGGTCGGTAGTGCCCTCGAAGAGCTGCAGCAGGGCATTCTCCTGAGCGTTCAGATTGTCTATCATCAGACGGAGCTGCTCACCGTCCTTCGGCATGAAGTCTGCCTGTCCTTTGTTGAGCAGACTCTTGTTCTCGCGAATGTCGTATATCTCCTGCACACAAAGCTCCGCCATCTTCACCTTGTTGGCAGCGCTGAGGATTTCCTGAGTCATATAGTCGCGAGGGTTCACCGGAGCCGGTTTCGGCGCCGCCACGAAAGGTTTGCGGGTCTTCGCCTCCCTCGGTTCGGCATTCACCGCCAGCAACACTCCGTTCTCATCACGCGAGAGAGTGCGGACGCTGTGCTTGCCGTCGATTTTCGCCGTGAAGAATTTCGTGGTGTCGGGCACAGCTTTCTGCGAGAGCTGCATGCCCACGATGCGGTATTGTGTTGACGGCTCCATACTCACATCGTCGCGCCTCAGATAACGTGAGGCATAGGGAGCGAGGTCGCCGGGAGTAAATGTGGCCTTCTCGACAAGGAGCGAGAAGCGAAGCTCCGTCTTCGGCAGATAATAGGATGCACCGTCCACCGTGCGCACGTCGTCCTGTGCCACGGCATTCTGTGGAGCACCGAGAAGGGTGACTGCCACGGCAGCCACAAATCCCTTCATCACATTCCTGTATTTCATATATTTCTTCATATCAATTCTTTATGTCGTTTCGTTTTGGATTATGGATTTTCTAAAGTCGGACAGGGAGCAGCCCTGCCCCATGGTCACTACCGTGTCGCCATCAGTCGTCGAGGCGTTTGAAAGCCTTTGGCAGGAACCTCACGATGTCGCCGGCAGTAACGCTCTCCACTCCCAGCTCTTCTGCCGCCAGGTCGCCGGCAAGACCATGCACGTATGTGCCTATCAGGCAGGCGTCTTTCTGGTTGTAGCCTCGTGCGAGGAGTGCGGTGAGCACACCGGTGAGCACGTCGCCGCTGCCTGCCGTCGCCATTCCGGAATTGCCTGTGGAATTGAACATCACCTTGCCGTCGGGCATGCAGAGGGCTGAATAATGACCTTTCAGTATGATGTATATCTGCATGGTCTGCGCCATCTCGACAGCCTTGGAGAGCTGTTCGAAACCATCGTTGAAACGCACTCCGGCGAGTCGTTCAAACTCCAGAGGATGCGGAGTGAGGATGGTGCCCACGGGGATTCTCTGGAACCATGCCCTGTGGGAAGCCAGGATATTGAGACCGTCGGCATCTACTACCGTAGGCACCTGCGCACGGCGCAGCTGCGAGATGAATGCCGTGGCTGTCACCTCGTCGGTGCCGATGCCCGGACCGATGCCCATGGCGTCGAAACTGTCGTCGGCAACGGGTTCGGTGAACAGGTTGTCGTCGGCATCGCGGCTGACGATGGCCTCCGGCACGGCAATCTGCATGATGTCGTTGTTGCGTGCCGGAACGTGGGTTATCACCTTGCCCGCTCCGGAACGGAAGCAGGCTCTGGAAGCAAGGATTGCAGCACCTGCCATGCCATAGCTGCCGGCAACGATGAGCGAGGTGCCGGCATCACCTTTGTGCCAGAAGTCGCCACGCGGACGGAGCAGCGTGCGGACGAAGCTCTCGTCCACAATTTCGTATTTGGCGTCTGCCTTCTCTATGCCTTCGGCGCAGAGACGGATGTCGAGCACACCGAGGCGGCCCAGATAGCGCTGGTTCTCAGGAAAGAGGAACGCCAGCTTCATCTGCTGCAGGGTGAAGGTGTAGTCGGCGCGTATGATGTTGGTGCGCGTGTTGTAGGAGTTGTCTTCGGTCATGAGGCCCGACGGGATATCGATGCTCACCACCCGGCATTCCGACTGGTTGATGTATTTCACCAGCGAGGCGAAACCGCCGCTTAGGGGTTTGCTGAGTCCCGAACCGAAGAGTCCGTCGATGACAAGCACCGATGCCGGCAACTCCGGCGGGTCGAACTCGTTGGTCACCTCAATGAAGGTGACGCCGGCGGCTCCGGCAAGACGCTCCTTGTTGGCGCTGCAGTCGGCGGAGAGGGTGCCTGACACATTGAAGAGGTAGACCTTCACGCTGTAGCCCTGCTCTCCCATCATGCGTGCCACGGCAAGCGCATCGCCACCATTGTTGCCGGGTCCGGCAAAGACCACCACGCTGGTGTTGTCGTCCCATACTCTCGTTATGGCGCGCGTCAATGCCTTTGCCGCGCGCTCCATCAGATCGATGGATTTTATCGGCTCGTGTTCTATCGTATATTTGTCGAGCTCACGTATCTGTGTGCCTGTAAGAATCTTCATATCTGCAAAAATACTAATTAATTGGATAGATTGACTTATTGTTTGAATATTTTTATTACTTTTGTGCGCAAAAACAATATAATTCTTATGGCAACTATAGATATCAAAGACAAAACCTTCGAGACATTGATACCCGAGGAGGAGATAATGCGCCGAGTGAAAACCGTGGCAGACAGGATCAGCAACGACCTGAAAGGAAAGAAGCCTCTGCTGCTCGGAGTCTTGAACGGATCGTTCATTTTTGCCGCCGACCTGATGAGGATGCTCACCATAGAGAGCGAGATTTCGTTCGTGAAGATGACATCGTATCAGGGCACAGAATCTACAGGAAAAGTGAAGAAGCTCGTGGGTCTCAACGAGGATATCGAGGGACGCACGGTGGTCATCGTGGAAGACATCGTGGACTCGGGTCTTACCATGGAGAAGATGATAGAATATCTGAAGGAGTTCAAACCGGCAGAGATACACATCTGCACGCTGCTGCTCAAACCTGACAACCTGAAGAGGAATCTAGACATCGAATATATCGCCATGGAGATTCCAAACGACTTCATCGTCGGATATGGGCTTGACTACGACGGACTGGGACGAAACCTGAGAGACATTTACGTAGTAAAGGAATAAGCAATAAATTACATATCAACAAAACACATGAAGAATATTGTTATTTTCGGTGCGCCCGGATCAGGAAAGGGCACACAAAGCGATCTCCTTATCAGGAAGTACGGACTGGGACACATCTCTACTGGTGACGTGCTCCGCAATGAAATCAAAAACGAAACTGAGCTGGGCAAGACTGCCAAGGCTTACATCGACAAGGGGCAGCTCATTCCTGACGAGCTGATGGTAAACATTCTCGCCAGCGTATACGACTCTTTCGGCAAGGAGCATGAGGGAGTGATATTCGACGGATTCCCTCGCACTATCCCACAGGCAGAGGCTCTGAAGAAGATGCTCGACGAGCGTGGACACAAAATTGCCGCAATGATAGAGCTCGACGTTCCGGAGAACGAGCTGATGGTGCGCCTCGTGAAGCGCGGCAAGGAGAGCGGACGCTCTGACGACAACGAGGAGACGATAAAGAAGCGCCTCGACGTTTACCACAACCAGACCGCTCCTCTCATCGAATGGTATAAGAATGAGAACATCCATCACCACATCAACGGACTGGGAGCGCTCGACCGTATCTTCGGTGACATCTGCACCGTGATCGACAATCTCTAAATCACATCATCCCCCTATAATAAAGCCTCAAAGCATTCAAGCTTTGAGGCTTTGTTGTTATATCAGTTGACGAGTTGTTTTATTTGTGAACAAAAAGCCACTGACTCTTTGCAAGACTGCCAAAATTATTGGAAGTTGTCATTCTTTATTTGATGAACCAGACAAGAAAAGACATAAACGTCGTAAAGGACTTATCTTATTACAAATTTATGAGATTTCCCGTTGATTGAAAGAATGTAAACTCCCTTTTGCTGTATTTGAACTGTCACACGTTCATCATTTGAAACTCCAGATTTGACAACATCCCCATTTGTAGAAAGGATTCTCCACTCTGTTCCGTTGGGCAAATTATTCATTTCCAAGCAAGAATCACCGATAATGAATGACCCGTTGTTTTGGAAAAGGGAAACTCCCGTATTTTCATTTGTTAGTGGCATGACATTGCGGACATTCACAATGACATCTCCACACTTTGTTACAATTGTCCCTTCTGGGATAACTATGGAATAACCGGTTTCTGGAAGTAATGGGTAATTGCCGAAGTCTGCAACAAGTATCCATTTTCCACTGTCTTCGTACAGATTTGGAACGACTTCTTTACAGACTTCGTTATCTGTCAACCTTACGAGTTGTATCTTGCTATGAGATTCTGCCAACATTATAGGCATATCATAGTAGAACAAGACTTTACCTATAGCGTCTGACGGATGCTCTTCAAACAGACTGCACCATGAATATGTCAATGGTTCTATTTCTTCTTCATAGGTGCCGATGAATGGAATGGATACCTCATTGTTGGTGATATCGTTACGTTCCGCACTTACAGCCCCTGTCGGTAGTACAAGCTTATATCTGACTCCTTTCTCAAATTTTATCTTTTCTCCAAATGGCGCATACGCTTCTCCCATATCCCAGTCGTTTGACACGACAACTGGGTATGTTCTTACAGGAACATCGTCTCTATAGAGAATCCATTGCGGTGAACCGACAGGTTGTATCTCATGTTTCCAATAACACGATATCATCTCCGTACACGCCACTTTGCCATTTTCTACAGATATGCCTGTTATATCCCCAAGGGATTCTGGTATCTCGAAAGGAACGGAAATCTCATCATTGGTTTGTGATGTATCATAAATAAATGTGTTTGCAGGAACTACCAGCTCATATTTTTTTCCTTTTGGCAGATTCTGCGTTTCAAAATTCAGAAGAAGCGTTCCTTCGGAATCATTGTTGCTGGCATCAATAGAGATTGTCTTGGTAATTATGTCGCCATTGCATCTGACATACGCCTGAGGATTGTTACATACCTCAATGGCTTTGTCGAAGGTCAATGACACCCACTTCAGAGGCTCTACAAATTGAGTTGGCATTGTGCTGCTCTTAAGTGTGATAGGAGCACTAAAGGCAATACCTGGTAACGCAACCACTATCATGCAGAATAATAATATTCTATTTGTCATAGACTTCGGGAATGTTGTCGCAAATAGTTTTCTCATATCATTTTATATTAATTTTTTGTATTTTACTTCCAAAATACGGACTACTTAATTTTAAAATATAGATTCCATGTTCCAATATAGGGAGTGGAATGGTGTTGGCTGTTATGTCACACTCAAACACAACCTTCCCTGCTAAACTGTAGAGCGTCAATCGAGTGGAGGAAACATTTCCTGTGATGATGAATTTGTTGTTATGGAATGATATTTTCGTTTCGTTCATAGAACCAACAGAAAGGCCTCCTGTCACATCACGTGGGTTAATAACTGCCCGAACATTTCTCCCTACAGCCTTGACTCCCGTCACTCGTGATATCATTGAATTGCCAACCTCTATCGCCTTGCATGTGTTGCTTGGCGAGTACCTGTTATCTGCATCTTCTATACCAGACATACAATCACCGTAAAATCCATAATCCCAGGTCATTTCAAGGTTCTTGTATTTCCAGCCACAAGCAGGAATAAAGATGCTATGTTCGTTAGGACCATATATCCTCATACCTTTCACGCCCTCTTCAGTGGTCCATTTACCCCAGCAATACATTCGCAATTCATAGGTTTCTTCGTCATTAGGAAGACGCCAGCCATTTCCCCATTGTTTAGCTGCTGCATCATATTGGGTTCCACAGATATTTTCTCCGATGTATTCCAAAACCGCATACGTGCCAATTGCCGGGTCAAAATCATAATCCTTAAAGAACTTGTAGTTCTCCCAAGTGTAAATATCTTTTGTTTCCGTTTCACCCCATGCAAAGTAACTGCCACTCTCGTATGGCGAGGAAGCTCCGACATTGCATGTAGCCCATAGAGTACCACTTGGTAGCCCCAAGTTGACATATTCATATCCACCAATTTCTCCGTCTGCTACAAATGAAGATGAATTCTGGTGGTCATCAATTGCTGCATTTACAGTAGAAACAACAAAAACAAGCATCAAAACGAACCAATGTTTTTTCATAATAATACAATTTTAACATTTAACATTTTAAGAACTTATCTGTATTAACTACACCAATTAGACACCACATAGGTAATATTTGCGACAATTTAAAGCTGTAATTATGTTTTACATTGCAAATATAATTATTAATTTAAAGCACAAGTACCTTTTGTTGTTAAAATAAGCAAAAAGAATAAGATTACCAAAGATTTTAAAGCTTTTGCAGTCATTTCTACCAAAATATCGAGATTAATCAAGGTATAAAGACGTATTCCGTTCTGTTGTTCCTTTTTGTAGGAAGACGCTCGCATTGGCAAAGAAAATTACAACGATACAAATCAAACGACCTCTGAGCAAGGATATTAAGACCATACTAACTATAAGACATCAGAAAACAACTAAACTATTTGATGAGGATTTGAAGGCGACACAATAACGAGGTCATAAATATCGGCAAAGCCTCAAAGCTTGAATGCTTTGAGGCTTTGCCGATAATATCAGTTGACGGGTTGACGAGATGTTTTATTTTCTCATCACAGCCGAGTATATCCTGCCGGAGTCGATGCCGAGCTTACGGGCAGAGAAATAATCGTCGGTATTGGAATATGTGCAGATGCCACACGACTGTATGTTGCCGGCGGCAAGTCCGCATTGCTGCAGCTGCTGGCGGTTGCATTCCACGAGGTCGATGTGCCATTTGTATTCCTCACTGCCGTTCATCTTCATCTGGCGGCTGATGTCCTGCATGTCGAAGTTTGCCGTCACGAACTGTTCATACACCTCGTCGCCCACTTCAAAGGCATCAAAGGAGATGCCGGGACCTATCACAGCCTTGAGGTCTGCGGGATTGGTGTCGTAGGCAAGACGCATCTCCGCCACGGCTCTCATCACGACACGCGACAGAGTGCCCCGCCATCCTGCATGGACGGCACACACGGCTCCATGTCTGGAGTCGGAAAGGAGAATGGGGATGCAGTCGGCTGTAGACACACCGACGCATACGTTCTCCAGATTTGTCATCACTGCATCCACGCCATCCAGAATCATCTTCCTTACCGGAAGCGGGAGGGCGAGGAAGTCGGCAGCAATCTGTCTCACCTCCACACCATGCGTCTGGTGTGGCACAATGACATTAGCGTCGGCGACGCCAAGCTCCTCACAGAGGATCTGACGGTTTCGGGCTATGGCAGAGACATCGTCGCCACAATGCTCGTTGATGTTGAACTCACCGTGGCTGCCGGTGCTGTATCCTCCATGACGTGTGGAGCTGAACGCCACCACATTGACGTCGAGGTCGTAATAATGGAGTTGTGGTTTCTGCATCAGTCCTCGTCCTCCATATCATATTCGAAGTCGTCGAGGTCTTCCACGTCCTCGATATCATCCTCGTCGAGGAACACCACTTCGTCTTCTCCCTCCTTGCGCAGTTCTTCGGGCAGGGTGTTGAGATCTTTGTCGCGATGTACGAGAGTATCCTCTGCCATTATATCAGCGAGTTTGTTGCTCTCGCTGTTGAGTTCCTTCCACAGCACATCCTTCAGTTCGGAGATTCCCATTCCCGACACCGACGAGATGAATACCACGGGGAGGTCTGACGGCAGCGTCTCCTTGAGCATCTCAATGAGTTCATCGTCGAGCAGGTCGCATTTTGTCACGGCGAGCACGCGATGCTTGTCGAGCATCTCGGGATTGAAGTTGGTAAGCTCGTTGAGCAGTATCTCATATTCTTTCTTTATGTCGTCGGTATCACCCGGCACCATGAAGAGCAACAGGGAGTTACGCTCGATGTGGCGCAGGAAACGGAGTCCGAGACCTTTGCCCTCGCTCGCTCCCTCTATAATTCCAGGGATGTCTGCCATGACGAACGACTTGTTGTCATGATAGCCCACGATGCCGAGTGACGGTTCGAGGGTGGTGAAGGGATAGTTGGCAATCTTGGGCCGGGCACTCGACACGGCGGAGAGCAGCGTGCTCTTGCCGGCATTGGGGAACCCGACGAGACCGACGTCGGCAAGGAGCTTAAGCTCCATTATGACCGTCATCTCCTGCATCGGCTCTCCCGGCTGGGCATAGCGCGGAGCCTGGTTGGTGGCGGTACGGAACTGGTAGTTGCCGAGTCCGCCGCGGCCTCCCTTGAGGAGCACCACTTCCTGTCCGTCGTGCATGACGTCGCAGATGAACTTTCCTGTCTCGGCGTCGTATACCACAGTACCGCAAGGCACGTCTATATATACGTCCTTGCCGTCGGTGCCATGGCATTTGTCTCTACCGCCGTTGCCGCCATGTTCCGCCTTGATGTGGCGTTGGTATTTCAGATGGAGCAAGGTCCAGTAGTTATGGTTTCCACGCAGGATGATGCTTCCTCCCTTACCGCCGTCGCCGCCGTCGGGACCGCCGTTGGGCTGATACTTCACGTGGCGGAGGTGCATAGATCCCTTGCCGCCCTTACCGGAGCGGCAGTATATCTTCACGTAGTCTACGAAATTTGATTCTGGCATATCTGTATGTCTTGAGTTTTATTTTTATAAAGCTGACGAGTTGACAAGTAAACAAGTTGACAAAGAGATTTGTCTTGACGAGTCAACAAGTTCGCAAGCCGAAAGACTTGCGGAAAATGGTGTGGGATTATTTCGCTATGTCGGCGAGTGCCTTTGCCATTCTCTCCAGCACTACCGTGGAGAGCACCACCTTGCCGTCGGGACCGATGAGCGTCATCGACGGAATCCACTCCACTCCGTATGCCTTGGAGATTTCGGCATCGCGCATCTTCTTCAGTTCGCTGACCTGTCGCCATTTCATCCCGTTGTCTACAACATATTTTGTCCAGCGGTTGTGGTCTACGTCGAACGACACACCGATGAACTCCACCTTTGAGCCATACTTGTCGTAGAGTTCCTTCACAGCAGGCACGTCCTTGCGGCAGTCTGGACACCACGTTGCCCAGAAGTCAAGCAGCACATATTTGCCCTTGAATTCGGAGAGCTGCACCTTGTAGTTGTTCATCATCGGAAGGATGAAATCGGGAGCCACCGTTCCGGGCTTCAACAGTTTCTGTGCATAGAGCGAGTCGAGGTCTTTTGTCTGGTCCGGCGCATTCTGAGCCTGCGACGAGACCACTGCGGCGAGGAATATCGCCACGAAGATGAATAGTTTCTTTATTTTCATATCGTTTTCTCTTTTTGATGTTATACTCTCTTTTACACTTGCGATGTGGCCGTCAGGCGCCATAGCGGTTCGTCGGATGTCCATCATATCCTCAACACCTGGTCGCAATAGTCCACCACTGCCGGGCGGTGGGTGATGAATATGATGGTCTGCCGGCGTTCCTGGAGCAGGTTGGCGAGGAGCTGCCTTTCCGTTTCCGGGTCGAGAGCGCTCGTAGCCTCATCGAATATCATCACGCTTCCCTCCCTGAGCAATGCCCTGGCTATGGAGATGCGCTGAGCCTGTCCCTCGCTCAGTCCGCCGCCCGCCTCGCTGCAGCTGGCATCGAGCCCTCCGGGGATGTCTCTCACGAAACCGGCACATGCCTTGTCGAGGGCCTGCATCATCTCCTCGTCGGTGGCGTTGAACCGTCCCATGCGCAGATTGTCGCGGATGGTGCCGCTGAGCAACGTGTTGCCTTGTGGCACGTAGATGAGGTTGCAGCGTGTGAGAGGCGAGATGTCTTGCTCTCTTTCCTTATTATATATGTATACATGGCCGCTGGTGGGCTGTATTAGGGCGAGGATGAGTCTCACCATTGTGGTCTTTCCGGCTCCCGTCTCTCCGAGTATGGCGGTGCAGGTGTTTGGACGGAAATCAAACGAGAGATGGTCTATCACATCCCTGCTGCCGTCGGCGTAGGCAAAGGAGGCATCGTCGAACCTCACTCCCACACCACCCGTCATCGCCATCGACACGGGGTCGCCCTGTTCTTCGAGAGGGTTCTCTTCAAGTTCCATCAGTCGCTCCGCTGCAGTGAACACGGAGACGAATGCCGGCACGAGCTTGGTGAGGTTGCGTGCCGGCCCCTGTATCTTGGACACGAGCTGGAGGAATGCTGTCATTCCGCCGAAGGTGAGTGTGCCGTGATACATCCGCAGTGCGCTCCACAGGAATGCCACGAGATATCCGATGGCGAAACCTGTATTGAGTATGAGGTTTGAGAACACCGAGAATCTGGTGCGTCTCACCACGTTATGTCTCAGTTCTCCCTGCATGTTCTCCAGTCTGCCCACCATCTCGTCGTCTTTCTCAAGGGTCTTTATCAGCATGCGGTGCTGTATCGTTTCCTGCAACACGCTCTGCACCTTGCTGTCGCAGTTACGCACCTGGCGTGTCAGTTTGCGCATGTGGCCCATATACACCTTGCTCGACAGGATGAACACCGGCAGCATGGCAATGATGACCAGAGCCAGCACGGGGTCCATGGAGAAGAGATAGAAGAAGGAACCCAGAAAGAGGGCGAGCACGGAGAGAGTGCTTGGCAGCGTTTCGGTGAGGAACCCCACCACGTTGCTGACGTCGAATTCCAGGCGGTTCAGCACGTCGCCGCTGTGCCATTTCTCCTTGCCATGCCATTCGGAGCGCAGGATGCGGGCGAGCAGACGCTGCTGCATCCTGTTCTGTGCCTTTATTCCCAATATGTTCTTCACCCATATCGAAGCGATATTCACGGCAAATCCGCCGAGGATGAGCAGCGCCATGATTGCCACCGCCCAATACAGAGAACCCTCGACGACATGCGACGCAACGTCGATGGCGTGTTTCACCGCCCACACCGAAAGCAGACTTATCGCCACATCGATGAGTCCGAGGATGGCATTGAGCGACGCCTGCAGACGGTTGCCGCGCCATGCCCTCCACAGCCATCCTATTATCTGTCTGGCTGAATACCGGCTCTTGGGTATCTTCAGGAATTTTCTCAAATATCTCATTGGCTTACTCGTTCTTCATCCTCATGTCGGCGCCCCACATCATCTTGGCACGCAGCGTGGAGAAATATGTAGAATCCTTGGGCTTCACGATATGTGCGTCGTAGGGGGAACGGCGTATGGTGAGCGTCTGTCCCTCGCCACATTTGATGGAACGTCCGTCGGCGGCGACGAGATAGTTATGGTTCCTGCTCTCCACCTCAAGGGTTATCACAGAGTCGTCGGCAACGACGATAGGACGCATGTTGAGACTATGCGGCGCAACGGGAGTGAGACACAATATTCCGGTGTGCGGCACGATTATCGGTCCGCCGTTTGACAAGGAATAGGCTGTCGACCCCGTCGGCGTGCTCACTATCAGTCCGTCGGCATGGAACGTCACGATATATTCGCCATTGATGCTGGCACGGATGGAAATCATCGAAGCATTGTCGCGTTTCAGTATGGCTATCTCGTTGAGGGCGCATTCCGAAATCCGCTCGTCGCCGTTGGCACCATCGCTCTCCACCTTCACCATGGCAAGACTGTCTACCATATAGCTGTCGGCGTATATGCTGTCGAGCACACTGTCGAAATCGTCAACGCCGACACCGGCGAGGAATCCCAGGCGCCCCATGTTCACGCCGATAATGGGAATGCTGCGGCTGCCCACGCTGTATGCCGACCGCAGCAATGTGCCGTCGCCTCCCATGGATATCACGAAGTCGGCATCAAAGTCGTTTCCTTCAAACACAGTGACGCCATGCAGCGGCAAACCGTGGGACGAGCAGAGGAAATCGTAGAAACTTCTCTCCATGCTCACCTGCGCCATCCGTTCATTGAGCGACAACAGCAAGCGCTGTATGTCCGCCGACTTCCTGGCCTGGTAAATATTGCCGAAAATGGCAAATCTGAGTTTTCTCAACGACATAATTGGGAGTTTTTTATCTTTCTGACGAATTAATAAGCCTCCATTGCAAATGTTTTCGTAACTTTGCGCTTGAAAGTGTCTGCAAATATACGGTTTTCTACCGAATTTCGGGCACTGTGATATTAACAAATTGAAGAGACATGACAAAATTAAGTGTAAACATAAACAAGATAGCCACCCTGCGCAACGCCAGAGGCGGCAACAATCCCGACGTGGAACAGGCCGCCGTTGACTGCCAGTTGTTTGGCGCCCAGGGCATAACCGTACATCCAAGACCTGACGAAAGACACATCCGCTATCAAGACGTGAGGGAGATAAAACCGCTCATCACTACGGAATTCAACATCGAAGGAAACCCTATCGACAGATATATCGACCTCGTGCTTGAGGTGATGCCGACACAGGTGACGCTCGTTCCCGACGGCGACGCCCAGCTGACGAGCAACCACGGATGGAACACGATAGAGAACAAGGCGTTTCTTACCGACGTGATAGGAAGATTCAAGGAGGCCGGCATCAGAACGAGCATCTTCGTGGACCCTTCTGCCGAAATGGTGAGGGGAGCCAAGGAGTGTGGAACCGACAGAGTGGAGCTCTACACCGAATCTTACGCATCGGGATATGCCGAGAACAGGGAGGAGGCCATCAAGCCGTTTATCGACGCTGCCGTGGCTGCCCGCGATTTGGGACTGGGTCTGAACGCCGGCCACGACCTCAGCCTGGTGAACCTTGCCTACTTCCACAGGATGATTCCATGGACCGACGAGGTGAGCATCGGACACGCCATCATCTGCGATGCCCTCTACATCGGACTGAAGAACACTATCGAGGCGTATCTCCAGTGCCTAAAGTAAGGCCCCGAAGCTGACAAAGGCTACAGGCATACAAGGAAGCCTGTCACTTCCCCTTGGAAAAGTCAGGATTGGTATCACTTGCAAATTAAAGAATTATGGCACGAGAATACAAGCTGAAGCGCAACACGCAGGAAAAAGACGACAAGACGGCTACTACCGACATATTCCAGCGATACATCAAGAAAGACAAACGGTCTATCAATAGAATAATTAAACAACAAAAGATTATGGCAAAAGCGTATATGTTTCTTGCCAACGGTTCAGAGGAAATAGAATCCCTGATTCCCGTTGACGTTTTCCGCCGCGGCGGAGTGGAGATAAAGACAGTGAGCATCACAGGCTCAGAGTTAGTAGAGATGGCACACGGCGTGACCGTGAAGGCCGACCTCAAATTCGAGGACGCCAAGCTGGAGGATGCCGACCTGCTGATGCTGCCCGGAGGACTGCCAGGCGCCACAAACCTCAACGACCACGAGGGTGTGCGCAATGCCGTGCTCAGCCAGTATGAGAAGGGGAAACTCGTTGCTGCCATCTGTGCCGCACCGATGGTGTTCGGAAGCCTGGGCATCGTGAAAGGCAGACGTGCCACATGCTACCCCGGATTCGAGAAATATCTCGACGGAGCGGAATATACCCATGAACTGTGCACCGTTGACGGCAATGTGGTGACAGGCGAAGGTCCTGCCGCAACATTCCCCTATGCCTACACGCTGCTCGAAATGCTCACCACGAAGCAGACAGCAGAGAGCGTGGCTGAGGGAATGATGTATCTGCATCTCATGGAAAACAAATAAGCGCCGCATGATGGAGAATCACGACTATGTGATAATCGTTGCCGGCGGCAAGGGGATGCGCATGGGGGCTGACGTTCCAAAGCAGTTCCTGCCTGTAGGCGGACTGCCTGTGCTCATGCACACGATACGCAGGTTCAGGAACTTCAACGACCGCATGCGCATCATCCTCGTATTGCCCAAACATCAGCAGGAGTATTGGAAGGAGTTGTGCGAACGGCATTCGTTCTGCGAACCGATTGTGATTGCCGACGGCGGAGAGACGCGCTTCCACTCCGTGAAAAACGGACTCGACTGCATCCCCGACGATGCCTGCGGAACGGTGGGGGTGCATGACGGAGTGCGCCCATTCGTATCTGCCGACACCATACACCGCACATACGCGAAAGCCGCGGAGATGGGGGCTGCCGTACCGGTGGTGCCGGTGGTGGACACGCTCAGACATCTCCTGAAGAGCGACAAGCAGAATGCTTCTGACGCCACGACAACCGCCGACACTTCTCAGGATGGCGGAGAAACACCGTCGGAGACGGTGCCGAGAAGCGAATACCGCATCGTGCAGACTCCGCAGGCATTCGGCATCAGACTGCTGAAGGAGGCTTATGCACAGGACTATTCCGAGGCTTTCACCGATGATGCCTCTGTAGTGGAACACCTCGGCCATGAGGTGGCGCTCGTGGAGGGCAACCAGGAGAACATCAAGATTACAAGACCTTTCGACATGGCTGTGGCGGAGGTGATACTGCAACAGGAGTCCATCATTCTGAAGCAACAGACTTCAGGCAACTCCAGATGACCAATCTGGGGGAGTGAAGCCGACAAACAGCCAATTCAACCTGTCACAACCGAACATAACAAGTGCTTGACATACTGAACCAGGACATACAATATCTGCCGGGCGTGGGACCGAAGAAGAGGGACATGCTGCAGAAGGAGTTGGGTATCTCGAAGATATCCGACCTTCTGGAGTATTACCCATACAAATACGTGGACCGCAGCCGCATATACACCATCAACGAACTACGCAGCGACATGCCCTTCGTACAGGTGAAGGGACGGATTCTCGGTTTCGAGGAGTTTGGCAGCGGACCGCGCAAGAAGCGCCTCGTGGCCCACTTCACCGACGGAACGGGGATAGCGGACATAGTATGGTTTTCCGGCATCAAATATGCCACGCAGCAATTCAAGGTGAACACGGAGTATATCGTATTCGGCAAACCTACTCTCTATGGCGGCAGATACCAGTTTGCACATCCCGACATCGACAAGGCGGAAGACCTGCAGCTCTCACAGATGGGAATGCAGCCCTACTATATCACCACGGAGAAGATGAAGAAGGCGGGACTGACATCGAGGTCGATAGAGAAAATCACGAAGGCGATGCTCGAAAAGATGAACCAGCCGCTGCCGGAGACACTGCCGCCGTTTATCGCCAACAGACTGCGTCTGGTGGAAAGGGACACGGCACTGCGCCACGTACACTATCCGAAGACCGCCGAAGAACTGCAGAGCGCACGCTTCAGACTGAAGTTTGAAGAGCTGTTCTACGTGCAGCTCAACATCCTGCGCTATGCCTCCGACCAAAAGAAGAAATACCGCGGATATGCCTTCCCGCGCATCGGCGAGATATTCAACAGCTTCTATTCCGACCATCTGCCATTCTCACTCACCGACGCCCAGAAAAGGGTGATGAGGGAGATAAGGAGCGACCTGGGCAGCGGACGGCAGATGAACAGGCTGCTGCAGGGCGACGTGGGCAGCGGAAAGACTCTCGTGGCACTGATGACAATGCTGATAGCTCTCGACAACGGATACCAGGCTTGCATAATGGCACCGACGGAAATTCTCGCCGAACAGCATCTCGCCACGATACGCGAGTTTCTGGGCGACATGGACATAAGGGTGGAACTGCTCACCGGCATCGTGAAGGGCAAACGGCGCAAGACCGTGCTCGGCGGACTCGCCAGCGGCAGCGTGGACATCCTCGTGGGAACACACGCCGTGATTGAAGACACGGTGCAGTTCAGCAAACTGGGACTCGTGGTGGTGGACGAGCAACACCGCTTCGGAGTGGCACAGAGGGCAAGGCTATGGAGCAAAAGCCAGAACCCTCCCCATGTGCTCGTGATGACCGCCACACCGATACCGCGAACCCTCGCAATGACAATATACGGCGACCTCGACGTGAGCGTTATCGACCAGCTGCCGCCGGGAAGGAAACCGATCGTAACGATACACAAATACAACAACCAGACCACAAGTCTGTACTCTGGCATCAGACAGCAGATAAAAGAGGGCAGACAGGTGTATATCGTGTTTCCGCTCATCAAGGAGAGCGAGAAGCTCGACATACAGAACCTTGAGGAGGGGTTTGAAATACTGAAGGAGGTGTTCCCGGAATTCCGCCTCAGCAAGGTGCACGGCAAGATGAAACCGGCTGAGAAGGACGAGGAGATGCAAAAGTTTGTTAACGGAGAGACGCAGATTCTCGTCGCCACAACGGTGATAGAGGTGGGCGTCAACGTGCCGAACGCTTCGGTGATGGTGATTCTCAACGCCGAACGCTTCGGACTGTCGCAGCTGCACCAGCTGCGGGGCCGTGTGGGCAGAGGGGCGAGCCAGTCGTACTGCATCCTCGTGACGAAGCCTCAACTGACCAACGAGACGCGCAAACGCATCGACATCATGTGTGACACCAACGACGGATTCCTCATTGCCGAAGCCGACCTGAAACTGCGCGGCCCCGGCGACCTGGAGGGCACCCAGCAGAGCGGAATGGCTTTCGACCTGAAGATTGCCGACATAGCGAGAGACGGACAGATAGTGCAGATGGCAAGGGAGGAGGCACAGAAGATAATAGAGCAGGACCCGGAATGCAACAAAACGGAAAACAGCATGCTCTGGCAACGCCTTGCCGCACTGAGAAAGACCAACGTGAACTGGGCGGCGATATCATGACCGGCGACATCACAGACTGTGATGGGAAAAGAGGGGCAGGAGACGGCACAATGAGCTTAACAGTGCTCATTTATAAGTTGTTATACAACATGCCTATATGTTAACGACGACCTAAAAACTGTTAACTGACAAGCAACTTTAAAATTTTTTTACTACCTTTGCAGCGAAAATTTAATCACAATGACGAACGCGCGATTGACAGTCCGTCATCATGATTAGTCTTACACAAACATAATGCGACAGACAGGAAAACATACCGTTGCATTATAAAATATTTATTTTATGCAATTCAAAAAGACAATCAAGACACTGGCATTAACGGCAGTCATGGCTCTGGCCACAGTACCAGCAGCAGCACAAGACCTCTTGGCACGCCAGGCACCAGTAGACAAGAAACTTAAAGCAGTTGACACTCTCGCACTTCGCGAACTCATACAAAGAGAACAGGCTGGAGCTCCTTCAGCTCAGCTATACAAAGACTGGAACAACAGATACGCACACCGCGCCACAGAACTTCCAGACTCTTTCAGCATAAACCTGAAACATTTCTGCATGCCTACATCCAGCAGAATCATCACTTCCAACTTCGGAAGCCGTTGGGGACGCATGCACAAGGGTCTCGACATCAAGGTATATATCGGCGACACCATCCGTGCGGCATTCGACGGAAAGGTGCGCATCGTGAGATATGAGGCAAACGGATACGGCAACTACGTTGTGATACGCCACAACAACGGTCTGGAGACCATCTACGGACACATGTCGAAGCATCTCGTGGCAGAAAACGAGCAGGTACGTGCCGGAGACCCTATCGGACTGGGCGGCAACACCGGACGAAGCACCGGTTCTCACCTGCACTTCGAGACCCGTCTCTGCGGCGTGGCTCTCAACCCGGCATTGATGTTCGACTTCCGCAACCAGGACGTGACTGGCGACACATACCTCTTCCGCAAGGAGTCTTACAACAGGGAGTCGCTGGCTGCCACACGTCAGCGCGGCAAGAACGACGATCTGGCTGCCGCAAACGACAACAACTCGAACAACATCGGAGACAATGTGGAGAGTGGCGACGTGCGCTACCACAAAGTGGCAAAGGGCGAGACGCTCGCTGCCATCGCCAGGAAGCGCGGCACCACAATCGACAAGATCTGCAAGCTCAACCACATCAGCAAGAACATGCGCGTGAAGCCGGGACAGATCCTGAGATACTCATAACGAGGGTGCTCACACACTATCGAACCATAGCGAAACTGTATAAACAACACAGGCAAGGAAAAGGCTATCAGGAATATTCCTGGTGGCCTTTCTTATTGGCGTCAACCTGCACACTTTGCCACGGCATCATCCTACTCCAACCGGTCATCAAACCGCCTTGGGCCCGACATGGACAATCGGAATGACACCCTCAAAAAAACAACAAGGGCTACCGGCGGAAACCGATAGCCCTCATCGTGAGATATTCATCCCCCAACGGTCATTATGCAGTTATTTATAACTGCCTGCGGCCGCTTGGAATTTATCATTACTTCTTCTTGTCACACTTCTTAGCGGCAGTCTTGCATTTCTTGTCGCAAGTAGCGCTCTTCTTGTCGCATTTCACCTTGCAGCAGGAAGCCATCTTGGGATCCTTCATGGCGGCAGAACTTACGCCATTAGTCTTCGCCTTGCAGCATGTGGCTGCCTTGTCACACTTCTTTGCCTTGTCACACTTCTTTGCCTTGTCACACTGCATCTTGCAGTCCTTCTTGCCGTCTTTCTTGCATTCCTTCTTTGCCTTGTCACACTGTGTCTTGCCGTCACACTTCTTCTGGCATACGGTCTGGGCGCTGGCGCTTACCGAAAAGCTCAAAGCCGCCATCACGACAGCTGCGATAATTGATTTTCTCATTTCTTCTGTCTCCTTTTTAGTTTATATTATTAAGTTAAGATACGAAACAGGAATCTTATTGCCACCCGCCACCGTATCCACGGCAGCGACATCGTGCAACAATCCACTGTTCACGCTGCAAATGTAGCCTTTAGTCAGATAAATGAGAAATATTTTTAGTTATTAATACCTAAAGGATATAAAAAACGTCAACGCTTCACCACAGCCCTCACCACAAACCAGGCGTGGAGCAGATAAGTGGTTAAAAGACCGTAATATGTCGCCATTATCTTGAAACGCTCACCGAGCGACGCCTTGTGATGGCGTGTGGTGGTGCCTTCTTTCAGATAATCGGCGAGCACGATGCCACTGTTGGCGAGCGGCAGGTTCTTGTCCTCAGCCTGTTTCATTATCCTTATACACCAGTCGAAGTCTGCCGAATAGCGATACATCAGATTGAAGGGCGTGCGCTTGGCGATGTCGGTGCGGGCGTAAAACGCCTGATGGCATACGAGCATGCCGTGGCGGAACGACCGCCACGTAAGCTTCTCTGGAGGCGACAGCCGGCGGTGGGCAAGAAACTGGCGGTTCCCGTCCACGATGTCAGTATTGCCATAGAGCACGGCAGGCAGTGCGTCCTCTCCCCCATCGGCAGCCACATAGCTGTCCACTCCCGTGTTTGCCACGAGTTCGGCGATGGTATCGTCGGCAGGCAGCGAGTCGCCGGCATTCAGAAAGCACACATAGTCGCCGGTTGCCATCTGCAGTCCCTTGTTCATGGCATCGTAGATGCCATTGTCAGGCTCCACGAGCAATCTCACTTCATGACCATTGTCAGAGGCGAACGAGCGTTCCATATAGTCTTTTGCCACTACGGCGGTGTCGTCGGTAGAAGCTCCGTCGATGACGATATGCTCCAGAGCGGCATAATTCTGCCGGAACACGCTGTCGAGAGTGGGCTGTAAGAGCTTCTCGGCATTGTATGTAACGGTGATCAGAGTAATCTTTATCATAGTTTATAGCGTTTTAGGGCCAATGCCTCATTATAAGCCTCGATGTATTTCATTGCCACAGAATACTGCGAATAGCAGGTGTTCACCTTTCGCAGCGCCTCGGCGGCGAGCGCCTCGCGGTCGGCCTCACACATCACCCAATGCATGCCTTTGGCCAGGTCGTCCACGCTCTTGTATTCTGCCACGTAGCCGTTTTTCAGATGGTCTATCATCTCAGGGATGCCGCCGGTGTTGAATCCCACACACGGCACTCCGCATGCCATTGCCTCCATGATGGTGTTGGGCAGGTTGTCTTCGAGCGACGGCAGCACGAACATATCCACTGAATTGTATACACTCGCTATCTTCTTCTCGTCGCTCACGTAGCCCAGCGGATACGACGGCAACGGCAGCTTCCCGGCGAGTTCCTCTGCCTGTCCGCCGAGGATGGCGATGCCGGTGTTCTGGCGCATCTCGGGATGCTGCTCCACCATCTTGTTCATGGCGGTGATGAAATAGTCCATTCCCTTGCGCTGGTCGGTGACGCGCTGCGACACGAAGAGTATCAGACGCTTGTCGGCTGGCAGTCCGGCATAGATGCGTGCCTTCTCCTGGTCTTCCCGACAGAACACGTGGGTGTCGATGGGATTGGGGATGCTCATCAACTTCTGGCCGCTGAGCAGTCCGCTCTTCTTAGCCTTGTCGGCGAGCCAGCGGCTGCAGGTGACGAAGAGTATGCTGTTGGTGCCGAGGGCCTGACGCTTGCGGCGCCACACCTTGGCAGAAAGGTCGTTCCTGGATCCGCCGCCGGGCAGCAGCGGACAGTTGCCGCACCTGCTCTCATAGCGGTGGCAGTTGCGGGCGTAATGGCATATCGACGAAGCCGGCCACAGGTCGTGCATCGTCCACACCACCGGTTTCTTGCTTGCCAGGATCTTCTTTATGCCTCCGATGGAGAGCATGCCCTGGTTCACCCAGCTCAGGTGTATTACATCTGCCTCGCGGAATTCCCGTGTCCGGGTGATGTCGGTGCCGGCGTTGGCGATGTCTATCTGGAAGAGGTTGTCGCGTTTGAAGCGCAGGTGGCAGAAGATGACGAAGCGTTCCCAGAGGAAGTTCCATCTCTGACGCCACGACTTGTCAAGCTGCGCCACGGTGATATTGTCCGTGGCCTTGTCTCTCACCAGCATCTTTGTCTTTATGCCGTTGTTGTTCAGTGCGTCCATGAGCCTGTTTGCCGCCACGGCGGCTCCGCCCACATTCTCACTGGTGTTTACGATTAGCACTCTCATGATTTTCGTCTCCTTTTTGTTTCAACTGCAAAATTATGAATTTATTGAATAACGCCAAACCTATGTGCGATAAAAAATCGCGGCACGGGGCAATAGTTCAGAATATTTCTCCGCACATTTGCAGAGAAAATCAGTATTTAGCATCTCCTTAACGAACGTTTCTTTCCATGGAAACTTTGGGCACAGTTTTGGGCACCCCCCGTGCCCACTTGGGGCAAGGTGCTTGCCCCAAGTGAGAAAGCTGCTTGCCCCACATGGGCAAGCATGCTGCCCATTTATTGCAGTTTTACGATCCTTGCCCATGGTTGTGGCTTTGTTGTCGGCAAAGCAGAAGCAACCGGAGGAATGTAAGCCATACTGCATACAAAAGTTTTACCAGACAGTAGTAAGACAAGGCATCCCTTTCCATACGATTCCTTCCCCTTATTCTCCAACCATCCAGACAATTACCCGATGGTTTCAGAGCATAAATAAAGACGGAAGCACCTGTATATCAACGACTTCCATATCCACGGCCAGATAGCTGACGGTTTTTTGAAAAAATGAGGTTATATATCAAAATCGAACCGGGAGACAAAGCAGAACAAGTTTCAAGACATATCAATCACCATAAATAATCCATCGAGACGTCATTTGCTTTACCAACTATGAGATGGCGGCATAAAAAAAGAGTCACCATATTAGGCAACTCTCTTCGTGAACTGTGGTACCACCAGGAATCGAACCGGGGACACAAGGATTTTCAGTCCTTTGCTCTACCAACTGAGCTATGGCACCATTGTCTTAATAAAAATCGCAACCATTTCTCGATTGCGGATGCAAAGGTACGCTTTTTTTTCGTACTTCCAAAATTTTATCCCGAAAAATTTCGCTATTATCAAAAAATGCACTACCTTTGCATCACTTTAATAAACGGGATTTAGCGCAGTTGGTAGCGCACGTCGTTCGGGACGACGGGGTCGCTGGTTCGAGTCCAGTAATCCCGACAATACAAGGGTTAGGATATTGCATGGCAATATTTTAGCCCTTGTTACTTTATTATATTATTGTAGCTGAAGAAGAAGTAATCCAAAACACACCAATCCACATGAAGAAAATCAAGATTTGTGAACTTCATAAAAGCGCCGCACGAGACGTAAGGACATAAAAAAAGGAGTACCGCTGTACTCCAACCTTGTTAACCTTAAATCTAATACTATGAAAAACACGTTGCAAAGGTATTGCTTATAACAATAAATTGCAAGTGTTTTTCATGTATTTGTTCCGAAATACACTCAATTCTTGATATACATCAAGGATATAATGTAATAAACTGTCAGCATTCCTCGCTTTTAAGTTACAAAACAACATAGGGTGTAACAATGCCAATGTATATTTCAGCCTGTCAGCACCTATCTGCTTCCAACTATCCAACAAGGAGGAGAAGCGGCCATTATCGTGCGTCATTCCCTTTCGCATCTTCCGTATCGCATATTACCAGTCCCTCCTGTTTCATTCCGTCCATCATGATATGCAACGGTTTGCTGAAACGAACGTGGCGCACATGCGGTGTCTCTTCTACGGCAGGCATAGCGTCGAGAATCTCCTTGCGGAAGAATCCCATGCCTTTATTCTCGTCGATGGTGAAATAGCCGACACCGAAACTGGTGAGGTTCTGGAAGAAGTGAGTGCCCTGACTCGGATCCACACTGTAGTTCTTCAGCGTGGTCTCCACGATGAGTTTCGCCGCACTGATATGCGGCCACTTCACCGGCACACCGAGCCACGAATCACTCGAGCCCCATCTGCCGGGTCCCACAAGCACATAATTCTTGCCGTCGGCAAGGAATTTCTTGTTTATGCGCTCCACCTCCATCGCCACCACGGGATTGTCAGATGCCGTGAAGTTCTCGTCGGTCTTCACATACACCACATCCACGATATCGTCGCTCACTCCATGTCCCAGGGAATTGTGCGAGCGCAACAGACATTTGTCATCAGGAATTGTCATGATGTCTTGGTCGAGTACCTGTTTGCTGTCCACGATAGGACGTATCTGCAGGAGATAGAACTCTCCAGTGCGGTCATCATTGAGAGTGCAGGCAAACTCAATCTCCACCGGACGGCGCATACTGTCGGCGCCGTTGTGCATTGACAGTTTCAGCAGTTCGGGCAACGGGAACACTCCGTGGCGCAGCACACCGTTGAAACTGACTATCTTGCGTCCGCCATCATACAGTCCGTCGCGAATCACCCGGTCGTTGGCATCATAGGTGGAAGCGATAAAATTGAGAGCGCCGTCGTTTTCGGCATCCTTCACCTTGAGCTTCAGAATATTGAAACCGTCGTCCACCTTGAAGTCCACTCCCACGCGCTTCATGTCGAGGGCATAGAACTGCGTCTGTGTCTGGCGCAGGGCAATCTCCATGTCGCTCGTCTGCAACACCTGGGCGGGATGATACGGACTGACACGCAGCGTCTGTCCACCGTCTACGATATACTTTCCGAGTCCGAGGGCAAGACTGGCGATACCCTCCTCCGACTTCTCATATCCTAAAGGATAATAGTTGATGGAACGAAGCACACCGCTGAAATTAGGATAGAAATGGTCGCCATACTGCTTGCCCACCACCTCTTGAAGGATTACCGCCATCTTCTCCTGGTCTATCACGTTGCGCGTGGCGGTCATATACGCCTTGGAATCCTTGAAATACACCGAGGCGTAGACGCTCTTGATGGCGGCGGCGAGCATACGCAGCATCTCGTCCTTGTCGTCGAGATAGGGTATCATATATGTGGAATATATGCCGGCAAAGGGCTGGTAGTGTGAGTCTTCGAGCAGACTGCTGGAGCGTATCGCTATAGGATGGCGGATAGCCTCGAAAAAGGTCTTGAAGTCGTCGATGAACTGGTCTGGCAGCTGCGCCTTGATGAATGCCTGGAGTATTTCCTCGTCGGGAGCATCGCTGAGTGCCAGCTGATAGAGGTTGTTGTTGTCCATGAACTGGTCGAAGACATCGGTACAGAGCACCACGGTCTTCGGTATCGACACCTTCACCCCCTCAAACTCATTGAATTCGGGATGTGTCTTTATGATATTGTCCAGAAAAGCGAGTCCTCTGCCCTTTCCGCCGAGCGAACCGTCGCCGATGCGGGCGAAGTGGCTGTAGGCATCGAAGCGGTCGCGTTTGAACACGGCCACCGTTCCCACGTTCTTCATGTGGCGGTATTGCACGATGGCATCGAAGATGATCTGGCGATGCTGGTCCACGTCTCTGAGTTTCTCCAGCGTCACCGTCTTAAGGAATTCCGACACGGGGAATATCGCCCTGGCACAGAGCCAACGGCTCACGTGGTTGCGCGACAGGTGGTAGAGCATGGAGTCATTTGGGATGCTGAAGATATTGTCCTGCAACTCCTTCAGGTTGCGTATGCGGCGTATCTCCTCATGGGTCTTGGGGTCGCGGAAGATCAAGTCTCCGAATCCCATGTGCTCCGCCATGACATTGCGCAGGTCGATGTTCATCTTCTTTGAATTCTTGTCGATGAAGCGGAATCCCAACTTCTCGGCTTTCTCGGCATTCTCCGTCTCGCTGCTCTCCATAATGAGCGGCAGGAACGGGGCACGGCGGTGGAACTCTGACAGCAGTTTGAGTCCTGCCTCAGAGTCTTTCACGCCTCCCTTCGGAAAACGGCAGTCGCTGATGACGCCGAGAATGTTTTCGGGGAAGCGCACGAAATAGTCCATCGCCTCCTCGTATGTTCTGGCGAGCACCACCTTTGGCCTTCCTCTCATTCGCAGCGTGGCGGTGTGGGAGTTGAGCGCCTCGGTAGCGAAGCTCTGGCTCTGGGTAAGGATGTAGCTATAGAGGTTGGGCAGGATGGAGGAGTAGAAGCGGATGCTGTCTTCCACCAGGAGTATCATCTGCACTCCCGCCTCGTCGATGTCGTGTTCGAGGTTCATCTTGTCCTCGATGAGTTTTATGATAGAGAGGATGAGATTGGTATTGCCGAGCCAGCAGAACACGTATTCGAATATCGAGAGGTCTTCGTTCATTATCCTTTGCGTGATGCCATGCGAGAATGGCGTGAGCACCACGCACGGGATATCCGGAAACTCCCTCTTCACCGCCCTCGCCACGGTGAAGGCGTCGTTGTCGGCATTTCCAGGCATACATATCACGAGGTCGATGCTCGTGGTGGAGAGCACTTCGGAGGCTTCCACCATGGTGCTCACCTGAGTGAAGGTGGGCGGATAGCGAAGGCCGAGCTCAGTATACTCATTGAAAATCTTTTCATCCACTCGCCCGTCGTCTTCGAGCATGAAGGCGTCGTAGGGGTTAGCGATGATGAGGACATTGAAAATACGATGCGTCATCAGGTTCTTGAATGACACATCCTTGAGATAAAACTTATTCCATTGCTGGGGCGCTTGTTCGTTCATAGGTTGGAGTGTTATTTGTTTGTATTGCCTGCAATTCACATCTTTGCACTGCTTCCGTTATGTGTCAGCAATGCTGATGAAATCGGTTTTTAATGCAAATATATCCATTTTCTCGCTAACACACAAATTAAGTATATATAAAATCACAAGCAATATGTCAACAATTTGGAATGAAAGTCAACATATTAAACCTTAAACCACAGGTCCGGTTTGCCGACAAGCAAGTCTGCCACAAAGTGGCCGAACAACATTAAAAGGGACATTTTTATAAAGCAAAAGGGGATATTCGACACCCAACCTTTAAAAAACGTGAAAAGAAAAGGAATACAAGAAGAAAAGTTACGCCATTAAGAGTATAATACGTATATTTGCACTGAAAGTATATGGATAATTCTTACCACAACGAGCACAGGCATCATTAAAGCCTGATGCCAAAAATCCAAAGCATGAAGTAAGTTGGTTGCAACATGCGCCAACACGAGGAACGACAAAGGCGTTATTCAACAGTCTAATTCTCAAAACTTAAAAATGCAGGGATGATTGTTTATCTTGCGGCAAAGGGATTATCCTATATGATGACATTGACTGCGTATGTCATGCCTGAGAAACAAGGCTGACAGAAGCACGAAATAATTGTCGGGAATGTTATGCCGTGTCAGGAAACGAAGCAGCGGCGAAACGAACAGGCATCGGCGGCAAGCGGATTGTCTGAGACAAGAGATTCATAATAAAGACTTTTCATAACATTAATTAATTTATTGACTTACATATTTATTTAAAAACCTGGAGAGGTTTAAAAGAAATTCATGAAGCTGGATTGCCTGTTTTTCGCAGGACAACAATCTAAAGAACGATGTGATATCGGCGCTTCAAAACTTATGTAATTAGCGACATAAGGTAAATAGCTTTAGTGGAAGTTCAGCGTGCGAGAGCATACTGGACTTTTTTTTATGAACCGATCTAAAGCACATGAAAAACCAAATGCCAAGAAATACCTGGAATACAAAGAAACTCCAAGCCGCTGACAAAAACAAAAGAGACCAGACTCTGCACCAGGACAAATACAACAGCCGTCCTACTTCTTCACATTCTTCTGCTGCCATGCCGGCACATAGCCGTCAGCTGGTTTTGTCACCTCCAAGTCAAATTCCGGAAGTTCCACATCATCGTCACCACGATACGGAATTTCATTTTTGCGATGGAAACGCTCCACCAAGACCGTTCCCACTCCTGCCGCCATCAGCCCCAACTGTTTTGCCGCCGCCATCGAAAGGTCGATGATCCTGCGTGCATGACGCGAACAGCGGTCGGTAACCCTCACGACAACACTCTTGCCGTTTTTCACGTTTGTCACCCTTAGCAAAGTGCCAAGAGCATACTTTGCATGGGCACACGTCATACTGTCGCGATGGTATTTCTCCCCATTGCTCATTCGTCTGCCATGCATACGGTTAGAATAATAGGATGCCACCCCTCTCTCCTGAGCGAGGAGAGAGAGACGACATCCAAATGTAATCAATAAAATCAGTATTATGAAGTATTTTCTCATCAAAAAGAATTATACTATACCCTGAGCCATCATAGCGTGAGCTACCTTCATGAAGCCGGCGATGTTAGCACCCTTCACGTAGTTGATGTAGCCGTCAGCCTCAGTACCGTACTTAACGCACTGCTCATAGATGTCGCTCATGATCTGATGCAGACGCTCGTCTACCTCAGCCTCTGTCCAACCGAGGTGGATAGCGTTCTGAGTCATCTCAAGACCAGAAGTAGCAACACCACCAGCGTTGACAGCCTTGCCAGGAGCGAAGAGCTGCTTAGCCTCGATGAACTTGTCAACAGCCTCAGCTGTACATCCCATGTTAGAAACCTCAGCTACGCACAATGTCTTGTTAGCGAGGAGCATGTCTGCGTCAGCAGCACCGAGCTCGTTCTGGGTAGCGCAAGGCAGAGCGATGTCAACCTTAACCTCCCATGGCTTCTTGCCAGCAACGAACTTAGCCTCTGGATATTTCTCAGCGTATGGTGCACAAACGTCGTTACCGCTTGAACGGAGCTCGAGCATATAGTCGATCTTCTCACCGCTGATACCTGTTGGGTCGTAGATGTAGCCGTCTGGACCAGAAATTGTAACAACCTTAGCGCCGAGCTGGGTAGCCTTTGTAACAGCACCCCATGCCACGTTACCGAAACCGCTGACAGCGACTGTCTTGCCCTTGATGTCGATATTGTGAGTCTCGAGCATATGATGTACGTAGTAGATAGCACCGAAACCAGTAGCCTCAGGACGGATCTTTGAACCACCGTACTCAAGTCCCTTACCTGTCAATACACCGTTCCACTGGTGTGTGAGCTTCTTGTACATACCGAACATGTAACCGATCTCACGGCCACCAACGCCGATATCACCTGCAGGAACGTCCTCGTTAGGACCGATGTGACGATAAAGCTCTGTCATGAAAGCCTGGCAGAAACGCATAACCTCTGCGTCGCTTCTTCCACGGATAGAGAAGTCTGAACCTCCCTTACCACCGCCCATTGGCAGAGTAGTAAGTGCATTCTTGAATGTCTGCTCGAAGCCCAAGAACTTCAGGATTGAAAGGTTTACTGACGGATGGAAGCGGATACCACCCTTGTACGGACCGATAGCGCTGTTGAACTGCACGCGGTAACCGAGGTTTACATGAATCTCACCGTTGTCGTCAACCCATGGCACACGGAACGTGATGATACGCTCTGGCTCCACGATGCGCTCGATAATCTTAGCTTTCTCGAACTCAGGATGCTGGTTGTAAACGTCCTGGATGGAAATAAGTACTTCCTTAACTGCCTGTAGATACTCCAACTCGCCTGGATGCTTCTGCTCCAGCTGTTGCATGATTTTCTCCACTTCCATAGTAATGTGTTTTTATTTAAAAGATTATGTTAATTATGTGTTTTATCAAAGTGTTTATTATCACATCGCAAATGTAGGCATTTTCAAAATACGCTGCAAGAAAAATCGAGAAAATTTTATTTTAGTTCTTACTATTTGTTAAATATCTGCTGATATAGCACCGAAAAACTCGTTTTCTGAGTTTTTTCACCTTATTGTAGTGACGTCAAACTCTCTGATTTCTGATTTGCGGAGTTGTGCCGACTCTTGGGCGCAGACTGTGAAATGCACCTTGCCGTCTTTCAGTTTCTTGTCTGCCTTCACCATCGCCGTATAGCGTATTCCCTTGCCGGGAGCGATTTTTTCCACTATGATTGGAGCCGAAACGAAGACATGCTTGTTGCCGGAAGTCTCCATCACCATGGGTTTCACATTATACATATATTCCGGAGTATTGTTGTATACCTCCACCACCACTTTTGCCAATTCACCGCTATGCAGCTCAAGACCGTTGCCCTTGCCCACGAATCTCACGCTGCGGAGCTCCAGGGGCGAAGCGCTGACTGGAGCCGGATCTGACTGGAGCTTGCTGACTACATCCGGTTCTTCAACGGATGTATTATCGGCAGGAGCATCAAACTGTATCACGTCGTCACCGCCATTCTCAGGGTCGAAGCCGCTTGTGGCGTTATCACCCGTATTGTCATAAGACCGGCTGTCATACGAGGAATTGCCGTTTCTGTCGTCTCCACGGTAATTCCCGTTTCTGTTGTCTCCACGGTAATTGCCGTCGTAGCGTTCTGCCTTTCGCTGCTGTGCCTTATCAGCGGCGTCACCCACCACGGCACCTATCACAGCACCGCCGGCCATGCCAACTATCGTACCGACATCGCTGCCTCTTGGTCCACCGCTTATGCCGCCGATGGCGGAACCGAGAATGCTTCCCAACTCTGCTCCGAGAAATCCTCCCGAAGCGCCGCCGTCGCTAATCGAACCGCAGCCCGACACAAGCAGTGCCGCACTGAGTACTACCGCAAATAATCCGTTTCCTTTCATAATCATAGTGTGTTTATGTCCGTAATATATATATATGTCGATGGTGCGCACCATCGCACAATACAAAGATAGGAATTATTATTTACATTGCATCCTAAATTGAGCAAAAGAAACAATTTTAGGGAAGTTTTACCCTTCTGCATCTCCGTTTCTCCATTCCTTCGGACTCTTTCCCTTTGATGCCTTGAAGCTTCTGCTGAAATATTTAGGGTCGGAGTATCCGCAAGAATATGCAACGTCGCTTATCGGGATATCGGTTGACGAGAGCAGATGGCACGCACGTTTCATACGCGCCTCACGCAGGAAGTCGAGTGGCGTCACTCCCATGATCTGCTTCATCTTGCGCTGCAGCCCCGACCGGCTCATGGCTGCTGCCGCTGCCATATCACCCACTCCTATCTCCGCATCGCCAAGATGTTCGTCGACAAATGCTGACACGCGCCTCATCATGATGTCATCCTCGGGCGTGAGTTCAGGACGCAACGGTGTGTCTGCCGGTGCCGGTTCATGGGCATCACCGCCAGTACCGTTACTGAGCAGATTCAAGTATGCGTCGAGAGCTTCACGGCGCTGACGCTTTATACGCCTTATATATATAATGGTATATACTGCAGAACCGAAGAACGCCAACAAAAGCAAGAGGAGCAGCACACGGGCGGGAGTAGTCTCCCAGAATGTCGGTGTCACTACTATCGTCAGCCTTCTCACGTTGTCTACCCAGGCGCCGTCGGCATTGGTAGATCTCACCAGCACGACATAGGTTCCGGGCTCCAGGTCGAGCAGTGTGGCAGAATGGTTATGGCCTATGTCATTCCATTTTACGTCTTCCTCATCACCGTCGTCCAAGAGGGCGAAGGCATACGAAAGGCGGACATCGGCGGAATAGTCGAGAGTGGCAAATCTCAGCGTGAAGCTCCTCTCGTTGCTCGCCAGCACCAATGTATCCATAGCATTGACGGAGCAGCTTCCTTCCACTCCCTGCACGCTGACGCCTGTGAAGGCGATAGTCGGCACAAAGGTGCTCTTGCGCAACTGCTGCGGAGCGACATAATACTCTCCGTCTTGCAGTCCGAACAGCCAACGCCCATCTGGCAATCTCACGGGAATTGCCTCTGAGAACCTGCATTCCGACTGGAAGAAATTCTTTCCGAACGAGAGATAATCTCCATTGTCGGGATTGAACATCACCAGTCTGTCGCTTCCCACCATAAGCATCTGGCGAGAAAACCCCACAACCGACAGAGCCACATCGGTGGGCATCCCATTAGCCTCATCATAATGTCGGAAAGACAGCTTGTCTGCCGTCAGGTTTCCCATCTGAATCATATTCACTCCACCACTCTCCGTACTGACAAAAATTCGTCCTCTATAGTCTTCAGCCACGTTCATCACCGCACTGCAACTGAGGGCATCCTTGCGATTTGCCTCACGAGTGTGGCAATGGAACACCATGTTTCTGACGCCATTCCCCGCTACCAGTTTGGCCACAAGCAGTGCGTCGGTCGTGGCGCATAGCATCACATTATCTTTGGTCAGATGTATCATCCTCACCTTCTTTGCCAGAGTGTGGGGATAGTTTCTTAATCCGGAGAAAGGTTTCACCACTACAGGTCTTTCCGCTCTCGGATTCTCAACGCAACACACTCCCCCACCAAGAGTAGCAATCCAGAGTCTGCCCCAACGGTCCTCCTTGATGTCATAGACATTGTCGCTGCCCAATCCTCCGATTTTATCTATTCTGTATGCCTGCATCCCATGACATCCGGTCAGGCGGAAGAGTCCCTGCGGCTTGCTTCCCAGCCAGATGCTCCCGTCTCGGGTCTGAGTGATGCAGTATATCGGACAGCGGAATTTAGTGTAGCCCGCCACAATCCTGCCATCCGGCGCAAGATACCCTACAAGTCTGTTGCTACGGTCGAAAATCCTCACTGTCTCGTCTTCTTTAGTGGCTATCCAGTATCTCTTGTACCTATCCACGAAGACGGTCTTGACTTCAGCGCCATTACCGTTTCTCACCACATTTCCGTTCTGTCTCGGAAAACTTATCTTGTATATGCAGCTTGTGGCAGCCACCCAGAGGTTGCCCTGCTTGTCAGAGAGGCAGAAGCGTGCTGCCTCCAGGCTTTTCCTGTCACCGTAGGGTGTCTCCTTGCCTCCCCTTGGCATATAGGTCAGTCTGCCGTCATAATACACCTTCCACAGATTTCCCACGCCATCGCGATGGCGATATGGTCTGTTTTCTTTCACCGCCGTGGCATTCCGCCCTCTCAGCTGCATTCCTCCGATTTTTTCAAACCGGTAACGCTTGAGGTTGAAAAGATACATGTCGTCGTCCACCCTGCATCCCAGATTCCCGTCATCACACAACCACACGCTGCGCATGCGGTCTGTTGCCAATCGGCTTCCGTCACCTACACGTCCTTTGAATCCACGGAATTCGTAACCATCGAAGCGACATAGTCCGTTCCATGTCGAGAACCACATCATGCCCTGACTGTCTTGTGCCATCTGCGTGACGTGCCATTGGGTGAGCCCGTCGTTCTCATCATACCGCTGGATATGACAAATCGGTGTGGCTGCAGCAGAGACGGCAGACAGCAGCGACAATGATAATGACAGGACAAGTGTTATAAACCTCATTGTATATTCGGGACAATTTGTTTTGATAGATTCTGTGCCAGATTAATCCCCAATGTCTGGATTGGTGGAGCAACTGGTTTTACGAATACAAAAGTATGAAAAAAAAATCATATTCCGCAACATCTCGCTATTACTCATTAATAGCCAAACAAAATCCACTCTTCTAAAAGCAAAATCCAAGCAAGCCCTAACGACCGATTTGGAATAAAAGAAAGCAAAATTCAAGCAAGCCATAGTGACCGATTTGGAATAAGAAAATCTGGGAACGCCACATCACATGGAATCCCCAGACAATCTTTTACTCAAATCTGAAACCAGATTTGGACTACTTATAAATAATCTACCAACTGTTTTTTATTTCATCACTACTTTTCTCGATGTCTTGCCGTCAGTAATGACATTGATGCCTTTTGCCGTATCAGCAATTCTTTTGCCATCGATTGTATATACAGCAGTAGCCTTGAATGTGTCGCCAGCAGTCTCTACGGAGCCCACTGCCGATGTCTGGTCTGCCTTGGCAGCCTTACTCAGTCCGCCGTATTCGTTCACAGCCTGTATCAGGTATTCGTTGCCTGCCTCATATTCGCATGATGTGGCAGTAGTGAATCCTTCCACGTTGCCGTTTTTCGTTATCACATAGCAGATGGCATATGGCACAGGCTGCCATTTCAGCATTCCGCCCTCAACTACAGGTGCTGGCGACTCACAAGCCTCGGTAATCAGCTCCGGCTGCCAATTGTCAGAACCGCTGAGCACGTTCTTCACCGTATATTGTGCTGCCTCCTCGTCGGTGAGGAAGTTCTTTGCCTTGCCTTCCACCTTTGTGTCGCCGTTCATATAATAATAGGTATCACGGCGGTGAGAGAGATCCACAGGGTTGCCTTCGGCGTCCATAGTGTTGTAGTCAGCCCACAGCACAGGCAGTCCGCCCATCGTTTCATACCATCCCGTGGCAGGTATCGTCACCTCAGCCTTCGTGTTGATGAAAACGGTCTTCGGGAAGTTGTGCCAAGGTCTGCCAAGCCATACCGATGTTTCTGACGGCACGCCGGGAGCAGTTATCACGTTGTTCATGAACACGTATCCCCACTTCACGTCTTTCTGGTGTGATGGTGCCACGATGTATCCTCCGCTCTTGCGCACGATATTGATTGTGTCGTTGTCGAGATAAACGTCGCCGCTGTTGTAGATGAAGTCTACGGCTCCCTCGATGAAGGAGTTCTTCACGTAGTGGCGATAGTTGGATTTGCTTGTAGTTATCCACGTATCCTGATAACTGTACATTCCCACGTTGTTGAACACGATGCGGTCGTTCTCGGTGTTCAGGGCGAGCGCCTGCGGACCGTCGTTCTTCTCCACTCCGTATGAATTCACGAAGCTCAATCCCTCGAAATACAGGTTGGCGGCGTGTGCCACGAATGTAGCTCCCTTGTCCACGCTCAGTGCGTTTGGTCCGCCGCACAGTTTGTCATCACTGATAAACACCTTGTCGCGTCCCTGTCCGATGAAGTGCAGATATGGCTTTGTTACCGGCAGGTCAACATGCTCTTTGTATGTACCTTTCTTTATGAATATGAGCCATGGCTTCACTCTGTTCTGCGGTGCGGCGTCGATGGCAGCCTGCACAGTGGTGTAGTCTCCGGTGCCGTCTTGTGCCACCACTGCGTCATAGACACGCAGTTCTGGCTGCTGGCGCTCCATAGTGGTGAAATGTATCTCTGTGCCCGAGAAAGCGTTTCCGTTGCGGTCGAGAATCATTCCTGCCGGCAATGTGAAAGTATAAGCAGTGGCATATCTCAGTCCGCTGTACTGATATACCACGGTCTTGCCGCTCACCGTCGGTTTCAAAGCCTCTCCATTGAGCGTTGCCTTGCTTCCTTCTGCAGCCACCACTTTCTCATCGAATGTCAGTATCACAGATCCTGTTGCCGATGCGTCGGCTGCATCATTGGCAGGGATTGTCGAGATGAGTTTCGGTGCCTCGTTGTCTTCCACGATTTCCTTGTCGGCGAGCAGGAAAATCTCCGCTACAGCCAGTCCGTCGTAGTCGCCTGCTGATCCCACGAGCGGTGAGTCATAGTCTGGCAGAAAGCGCACATTCACAAGCTTCTGTCCGTTTGCCTCTGCCGGCAGGGCGAATTCTTCAGAGTCCCATCCGCGGGCCGGCAGGTTATATGTGCCGAAGGTGGTATAGTTTGTTCCGTCGATAGAGTATTGTGCGTTTACGATACTGTGTGCGTTGAAGTCGTCGCCTACGGCAGCCGACAGCACCACGTTGGTGTATCCCAGTGTTGAGAATGAGAGTTCAAAATAATATTTGTCGGTGAGTTTTCTCCAGCAGCGTGCGGCATACTTACCGTTCTGTCCGCCTTTACCTGCTCCGCATGCAAGCCATGATGTGGTGTTGCCGGCTTCGTTGCGCAGCGAGAGGAGTCCGGCGTTGTCGCTCTCTGCCTTGTAGTCGGCAGCACGCTCCTGCGACGGTGTGTCGCTATAGAGGTCCCAGCCCACTATATAGTCTGTGCAAGAGAAGTTTGCCGTAAGGTTCTTCTCTCCGTCCATCTTCACTTCGCGTTCTTTGTCTGTCGAGTTGTCGTCCCAGTTGATGAAGGTGAGGATACGGTTGTCCTGTGCCGTGAGCTTCACGTCGGTTCCTTCTTCATAGTGATGCACTCCGTCCACCACATTGCCTTCTGGCGAGAATGTCACGAGGTTGGCATTTGCTCCTCCCTGCAATGTCAGGTTCAGGGCGTATACATTGTTCTTCGTATATGTTGCGGTGAGCGATGTGTTTGCCGTCAGCTCAAAGGTGTATGGATTGTCGGTAGACACGATGGCATTGTCGGCTCCTGTCCATCCTGCGAAATGATAGCCGAAGTTCTCGGTAGTGCTCACAGTGACTACCGTGCCTTCGTCGAACTTGTCGCCTGCCGGATTCACGGTGACGGTGCCGGCAGCCTCGTCGGCTGTCCCTACGCTCAGCGTATATACGGGCACAGTGACCGGAGTACCGTTCAGATCGCCTGTCACCACCACGTCGCCAAGGGCGAGCTGCTTGTTGTTGGCGAGATTATACACATAGAAATACAGTTCAACCTTGTCGCTCTCTCCTGTGAGTGAAGTGATGTCGAGCTTCGACTCCGACACGCTGTTGCGCTCCGGGGCGAAACCTTTCACGAGTTCCTCGCTCTTCTCGCCGCATCGGGCCACCACGTCGAGCGTACCGCCGCTGGTACCGCATTTCTGCGATTTGAAGGCTACGCTCTTCGGTGTGAAGGTGATTCCTTTCTTTGGCACGATGCTGAATACTACGTATGATGCATCGTCGCGGGCATTGCTTATCTTTTCTGTCGGATTCAGTTTTGAGAGTCCGCTTTGCAGTCCGTTGAAATACAGTTTCTCGCCCAGCGAGAAACTTGTAGTCGAGATGGCTCCGTCTACGGATATCTCTGCAGCCGATGCATTGTCGGCACTTTTGTCAAATGCCCATTTTATAGTGGCGTCTTTGGCATCGATGACGTCTGCCGCCATTGCACCGCCCAGTCCCATCCATGCTACGAGGACCATGACGATAATTCGGGATAATGTGGTCTTTTTCATATTGAGAATCTGTTTGTTCATTTCATTATTTTTCTTGCCGCTCCGTTCTCCACCACAATGTTCAGACCGTCAAGAATGCCGTTCTGACGAATGCCGTCGAGACTGTAGTAGATCTTCTCCGGTTTCAGTTCCGAGCTTTCCACGCTCTTCACTCCATTTGTGGCGCTTACTGCCACTCCTGCCACCTTTACGTCGCTCAGACAGATGGTCTTGCCAGTTGCTGCGCTGCCATACCAAGGATATACGCGCAAGCGTAGCGTCTCGCCCTCAGAGAGTTCTATCACGGGTGTTGCCTTTACCTCCATCATGTCGTTGGCTTTCATCGAACCGGAGAAGTCGGCGATATTAACGGCATTGGCGAAGTCTGCCTCCTTAGAGTAGTAAATCTTGCAGTGCATTCCGTTGCCTCCGCATCCACACACATAGAGGCTTATCTCGTTCACGTTGAAAGTGGTACCCTTGGCTGGCTTCACCGCGAACTCTATCCATCGTGTAGAAACCTCGTCGATTTCGCCTGCCGGCCACGACTCGCCCTCGATGATGTTGCGCTGCGTCTTGCGGGTGGCATCGAAGCCTGTACCCTCGGGCCATGTGGTATTAGCGTTTGGACTGGAATATTTCTGGAGTTTCATCTCGCTGTATGTCTCGCCGATAGGGTCTACCGGACCTTCAACGGTGCAGTTGTCGTCTTTCTCGAGTCTCCAATATGCCGATGCTGCCACTCCGTCGGCTAGTTCCACACACTTGCCCACTACAGGGATGGTGACTGTCTTGTCGCCGCAGCTCACGGTGATGCTCTCATTGATGTCGCCGGCTGCGGCGAACTCATAGCTTGTCTTGAATGAACCGATAAGATTGCCTTCCTTGTAGGTCAGAGTTGCTGTGGATGAATAGTCGCTGCCGTTGGCAGAAACCTTCAGTCCGTTGCTCGCCGTGATGCTCACGTTGCCGTCGGCTGGCACGAGATCGAAGCCGTTTACCGACACTTCTCTCACCACCGTCTGTCCCTTGTATGCCTGTCCGAGGTCTACAGTTGAGGGATTCACACTGAGGTCGCTCGTCAGGTTGATATTCTCTGACAGTATTCCAGCTTTCTGCATGAGCTGTGCTGCCAGACGGGCTATCAGCGTGGCTCCCATCGCCGAGGTGTGGGTGCTGCCGTTGCCGTCGAAGAGCAGGGCGTTGGCTTTGGCGTCGCCATAGCTTTCATAGAGTTCCTTTGTGGCTGTGGTGAGATCGAGATACTGCACCCCCAGTTCCTTTGCCACCTCCTGCATCTGGTATGGATAGTCGTATGTATGGTCGTCGGCAGCCACTTTGTTGCCGGTAGTGAACTTACCGCCTTCTATCTTGTCGAACTTGTCGCCGAGGTCGTGGCGTCCGTTTCTGCGAATGGTGCTCCCGTCGAAATATTTTCGGCATATCGCACCCACCAGCACTGGTGTGGCGCCCAAGGCGCGAGTTTCTTCCACATACTTGCGCAGATAGTCCTTGTAGGTGCCGCTGGCTGTAGTTCCACGATAGTCGCAGGCATTTGCCTTTGCCTCATCGCCGATGCTCTGATAGTAAGCTTTCAGCTCGTCGCCGTCGCATCCGTTGCTCTTCTCGTCGTTGTGGGCAAACTGAATGAGCACGTAGTCACCTGGCTCTATCTGTTTCTTCACCGACTGCCAGTAGGCGCTCTCCTTATAGAAGCTCTTGCTGCTGGCACCATTCTTGGCACGGTTGTTCACGGTGACATCACCCTTGAAGAACTGCTGGAACATCTGTCCCCAGCCTCTCGTCACGGTGGTGTTCGGGTCATAGGTCGCCATAGTGCTGTCGCCTATGGTATGCACCTTTCTCGCCTGCACACATAATGCAGTGCATGCAGCCACAGCGGCTGCTGCAATGAATCTCAATTTCATCTTCGTTGTATGATTTTGATTTGGTTAGTAATAGTGACTGCAAAATTAGCGGTTAAGGTTGCTAAGCACGGGGAAAAATGCACAAACTTGGTGGATTATTCGGTAAAATGCCGCAAATCAGAGCTTTTCCGACATAACGGAAATGCGCTTTGAAAAGGAAAACGAAAAGAATGTCAGCTTTTTTTATTAACTTTGCAGTCGAAAGAAGGGCTTGCCTTCACCAACCACTTAAAGATGGGAACCGAGATTTCTGTCTATGGGATGGCAAAAAGAAAAGAAATATGACAGTAACTTATAAAAAGAAAGACCAAACAAATAAACATTAAACAGACATGACATCTTATCAAACAAACATGAAAGCGATACGCCTATCCATATTCCTCACGATACTGACTCTGATAATGCAGGCTTGCTCGCCGTCGAACAAAGGCAACGAGATGGCCCAGGATGACGGTCCGCTGGCATCTGCCAACGAGATTGAGGAGATTGAGGAAGAACCGATAAAGATAAAGCATAAGTTCAGCACTGCCGAGGAGGCGATAGAATATATGAACGAGTCGCCGGACAAAGACCGCTATGCCGCCGGCATCATGCACAAGATGGCACACGACAGTCTGGACTACTGCAACCGTCTGCTCAACAGTGAATACGAATATTTCATCATCGTGGACAAGGGCGACATGAAGGTGAAGCTGTTCGACCGCTACGGTGTGCTGCGCAAGTCGTACACCTGTGCCTGCGGAAAGGGATTCGGCAACAAGAGGAGCAGGGGCGACTGCCGCACGCCGGAGGGTTTCTTCAGGGCGGGCAAGGTGCAGAACAGCGAGAACTGGCACTATACCGACGAGAATGGCGTGCGCAGCGAGAACCCGGGACAATATGGTCCGCGCTTCTTCCGCATCGTGACTCCGGGATTCAACTCCACGGGCATCCACGGCACCGATGCTCCATGGTCGGTGGGCGGCAGACGCAGCCACGGATGCGTGAGAATAAAGAATGAGAATATCCTCGAACTGGTGAAGTTTGTCACTAAAGGCATGCCGGTGATAGTATTGCCGGGAAAGAGAGACAAGGAGGTGAACTGGCGCGAAGCTCATCCGGAACTCTTCCCCCAACCAGACTCCACGGAAATTAAGCGTGAGAAAATGAAAGCCGAGGAGATAAAGCGCGACACCACGAAGGCAGAACATGCTCCAAAAGACAGCTTATAATAAACATCAGAATTTGTAAAACCGCCCGACATCCACCGAAAGGGGATGCCGGGCGGCAATCATTTGTTATGGGAATTCAGATTACTTTATAACCTTCATTACTTTGTAACCTTCATTGTCTTCACCTTACCGTCAACAGTCTTCACTGTAACGAGGTATGTACCCTTGGCGAGAGTAGAGAAGTTGTTGCCAACCAATGCTCCACCAAGTGTGCGTACAGAAACCTCAGCACCGGCTGGGATAACGATAGCACCGTTGATACCGTTAACTACCACTGTAAGAGTAGTTGTAGCAGCCTCAGACTCAAGCTCGTTGTAAACTACGACAACCTTATACTCGTGGAGACCAGCGTATGTCTCTGGCTCGTAAGAATAGCTGCCCTCTGCGCCAGGAGCGCCAGCAACAGTAGTAAGAAGAGTCTCGCCCTCGAATACCTTTACTGAAAGCTCTGCGTCAGCAGCGAGGTCGTTGCCGTCAACGTCCTTGGTCGGGTTCTTCCACTTCAGTTTGATAGTCTTGAGATCACCGGCCTCTGTAGCGGCGAGGTCTGTAACAGGAGTTGTTGCCACCGGCTGAACCTCTGCAGTCTTCTCAGCGAGAGAGAAGTCGAAGATGTAGCCATAAGCCTTCTTTCCGTCAGGGTCAGAGATGTTGTAAGCCACATAGTAGTTGCCATTTTCCTCAACTTTGAACTCGAATACGCTCGGATCACGGTCGTAAACTGTGTTGAGCTCGATATCGCCGATAGACTGAGTGAATGTGCCCTGAACCTTCTTGTTGGTTCCAAGCTTCATAGTGAATGAAGTCGTCTTGTCGTTGAAGCAAGATCTGTTAGTAGCAGTGTGAGTCTTCACAACGTATGTCTTGCCGGCCTCGAGAGTGAACAATGGAGAAACGAAATAATCGTTGGCATTGCTGTCCCAGTCTGAGCTGAAGCCAACACATGGGTGGGTATCACCAACTTGCTGCCAGTTTTCGTCATACTCTGTATAGCCCCAAGAGTTCCAAGACCATGTAGAGCTTACTTTGTCGCTGCGGTCCATAGCTGTCCAGCCTGCTGCGCCTGTCTCCTCAAGGAATGAAGTCTCGTATGGAAGAGCAACCGGTGTTTCAGGCTCACCCTCTGGTGCTTCTGCAACGCTGAATGAATAGATGCTGATAGCGTCGGTCTCCTGGTTTGGAGTATGGTTGAGAGCACGGAATGCGAAGTAGTAGCTGCCATCCTTGTTGATGTCAACAGTCCATTCTGTCTTAGCCTCTTCGCCTTCCATCTTAGGAAGTTTCTCGCCAACCCAAGTAATAGTCTTGAAATTGTCCTTATCCTTAGAACCTACGAAGTAGTCGAGGATCACGCTTGTAGCGTTGTCTGTACCTGTAGCACCGTCAAACTTGATTACATAAGACTTACCCTCCTTGAGTTCGAATTTTGGAGAGATCAGCCAGTCGCAAGTTGCAGAACCTGCGTCAGGACCCATGAATGCAGATGGTTTACCAGCGAAGTCAGAAGCGTTGAACTCCCATGTCTTGCCAGGAACATCGCTGTTGTCGAGAGTAGACCATGTAGCGAACTTGTCGGCAGAATCAAATGTGATATTGTATGGCAGAGCTGTTGTCTCAGGCCCTTCACTGCCACCACCGATGGTAATCTCTGGAGTCTCATCAGTCTCAGCGATATCGAAATAGCTGAGAGCTATCACCTCGTCGGTAGCTGTAGTTGTGGTAGCGAGGAATGCCAGATTATAGTCACCGCCCTTTCCAACGGCAAACACGTGGTCTTCAGTAGCAGTAGCATCGTAGACTGCCTGCATCTCGAGGTCTGTAATCTTCTGGAATGTGCTTGCATCCGTCTGTGATGTGCCAAGCATCAATGAGAGTGTGAATGCGCTCGGATCAGTATTTTTCCATGTACGAGTCTTCACCTTATAGCTTTTGCCAGCCTCAAGTGTGAAAGCAGGAGAAACATAGTAGTCGTTCCATGTGTTTTCCCAGTCGTGCTTGTTTACAACGCCAGGAAAAAATTTATCAGAGGTGTTGTCATAGAATTCACCTGCTGCCCATGTAACGCCAGGAACATCACTTGCATCGAGTGCTGCCCATCCTCTCTGGTTGTCGCCCAAATCTACGCTATATGGCAATGCCTTAGGACCTGGTTTGTCTTCCACGATGTCGATACCGTAAACGTAGAAGAAGTCACCGTCATCAGCGTCGAGCATAGAATGAGCATAGAGAGAGAAATAGATTGGTCCGTCCTCTGTTGCCGTATAAGCAACCTTAGCCGTTTTGGCGCGCTCAACACCCTTATAATCGAACCAACCATTATTATATTTACCGAACGAGCCCGAAACGTCATCACTTATCACTGAGTTTGCCGACATGTCGGTAGCGCTCTTGCCTACCTGCACGCCACACCTTGCATAACCTTTATACTGGGCCTTGATGCTAATATAATAGGTAGCACCTGCCGTAGCGGTAAACTCTGGAGAAACGAGATAATCAACATGCTTAGAAGCAGCATCTTCTTTCATGATAGCGCACATCTTAGAAGTAGCTTCTGCCTGACTGTACGTTCCCGTTCCATACTCCCAAGTAACTCCCTTCGTAGGACTGTCATCCACGGCTGTCCAGCCGGCGAGGTCGCCAGCCGTCGTGAAATCGACAGAATACGGGAAAGAGTTCTGGGCCGTTCCCGTCATCACGCCAACAAGCGCGAAGAAGAGAAGTCCGAATGTTCTTTGTAACGTCTTTCTCATAAATAAAAAGTTTAAAAATTAGTATATGTTTAAGTTATTTTCCAAATATGTCGATATGTCGTGTTTCTTCGTTATACCATAGGGATGTAACAAGGTATGCTCTGATTTCCTTCTGTTTCCGTCTTCCTTTCTATAGGACATGCACCGTTTTTAGTTTTTTATAGAAAAACATGCAGCAATCTGTATAGTACTGGATGCAAAAGTAATAAATATTTTAATATAACAAAAAAATAATAGAAAAAATTAGTACAAAAATAACATTTTGTTGCCAATAAGATGTTTTTTCAGAAAGAGTGTAGACATTACGCACACCTGTTGGGCTGAAATAATTCAGCGTGTGTTTAACCCAAATCGGTCATTAGGGCTTGCGTAGATTTTGTCTTTTAGAAGATTGGATTTTGTCTGGCTTTTAACCAAAAAATGGGCACGATGCTTGCCCAACTTGGGTACGCTGCTTACCCAACATGGGCACGGTGCTTACCCCGGATGGGCAGAATTGACGACAGACAGCTGCCCAATAATGGCATATTATAATATCCGTATTCCTGCTTTCAGGCTTCTGCCAATGCATGGGAAAAAAAATATCGCCCAAGAAAAAGACCTGAGCGATATTCTTTTTTTTGGATACATCAGCTTATTTCACCACCTTGATGACACGTGGCGCCACCTTGCTGCCCTCGATGCGGACGAGGAAGACGGGAGCCTTGACATCGGAGAGGGAAGTAAGGGTCGACGTGATCTGTCGGGATGAAAGAAGGCGTCCGGCAGTATTATACACCTTGAGGACTGCACCCACGGCATTCTGGCTGACACGCAGAGTGGCGGTAGTGCGGTCGTATGCCACAAGCGGAGCTGCCTGGAGGGAGTGGATGGCGTTGACATGGAATTCAGAAGACTGCTGCTCACCCATCAGACTGTTGAGATATACCTCAAGCGCCGTGTATCCCTGGGCATTGACCATATTCTGGTCTGCCACTTCAGGATTGAGACCATGCTGGCGCTCCCAGTCGTCGGGAATGCCGTCGCCATCGGTGTCTGTCGGCACAGTGTAGTCGGTGGCATACTGTATGAAGCCTTCACAATCAGCCTCGGTGTCGATGATTCCCTTCTTGGCGCCATAGGTGGCACCGCCGTAGAGGTTCACTCCCGTGGTTGCCTCCTCAACGACACGCTTCTCTACGGCGTCGCGACGGATGGTGCCGGCAGTGCGGAGAACGGTCTGATAGGCCTGTTCGCCACTCTCCACATTGTATATCATATACATCTCAGGGTCGTAGGTGCCCACGTTGCCCGCCTTTGAATACTTGTAGTAGTTGTGCTCCGGCACGATGCGCTCATCCACTCTGATGTCGGAGAGCGAATAATGCTCGGCACTCATCGCCTTCCAGTTGTCGGCGGTGCGGTTGGCGTCGCCCTCTATCACGTTGCCGTTGACATACCATTTTGCCGGTCCCCAGGAGGTGGCGCCACTTCGGGCGTAGCTGGAAGTGACAAGCACGACACCCGACTTGTTGGATGCAGGTCCCGGCTTGTAGTAGTTGCCGATGAAGTTGCATTCGTGGGCTGAGTTCATACCGTTGTATGATGTTATGTCGGCGGTGTTCTCGCCGCCGTAGCATCCGCCGTTGCCGCCGAAGTTGTAGTTCACATTGTTTATATACTCAAGGAAGACAACATAATCCTCGCCTCTGGCACCATTGATACGCGGCGAGCGCGACTTGTTGTCGGCAAGCAGGTTGCGATAATAAGACGCCGGCGAACCGCCCCACTGGGTGCCGTAGCCTCGTTTGCCCTTCTTGTGGCCGGCATTGTAGAGGCCTTCATGAACGATGGTGTTCTGCACGGTGAGGAAGTGGCAGTCCTGGGTGTTCATGTTCTCTTCCATCGACCATCCCACCACGCAGTGGTCAAAGATGTAGTTGTTGCAGTTTTCCACGCCGAGTGCCTGGTCCTGCAGAATCTGTCCGTTCACATCCTTCTGTCCGCAGCGGAAACGCACGTTGCGGATGATGAAGTTCTGCGATCCGCCCAAGTTTATCTTGTTGTGGGTGATGACGATGCCGTCGCCCGGTGCTGTCTGTCCGGCGAGTGTCCAGTCGGCACGGTTTATGCGGAGCTGGTCGGCAAGACGGATGTCGCCGCTCACGGCGAACACGATGGTGAGAGGTTCGCCGGGATACTGCTGGAACGCCCAGCGCAGGGTGCCCTCCGAACCGTCGTCGGCAAGCGAAGTGACCTTCACCACCCTACCGCCACGGCCTCCTGTGGCATATTTCCCGAATCCTTCTGCCGTAGGGAATGCCGTAATGCGGAGAGCATCGGAAGCGAGGACCGCCTTTGACACGACTCCCTTCCTGGATACCGACGCCACACTGTATCTGGCATCATCGGCAGCATCCTTGGTGAGGGAGCGGTCGGTGGTGAAACGAAGGAAGGCGCCATCCTTATATATAATATATCCGGCAGCGTTGTCGTCGCTCTCCCATGAGATCTCGTTAGGGGTCACGACAAAGTTCATCGGCGCTGCCGCACCACGGAGAATCTTCTCGTAGTCGAACGGTTCATCCTTGTATTTCGCAAAGAGGAACTTAGGGTTCATATATGCCTCCACCTCGGCATCCGTTGCCTGATGTGAGAAGCTGGCACGCGACGACACGTCGGCAAGACTGCCCGTAGCGGCATCGATGCTCTTGTATTCGTATAGCGATGCCTTGTTTTCAGAGCCGCTCCAGTCTTTCCATCCCTTGGCGTTGATAGCCTTGGGGAGCTTGCAGCCGATGAACATCGCTCCGCAGGTTTCCTTCCATGGTCTGCCGAGATAGTATGCGCCGTCGGCAACGCCATCGGCTGCCGTCACCGTGCAGTTGCGGAAGAAGAGACCGGGATAGAACTTGTCGGCACTGAGCTCGGGATACATCACCTTGGTCATCGGCATGCCGCTCTCGGCAGGTGCCGTGATATAGCCGCCTCCCTTGAGGAGGTGGATACGGCAACTGTCAAACCATTCCATTCCTCCGTCGTAGACGAAGTCGGTGGCGCCTTCTATGGTGCAGTTGGTGAAATAGCCGCGTGCTCCCACATTTGCCTTATAGGTGTCCTGATAGCCGCTGAGGATGCAGTTGTTGAAGATATGGGCGTCGCCGTTGGTGAAGAGTGCCTCTGCCTGTCCCACATTGCCGCTGGTGTTGCGGATGGTGAGGTTTTCGGCATAGAAGCGGCTGGCATAGACGTTGAGGGCGGCGCAGTCGTTGTAAGTATTGTCCTCATTGCCTTTTCCGCGGCTTACGCCAGAGGTGAGGATGGTGGTCTGCTTGTCTTCGCCGATGAGAGAGAAGTATTTGTTCTTCGTGCTCTTCCTTCCGGCATAGACGTTCTCCTCATACACTCCCGGACGGATGTATATGATGCCGCGCGAACCTTCGGGAATGGCATTGATGGCATCCTGTATCTTGGTGTAGTCGCCGGTGCCGTCTTGTGCCACGGTGGATATCACCACGGCGGCATTGTCGTCGGGAGCGACGGTCTCACCGTCTTCACCGCTGCCTCCGCCGAGGTCGGAGAGGGTGCCTACGTCAGATACGGGATGGTCTGTGGCATACTGTGCCTGTTCGGCGGTTATCTCACTACCGAAAATCTGTATCTTGTGTACGCGTGGTGCCTGCATCTGGGCGTAGGGGTTGAGCGAGGTGGTGAAAGGACATTTGCCGTCGGCATCCACCTGCACGGGATTCTTGAGGTCTTCGCCGTCCCACACTCTCCAGCGGAGCGACACGTCGGAGGCGTTGATGACGTTCTCCATGAAATAGCCCTGGTCGGAGAAGACGGTCCATCCCATCTTGTGTTTCTCTGACCCCATCCATACGAGCGGTTTCCATTCGCCGTCGCCAATCTTATAGTCGCATTTTATGCCACGGCCCCAGGAGGTTGACGACCACGACCACTGCACACGGTCTACGTATGGTATATGGTCTATCTCTATCCATCCGTGCTGCGACACCTTGTTGCCGGCGGCATCTGTGATAGCTGCGTCGCGACACATCTGGACAAAGCCTGCCTCGCCATAGTTGGGGTTGCCGGAGGCGTCGTATGTGATGTTGTCTTCGAGATGGAGCGTGTGACCGGCAACGGTCCAGTCGTTGAATGTGGCGGTGCTGTTGCCGGTCTTGTTCTGACCGAGGTAATACTGTCGGCAGAAGGCTGCCGTGGCACCGGCGAAACCGTTGTATGACTTCTTGGTGGCGAAAGTGCAGTTGTGGAAGAGCACCGGATACTGCACGGCTGTGCCGCCGTTGGCTCCCACTTTCAGCACGGCATTGACATAACCGCCCTTGGCAAAGTCGGGACAGTCTACTCCTGTCTCTCCCTTCCAGGTGTCGGGCCATGTGGCGTCGCTGAAATTAATGTCGATGACTTTCGGATAGGTTGATGAGTTGCTCCATTGCGCCACTACCGACGTGGGGTCGAGACTGCCCTCGATGGTAGCATAGGCTGGCTGCAACGCCAATAGCACCAAAGCGGTGATACCGGCATTTCTGATTTTCTTTAGCATATCGTTTTGTTTATAGTAGTTTTGTTGAGATTCGGGTCTCCGGAGAGGTATTATTTTTCTGCCTTTTCTACTCTATATTTGACAATTTCTTTCTGAGACTCTATATCTAATGCCATAAATCTACGCCCTCTCTTTCTACATTATGGTGAAACATAGTCAACTTACGCTCATCCCATTCTTTTTGGGTATAAACGACAGGATTTATCTCCTCATTGTTCTCATAGCCCAATTCCATGAATGGGCATGCATACTTTTCTATATCAGACACGCTGCGACGGTCTTTATTCAATATAATCAGCAAGTCCCAGTCGGAATCTTCACGTGCGGTATTTCTTGCACGTGACCCAAAAAGGACTACACGGGCATCAACGGGAAGTATCTTACTTGCCGTTTCCCTAATCATTTGTATCGTTATACCATCGTTCGTCATAAACCAAGTATTTTTTGCAAATATAGTATTTTCCCTGACAAGTTCAAAGGAAGGACGAAAAAAAACTCCCGCCTGACGAAATGCCTGACGGGAGTTGTTTTTTCATCGATACGCTAATCGGTGTGGACGTTGTCCATATTGAGAGATTGTTACTTAACGATCTTTGCTGATGTGCCGTCGCTATACTTCACGATGTTCACTCCGTCCTGCAAGCTGCTCACCTGTGCGCCAGCCAGTGTGTAGATGGCAGTGATGTTCTTTACTGTTGTAGTCTCTGCCGAGCTGATGCCGTCTACGCTACCACCCTGGGCAACGAACTTGATCTGGTGCAAGCAGAGGTTCTTGTTGCCACCGGCCATCAAAGCATACTGACGGCCAGCCTCTACCTGAGCCTCAACGAAAGCAGGAGCGTTCTCAACGGTTCCGTTCTCACCATCGTTGCGGAAGTTGTTCGTTGCGATCATTGCTCCGAACTCGCCTTCTGCCTTCTCGTCATCGGTAGCGAGCTTGTAGATACCGATCTCACGGCTGTTGTTGCCGGCATAAACACCGAAACTCAACACACCTGCCTTCTTAGGTGTAACGGCAACGATACCATGGTTGTTTGCCTTAACCTCTGCAATGTCCTGGATGGTAATGCCTTCTTCCCAGTTGTTCTGAGCCAATGTAGAACCGGCATTCACATAACCAGTATAACCAGGATTCTCCTTCTTGATCTGAGAGAGCTTTCCGTTTGCGGTATATACTGGAGTCTTGTCAACGGCAGCTGTGATGACGAGGTCGTCGTTCTCAAACATCACTGTTCCTGCCGGAAGAGCGGCACCGATATTCCAAGCGTCTGCAACCCACTGTGCATCGAAAGCGGCAGTGATCTCATCGTTTGTCATCGTAACGGCATAAGTGTTTGCCTCAACCTGAGAAAGGATGTAAGGAGTTGTAGCCTCCTGTGCGCTGGCTGAAACCATACCCATAAGGGCGATTGCTGAAAGTAGAATTTTCTTCATAATCTTTAATTTTTAAATAGTCCTTTGTTTATATTTAAATAAAAGACGGAGTGCCGATGGTATTGTAACCATGACACTTCGCTTTTTTTTACTATTCAACGAGGAATTCCTCGTCAGCCATTATTTCGTATATGGATTGTATCCAGGGTTCTGACCGAACTCTGACGCATTCTCGAGCTTGTCGAGGAATGTGTTTGGAATCGGGCGTAGGGCATGATACTCCTGCATGCAGTCGTCTTTTGTCATACTCGGGTTGCGGCCGATGATGGTGGAAGCGAACTTGCCCTGTGGAGAGTAAACACGCTTGATGTCGAACCAGCGCAGCCACTCTCCGCAAAGCTCACGGGCACGCTCATCCATAATCCAGTCGATGGTCATCTGTGACGCATTCACCTGTGCCTCGCTCAGGCTGTGGCCAGCCTTCACTACACGTGCCGTACGGATCTCGTTGTTGATCATGTCGGCAGCGGCACCTGGATTGCCAAGGGCGATATAGCACTCGGCAGCGATGAGAGGCATCTCGGCATAGCGCATTATCGGCACGTCGGCATGGCTTGCCTTCTGGTTTGCCTTCTGGTCCATAAGGAGAATAGTTCCGTTCTCATCACCATCCCAGATACGGTATTTTCTGAAGCGTGGGAATGAAGCGGCGATATACTGCGAAGTCTTGGAGTCGTAGTTGGCAGCATCGGTCTTGTAGTTGCGCAGAGGAGCGCCGCCATAAGCGTTCACGTTGCCTGTGTCGTACAGCTCGTCGATGTCTACAGTGGCATAGTTGCGGCTTGTCTCGTCGCTGATGTGCTTGCGGGTGAAATAGAGCAGAGTGTCGTTCACTGCTGATTTCTTGTCCTTGAGCTCTGGCTGGTTATACTTGTTGGCCTCAGCCTCTTTCCACTTGTAAGGATACTTCGACGGGTTCATGAAGGCTTCCTGGAAGTCGGCATCGTAGCGAGCGTCCCAATCCTCCCAGAGGTTCATGAAATAATATGTAGGCATGAGGAGTGTTGACTCTGCCGGATAGTCGAACGATGTCTGTGTGTTCTGGATACCGGCGTTGCCCACGAGCTTCGGAGAGAAGTATGAGTGCAGACGGTTTGGCTTGGAGTCGGCATTCAGTGAAGATACTGATGAGAACGTAGCCACCCACAGATACTCGGTGTTCGTCTTGTTGTTCTTTGCCTGCCATATCTCGTCGTAAGTGTCATAGATTCTGATTCCGAGAGCTGCCTTGTTGTTTATCACATCGAGGGCTGCATCGAGGGCCTGCTGATAGAAAGCCTTCTGAGCGTCGCTTCCTGCCTCCTCATACTGTGCACGGGTCAGAAGAACACGTGCGAGGAGTGCCTTGGCTGCCTTCTTGGTAGAACGGCCTACGTTGCCCTCATAAGGAGTGACAGGCAGGTTCTCTGCAGCGAACTTGGCATCGGGGATGATCACTTCGTCGTAGATTGTCTTGCGGTCGGTGCGCTTGGCTGTGAACTCCGGGTCCTTGGTTTCCTTGGTCTTGAGCTCTATGTCGCCGAAGAACTCAGTGAGCCACCAGTAGCAGTAGGAGCGCATGAACTTTGCCTCGCCCTCGAAGTCGCTTCTCTTGTCTGCCGACAGTTCCTTGCAGTCGTCGAGCCTGCCGATGATGGTGTTGCAGACGTTGATGTTGTCGTAGACACGGTTCCACACGTTGGCAAACTGTCCGCGGTCGCCCTGCAGGTCTACGCAGCGTGTGAGCTGCTTACCGTAGTCGTAGTTTGATCCGATGTTCTGCCAGATGTCGGCCGATCCCTCCATATAGAGGCAAGGGTCCTCACGTCCGTAGAATTTCCAACGGAAGTTGTAATACATCTGGTTCACGAGGTTCTCCATACCTTTCTCGGTAACGAAGACCGCGTCGGCACCCTCATTGCTTGGATTATATTCGTCGAGCGAGCATGAGGTGAATCCCATCGTCGTTCCGCCGAGCAGTGCCGCGATAATATATTTATTGAAATTCTTCATTTTGTTTCCTTTATTGACGGTGATTAGAAGTTTACGTTAAGACCAACGGTTACGCTGCGCTGGTTGCCCTCTGGATCGAAGTGCTTCTGCCAGTCATTCTTCACGAAGTAGAGAGGATCGTTGATTGTGGCATAGATGCGCACGTTGTTTACGCCCATTGCCTTCAATGCTGTGCGTGGCAATGTGTAGCCGAGCGAGATTCTCTTCAGCTTGATGAATGAGTTGTCGCAGTAAGAGAGGCTCTGGTAGCCAACGTAGTCGAAGAGCTTGCGGCCCTTGTAGAGTGCCGGCAGAGAGCCGCCCTCGTTTGTGCCTGCCACCCAGTAGTCGAAGTTAGAGTAGATGCCACCGGTAGAAGGGTCGTAGTTTGCCACCTTGCTCTCGCCCCACTGTCCCCAGCGAGCATAGAAATAGATTGAGAGGTCCCAGTTCTTGTAGCGGAAGTCGTTGTTGAATCCAGCAAACCAGTCTGGTGATGTGGAACCTACATAAGCGATATCCTTGTTCTGGTCGATCACGTGGTCGCCGTCGAGGTCGGCAACCTTGATGTCACCAGCCTGGAAGCGCTGTGTCTTGGCTGCGTCTTTGTAGTATGCTGTCTCGTCGGTCCAGGCGTTCACCTCGTCGGTAGTCCAGATGCCGAGATACTTGAATGTCTTGTATGAGTGGATAGGATGACCTACCATATAGGTCTGTGTCTCCTTCTGTGTACCTGTCTGCAGTTCTTTCAGATTGTCGTAGAGCTCGTCGATCTTCTCGCGGTTGGCTGAGAATGTGAGTGTAGAACCCCATGTGAAGTCCTTTGTCACGATGTTGCGGCTGTTGATAGAGAATTCCACACCGTGGTTCTTCACTGAACCGATGTTCACCATAGTGGCATACTTACCGTCCTGTCCTGCTGATGTAGGCAGTGAGCGCTGCAGAAGGAGGTCGGTGGTCTTCTGTGAATACCAGTCGAAGGTGATGTTCAAGCGGCTGTTGAGGAGCACTGCGTCGAAACCGAGGTCGAAGGATGCTGAACGTTCCCACTTCGTGGTCTTGTTGGCAATCTTGTAGTAACCGTTGTCAACAACACCGAGCAAGTAGCGGTTAGCCTGTGTATCCTGGAATCCGAAGCTCCAGTCGGCGAAGGTAACACCGCTCCATGTAGCGTATGCGTTTACACTCTGGCTACCTGACACACCGTATGTGGCACGGAGCTTCAGGTCGTCGAGCCATGACTTGGTCTGCTTCATCCAAGGCTCGTCGGAGATACGCCATGCAAAGGCTGCTGATGGGAACCACTCCCACTGATGACCCGGAGCGAGTTTTGAAGAACCGTCACGACGGAGGGATGCCTGGAAGAGGTAACGGCCTTTCCAGTCGTACATCACACGGCCGGCATAAGAGAAGTTCTGTGCCTGCTGATAATAGCTTGAGTGTGAGAGTGCGCCCTCACCGCCGTCGTTGCTGCCCATGTTCCACCACAGGTTGCTTGCCAGTGTCTGGCCATTGGATGTAGCGCTCAGATTGTCGGCTACCTTCTTTCCCCATGTGGTGAGGAATGTCAGTGAGAGGTGATGGTCTTCCGGAAGGAGCTTCTTGAAGTTGTATGTCAACACGTTGTTCCACTCCACGTATGTAGAAGAACCCTTCGACATGTTAGACTGGCTTCTTGTCTTGCCGCTCTCGATAAGCGTAGAGTGGTTCTCGGCAATGAAGTCGCCTGAAGAGGAGTTGGTGATGTGGGTGTTGAGTGTCGAGCGCAATGAGAGACCCTCAATCGGGTGGATATCCAAGTATCCGTTTGCCACTACGTTTGTAGCGTAGGTCTCTCTCTTGTATCTGTCGCCGTCAATACGGTCGATCAGCGGGTTAACATAGTCGTCGGCTGCCAGCGGATATGTCACGAGATCGTTGCCGATGCTGTACTCGCCTGTTTCATTGTTGTATACGCCATAAGGTGAACCCAGCTCAAGACCGGTGTTCTTTGCCTTCATATATGGTGAATACTCCGAACGGGTATGGGCAAGCTGGAATGTCACTCCTGCACTGATCCACTTGTGGAAATTGTGGTCGATGTTGGCACGCAGGGTGTAACGGTCGGTACCGCCGCTCTTCTTCCACTTGTCGCCGTCGTTGGCATAGCCCACTGAGAAACGGGCTGCCGTCTTCTCTGTTCCTCCAGAGAGGGTCACGGTGTGCTTGGTGCTCCATGTGGTCTTCTTCTGCATGAGGTCTTCATAGTTTGTCCATGCGCCTGCCTTATAGGCTGCGTATGCCTCGTTGCTTGAGAAGAGCGACTGGTCGTCAGCCTCGCTGCTCCAGAGTCCGGCGTTCTGCGCTGCCAGGCGACGGGTGTTGTAGTAGTCGCTTGGCGAACGGTAGTCGGCGCGGTCGGGACGGAAGGCTGCCGTGACGTAACCGTCGTAAGACACTGACATCTTGCCGGCTTCAGGCTTCTTGGTGGTGATGATGATTACACCGTTGGCTCCCTGCGAACCGTAGATGGCTGTTGAGGAGGCGTCTTTCAACACGTCGATAGACTCGATGTCGTTAGGGTTGAGGTCGCTCATGCTGCCGCCCTGCACACCGTCGATGATCACGAGCGGAGAGTTTCCGCCGCTGATTGAACGGTTACCACGGATGCGGAGGTCGCTGCCGTTGATGTCGAGACCTGAGATACGGCCCTGCATGGCTGAAGCAACACTGGTGGTAGGGGTCTGAAGGATGACGTCTGACTTCACTGAGGCTACCGAACCGGTGAGGTCGCGCTTCTTCACGGTACCGAAACCGATAACGACAACGTCGTCGAGCTGGTTTGACTCGGGAACCATCTTGAGCGACAATGGGGTGCCGACGGTAGCCTGCACCTTCTGGGTCTTGTATCCAACGTATGAAATTTCAAGAGTCACCTTTCCCGAAACGTTGTTCAAGGTGAAATTACCGTCGAGGTCTGTAACAGTACCGTTCTTTGTCTGTCCCATAGGGATAACGGTAACACCAATCATTGGCAGTCCTGTCTCGTCAACGATATTACCTTTCACTACCCCACTTTGCTGAACAGCTTGTGGAGAAGGGGCAACGTTTCCGTTGCCTGCGGCATTGGCTGCCACAGGACAAAGCATTGCAGAGGACAGAGCAAGCGTGATGGACATCTTTTTCAAGTTGGCACTTGAATTATACATCTTTCTTGTCTTCATAAAAATAGATTTTAAAATAATTGTATTCTTCCTTATAGTTGAGAAACGGACAGACAAGGTGTTTGTAACCATTATTAATAAAAATTCTTTTGTTTTTAACATAAACCGGTCATTATTTTCTACTTGCATCTTGCGTTTCCTACCCAAAATTCCAATAACAACACCACATTACACCCCTCCCTACACAATAAACCACTACTCATCTGCGTTTTCTCTTAGAACAAAACATAAAGACATGCCAAATATAATAAGGAGAATCATTTTCATGCTGACGCTCATCCTGTCGGCATCATTACAGACTAAAGCACAATACGACTTCATACGCCCCGTGAAAGACGCCATACCCGGTGGCTACAACTTCTGGGTTTACACCCCAACGGAATATTACTACACTCTCAACGAGACTCCGGTGATAATATTCCTGCACGGACAGAGCCTCTGCGGCAGAGACCTGAACAGGGTTAGACGCTACGGACCGCTCGACGCCATAGTGAAGGGCAGGCAGGTAGACGCTCTGGTGGTGGTGCCGCAAAACCCCGGCGGAGCGTGGAACCCGAAGAAGATAAACGACGTGCTGGAATGGACGAAACAGAACTATGCCTGCGACTCCACCCGTGTGTATGTCATCGGAATGAGTCTCGGCGGATATGGCACTCTCGACTTCGCCTGCACATATCCCGACAAAGTGGCGGCGGCTCTGGCTATGTGTGGCGGCTGTTCGAAGAAAGACCGCACGCCGCTCGGCAAGCTGCCCCTCTGGATAATCCACGGCACTGCCGACAGGGCGGTATCCATAAGCCAGTCTAAATCGGTGGTCAACGACCTCGAGAAGTCCGGCAACGACTCCCGTCTGCGCTACACCTGGCTGCAGGGCGCCAACCACGGTGCTCCGGCACGCTTCTTCTATATGCGCAAGACCTACGACTGGCTCTTCTCCCACTCCCTGCTCGACCCCGACCGCCCCGTAAACAAGGAGATAACCCTCGACATGTCCGACCTCCCCAAAGCCTACCGCGACATGGACTTCGGCAAGGCTGACCCCGAAACGGTGTATGAAACGACTATAAAGTGATTCAGTCAGAATCGGGTTGATGGGCGAGGTGGAGTTTAGTCAAACAAATTTTGATGACCATTTGAAGTTCAGCCCCAAAGCCTTGATGACCGATTAAAAAAACGGATTGTCCGAAGCCAACAACGCTCCAGACAATCCGTTTTTTCATGCCAATGCAAATGGTTACCGTCCCATGCAGCCACGAGGTGCCGAAGGACGGTTTGGCACCACCTCACCGGCATGTTTCCGACTGAATTCCAGATTTATGTCGGCAAGTTCACGACGACCGAAGATATAGTCGTCATACATGTCATCCATATCCACTCCATCGCAATCACCGTCGCAGAAGTTAAGCGACTCCTTCACGATTGCCATTCGTTCATCCACCGTAGTGTCTTTGATAAGAAGGCTTTTCTTTGTCATATTTCTATCTTGTTATTATTGTTTTTATCTCTGTTTGTCCTGTTTTACCCAAAATCTGCCATCAGGACCTGCTCGGATTTTAACTCTTTAGAATATAATCCTTGTTTCTCCCGTTAGCCCAGAATCGTTCATCAGAGCTTGACTGGATTTTGGGGGATTTTCAGATAAGCAACACGCCAATCTCATTAACGGATATCACAAGCCAAAGCTTCTCTTCGCCTGTCGCAAAGTGTTTTCACCAACAGTATAGGCATAGCAGGCTGACGGAATAAAATGCAGTGTGCCGAAATCCATATCCTTCCTGCCTCTCTGCCCTATAGTTGTGACCAAGGCCTGAGACAAATGATTCTTTTCCATGAAATACTTCAACGAAGACAATTCTGAGGGCCTGTCGAAGAAACGGTCAGTCCATTTCACTTCCACCGCCCAACTTGGCTTCTGCAAGGCATCATTAATACCTACCAGATCCACCTCTCCCTGAGTGCGGCCTATTTTCCAGTTTGCATATGCGATACGCTCATCGCGCGGTATCCACTGTGAATAAACAGCCGTCTCTATCATGTCACCGATATTTCCATCTGTCATCTTCACCGGCTCAAATAAAGCACACCTCAAAGAGGGGTTCGTCAGATAAATCTTGAACGTGGTCTGGCGCTGAAACCTCCTTGCCGTATCATCGGTCTTATTCACCACTTTTATCAAGAAAGCAGCCTCCAGATATTGTATATACCTACGAATGGTTTCCTTCTTAACCCCTGATTCTTTCGACATTCCATCATACGAGAACTCCATCCCACTATGATAAGCTATCATAGTAAACAAGGAATTAAGTTCCTGCACATCGGAAATACCGTAAAGACTCGGCAAATCGCGCAACAAGACCTTGTCAACAATGTCATGACGCACAAACTGGCTGGGATCTTTCTGAATACGAGCTGAGAAAGCCACCTCTGGATAACCTCCGAAATTGATATAATCCAGAAAAAGCTCATTCAATTGGCCCATGTCAATGGAATCATATACAGAACTCTCTATGCCGCCCCACTCCACTTTGGATTCACGCATGATAATATCATAGCCGCGCAGATGGATATACTCAAAGAAAAGCAATGGCGGCAGATTGAAATCAGTAAACCTCCCGGCTCCGCTCTCATTGCTGCTCTTCTTGAGTGCTGCAGCTGCAGAACCAGATGCCACAAATTTCACATTGTGGTATGTATCCACCAAAGACTTAAGATTTATCTCCCAGTCTTTCAAATATTGTATCTCGTCAAAAAAGACATAAAACTGCTCCTTGCCCTTCTCCTTGCCAAGAATCTGACATGCCAGATTAAACAATTGCTCCAAAAGAATATTGTTATATATCGGAGTCTCCACCGACACATAAATGATATTCTGCGGTGAGACCCCTTCGTCTATCAGCTTTTTTATCGAATGATAGATCATCACGGTCTTGCCTACTCGCCGAGGTCCCATCAATATAATAGCACGTTGAATGTCGACATCCTTCACCAAGGGATAAAAGATATCAAGATATAGTCTGGGACTCATCTTTCCATAAAAAGATGGAACCTTTCCTTCTGTCCACCAGGGATTGTCAACTTTCAATCTCCCCAATATCTGCTTCTCCAAAATTGCCGTATACTCCATAACAATCGCATTTTAGGCTACAAATATAGCTTATTTTCTCTTAATCTGCAAATTTTGTAGAAATAAGCTTATAAAAACAAGCTTATTTTGCAAAATCAGCCCTTTTCAGCTCTTTTTCAATGCATAATAAGAAGTAAAGAGCCCCAAATCCGTGCCTCCCAAAATTAAATTACACCTCCAACTACCTGATTATCAACATCTAAACACCCGTTTGCAGAATAAGCCTGTTTAAACAGGCTTATTTTACAGAAGGGAAGAATTGAGGATTGCTATACCAACACTAATCGAGTGGAATCTCATATTCAACTGTCCTGTGTCCGGAAGAAGCATCAGCAGAAATCGCAATGGAGATAGATATATTATACATTAGGATTAGGACAATACTAATAAGATCTTAACAAGTCTAGTGTTCTAAAATCTCTCTCACCGCTATAGCAAGCATCCAAACACTTGCCAAATATATCATTAGGTGATACTGCATCAAAAAGAGTCAGACATGATTTCACTTTCATTGCATCGATGCCACCAAGCACACGACGAGCCGTAAGGCCATGATCTTCCACTTGACTCATCAATTCCATACACACAGCAACAAGTCTTTTCCTTAACACACCATCATCAAGATAAGCCTTTGCCTCATCAATAGACCCTATGCCATAGTACTTCGAGTTGTAGCTATGTCCTAAACCTTTTAACTGCGGAAATACGAACCACACCCAATGCGATCGTTTCCTACCAACCTTCAATTCCTCTATTGCAGTCTCAAATGCTTCACAACAGTCCTGTGCCTCTATGAAACGGGACAAGTTATAGATATCAGAATTTCCCATCTTTATAAAAAATTAAGGAGTTGCATTATTATGAATAATAGCGCAACTCCCATATGATATATTATTTCTTTGTCAAAAGATGCCAAATTTCACGTACCCAAAGTACGAATGAAGAGCCAATGATGATAATTACCCAGTCTATCAGTTTCAGTCCCTCCACATTGAAGAACTGCTGCAAACCTGGTAATTCAACCATTGCAATCTGACCTACGAGGATAATTGCCACAATCGTAAGCAAACCGTTGCATCCCTTGAAATGCAAAGCACTGCGACCTGTCTCGAATGCCCTCGCATTGAAGAGATAGAAGAAGTGGGTCATTACGAAAGTCGTGAAGAGCAATGTCAGCTCGTATGTAGACACGTGTCCCTTGGCTCCCAACTGCAGATGAAGCAGATCGGTAAGCTGATTCACCTCTGCGTGTTGGAAGATTTAAAGCATTCCAAGCAGCATCAGGAAGAAGAAACCACCCACACCTATAATCTCCCGAAGCATTGGCTTATTCAGGATAAACGCTTTGCGGTCACGAGGCTTGTCTTTCATTACACTCTCAGATGGTGGCAGTGAAGCAAGAGCCATAGCTGCAAAAGTATCCATAATGAGGTTTATCCACAACATTTGCGTAACGGTAAGAGGAGACTCTGTACCCATAAATGCGCCGCAGAGAACGAGGAAACAAGCCGTAACGTTCACAGTCAACTGGAACAGGAGGAAGCGCTGGATATTCTGATACAGCGAGCGTCCCCACATAACAGCCTTTCCGATACTGCTGAACGAGTTGTCGATGATTGTAATATCGGATGCTTCCTTTGCCACGCTCGTGCCGTCACCCATTGACAGACCGACGTGGGCTGCACGAAGAGCAGGGGCATCATTGGTTCCGTCACCCGTTACAGCAACCACCTGATTCTTCTTTTGTAAGGTCTCCACCAGACGTTTCTTGTCCATAGGACGGGCGCGAGAGATAATCTTCAGGTCAAGAATGCGCTCCTGTAATTCTGTATCCGACAATGCTGCAAATTCTGGACCTGTAATGATATTGCGCTCCGTATCCTTCGCATTATCCCAAAGGCCTATCTGACGTGCAATTTCCTTTGCTGTTCCAGGAGTATCACCTGTTACAATCTTCACGCTTATACCTGCATCCACGCATTCCTTGACAGCAGAAGGCACATCCAGTCTTACTGGGTCAGCAATAGCTGCAACTCCTATGAAGCAGAGTTTGTCTGCTACTATCTTGTTGTCTTCAATTGCTTTATCACCATCGTTCAAAACCTGGTAGGCGAAGCCCAACGTACGCATGGCGCGATTCTGATATTCTGTCAGTTGCTTATCTACATTCTCTTTGCTTACAGATGTTTCCTTGCAAAGACCGAACACAATCTCGGGAGCACCTTTCACATAAAGCACCTTCTTGCCCTTCAAGGCTACAGACTCTACTATGGTTGCCATATACTTGCGTTCTGTAGAGAATGGCACCTCCGCAACAGTCTTTACACTCTCACGTATAGAGCGATAATCTACACCCTTAATGTTCAACCAAAGAAGAAGAGCTCCTTCCGTAGGGTTACCAAGGATCTGCGGTTTGCTCTTGTCTGAGAAATCAATGGAAGCAGTAGAGTTTACGGCAATACCCTCATTAATAGCCTCCTTCGGCGTATCGCCATATATTTTCATCTCATCCACGCTCATCAGATTCTGCGTCAGCGTTCCCGTCTTATCGGTACAAATAACTGTAGTTGCACCCATTGTCTCACAAGCATGCATCTTTCTTACAAGGTTGTTGGTCTTGAGCATACGACGCATGCTGTAAGCCAAACTCAAGGTAACAGCCATTGGCAGTCCCTCCGGCACAGCCACAACCACAAGCGTTACGGCAATCATCAATGTTTGAAGAACGTATGCAATGAACGGAGCGACCTGCTCCATTGAACCGAAACAGTCTGTTCCATTTGTCACGAAGTACATAATGATACGTCCGATGACAATAAGTGCAGCAAAACCATAGCTTACCTTGGTAATCCAGTCACTCAAACCGTCGAGCTGCTCATTGAGCGGGGTCTTCACGCTGTCATCAATCTGTACAGCCTCGAACACCTTGCCTTGTTCTGTCTTGTCACCAACAGCAAGTACACGGCATATTCCATGACCCTCCATAACCTTAGTACCTTTCATCACATGGTTTGTAGGATAGGTGGCAGCCTTGTCGAAATCTTTCTCATCGACGCTCTTGCCACACATTGGTTCACCAGTCAATGTTGACTCATCCATGTGTAACGATGTCGACTCGAGCAATTCGCTGTCTGCCGAAACTTCCTCGCCGGTATTGAGAATCACGATGTCGCCGACAACAATATCCTTACGAGGAATTTGCGTAGTGTTGCCATTGCGGATCACCTCTACTGGCTCGTCGTCATTCACCTGATTGAGAATGGTAAACTCCTTGTCTGCTTGCAACTCAAAATAGAAGGCAAGCCCCGTTGCGAGAAGGATGGCAACGAATATTCCTACTGGTTCAAAGAATACGGCTGCGCCCTGTCCGAGTCCGAAGAACTCGTAGCATGATATACCTATCGACAACGCACCGGCAATCATCAGGATGATGATGAGCGGATCGCCGAACTTCTCCAAGAACTGTTTCCATAAAGGTTCTTTCTCTGGTGGTGTCAAAACGTTGGCACCATTCTTTCTGCGGCTTTCGAGCACCTGGGCATCGGTCAAGCCTGTGTAGTGATGTTTTTGTTCCATATTATCTAATATTATATTATTTCCTTCTATAATAATCTAACTGTATTTACGTCTATTATATCAATACCATCTTGCCACTCCGCCATGATGCGAGCATGTTCCTCTCCTGCTTTGACTAAAGCTATAAGAACCATCCCGACAAAGAGCAGTAGCTCCTGCTGGTCGTGAGTCGTAATAAGTTGGAGATTGAACTCTATTTCCATACGAGTTTGTATAATGTCTTATGCTACCATGTCGATTATAGGAAGAATTGCCGACCTTTCGTACAGAAGTTCCCCTACGAGACGTATAAGTTTTACGAACAGGTTTACTAGACAGATACTTTGTTGAAATATATCCGACATATCCATTATATTCAACAGGAACCCACTTACAATCACAATCTTCATCTATTGTTACTGCAGTTCCTCGTGGTATTACTGTCAGAATATATGAATGAGCATTCGCCTCATACCGCAAATTAAGATTGTTCGTAACATACTTTGTAAATGCAGAACAATCCAAACCACAAAGCAAACAAAGTGTCAATATTATTAAAAGAGTTTTTTTCATACGACCTAAACTTTGAAATCATTAACTTTTCCAAACGCAGCAGCGAACTGAGCGACCTTTACTCTTTGCGCACCCTTGATTGCCATTTCATAATCACATTCTTTGTCTCCCATTTTGCTTGTAACTACAAATAGCTCCAAACTCATTAACAGAAGAAAGAATATGATATAGAATGCACCAGCTACCCATCTGTTTGTGATTATAGACACCATAGCCTCAAGTTCTTCCAAAAAGCCGACATTTGCCTTACACTCTGCTCTCGTGTCTTCTTCCACAGTCAACTTTTTCTGACTCCACTCCTTTTCCTGTTCATTCAGCAACTTTATTTTCTCATTGTTTTCCTTAATCGTTTCAATCTTCGGATTAGCCACCTGATTTGTCGTAACAGACGGATTATTGACGGTTTTCATTTTCCCACCAACAACCACAGTTTGTTGGCTATTCGTTACAGACTTCTGGATAACCCAAGGATGATTGTTAACATCCTCCTGCATCTGAGCATTTTCATTATCCAGCACACTTTTTTCATTCTGCAATGCATTCAGTTTAGCATCAATTACTCCAACCCGCTTTTGAGTCAATGATGCCGTCTGAATCTCAATATTGTCTGCCAATTGCTTGTCAATATCTTTTCCGAACATTGTCTGGTCAAATACCGTAGAACCAACAATCGCCATAATAATAGCAATAAACAATCTAAACAAAGCCAATTTCTTTGTTGGATTTATGGCAAGAATTATTTGACGTTCTATCATCACGACAATAGTCACAAATACCAAAGATACAAGTAGACATCCCCAAACAGGAAGACCAACGTATCGCTGGGCAAACAAAAAGCCCGTAATGCTCCAAACAATCATCAATATAAGCAATGCTGACGTATATTTACTCAACTGGCTCTTGCTTGCTTCTGAACACTGAGCCAGCATATTCGCATTCCAACCTGTAAGGCTACAACCAAATCTCAACCACCATTTCATATTGCATTCCTTTCTTTATTAATAAATGGAATTAGTTTAAGCTATAGACTGCTTTACAACAGAATTATCCGTTCTAAGCATCTGCGGCATTATCTGTGACTGACCACCTCCAAGTGATACCGTTGCTATGCCACGTAAAAATCCACACTCATATGATTGGAGAGGAATTGATGCTTCATTGGCATTGTTACGGAAATCAGCTTCCAAATCAGCAAGTTCTTTCTTATGCACATCTATCAATTGCATGTTCTTTTCAAGTTGAGCAACCGTTGTCAGCAGACCTGCAGCATTACAGTTGTCTATACGGACCTGAAGATCTTGCTTCATAACATCATAATTAAGATTGATCTCTCTAAACACCATCAGGATTTTGTTCCTTATCAGTCTCATGTTTATGTCCTTGAATGCCAAGTCACTTTTCAGCATTGCATCTTGAAAGCCTTTGTCCTCATAATTCTTATGAAGATAACCATACACAACATCTATTGGCCAACCTGTAGCATAAGACACGGTCAACGGCTTTTTATCATCTTTACTCTGGTCAGATGCTACTGTAGCGCTTTCTACCTTTTCCTCAATCTCCTCAGGTGCTGCAACCGGCAATGAAATATTGACTGCTTTGTCATCATCACCTCTCTTACTAAAGATATTCAAGAATCCCATACTTGTTTATTTTTAAATTGTTAGTCCTCAAATCCGCAACCTATAGGGTTTAGTGGGATTTTGCTTGCAAAGCGACAAA
>ENA-OVGC01000085-OVGC01000085.1-human-gut-metagenome-genome-assembly--contig:-NODE-85-length-79845-cov-6.761837_pt1 | contig 79845 bp, 77 predicted proteins | sample MGYA00237768_ERZ505415 | MGnify/ENA primary metagenome ERZ505415 (study PRJEB26158, sample SAMN06016382) | human gut metagenome | biome: human gut; feature: ankylosing spondylitis patient; material...
GCATCAAAGATACGTGATTTAGTCACTCTATCTACGAGTTGTAAACTTTTTTTCACAAGTACTCTAGTGATTTCCTTCTTTTTAACGGCTATAGCTATAAAGTATAATTAAAGTTAATGGTTTTATTGGGTGGAGTTTGTTTTTAGGATGCCATTTGAAATAATTGATATAAAGTCGTACTCATTTATTTTTTATTCAAATATGTTATTTATCTGCTCTTTATGCTTCTGTTTTATGCTTTACAAAATCGTTTTTGATAAGCGTTTGTAGTAAACGTTTTGTGAAAGCGTTTGCGTTGAAAATCAATTGATTAATTACTTTTAAACAAGCTTTTAGCTATTGTTTTTGTGATTTTTATGGTGGAATTTTGTGGAAAATGTTCGGGCAATGGTCAACTATTTTTCACAAGCAAAACAGGCTGTAAAGCAAAAATTATTCTCTTATGTCGGTAAGAACGTAATGGACGCACTACCGGACGTTTTTGATACGACCGGGGTAGGGCTTACACCGCCTCCAGGCTTCAGGGTGGGAGAAATATCTGTCAATACCGATCAAGCAATGAAGTTTACAGCTGTTTACGCTGCTATCCGGCTCCGGTCGGAGACAATTTCTTCGCTACCTAAGACTGTCTTAGAGCTTACGCCTTCCGGCCGGATGGATGCCGCGAAGCATTCTGTGTATAAGCTTATCAAATACCGTCCGAACGGCTTCATGAACGTATTCACGTTTTGGGAGTATACCAATACCTGCCTGGATGGCTGGGGAAATGCTTTCGTGTTGATCAAACGGGATAAAAGCGCTAACCCTGTAGAGCTTATCCCTATACACCCTCGTCTTGTAACGATCGTTTTCCGGAATGCCCGTAAATGGTTCATTGTAGCCGGATCTCAGTTCTTTGATGGCACCTATGCAGATGAAGATGTCCTGCATTTTTTCGCATTGTCGAAAGATGGCATCAAGGGGGTTAATCCTATTGTATATAATTCAGCGGCTATCAGTAGCGGTATATCAGCTCTTAATTTTGGAAACGAGTTTTTCCAGCAGGGAGGGAATGTGAAGTCTGTGTTAGAAACAGACAAACGGATGGGTGATAAGGAAATGCAGGATTTCCTTAAAAGTTTCAATGAGTCCAAGAACTTTGGAACACCGGTACTTGACCAGGGAGTTAAATTTAAATCGGTCGGTATTGCTCCGGAAGCTGCGCAAATGTTACAGACAAGAACATTTGCTTTGCAGGATATAGCACGAATATTCAACATACCGCCTCATATGATTGCTGATTTATCACGGGCTACCTTTTCAAACATAGAACACCAGGATATACAGTTTGCTAAATACTCTATCCGGCCATCCGTAAAACGCTACGAGCAGGAAATGGATCGTAAGCTTTTCTTTGATGATGAGCTGGGGAGATATGAAACAAAATTCAATTTGAACGGACTTATGCGGGGAGATATGACTTCACGTGCTAATTACTATCAAAAAGCAGTGCTGACGGGGTGGTTATCGCGTAACGAGGTGCGTGAAATGGAAAACATGAACCGGCGAAGTGATCTGGATGATATGCTTTATCCGGGCAATGAACTCGTTGTAGGGAAAGAGATCGTAAAAAATAAAAAACAGCAACAATGAATAAGAGCGAAGCTATAAAAACAAGAACAATACAGTTTGTCTTTTCTGATGAATCCAGGGATGCACACGGTACAATTTTACCCGTTGAAGGATGGGTGCTTGACCGGTTTAACAAGAATGGTATTGCCTTTTTTAATCATAACAGCTGGAGCTCTGATCCCAACCAAGCGATAGGCAATGCAAAGGCATGGGTCGAGGGTCGCCAGCTTGTAGGAGAAATACATTTCGAGGAACCGGAACTTAACCCGCTTGCCGATACCATTTTTAAGAAAGTCCTTGCAGGAACCTACAGGACGGTTAGCGTAGGGTTTATACCGTTAGAGCGTGGTGCCTTTGGTCAGGGGGAAGAAGCGGCAGGAGGCGAAAGAGAAACCTATTACTACGGGAAACGCGAACTGCTGGAAATATCTATCGCTCCATTACCAAGCAATTCAAATGCTTTGGTTCGTTCGTTGGGTGCCGAGCCGATCGGAGATAAAATAGAACGCATGTCTATCGAATGTGAGTTCCGGGCTTTTGATCCGGATACACAACCAGATGATAATACGGAAGAGGAGGAGCAGAGGGAGTTAGAGTGCGGGCGGGACGCCGCTAGGGTAGCCGAGGCATTGGCGGCCGCCACGATTGCAAAAGCTATTTGTGAAATTTAATATTAAAGTAAGTATGAGAAAGAAAAATGAAGTATTAAGGGAGCTTGATCAGGCGATAACACGCATGAAAGAGTTGTCAGCCGATCCGGAAAAAAGAACCGAACTGTCCGAGGCTACAGAAAACGTCCGTACCCTTACGGATGAGCTTAATACGATCACCGTGTCGGAAGAAGCAGAAAGGGCAGCAGCCCGTGCGCAGGCAGAAAACGATGAAACACGTGATATCGCCAAGCAATTCCGTTTTTCCAAGTTTATCCGCGAAGCTGGCGAGGGCAAGTTGACTGGGGTAGAATTGGAAGTGTCGCAGATGGGTGAACGTGAAGCGAGACAGAACGGTATCGAGATTCGTGGTTTTGTTATCCCTGCGGCTATCCTTAACAACCGTGCATTCGCCGGACAAACAGCCGGTGTAAATGCAGATGGCGGATATACGATAGAGTCCGAAATGCGCTATCAAGAAGAATTGCGTAAGCGTCTTGTGTTGAGCCAGACGGGCGCTGTTTATATGGGCGGTCTTTCCGGTAATATCGATCTAGTTCAGGGATCTGCAATTACAGCCGGATGGTTGGAAGAAAACGAAGAAGGTAAAGACTCTAAAAAGACATTTACCAAACGGTCGGTAGGCCCGATGCGTTGCTTCGTGAATGTACCTATTTCCAAGTTGCTGGCTGTACAATCTTCCCTGGATGTTGACCGTGTAATTCTGAACGACATGTTATCGGCACATGCAGAACTGGTTGAAGAAGCGGCGTTGAACGGTACAGGAACAAAACAGCCACTTGGATTGATGAATACGGAAGGTATTGCGTCGGTTGCCCTGGGTGAAAACGGAGGTGTCCCGACTTTCAAAACGATTGTAGACCTGGAAACTGAAATTGCGCTGAAGAATGCCGATGTGAACAACATGGCGTATCTGACAAATGCGAAGGTTCGTGGCCTTTTAAAGACTACCCTCAAATCTCAGAATGTACCGGGTTACATTTGGGATAACAACGAAATGAATGGTTTCCGGGCGCTTGCTACTAACATTTTACCTCACGACCTGGTAAAGGGCACATCTTCTGATTGTTCTCCGGTTATTTTTGGTGATTGGGCGAATCTCTGGATCATGAGCTGGGGCGGTCTTGATCTTATTGTCGATCCTTACTCTCTAAAGAAGCAGGGTGCATATGAAGTAACCCTGAATGCTTATCACAACATTTTTGTAAGACGTACAGAGGCTTTTGCTATCTGTAAAGATATACGAACTGCGTAATGTATGTTAAGTTTTTAAAGCCGCGTCCGGGGATGGCTTATTTTGAAGGAGATAAAGCCAACCTGCCGGACGAAACGGCAAATAAGTTGATAGAAGAAGGGTATGCAATGTCTACGACTAGTGTAGTACCCGAAAGTGATCTACCGCTATTCCTTTCCGGGCGTAATGCCCTGATAAAAGGCGGCCTCTATACCAAAAAACAGGTGCTTGATGCTAGGGAGTCCTTATGTGATGTTCCGGGTATCAGCAAAAAAACATCTGAAGAAATAATTAAACAGCTGGAAGAATAATGACACTTAACGAATGCCCTGTAAACATAGATGAACTGAAACGGCAATTGCGACAGCCGGTAGACGTGGAGCTGGATAGCAATCTGGAAATGTGCCTGCTAGCCGGTGCTGAATTTATCGAGCAGTATTGCGGCCGGTCTTTTTCCGATTGGGATAAAGATAAGTTCCCGAATCAGTTGAAACAGGCCATTTTGTTAAAAGCGGCATCGTTATTTGAAAATCCGGTCGATACAGTCGATGAAAGGAGTACGGCATCTATGACCCTTGCAAGCCCGAGGATATGGAAGACAGGAACTACAAGATAGGGAATTTTACCGAGAAAGTTATTTTTCTCCGTCCGAAAGAAATGGAGACGGATACCGGGTCGGATATTTCTTTCGAACCGTTTTCTACCCGTCTTTGTGAGGTTCAGGATAATTTGGAAAAGTCGGAAATGGTCAGCGATGCGTTGGCTTCCCTTCAGTCTTATTCGATTATAACCTGGCAGGTTCCCGGGGTTACGGCAGACTGGCGGATACAGTATCAAGGGGAAGAATATTACATCGACCGGATTTTGAAAGAGGATCGTTTTATTAGTCGTTATGAAATCAGAAAAACGGATTTATCATGAAAAGAGTCAATACTGAAATAAAAGAGAGAATCAAGCTGGCTGTCGGTAAGGATGTGCAGGTTTTCGCTTGTGTAGCAACCGAGAACGCTAAACTACCGTATGTTATCTACCGTTGCGAGAATTTTGATATTGAGCGGACGAAAGACGGTATCGAATCATATCAAAACCGGTACTTGATATCTGTATATTCTGACAAATTCGATCAGGCCGACGCTCTGGCAGAAGAGGTTATCAAAACCCTTGAAGGATATAGGGGTAAATCGATAATCAGTTCGAAGCTGACAGGAGGCGGTGATCCAGGGTATAATGATTGCTATGAGCAGGTGTTGAATTTCGATATTGAGTCTAAGTAATGGCTGGAAAATCTGGGTTTTATGTAGATGATAAGGCTGTAATGATGGCTTTGAAGGAATTGGATGGTCCGGAGACGAAAAAAGCGGCATTGGCTACGTTGCGTAAGGGGGCTAACATCCTTAAGCGCAAAACGGATGAGCTAGGAGAAAAAGCTGTACACATTAGTAGATATCGAAAAGAAACGATTACAACCCGCAAAGGTCGAAAACGCACGAAAATCCGTCGGATATCTACGGTTAAAGTGAGTCGGAAAGCATTGCAGGCTATAGTACATATAATGTCTGATTATCGTGTCAAGTGGTTTGAGACAGGGACTGAAGAGCGGCGTACTGAAGGGTATGGATATCGTAACGAATCTCAAAGGTACAGGAAAGGGAACAGATTCTTTTTTCGTCGTAAGGGTAAAGGTAGACCAACCGGAAAGATTGAACCTACATGGTTCTTTCGAAAAGCTCAGTCATTAACAGAGAATCAGGTTTTTAATTATGTGAAATCTAATTTGAGTAAAGAAATATTACGCATTTGGAACAAGAAAAATAAATAGGAGGAAATAATATGAGTGTAGTTAAAGGAAGTGATTTAATGCTTTTCAAAAAAGTGGGAGAGGGCGATTCTGCTACTTATGAAGCGATGGGGGCGGCTACGAATCATACCCTTGATGCCAGTCGGGAGCTGTTAGAGACAGCGAACAAGGATACGGGGATTTTCGGAGACAATGAAGCCGGTAAAGTAACTTGGTCTATTGTCGTTGAAGCAATGATGGTAATGTCAGATTATGACGGTTTGATGGAAGCCTTTTTGGCCGGAACAAAACTGATGGCTGCCTTTGCTATTGCATCAAATGCAGACAGTGTAGACGGTAAGCCTGCCGGCGGTTGGAAGATTGGTAACGACGGCTACGAAGGCGAAGTTTTGATAACAGCCCTGAATGCCGCTGCTCCTTATAATGATAAGGCTACCTATACCGCTACATTGACGGGATGCGGGCCTTTGAAAAAAAGAAATGGATCTTCTCCTGCCAGTAACTTAAAGTTGTGATATGGATACGATTAAAATTAGAGGAAAGGAGTTCCGGTTGAAGTATACTCTTCGGAATTATTTGGTATATGAACAGATAACCGGAACTCCTTTTGTTTCAGGAAAATTACTGAATGTTATCACTTTGCTTTATTGTGTTTTATTGGCTAATAATGATTCTTTTAAAATGCAATTTAAAGATTTTATGGATGCCTTGGATGAAGATGATACAATTATCCAGACTTTCAGTAAGTGGTTGAATGGAGAGGTAGAAAAAAGAAAACTGTTGACACCGGATCAACCGGAAGAAATAGATAAGAAAGTGAATAAAAAAAAAGTATCACAGTAAAAGATATTTATCATATTCTTGTTGTTGAAGCCGGTATATCTCCCAAGTATGTACTTGATGAAATGGAGATGTATGAAGTCAATGCCATTCTTGAAAAGCTAAATTATAAAGATCGTGTATCCTGGGAACAGACTAGGTTTTTGAGTTATGTTTTAGCTCAAATAAATTCTCGCAAGACTTTAAACGGACCGCAGGATATTATGACATTTCCCTGGGATGAAAAAGTAGAGGATGAGCCTATCATTATAACAGAAAGTGATATTGATAGACTTACCCAAAAGATGAACCAATATATAGCAGATAAAACACAATGCCAGCAGATTTAGTCACCAGATTATTATTACAGAACGAACAATTTGACCGGAATATAAAAGAAAGTCGTGCTCAGTTGCAAGCCTTTAACAAGCGTATTGAGGCAGCCTCTGCATCTGTTAAGACGTTTGTAGGAGGATTCGCGGGAATGGCTGGAATATCTTTTGCTTTTATGGATGTGGTTCAGAAGAGTATGCAGTTTGAAAAATCACTGTCTTCTTTGAAATCTTTAACCGGTTTGTCTGCAAAGGATATGGAGTTTTTCAAACAAAAAGCAATTGAATTAGGATCTACTTCGACTCAAACTGCATCTCAGGTCGTTGAAGCATTTCAGCTTATAGGTTCCCAGCAGCCGGAACTTTTAAAGAATAAGGATGCTCTTGCAGAAGTGACAAAACAGGCTATTATCCTGGCTGAAGCCGCTGGTATGGATGTACCGGATGCAGCGAAAGCGTTATCTGGGTCTATCAATCAAATGGGTGAATCTGCGGATGTTGCCGGTGAATATATAAATATATTGGCGGCGGCTTCTCAGGCCGGATCAGCCGATATCCAATACCTTGCAAAAGCTATTGAAAAATCAGGTGGTGCCGCCAGTTCAGTAGGCGTAAAGTACAATGAGCTGGTTGCCGCTATCGAAGCGATTGCACCTAAAATTACAGAAGCATCGGAAGCCGGAACCAATCTGCGTAATATATTTCTTACTTTGGAATCCAGCTCAGACAAAAACCTTAAACCATCTGTGGTGGGATTGACTACAGCTCTTGAAAATCTGGCAGCTAAAAATCTGGATGCAACTCAGATGACAAAAATGTTTGGTAAAGAAAGTGTTACTGCTGCACTCGCTATTGTAAATGCAAAAGATGATTATAAGGATTATATTGAAGCCATAACCGGAACTAATACAGCATTAGAACAACAGAAGATAAATAATGATAATCTGTCTGGGTCGCTGAACAATATATCTTCAGCCTGGGAAGGGTTTGTATTAACTTTGAATAATTCCAATGGTCAACTAAAAGAAACAGCCGATTATATAACTGCTATTTTAGGACAAATAACAGAATTTATCAAAAGTGATCAGCAGAAACAGACATCTCTTATTGCTGAAGGTGTTAAAGATAGAAAAAAAGAACTTGATAAAGAAATTGATGGATGGATGGTCTTAGGAGATAGAAGGAAAGCTATTCAAGAGACTATTAGGCAATTTGAGCTTAGGAATCCGGAAGGGGGTAATATTTTAGGAAATTTAAATGCTGAGAAAAATAAGCTAGAACAGCTACAGTCTTCGTTACGTAAATTAAAAGAAAAACAAAAAGAAGGAGGTTCTTTTGTTGATATCGTAGGGAAACAATTGACAGGTCTTCCTAATATATCAACTTCTTATGCTGATGTTTTTAACAAAGAAAATATTGAAGAGCAAATAGCCTCACAACAGGAGTTGGTCAATAAACTTGAAATTAAAAATGAACTTTATAAACAATCTATCCAATACCTTAATGACGAATTAAAAGCTACAGATCAGATTAATAAAAAAACAAAAGAGCCGACTAATATTTCTGTTACAGATGAAATGCGTAAACAATGGAAAAAAGAGTCACTCAAATTGAAGGCAGAATATGAGATTGATTCTTATGCTGAAAGTTCTATAAAAAAGCAAATAGCTAAGATTAAAGAAGATGCAGAACAGTATGAAATAAAGGCACCTATTCATTTTGAGTTTTTTGTCAAAGATTATGAGGAAGAATTGCCTGATATTAAAGGAAGTATAGCTGATTACGAACAGCAAATCCAAAATCTAACAATTGCTTATAATGAAGAAACAAATAATACTTTAAGATCTGTGTATGCTAAACGTATACAAGATTTAGAAGAGACTGTAGAAAAAATGAAGGATATCAATGAGGGTATGATTGATATTTCAAATGCTGTGAATAGTTTAATACAAGGGTCTATAGTTTCAGGGTTTGAATCATTGGGGGAAGCTTTGTCTGCGGGAGATCCTACAGAAGCGTTTCGTAATATATTGAGTGCTTTAATGGACCAATTGAAGCAATTTGGTGCGGCTTTAGTTGCTGCCGGTACTGCAAAGTTGGCTTTTGATAAACTTTTTATGAATCCAATTGCGGCTATTGCTGCGGGGGGAGCTCTTATTATAGCTGCGTCTGCTGCCAAATCGGCCCTGCAAAAAGCAGTTCCTATGGCCAATGGAGGTGTTGTTTATGGTGAAACATTCGCTCGTGTTGCCGAATATCCTGGAGCTGCATCTAATCCTGAAGTAATTGCTCCTTTAAATAAACTGAGGGATATTATAAACGTTGGAGATTATGGTAGTCAAGAGATTCGTATAACTGGTAAATTGGTTGGACATGGAAGCGATCTTGTTGCTGTAGTTGATAATTACTCACGTAAGCAAGGGAGGATTAAATAATGAATATCAAATATTTCTATGAGTTTAAAGGTCAGGATAATATTTTAAACAGGGTTGAAATATTAACTAATAAAACTGCTGTTGCTCAAGAGATAACAGTTTCATATACCCCGTTTCTTTTAGAATATTCCGAAGTAAAAAAATTGACTCCCATACAAGGATCTGGGGCAACGCTTAATTTAATAAGTAAAACGATATTTCAATTTGAAAATTTGCATACAGATAATATGCAGGAATATCTCGTTAAGTTTTATCGTGGAGGATTATTATATTGGATGGGATGGCTAGATCCCGAACTGTATGAAGAAAATCTTGCTTTATATCCTCCGTATCCGGTTGAATTTACTGCTGCCGATTTTAATGTATTAGAACGATTAAAATTTACTGATTCTTTTGATAAAAATTATACAGATATAGCTCCTTTTATTACACAGTTAAAGAGGTGCTTTGATAAATTGTCTCTTCCTTTTAATAAATTGTATATAGGTTGCACAACTGTTGCCGAAGGAGTTTCTTTATCTTCGAATGAAACCCTATTTCATAAGCTTTATATACAATCTACAAACTTTTATGATGAGGATAATAAGCCAATGTCGTGTAAGGAAGTAATAGAAAGTATACTTCAACCTTTTGGTTTAATAATGGTGCAGCGTGATGCAAGTGTATATATCTATGACTATAATACAATTGTACTTAATCTGAAAATGAAAGTTTATGATTTTAATACATTGACATATTTATCAGAAGAATCTGTCTCTTTTATTCTTGGTGATATGGCTGAGATTGGATTTCGTTCATCTAATTCTCCTTATGGTTTTGAGGATCTGATTAATAATGTAAGTATTACAAGTTCTTTATATGGTGATATAAATTTAATCGATAAATCTGTAAAAGAAGGTAGTCTTTCTGATTTAAAGTCTGAAAATGAAACAGATATTTTGATAAAACAGGTTTATTCTAAATGTTTAGATTGGAATGCACAGGAATATATACTTTATAAAAGTAAAGAAACCAACGGAACTTTGCTAGGTGCTAAGATGATATATTCAGGAAATAAAGAAGAAAATAATTGGATATTTCAAAATTATAATTCCTATATAGCTTCTCAAAGTGAAAATATTTATATGTGTTTGAAATGTAAAGCCTATATAAATACAAAGATAAATCCTTTTGATAATAACGAAAAGGTGGAAGAACCGGAGTCTACTCGACGTATGTTGCTATATTGTAAGGTGTTGCTTGTTTATGGAGGTCAAGATTTAATGTATTATAATGGTGTTCAATGGAAAAGTATTGAAGCTGGAAAAAAAACTGAATATACAACGCTAGTATATATGAATAGTGGAAATTGGCGTGATACACGTGTTATTAATACATGGCTGACAAATTCAACCGTTTATTGGACAGGAACAACTACTCCAAATACAGTTATTGACCGTGAAAAAGATTTTGGTGCTGGTTTAAAAATACCTCTTCCACCTAAAAGCGGATATATAAAAATAATTATTGATTATGCAAGAATAGATAATAATTCAGATGTACCTAATATATTCAGAGATGTTAAGGATTTATTGATTGATACGGTTAGTATAACTTTTGAAGATATTGATGGTAAATCTATATCTACAGATGATTATGAATTTAGATCTTATATAAATAGAAATGTAGTTACAGATTTAGAAGAAATAACGTTAAAATGTATATCGGCGAATGAGAAAAATGAACCTATTGGTAAAGCAAATATTTTAAGTTTAAATCAGGTAAGTGATTCATATAAATATCATACAATTTTTACTCGCTCCGGCCAAACAGATATTTTAGAGAGATTGTTGCTATGCACTATACATAGCAACTATACCCGTAAGAATAAGAAGTTTACGGTGGATATCAAAACAACAGATAATCCGGCGATGCGATACTCTACATTAAAAAATAGATGGCCGGATGATAAATTTTTGACATCAGGTTGCCGTATTGATTTTAATCAAGCGATAACAAACCTGACAGTATATAACTTTTCGGAGGACACCGATAAATTAAGCGATATACCATATGAGTAAATTGGTCATAAATAGGAATATAAGAAAGACACCTTTACCTAGAACAGGTAGAGTTTTAGATGCTGTTGATTCTACATCTGTTTCTGTTTCCGGAGGTGGCTCCATTTCCGGTGGGGGAGAAGGTGTGACGGATCATGGTCAATTGACGGGTGTAATCAATATTGATGACAATTACTCTTCAGATGAAAAAGCCATACATCTGACGGCCCAGGCTGCCGATGATCTAAAGAGGTTAGCTGATATAAAAGTTATTAAGCCTACTGATCCGGTGACGGACCTTAAAGAAAATGATATTTTCTCCGCGTTAGCGTCACTGGCTCATTTTTTACGCAAGGACGCTCCGGACGTGGCCGAAAAACTTTTGAAGTTTTTGGAAGGTGCCGAGTTTGGGATATTTGAATCTGGAATGATTACCGGCAAAGGTGGAAAGATATGGGCGAATGGTCATGCAGAATTAGCCTCCTTGTTGTTACGTGGATGGTTGGAGGTACCGGAAATCCGCTATAACCGTGTCCAGGTTGTAGGTGGTGAGTTATGGGTTACCGACGGGGCCAAGTTTGATACTGTTATTCAAAACGGCGATCTGTTTAATATAAAGATAAAGCTGGAAGAAGGTGAGTTGGTCACTTTCTGGGTGGGTGACATTTTAAAAGGCGTATATCATGATAAATCGACAGACGGAAAGTTCAAAGGTTTCCGGACATTGTGGTTTAGAGTAACGGCCGTTGACCAGGATAATCAAACCATAACCGTATCTTCTCGCTATCCGGATAATCCCCAATATAATCCGGTTCAATTTTTGGAAGTGGCCAGGATCGGCTCATTTACAGAAGAAAGCCGTCAGCGCTCAATATTAATTGACAGCAAAGAAAACTGCATCACGTTCCTGGATCACGTCAATACCTGGGATATAACTCCCAGCATGGAAGTATGTTGGCTGGGACGTAAGGATCGTACTATTCCGGGGGTACCGTCGACGGCTGGATACAACGCTAAGTTATCAAACATCATCATGTCGGGTAAGATATTTCAGTATGACGAGATATCTGGTACCGATTACCTGGTTCCGATTGACAAAGGTACGTATGTAGATGGCCAGCGTTATGCCTATTATGACCGGGTATCGGCCCCCGGAGGGTTATGGTTATGCGTAAACGAAACAGGAACAACACAGCGTCCGAATAAGGGTAGTTCGGATTGGCTTTTGCAAGTGTCCGATGGTAGTACTCCGGAACCGGCAGGGACATGGAATGACTATACGAACTATATCAAAAACAACATAGTAACTCTTGACGGGGATTCATACATCGCTTTAAGGGATAATATCAACGAACGTCCAAAGAAGAATTATGGAGGTTATTTAACTACAGGCGGTAAATATCTAACAACCGGAGGCAAACGGCTTTACACAGGTGATATAAACCCGGCTTGGATGCTATTGGCAGAGAAGGGCCTGGATGGATCTGATGGTGTTAATGGTAAAGATGGTGAGTCTATCCTTTGGAAGGGAGAGTTGCCGTCACATCCGGCCAATCCACAAAACGGGTGGTCATATCGAAATACCACAGATGGTAAAAGTTATGTTTATCAGGATGGGTCTTGGTATCTTATGACGATAGACGGAATAGATGGTAAAAATGGTAAGGATGGCATTTCTATTACGTGGAAAGGGGACTTATCTATACCTCCTTCCGACCCAGAATTGAACTGGGTATATCGGGATACTGATAACGGGAAGGTCTATATTTGGAATGGAAACGCCTGGGCCTTGATGGTTGTAGATGGTACTGATGGCGCTGATGGAACTAATGGTAAGGACGGTTTCTCTGTATTTATCACCTACAACGACCAACTTTCAGAGCCTGCAATTCCAACCGGTGACGGAACAACAGGAGGGTGGCATACGAATACATCTCCTGCTGTTATTTGGATGAGTCAGAAGGTCGCTGCTTCGGCCACAGAAGGAACATGGGGAAAACCTATTAAAATAAAAGGCGACAAGGGAATAAACTTTATAACCGAAGATTATTCTCCCTATAAAGAATATAAGGTGGGTGATGTTGTCCCGTTTAACGGAGGAAAGATTTATTGTAAAAAGGATAATACCGGTCAGACGCCGGTACCGTTTTTATCAACCGGAGGGAAATTGCTAAAGACCGGTAATTTTTATCTCTTGTACAAGCCGTTAGCTGTTAATACAATAAACTCTGAATATTGGGAAATCTTTGTTGATAAGCCTGTTAAAGAGGAAATTGAACAGACATTTACAACATATTTTGTCGGCAGTCCTAATGTGACACCGCCAACCCCGATCCTGACAGGTAATAGTCTAGGATGGTCAACAACTGTGCCGACTACATTTAATTGGGTAAGTCAAAAACGTGCTATTTCGATAGCTAGTGGATCATGGAGTAAACCGGTCCGGATGACGGCCGAAGATGGAAAAGATGGACTTAATGCTACAACGAGATGGTTGACATCAACGACGGCTGTTGTACGATTTAATTCTATTGGTAATCCTACGCCATCCTCCGTTGTAGTCTCATGCAAAAAACAGACCGGCATATTACCGGTTGAAGCATGTTCGGATTTGTATTTGACCTATAGAACATATGCTGATACAACTTACGTGAGTCAAAGTACGCCGACAAAAACAAGCTCTGTGACGATAGGTAATCTCCGGACGGATGGAGTTTATTATGTACGTGGTTACGAAAAAGAATCAGATGCGAAGGCTTGGAATGGAAACTTTACAACTGAATTTACCATTACTCACGCCAATGATGGTGAACAAGGAGAACGAGGCTTAACAGGTGCATCTCCCCGTATGCGAGGAGTATGGGATAAAAGTATCTCGGACTATGTTTGGAATAACCAATGGCGGGATATCGTATTTGTCAGCGTCAATGGCGTTAATCAACAATATGCGGTAAAAGCCGAGGGGACGGTACCAGCAAATATTAACCCAACGACAGAGGCTGGTAAGTCTTACTGGGAACCGGCACAACAATTTAAATTTATTGCGACAGATTTGCTTTTGGCAGATAAGATCAAAGGAGATATGATTGATACTAATACGCTGAAAGCTAAATTTATACAAACAGACTCTGGTGGTATAAGAATTGAAATATCTCCTCATGAATATGCTGGATCTAATTTATTAAAGTGTTATGATGGAGCAAATAAGTTAGCCGTACAGCTTGGTGCTTTTGATAATGCGTCATCTGGATTTATAGGAGTTTATACTGATGCATCAGCCAATATAAATGCTGATTATCATGCAATATTACATCGTGACGAAATCGAATTTTCTTATAGGGCAACACCGACAGCTATAGCGAAATATGGAAGAATAAGAATGAAGGAAGGTGGATTTACACTTTATTCAAACTCATGGCTTTCTGAAAACCAAGTTTCTTCAGGTGAAATATATAAAGATACAAATGGATATTTAAGAGTAAAATAAAATGAATGTCATATACAACAGCCTAATCCCCTTCAAAGGATTCTCAGCGATTAATCTATTCGGGGTAATATTTGCCCGAAAAGAATACAAAGAATTAAGTCAGCGTGTACTTAACCATGAGGCTATTCATACAGCCCAAATGAGAGAGATGTTGTACATCGGCTTTTATCTGTGGTATCTGATCGAATGGATAATCAAATTATGCCAGTATGGCCGGAATGCTTACGAGAATATCTCATTTGAACGTGAAGCCTATACATATCAGTATGATTATACCTATTTACATCGGCGAAAGCATTTTGCTTGGTGGAGAAGAGTGATAAAAAAGTGAATCAAATAATAACAACTAAAATTGAAATATTATGTCAGATGTAAGTTTAAACGGATTGAAAGTAAAGACAGACTCATTACCTAATGACTGGTATGTGTCGCTGATCAATCCGCAATCCGGGGAACCGGCTGAGATTATGACGGTGGCAAAGTTTGTAGAGTTGCTTACTCCCAAACAACCGGAGGCAACAGATACGACAAAAGGATTGATGAGTGCTTATGACCAGGCTAATCTATTTAAATATAGAGGGATGCTTAGTGATGATTTTACTTTTAATGATGCTATTGAGCCTGGTATGTATCAGGTTACAAGTAATGTTGCTGGTTTGCCCGAAAATGCATATCGTTATGGCTATCTTATTGTATTTAAAACAGGTAATAATCCCACTCAGATATACATACCTGATACAAGTAATAGTAATTATATATACGTCCGTCAATGGTGGTTATCTACATTGCCAAACTTGAAATGGAAAGTAATAACTACTAGCTCTATTAGTGCTATTAATAATCTATATTCAAAAACAGCTAATTGTTTAACGGAAACAGTTCCAATCTCTCCGGTACCGGAGAGCAGACAAGTCAGATCAACTTGTCTGCAAAATCATCTATATCAAATTATTCTTTCGACTTGTCAGGGCAGGATGGATCGGATGGTTCAATTCCAGTTAATTATGAACAGCAGGAACAGTATGTCTGGTCGATTGATAAGATCGGAAAGGCTGTTCTGGAACTACAGGAAGAAAACAAGAGACTTAAACAAATCCTCAATATCTCTGACGATAGCGAGGTACAACAAATGTAACCTTCCGCGGGCGGGACCGCCCCGGTTAATTAATTAAATAAACATTATGGCAGATAATATAGATAAGGCATTAAATGGACTTGATTTAAAGACAGACTCTTTGCCCAGTGATTGGCTAATAACATTAGTAAATCCGGCAACAGGAGAACCTGCGGAAAATATGACGGTGGCTAAGTTTATTGAGTTGCTGACCGAGAAAATGCCAATAGCAACAGCAAATTCAAAAGGAGTTTTGTCAACGACTTTATTTGATAGAATCCCCAAATATGACTTTATAGAGGATATTAGTATATTAAATAAATCGCTGGGGATTTCTTTTAATGATGTGGCATTAAAAGGAGATAAAATATTAAATAATATGTCTTATGGCGTAGCTTTGTGTTTTACTGGTAACCACTATAAATTAAATATTGTGTTTGACTTGTTTTCCGGTGATATATTTTACAAGACATTTAGCGAAACAGGAAATGCTACAAGTAATTGGAGAACAATAACAGCTAACACGTTACCCTGGACTAAAATGGCTTTATCTACATCTCCCAATGCTCTAACGGAAACGGTAATCGAAGAAGTACCGGTATCAGCCGACACCCCGATGACACTACAGGAGGACGGGCAATCGACACCTACAATGCAGACCGTTGAACATTACGAGTATAGCATCCAGAAGATGGCCGAAGCAATCCTGGAACTACAGAAGCAGGTTGCCGAACTGAAAGCCTAATTATCTATATCTGCCATAACCTTTTCTAAATTTATTAATTAACCGGGCATGTGCCCACAATACGAAAATAATTATGGCAGATATTAGCTCAGATCAAGCTTTAAATGGACTAAAAGTAAAAACAGATGCCTTACCGAATGATTGGTATGTGACATTAGTTAATCCCCAAAACGGGGAACCGGGAGAGAATATGTCAATAGCCAGGTTTGTAGAGTTATTTACTTCAAAACAGCCGGAAGTAACCGAATCGTCAAAGGGATTAATGAGCCCTCTGGGTTTAAAATCTAACCCTAGCAATGCTAGGGTGAACAGGAAGATTTTAGACGTCGAACTAATAGCTAGAAAAGCTTTTAGGGTGAGAAAAAAATCAGGTGATGTTAATTTTAATATTAAAATATTAGGTGGATGGACCTACGGAAATGCTTATGGAGTAATTGAAAAAGTAATATCTTATTATTCAAATGGCAATATTGCTGGAACAAAAGTTTATAAATGTTCTAACAATACATGTGATATATTTTATATATCAGATCCATATAAAGATGGTGATTATATTTGTGTCGATATTGTTAATAAATATGCTGAACAGTCAAGTGTATTTGCTGTTATACTAGAAAGTTATTATACGCTTGATAGCTTCGAGTTTACAAATAATCAAACACCCAGATCAGAAGACCTTACAAAAAACAACCGAGACGAAACAGATTTTGTATTAAAAACGTCTGTTAACACGTTAGCTGCATCTCCAAATGCTTTAACAGAAACGGTAGTCGAAGAGGTACCGGTATCAGCCAATACCCCGATGACACTAGAAGAAACCGGACAACCAGTACCAACGATGAGAACTGTTGAACGGTATGAGTACAGTATCTCGAAGATGGCCGAGGCTATCCTGGCGCTACAAAAAGAAATTGCCGAACTGAAAGGAGGAGCAGGGAAAGAATAGTTCAAAACGCTTGGGATGCGAATTATTAATATTATGATAATAAAACTATTGCCATATTTTATAAAGAATGTCTTTCCAGGATTCCCCGGTAGATTATGCAATATTCGTTTTCGAATGGGGCGTTTTTGGTTTTGCAAAAGTAATTTGTCAAAGCTGCGGCTCGGATGCCGATCTGCTCCTTTGAGTAGGTAGCACAGACCGCAGCAACTGAACCAAAAAATCGATGTTCCTTGGAGGCCTTGATATAGATGTGTATTACGTATTTCTGTCCCATGGGGCAAATATAGTAATAAAAAATCGGGAATAATGATTTTATGGTTATGGTAAAACTATTATAATATTGATATTCAGGTTGTTAGATGGTGAAATATAGTTCAAAACGCAAAAAAAGACAGCCCGAATCTCTCGATCCAGACTGCCGTGGCAAAGATGTTGATCCTTGTTGGATAACATCAAATACAAAGGTATAACATAAATTAAAAAGAAGTATGGGAACATCAGTAAAAGTTGTTACGCTATCCGCATTTTACATGGAGTTTTATGCATTAATGTGGGATATGAGATGGTTAATGCTTTTGTCGTTAGTATTAATTGTTGCGGACTTATGGTATGGGATTAGTAAGGCTCGGAGAAGAAAGGAGGAGGTTAGGATTAGCCGGGCTATACGAAGGACATTGATTAAAATAGGGGATTATCTCTGTGTAATCATTTTAGGGGCTGTATTAGGAAAGGCTATTGGTCAACCATTAGGTATAAATTACAATACAATAGCAGTGTGTTGTATGTGTTTAGCTTGTTACTGTGAGCTGGAGAGCGTAATAAGTAATTATTGCGAATGTAAAGGTCTACACTATAGTATTAGCTTTTGGAGCTTGGCAAAAGGTGTTATCGGCATTAAAAGTAAAGAATTAAAAGAAGTAATAGAAAATAGTATAGAAGAAAATAAGGAGGTAAAATGAGAAGAAATGAATTACCTAGAGGGTTGAGAAATAATAATCCCGGAAATATCAGGCGTAACAGTGACGTATTCCAGGGTGAAATTAACCCTAGCCGGGACAAAGAGTTTAAGCAGTTTAAGAACATGGCTTACGGTTATCGAGCGATGTATAAAATCCTGTCGAACTATTACAATAAATATCGATTGAACACGATCAGAAAGATGATCAGCCGCTGGGCGCCGGAAAACGAAAACAATACGGCCGCTTACGTGTCGCTAGTCAGTAGCTATTCCGGTATCGGACCCGATGACCTGATCAGCTTCGATCGCGAACAGATGATCCGAATTGTAGCCGGAATGAGTCGTGTCGAGAACGGGATAGAGACTATTATGTCGGATGTCATAGCTGGGTGGAATCTACTATGAAAGCCTGGCACGTCATATTGTTGTTGATCGGTCTGGTGGCAAGCTTCTTTACCGGATACCACATTCGAATAACTGATGCGAAAAACATACAAGTCAAACGTGATACAGTAATAGACACCTTGAGAACAGTTCTGCCGATTCCTTCTTTTGAAATCGAATTAAGTGAGGTTGAGATACCTTATCCAATTATCGTTAAAGAAAAAGGGCAGGATAGGGTTGATACGATATATGTTCCGGTTCCTGTGACACAGAAAGAATATGTATCAGAAAACTATCGTGCTTGGGTTTCCGGTTATAACGCGGCTTTGGATAGCATATACGTTTTCCCAAAGACAGTTTATATTACACAAACAATGCCTGCTCGTAAGTGGGGATTGGGGGTTGTCGGAGGCTATGGTATTGGCCGATATGGTTTTTCTCCTTATGTTGGGGTAGGAGTCTATTATAAAATATGGTAGCAAAATAGCTTTTTGTTCATAAGCCTTCCTCTGGGGCCGGGAAGTAAAATAAAAGCCCCCCAAACCAAAAATTAAAACGGACCGGGAAGTTGTTTTAATTTGCGTTGCACGGCTGGGAGGCTCTAAAGTCTTTTGGCCGTGCTTTTTTATTGCCCGGCATTAATAAAACAAACAACTAATAAAAATGTTTATGGAGCTGGTAGAATTATTTTATAAAAAACTGGTCGAAGTTACATGCCTTATCTGTAAGACAGACCCAGTTATGATGTTTTCCTGTAATAAGGAAAAGTTTGTCGATGCAAGAAGCTTAGTAATCATGAACCTTGTAGCTAAAAGGTATACTGATAGTCATATATCGGAATTAACCGGTCTTACCCGGCAAGCGGTTAACCGAATAAGAAATACTTTTCCGGACAGATTTAATCGAAGTTGGACGCTAATAAATTACCAGCAAGAGATTAGCAAAGAATTGGCAAGGGACTAGCAAGGAAATATTTTAAGAGCAACGTACTTATGATGACGTTTGTGGTGTCCGGGATAACTCGGATATAACCATAAAACTTCATTATATGGAAGCGGAAAAAATAATCAAAGAGAAAGAAATCGTTTATGACGATGAACACAAGGATTATGCAAGCAAAGGTGTAGCTGGTGCTGGATTGGGGCTAGGTATAGCCGGTACGGCTTTGGGTTTATGGGCACTTGCTCGCGAAAATCGTGGCGGTTTGTTCGGTGGTGGCTGGGGTGCCGGTATGCCGGAGAATGTAAATATTAATACCAATAGCGGAGGTGGAAACTCTGGCGTTGGTGCTCCTACAGCATTTCAGGCTTGGGAAAAAGGCTGTCAAGAAGCGTTGCAGTTAACGAACGCTATCTGGGGACTCCATGTTTCCAGCATGCAGGCAGATTACGATCATCGTCAGACTGACATCGCCGAAAAATTTGGCTTGTGGAAGTCTCAGGTAGACGCTGACTTCGGATTGTACAAAAGCCAGGTAGACGCTGATTTCGGATTGTACAAAAATCAACGCGATCAGTTTGATAATCTGAAAGCTCAGATCGACGAACTGAAATGCCAGGTTGCTGTAGGAAATGCAGTTCGTCCGTATCAGGATAAGCTCATCATGTGTGAGATCAACGACGCTCGTAAAGACGCAGCTTACAACCTCGAACGCAGAACTTGCCGCATGATTACAGGTGAATTGGTACTGCCTAGCACCCCTACCGTAACGGGCTTCCCGTCTTACAATCGTTGCTGCCAGCCTGCCGCTCCGGCTCCTACGGCTTAAAAAATGTTAGTGGCTTGTACTCCTTCGGGAGTGCTTGCCACTTCCTATTTTATCCACTAACACAATATAAAATGAGTAATAATATATTTTTAGGAGGAAACGATCCCCTTTTAGGGAGTAATCCATATACAACCAACAATCCTGCCGATATGGACGGGATGATTGATCGTTTGAGACAGCAGCAACAAATGTTGGAGCAACAAAAACAACGTCTTGTTGCTGGTCAACAACAGGTACAACAAAGCCAGTGCCCAGTATGGGACGAAATAGATAAGCTGGTTGAAGATATGTCTGATAGCGAACGTGCAATGATGAGTAACAACGAAGAATATCAACATGGAGAACAGGTTGTCATGTCAATTCTTAATCGAGAATACATGAAGATCATGCGTCCAATTGTTGAAAATTCTCAAGATGGAAAGAAAGCCCTTGAGGCATTGCACGATTTGGTCAGAAAAATAAAGAAATCTGCATCGGAAGAGATCAATAAAAATATGTCTCTCTTTAACGAATACACATCGCAATATGCTGATATGTCTTATGCTGAATTTTTGGAAATGAAGAAGGGCAGTGGAATCAAGAAAGGAGGCAAGAAATGACGCGTGAGGAAGCAATCCATATACAACAAATCGAATTGATAGCCGATTTGCAAAAAGAAAATGAGAGATTGAAACAGGAAAATGAATCTTTAAAAAAGCAACAGAATGGAACTAAAGCAAAACAGCCTGGAGCTAAAAAACAAGTTAATTAGTTCTGTTAGGCAATGGGCCGATCAGCGCATTGATGCCTTTTTTACAGAAAATAAACAGTTTAAACCTGTGTCTCTTTACATGAAAAGGGCTGTGAATAATCTGCTGGTCCGGGAAGACATGAAGATCGAAGGGTGGGTTGATAATGCCATGCTTTTTATAGCCGATGAAAACGGAGAATATAGTGCAGAAACATTGTTTGATGACGCCATGACAATCTTTAAAGAGATGGAAGAGAAGCCGTTCAATACAGGTATAATCAACGGAAGTATCGGTAAAGGACAAATACGTATAGAGTTGCCTAATAACCCTATACGCTCTTTTCTATTCGGAGATATGAAAGCAATCCGTATCACGGATGCCGATTTTGAAGAGTTAAGAGCTATTATTACTGACAATTATAAATAATAAAGATATGAATTACAAAGAGTTAATAAAGGATTTCCATGCTAAGGGTTTTGGATCCGAAAAGAAAATGTGGGAATCAATCTACGCGCTGGAAGAAGCCATGATGTGTTTAAAAGAAAAAGATCCAGATACATATGACGAAGCCATACGTAATTTACATAAAGTGTTTTGTGGTCCTCATTATAATGAGTATTTTGCTCGTGAAGATGTTGCCGGCATGCATCACAAAAATACTAAAGGGGAAATCATAAAGGGGGAACATTGGAATATAGAGCAGGTAACAACTGCAGCAAAAGGTTTGTCTGTTCCCTCTACAGCAACACTTTGGGATGTATATGTTGCCTTGAATGCAAATTGGCATGACAAAGAAGTTAAATTTGTGGAATGGTTCGGACAGGATGTAGAAAAACGGATAGTAGAGGATGCTATAAGTTTTTACTTTAATGATGCCGATGCTCCAGATGGGAAAATATGGCTTTATATGGACGCAATGGATGACTAAAAAGAATAAAAATAGAAGTAGCAAAAATAGGGAGTCAATTAGGAAGGAAATCGATCGCCTTATTGACTCCCTGGATTTTGAGCCAGCAAATGTAAAAGAGGTGCTGATCAGAATATCTCGTCTTATGTGCTTATTGTAATAAATAATAATATTATTATCTTTGCCTCAATGGCGTAATAATAGATATCTTGTTTTACAATTGTTGCACGTTGTTTAGATTTTGATTTTGTATATTGTTGAAAATCATTTATTTAATTGTGTATAATTGAAAAATTAGTTATTTTTGTTGCGCTAAGAACTACAAACACATTTAAAATGCGCATGAAAAGATTCAATTTTGTTATTTTAGTCGCGTTATTCGGTTGGCTGACTAACCTTTCGGCACAACAAGTACGCAGTGAATTCCTGCTGGAGAAAAACTGGAAGTTCACCCGTGAGGATAACCCCGACTTTATCAAACCCGCTTTCGACGACAGTAAATGGCAATCGGTGACGGTTCCGCACGATTGGGCGATATACGGTCCGTTCAGTTCCCAGAACGATAAGCAGGAAGTGGCTATTTCGCAAGACGGCCAAAAGGAGGCGATGGAACATGCCGGCCGTACGGGCGGTCTGCCTTTCGTGGGTGTGGGCTGGTACCGTACCGAGTTTGAAGTACCTCAGTTCGCTGAAGGGAAAAAAGCTTCAATCCTGTTTGACGGGGCGATGAGCCACGCTAAAGTCTATATCAATGGCGAAGAGGTTGGTTACTGGCCTTATGGCTATAACTCATTCCATTTTGACATTACGAAGTACTTGAAACCGGGACAGAAGAACACGCTGGCTGTCCGTCTGGAAAACCTGCCGGAGTCCTCCCGCTGGTATCCGGGAGCCGGCTTGTACCGGAATGTACATGTGATTGTTACGGAAGATGCCCATATTCCGATATGGGGGACTTTTGTTACAACACCTATCGTTAAGAAAGAGTTTGCCAAAGTGAATGTCAACACAAAGGTTAACCTTCCTGAAGGTGCCGATCCGAAACAATATGCCGTGAAAACCAGCCTGCGTAACCCGAACGGACAAATGCTGGTTGAAACAATGCTCCCGCTGAACGATATCATATATAATAATGGTACGGTCGACCAGGAATTCATTGTTCACACCCCGACCCTCTGGTCGCCGGATATGCCTGCCCTATATGTGGCTGAAAGCCGCCTGTACAAAAACGGGACAGAGTTGAAAGATGAATATACGACACCTTTCGGTATCCGTTCCATCGAAATCATTCCGGGAAAAGGGTTCTTCCTGAACGGCGAAAAGACTGTCTTTAAAGGCGTATGTAACCATCATGACCTGGGTCCGTTGGGTGCTGCCGTCAATGATGCGGCTATCCGTCGCCAGATCCGTATCCTGAAAGATATGGGTTGTAATGCGATCCGTACTTCCCATAATATGCCGGCTCCCGATTTGGTGAAGGCCTGCGATGAAATGGGTATGATGCTGATGGCAGAAAGTTTCGACGAATGGAACGTGGCCAAATGTAAGAACGGCTATAACCTTTTCTTCGACGAATGGGCGGAAAAAGATATGGTGAACCTGCTTCATAACTTCCGTAACAACCCGAGTATCGTCATGTGGTGTATCGGTAACGAGGTGCCGAACCAGTGGATCGAAGGCGACGCCAAGATTGCCCGCTTCCTTCAGGACATCTGTCACCGCGAAGACCCGACACGTCCCGTTACCCAGGGCATGGATGCCCCGGATGCTGTTGTGAATAATAACTTTGCCGCTGTCATGGAAGTGGCCGGTTTCAACTACCGTCCGTTTAAATATCAGATTAATTATAAGAAACTGCCGCAGGAAATCATCCTGGGAAGCGAGACTGCTTCTACGGTAAGTTCACGCGGTGTTTATAAGTTCCCGGTTGAACGTAAGGCGATGGCAGTCTACGACGATCATCAGAGCTCTTCTTACGATGTAGAACATTGCGGCTGGTCAAACCTGCCGGAAGACGACTTTATCCAGCATGAAGACCTGCCTTACTGTATCGGTGAGTTCGTATGGACCGGTTTCGACTATCTGGGTGAACCGACGCCGTATTATACCAACTGGCCGAGCCACAGCTCCCTGTTCGGTATCATCGACCTGGCGGGTATTCCAAAGGACCGTTACTATCTGTACCGCAGTCATTGGAACAAAGCGGAAAAGACATTGCATATCCTGCCTCACTGGACATGGCCGGGACGCGAAGGCGAAGTCACTCCGGTATTCGTGTATACCAATTATCCTTCTGCCGAACTGTTCATCAACGGAAAGAGCCAGGGCAAACGTACGAAAGACTTGAGTATCGGTATCGACAGCAGCTATACCGAAGCTGCTCAGAAGAGTTTCGAACGTCAGAAACGTTACCGTCTGATGTGGATGGATACTAAATACGAGCCGGGAACATTGAAAGTGGTAGCCTATGATAAGGATGGCAACGCTGTAGCCGAAGAGGAAGTACACACAGCCGGCAAGCCCCATCATATCGAACTGTCTGCCGACCGTACCAACCTGACAGCCGATGGCAAAGACCTCTCTTTCATCAACGTAAGAGTGGTCGACAAGAACGGAAATCTTTGTCCGGATGCCACCAACCAGATCAAGTTCAACGTACGTGGCAACGGAACCTACAAGGCGGCAGCCAACGGTAACCCCGCCAGCCTCGAATCCTTCCAGGCTCCGCAGATGAAACTGTTCAGCGGTCAGCTGACTGCCATCGTACAAACGGAAGAAACACCGGGAACGATTTACTTTGAAGCATCCTCCCCGGGTGTCAAGAGTGCACGGATCGAGTTGATAAGCCGGTAAGTCAGTATATATTTATTGATATAATAGGAATAAGAATCCCCTTGGCACTTCAAACATGTCAAGGGGATTCTTGTTGTAGGGAGATTCGGTTATTATCAAAATTGAGCAATCTTGTCCCCGTGCTTGACACGGGGCCGCAAGAGAACTGGCGGTATCAAAAGATATTATAGGAAACGGTCTGTGTCTTTGCGATCCCGTGTCAAGCACGGAAACGGGATAGCTCAATTATTTCTAACGCTGTTTCATCCAACAACATTCCCCACCGCATCGAATGTGACATCTGTGCTCTGTCCGTTATGATCGACGGTGAAGGTATAGAATGTTCCGGCTACCTCGATCTTGACATTGATTGCTTCGATTGTATCTCCGGCATAGCCTGTGGACTGGAAGGCAGCCATAATAACCTCCGGTACCTCTTGTTCGGTTATCTGGTATGTGGTACTCTGCCACCGGTAATCTTTATTCAGTTGGGCGACCTTATAAACCTTTCCGTCCAGCATATTCAGGATATATCCTTCGCTGTTGCTCTGTATATCCAGCAGGTCGCAGGTTGCGAAAGTAAGGTTCATCAACGTATGTACCTCTGCTGGGATCACGATCGGAGCATCCTCGTTCCCTTCGTCGTTCACGGCCTTGATCAGGTTGCCGTATTGCGAATAATACAGGTCCATGTCGCTGTTTCCCTTTTCGGCATTAATCTTATAGACGACAGCCATACTATCGCGGTTGATCGTATAGGAGTCATCCACTTTCCAACCTGCATAAAGGCCGTTATTGAACGCGTCGGTCACCGCCTCCGGGAGCTGGTTGAAAGGTGTATCCGCCTTGTCCATCATCCACTTGCCCTGTTCGGTGAGCCATGCTTCGGTCGAAACGCCGTTGTTCGTGAACTCGGCTACATAATAATTTCCTTCAATTGTAAAGAGCGGGTTGGAGGCATCGGGATATTTCTTATTGAAAGCCTGCATTACCGGCTCAGTCGGTTCGATGGCATTTTTGTGATTGTCATCATTATTGTCGCAACCGGTGAGGACGAACCCCAAGGCGACGAAAAGCGATAAAATAATAGATCTGGTACTCATATCTTTCTTGTTTTAGCGATTAATAAGTGTTTTTACCTTCTTTGTCGATAAAGAACAACGCGGAGAGCCGGAATGTTTTCTGTAAAACCGAACACACTGTCCGATATTGAACACTGTTTGTTTTATAGTAGGCTCACACTATCAGTAGTTTAGCTTTTTGGCACGGAGTTTGCCTCTACTGTGGCGGAAAATAAAAACAATACTAAATATGGACAGAGAGATATCAAAAGAAGTTCGAAGAAAAGAACAACGCAAACAAATCATAAAGATCGGGGGAGGCGTGGGAGCGGCCGTAGCCGTCATTGTCGTGATCATTTCTTTCCTGCAAACCAGCCTGAACCGTAAAGACCTGACTATATCCACCGTCGACCAGGGCGTCATCGAAGTATCGGTCAGCGCCTCCGGCAAGGTGATACCCGCTTTCGAAGAGATCATCAATTCCCCCATCAACACCCGTATCGTCGAGATATACAAAAAAGGCGGCGACTCCGTCGATGTAGGAACACCGATCCTCAAACTCGACCTGCAAAGCGCCGAAACGGAATACAAGAAGAAACTGGACGAGCAACAGATGAAACAACTCGAACTGGAAAAACTCCGTGTCACCGGCCATAGCAAACTCTCTGAGATGGAGATGAATCTGAAAGTCTCCCGCATGGAACTCGACCGCAAAGCCGTCGAACTGCGTAACGAACGCTACCTTGACAGCCTCGGTGCCGGCACCACCGACAAAGTCCGCCAGGTAGAACTCGACTACAACGTCAGCCAGTTAAAACTCAAGGAAGACGAACAGAAATACATCAACGAACAGGCCCTTGCCGAAGCCGACCTGAAAGTGAAGGAACTCGAACTCAACATCTTCCGCAAAAGCCTGGCCGAAACCAAGCGCACGCTCGACGATGCCCAGGTCCGCTCCCCCCGCAAGGCGATCCTGACCTACGTGAACAACGAGATCGGTGCTCAGGTAAGCGAAGGCACCAAGATCGCCATCGTCTCCGACCTCTCACATTTCAAGATCGAAGGTGAGATAGCCGACACCTATGGCGACCGCATCGCCGCCGGCAGCAAAGCCGTTGTCAAGATCGGCAGCGACAAACTGGAGGGCACCGTCAGCGACGTCACCCCGCTGTCGAAGAACGGCGTCATCTCCTTCACCGTCCAACTGGAAGAAGACAACCACCGCCGCCTCCGCTCCGGTCTCAAGACCGACGTATATGTCATGAACGCCGTCAAGGATGACGTCATGCGCATCGCCAACGCCTCTTATTATGTCGGCAAAGGTGAATACGACCTCTTTGTTGTCAATGGCGACCAACTCTTGAAACGCAAGGTGCAGCTAGGCGACAGCAACTACGAATACGTAGAAGTGATCAGCGGCCTGCAACCCGGCGACCAGGTAGTAGTCTCCGACATGGCAAGCTATAAGGACAAGAACAAACTTAAAATAAAATAACGTCCCGTACGGGCGGTTCGCGAACCGCCCCAACACAAACAACAACAATATGTTCAAACAATACCTCAAACAAGCCTTGAACATGCTGCGTGAGAACCGCCTCATCAGCCTGATCTCCATACTCGGCACGGCCCTTTCGATAGCCATGATCATGGTTGTCATCCTGGTCTTCCAGGTACAACTGACCTCGTTCGTGCCCGAAGTAAACCGCGACCGCATGCTCTATGTCGAAAACGGTACCGAAGTAAAGGCTCAGAATAGTTGGAGCCGCGGCAACATGTCGGTCGAAGCCGTTCGCGAATGCTTCTATTCCCTGAAGACACCCGAGGCCGCCTGTGCCTGGGCCACCCGCTTTTCCCCGCTCTCTTTGCCGGGCAAGCAGATGTTCAGGACCTATACGATCTACTATACCGATCCCGGTTTCTGGAAGATATACGCATTCTCTTTCCTGGAAGGCAAACCTTTCTCGGAAGCCGACTTCAGCTCCGCCATCCCACAGGCCGTTGTCTGTGAAAGCGTCGCCAAGCAACTTTACGGTACTACCCAGGTTGTCGGCAAACCCGTTATCATCGACCGCATGTCCTATACGATCTGCGGTGTCGTGAAAGACGTCAGCCGTGCCGCCGACACCGCCTACGGACAGGTCTGGACGCCCTATACCACTAACCGGGTCCTGTCGGATATGGCGTTTATGGAGAATATGTCGGGGGCCTTCAACGTCTGCCTGCTGGCCCGTGAGACGTCCGGTTTCGACACCATCCGCCAGGAACTGAAGGGGCAGATGGCCCGCTACAACTCCACAAAGAAAGAGGCGCAGATCAACTTTTTCCATAACCCTATCAGCCGTTTCGACAAAGCGATCGGTACGAGCGGACAGATCAAGGTCGAGCTGAAGGACTACCTGACGGAGATGGGCGGCCTGCTACTTTTCCTCCTGCTCGTACCGGCCCTTAACCTGATGGGCGTCACCCAGTCGGCAGTGCAGAAACGCCGTTCGGAAATGGGAATCCGCAAGGCATTCGGAGCGACTTACGGCGACCTGGTTCGCCAGGTCCTCTACGAAAACGGGGTGATCACCCTGGTAGGTGGCGTAATCGGCTTGCTGCTCTCGTTCCTGCTGTTGCCCCTCTGCCGCAGCTTCCTGCTGGAAAAGGCGGACACGGTACTGCAAAGCGATATGCTGTTCAAACCCGGGCTTTTCCTGGTTGCCCTGCTGTTCTGCCTGCTGCTGAACCTGCTTTCTGCGGGTATTCCTGCCCTGCGTATCGCCCGCCAGCAGATAGCCGCTTCATTGAAAGGCGAAGAATCCGAAGAGATGTAACGATATAAATACGAAAGGAAGATGATAAAGCATATACTGAAAATAATCTGGAACCAGCGCCGCAGCAACGGCTGGATATTTGCCGAACTGCTGGTCGTAGTCAGTATCCTGTGGGTAATGACGGATTCGCTGCTGGTCGATAAATACACTTACTATTCGCCTCTGGGGTTCGACATCGAAGATACGTATAAGGTGCAGTTGGGTATCCTCGCGCCGGGCACTCCGGGATACGTGGACGATTCGTTGCTGACCACCCGCCAGGGGGAGGACGTGCTTCGGTTGGCGGGACTGCTCCGACAGGCGTCCGAGGTAGAGGAGGTCTCCATCTCCCATGTCGGCTGTGTGTACACCGAAAACCGTTCCTGGTCGCAACTCTACCGGGCGGATGCGGATACGTTCATCAAGGCGAACTTCCGCCAGTCTACCGTCAGTCCCGAGTATTTCACGGTGCTACGGATGAAAGATACCGAAGGCAACCTGCTGGGCCCGCAGATCGGACAGCGGACAGGCGGCGTTATCACCTCCGACCTGGAGCGGGTCTTTTACGGAGCGGACGTCTCCGCCCGGGGCAAGGCCGTCAAGTATCATCCCGACAACACCGATGAGATGGCAATCCTGGCTGTCTCAGGCCCTGTCCGCGAATCGGAGTATAAGAAGAGTATCCCTTTCTTTTATTATATCCCTTCGCAGCCTGAAATGATCAGGCAGATCGAAGAGGCGCAGGCGGTGGGCATCGACTGCCTGGTGCGAATGAAATCCGGTTTCCGTCCGGAAGACATGGAAAGGTTCCTGCAAGGAATGGGCGAACGGCTGACGGTGAATAACGTCTATGTTTCCAGCGTTGTTCCCCTCGGCGAGATGCGCACCGGGATACTGAAGAAATCCGAAGACACCATGAAGAAGAAGTCTGCCCTGGTCAGTTTCATGCTCATCAATGTTTTCTTCGGTATTATCGGGACGTTCTGGTTACGCACGCAGGCACGGCAGGGTGAGATCGGGCTTCGTATGGCTTTGGGTTCCAACCGTAGCCGGATTGGTAGTCTGATGAATTGCGAGGGATTGATGTTGCTGGTGCTGACTGTCCCGCTGGTGCTGGTTTTTATCCTGAATATGTTGTATTTCGATATGCTCGATACCATCCGTTTGCCTTATACCTGGTGGCGTTTCGCGGTCACCTTCGGAGGAGCCTACCTGCTGATGGCGGGTATGATCAGCCTCGGCATCTGGTTCCCGATGTACAAGGCGGTACGGATGAAACCGGCGGAGGCGTTGCATTATGAATAAAGAACAATAATAACAATTTAAATATCAAACATCATGATCAAATTAACAAACCTCGAGAAGATCTACCGTACGAAGGAGATCGAAACAGTTGCCTTGGAGAATGTGAATCTGGATATCCAGAAGGGAGAATTCCTCAGCATCATGGGCCCCTCCGGTTGCGGAAAGTCCACCTTGCTGAACATCATCGGACTGTTGGACGCCCCGACAGCCGGTACAGTCGAGATCGCCGGAACCAATACGGTCAGTATGAACGACAAACAACTGGCCGCCTTCCGTAACAAGACGCTCGGTTTCGTCTTCCAGTCCTTCCACCTGATCAATTCGTTGAACGTACTGGATAACGTTGAACTCCCGCTGCTCTACCGCAACGTCTCTTCTTCCGAACGCCGCAAGGCTGCCGAAGCCGTTCTCGAAAAGGTTGGACTGAGCCACCGCATGCGCCACTTCCCGACACAGTTGTCCGGCGGTCAGTGCCAGCGTGTAGCCATCGCCCGTGCCATCGTAGGGAATCCCGAGATTATCCTGGCGGATGAGCCGACCGGTAACCTGGATTCAAAGATGGGTATCGAGGTCATGGATATCCTCCACCGCCTGAATAAGGAAGACGGCCGCACCATCGTGATGGTAACCCACAACGAAGCGCAGGCACAGCAGACCAGCCGCACAGTGCGTTTCTTCGACGGACGACAGGTTCAATAGGATTGTTACTTTTCTCTTGATAGAAAAGTAACCAAAAGATCAAGGCTGCACCGGCTTCTCTACTCCGGTGAAAGACTACGCTGTCGTCTGTGAACTCGCTGCGCTCAAACAGCACAGCCTCCGGACGCTCCGTCTTTCACCTTCGCTTAACGCTCACCCGCTGAGGCCTTTCCAAGAACGCAAAGCGTTCTCTTAGGATGGCCGATACCGGTAGTTAAGCAGGCTCTCTCAAGTGTTCTTTCAGATACTGATGGTAACTTTTCCCCTCTCGAGAGGGGGCAGGGGGTGTGTCATAGCCTGGGCTAATGCCTTCCCTCCCTTCACAGGGACCGTCCCTCTTCCGGTTAGCAAGGGTAACGGATAGCCTAAGGTAGGATGCTACCGCACCCCGATGCTGTTGAGTCCCGCACCCTGATGCGGATGATAGCCGCACCCCGGTGTAGTTAGTCACCGCATCCCGATGCGGTAGTAGCGGAGACGGTAAGGGTAACCATCCCCATCCGAGGCTCCTTATAGAGGCGATAACTGGCATTGTACTGGCTCCACACCTCTATCACCCACCTGCCCGGTGTCAGCGGCTCGGGCGGCAGAAAGGCAAGGCTGGGAGATTCGTTGATGAAGACCATGCGAGGTTCGATGAAATATTTTATTTCGCCTTCTTCCTGCCGGATGACGATCCCGACATCGGGATGGTCGCCCATCACTTTCAGCCGCTTGCCGTGGATAAAGAGCGGAAGGGTATAGCCGGCAGGGATGACGCAAAACTCTCGGCCTTCCTGGTTGAGGTAACGGTCGTTGTGGATGCTGACTTCGTTGGGAAGGGGGGCGTTCGGGAAGAACTGGATAACCTCTGCGGGGAACCAGTCGGCCAGCTGGTTGAGGCGTGGTGAAGGACGCAGGTTGATACGGATGGCATGCCGTTCGCGGTCGAACTTTTCAAATTCGGTCTTGAAGCGGCCGCCGACGGTCAGTTCCGTCCGCCCCAGGCCGAAGTCGACGTTGAAGCCGTCTTCAATCGCCCCGTATATCTCTTCCAGCATGGTGTTGAAAGAGGCGATGAGCGTTCCGTGCGAATACGAACTGCGGTTTCTGACGGCCCGTTCGGCGATATCGTCGAGTGTCAGGCTCGGATGGTTGGGAAGTGTCCCTCTAAAGAACGGTTCCTGGCCGGGCAACTGGCTTTTACTCAGTTTGACGAATAGTTTGCCGGGTTTAACGGTCATTTTTGATTTAGGTAGCTCTTTATCCATAACACACATAGATTAATGTTAAACGACAAAGATAAGTAATATGTTCAGACAATATCTCATACAAGCTTTGAATCTGATGAAACAGAATCACATAAATTAAGAAAGGTAATATATATGTACAAACAGTATCTCAAACAAGCCTGGCAACTGATGAAGCAGAACCGCTTCTTCAGCTTCGTCTATATTCTGGGGACGGGGCTTGCCATCTCGATGGTGATGGTCATGGCGATCGTATATTATATCCGTACCGCGGATATCGCTCCCGAAGACTGCCGGAGCAGGCTGTTGCAGTTGAACCGTGCCTCCGTGAAGTCGAAGGATGAGGAAAAAGGGGGGACCTACAACTGGATGCTTTCGTACCATGCGGCACGGCAGATCCTGGACGGGCTGTCCGAAGTGGAGGAGGCGTGCCTGCGTATCGATCCGGGTAGTACGGGGCAGTTGATGGGGACTGTCTATTCACAGCTACCGGGAAGCACCGACCGCTATAAAACCCGTTTGATGGCTACCGATGCAGCCTTCTGGCGTATCTTCAGTTTTCGGCTGCTGCATGGCAAACCTTATACCGATGAAGAATATGAGAGCGGCATGAAACGGATCGTGTTGAGCGAATCGTATGCCCGCAAACTGTTCGGTTCGGCTGATGTGATTGGCAAAGGGGTTATGATTAATCAGGTGGAGTACCGGGTGGCCGGGGTGGTGGAGGATGTGTCGTCCGTCATGACGATGACCTGTGCCGATGCCTGGGTGCCTGTTTCCTCTGTGCCTGCCCTGGTGGAAGCGGGGGGAGCCGAACGATCGGCAGGCCCTGTCTGCGCTTATATGCTGGCAAAGAGCACAGCCGGCTTTGAGGCGATCAGGGATGAGGTGAATCGCCGCCGTCTCCAATATAATACGACTTTGCAGGAACGGTATGTGGATGCCTTCAGTCTTTCCACGCCGCAGCAGACACAGATAGGCAGTCTCAACTATAGAATGTCTTATGCCGATATTATCCGTCGTTATCTGCTGATCGCGTTGGTTTTCCTGCTCGTCCCGGCTATCAACCTGACGGGACTTATCTCGTCGAGGATGCAGGAGCGTACCGAAGAGATGGGGTTGCGGAAAGCCTTCGGGGCCCGTTCGCATTCCCTGGTGACGCAGGTGCTGACTGAGAACCTGCTGTTGACCTGTATCGGGGGAGTGGTCGGTTTGCTGGTGTCGTGGCTGCTGGTGGTCGTGTTGCGTAATTACCTGTTGAGCAGTTTCGGGTTTATGAATGAGGGGAATGTACAACTGACGTTCGACATGCTGTTTAACCTGCCGCTTTTCCTTTCGGCTTTCGGGTTGTGCGTCGTGCTCAACCTGCTCTCGTCGCTGCTGCCGGTATGGAAAGCGACACGCCGTCCGATAGTAGATTCAATCAACGATAAATAAGGATACATTATGATAAGACATCTGTTTAAACTAATATGGACACAGCGGCGTTTTAACGTCTGGATCGTGCTGGAGTTGTTTGTCGTATCCACACTGATGTGGTACATTGTCGATTACCTGAGCGTCCTGGCCATCACCGCCAGTACCCCGACAGGCTTCAATATCGAGAATACCTATAAGCTGAACCTTGCGCTGAAGCAGGCGAACGAAAACGGGTATGTCACCTACGAGGAAGGCAGCCCGGAACCTTACCAGAACATGAAACGCATCGAAGAACGCCTGCGCCGGCATCCCGATATCGAAGGGGTGAGCGTGGGCGAATGGCATTATCCTTATTGCCGTAGCAACTCGAACAATAGCTACTGGAGGGATACCTTGCGGGTGAATACCGAGATACTGACCGTTACACCCGACTACTTTCGTGTCTTCCGCGTATCTTCTGCCGACGGTGGTGGTCCGGAGACATTGGCACAGGCGATGGGGAGTGATTATATAATTACTCCGGCCGTCGAGGAACGGCTCTTTCCCGGCTCTTCCGCCATTGGAGGTTTTATCTTCGACCGCGACGACAGCCTGAATATGCGTGTGGCAGGAGTCACCACGCTGATGAAGCGGATGGAGTTTAGTCGTCCGGCATGTTTTCTCTTTATGCCTTTGGACGAATCGGACAGGGTGCTTCGGGGGGAGAATGATTTATGGAGTTCTACCGATATCTGTTTCCGGGTGAAAGAGACGGCGGCTACGGTCGACTTTGCCGAACGTTTTGCCCGTGAGATGCGTCCGCAGTTGCAGGTGGGTAACTTCTATTTGTCGGAGATCACGCCTCTCAGCGATTTTCGCGAGGAGCAGTTGGAGTGGGTATATAGTCCGCTGCGTTTCCGGATCGGTTTTTCGATCTTCTTCCTGACCAATATCTTCCTGGGAATAATCGGGACTTTCTGGCTGCGCATCAACAAGCGGCGGTCGGAGATCGGATTGCGCATGGCGGTCGGCTCTTCCCGGCGTATGGTGTTGTGGCAGATGATAGGCGAGGGACTGGTGTTGCTGGTCATCGCTTTTATCCCGTCTTTGCTTGTTTGCCTGAATTTGGTACAGGTGGATTTACTGCCGGAAGAATATATGGATGTAACACCTTTGCGCATCTTGCTGAATACGGTGATAACGTTTACCCTGCTGGCTGTTGTCGTCTGCCTAGGTACCTGGTATCCGGCACGCCGCTCGGCAAAGATCGAGCCGGCTGAGGCGCTGCATTATGAATAGGGGATAGGAATCCCGGCCGCTTGTTTGCCGGATATATATGTAGTGTTCGATACTGTGATGACTGTTCGGTATCGAACACTATCTGTTTTAGACTTTCTGCTTATTATCAACGGGTTATATTTGTGGCACGGCATTTGCTTTTAGTCCGGCATAACAAATAAAACCGTATCATGTATAAACAATACTTCAAACAAGCCTGGAACCTGATGAGGCAAAACCGCTTCTACAGCGGGGTGTATATCATCGGGACGGGACTTGCCATTTCGATGGTGATGGTGATAGCGATCGTGTACCATATCCGTACAGCTGACATCACACCCGAAGTGCACCGCGGCAAATACCTGTATATCGACCAGATGAAATATGAACGGGGGAAAGGAAACAGTAACTTTTTCTGGGGCGTCCGTTCGGCCAAAGAATGCCTGATGCCGTTGAAGTCGGCAAAGGAGGTGGCGCTTATGACCAATACGGCCATCACCAGCCTGCTTTATGGCGACACCTATGTGCAGATTCCCGGGGGAGACGACCCCCAGAAGGTGCAGGTGATGGGTACGAACAATAGCTTCTGGCGCCTCTTCTCTTTTTCTTTCGTCGAAGGGAAACCGTTCAGTGAGGAGGAGTTCCAGTCGGGTTTCCCCCGGGTGGTCGTTTCCGAATCGCTGGCACGCCGTATCTTTTCGACGGCGACCGGCGTGACGGGGAAAAGTATCCTGCTGGACGATACCGAATATTCCGTTAGCGGCGTGGTGAAGGATGTCTCCGCCGTGACTCCCTCCGTGTATGCCGATATGTGGGTGCCTTATACCTCGATGCCGTTGGTCATGGGGGCTTCCGACGAGCGCGATGTATCGGTCGGCTTGCTGACGGTCTGTATCCTGCCTGCCGACGGGATGGGAGTCGACGAGGTGAGCCGTGAACTGGAAGAGATGATCGGCCGCTATAATACGACCCTGGCCGACGGAAAGCTCAGTATGATGAACGGGGTGGAGACGCATCTGACGCATGTGGTCCGCCAGTTCGTGATGGGCGGTTCCGTGACGGCGGTTTACCTGATGCTCCTGTTTCTGATCTTTCTTTTCCTGCTGATTCCGGCGCTGAACCTGTCCGGCCTGAACGCTTCGCGGATGCAGGACCGTATCTCCGAACTGGGGGTGCGGAAGGCTTTCGGGGCGCGTAAGAACCGGCTGCTGATGCAGATACTGATCGAGAACCTGTTGCTGATGCTGCCGGGCGGATTGGTCGGGCTGCTGGTATCGTATGGGATGGTGGCGCTCTTTCAGCAGTTGCTGCTTACGCCGGGTATCATTGCGATGGTGCAGGGCAGTGTGCAGACGGAGCTGACAGTCGGGATGCTGCTGAGTCCGGCGGTGTTCGGCTATGCCTTCCTGGTTTGCTTCCTGCTGAACCTGATGTCGTCGATGATCCCTGCCTGGCGTGCGATCCGTGTGAATATTACTGAGTCGTTAAACCACTATTAAAAGGAATAGATATGCTGTTACATATACTGAAACTGATCAAGACACAACGCCGCAGTAATACCTGGGTGTTTATAGAACTGCTTGTCGTCTTCGTACTGCTCTGGTATGCCGTCGACCGGATGACGATGAGCCGGATCACACAGGCGCAACCGATGGGATACTCGTTTGAGGATGTATATAAGGTGACGCTGGCCGTGCGCCCTTCCACCAGCGCTTCCTATATTGCCTACGAACAGGGAAGCCAGGGGGCGGGAGAGGATTTCATGCGTATCATCCGCCAGTTGGAAACGCATCCCGACGTGCAGGTGGTAGGCCTGGCGAACGAGGCTTCGATGCCTTATACCTATATGTCCAACTCGGATACTTATTTTCAGGAGAAAGATTCTATTTACCGGAATGCTTTCGACTTCAGTGTTACGCCTGGTTATTTCCGTGTGTTCAAGATACAGAGGGCCGATGGCGGTTCGCCGGACGAACTGGCTTCCGCTATTCAGGAAGGTATCCTGCTCAGTGAGCCGATGGCAATGAAATGTTTCAGCTCGACCCTGGTGGACGGCCGGGAGTTGCTAATCCTTCAGGATGACACCTTGCGTTACCGTGTGAAGGGAGTGACGGAAGCCGTTAAGCGGGAAGAGTTCAGCCAGCCGCCTTCGATCGTCTTTAAAGAGATGAAAGAGCGGAGTATCCTGCGGATGAGTGAACAGGAGCTGGGGAAGATGCAGATCTGTTTCCGTGTCCGTCCGAATGCCGCGTCGGAGAGTGCTTCCGAATATGCCGTCCGTTTTAAGAAAGAGATGAAGCACCGGCTGGCGGCAGGCAACTTCTGGCTGGCTAACGTGCAATATTATCCCGATGTGCGTACGAACTATCTGGAGACTTCGATGAATACGAGCGGGGGAAAGCTGGACATTGCGATCAATATATTCCTGCTGATCAATGTCTTCCTGGCTGTGATCGGGACGTTCTGGTTCCGTGTGAACCGCCGCCGTAACGAGTTAGGGCTCCGCATGGCCGTCGGTTCCAGTCGCCGCCGCCTGCAACAGTTGCTTATCGGCGAAGGATTGATGATACTGACCATAACTGCCGTACCCGCCTTGCTGATCTGTGTGAACGTGGCCTTTGCCGGCCTGCTGAGTACGGAGGTGATGGAGGTGACTGTCGGCCGCCTGTTGCTTGTCAGCCTGCTGACGTGGCTGTTGCTGGCCGTTATCATCACACTGGCTATCTGGTATCCGTCCCGTAAGGCGGCCCGTCTCGAACCGGCGGAAGCCTTGCATTACGAATAAACAAATACTGACATTATGTATAAGATCTATTTAAAACAAGCACTTGCCATGCTGAAGGAGAACAAACTCCTGGCCCTGATCTCTATCCTGGGGACGGCATTGGCTATCTGCCTGATCATGGTGATGGTGATCACGTATCAGGTACGTGTCGAAAACTATTCTCCCGAGGACAACCGCGACCGGATGATGTATGTGCGGTGGGGCGGACGGACCTATAAAGGGGAGCAGTACGGGAACGGTTATCTTTCCTTGCGTACGGTCAAAGCGTGTTTCCTACCGTTGAAAACACCCGAGGCTGTGTCGTTTATCTCTCCCTGCCGCAGCTTGCTGGCTTCTTTGCCGGGCGGGAAGGAGAAGAAAGATTGCCTGATGATGTTTACCGACGATGTGTTCTGGAAGGTCTTCAACTTCGAATTTATATCCGGCAGTCCTTATACGAAAGAGGAAGTGTCTTCGGGTATAAAGAAGGTAGTCATCAGCGAGTCGACCGCCCGCCGGTTATATGGCACGGCCGATGCTGCCGGCAAAACGATTATGATCGCTTATAAGCCTTACACGGTTGGCGGGGTGGTAAAGGATATTTCCACAATTGCCAAAGCGGCATATGCGGAGGCGTGGATTCCTTATACGGCTTCGGCTGCCGATTTGAGCGATGATTCCTGGGCGGAGAATATAACGGGATGGTTCCAGGTGATTATCCTGGCCCGTTCGGCATCCGATTTCGATACAATCAGGAAAGAAATAAGCAACCTGCAAGCGCAATATAACAGTTCGTTGAAGGATTATAAGCTCGTGTTATACGATCAACCTGATACGCAGCTTGAATTGGAGATTAAAGGAGTGAGGGCTATCGGACCTGACAAGACAAGGACGATCGTGCAGTATTTGCTGATTATCGTGATTCTGCTGTTGGTGCCTGCAATCAATCTTTCCGGCATGACCTTGTCGCGGATGCGCAGCCGCTTGCCGGAGATTGGCATACGCAAGGCGTTCGGAGCGACCAAAGGCCGTCTGCTGGTGCAGATACTGTCGGAGAATATGTTTCTGACCTTGCTGGGTGGGGTGGTCGGACTGCTCTTCTCTTACATCGCCATCTTTTTGTTGCGAACCTGGTTGCTGAGTAATAGCTTCGGCTCCATCTCTTCCGTGTTCGGAGGGACACCGATGCTGTCTGTTTCTGAGTTGCTTAATCCGGTGATATTCCTCTATGCATTCCTGTTCTGCCTGATACTGAACCTGCTGTCTGCCGGAATACCTGCTTACCGGATGTCGCGCAAAGAGGTGGTAGAAGCTTTGAATGAAAACTAAACCGTTAAAATAGTACGAAGATGATCAAACATATCATTAAATTAATATGGAACCAGCGGAAAAGTAATAGCTGGTTGTTGGGGGAATTGTTACTTGTGACGGTTTGCCTGTGGTATATTGTGGATTATTTGCTGGTTGTATTATATACGTTCAGTGCACCGGTCGGTTTCGACCTCGACCATACCTATAAGTTTGAGTTTAACGCCCGGGAAGAGGGGGCCGAAGGGTATCTGACACCTGGGGAACACCCCGCCAAAGCCGGTGAAGATTTGTGGGAGGCGATGGAGCGCATATGCAGGATGCCGGGCGTGGAAGAAGTGGCTTTATCCAGGTTTGGCGTTCCTTATAATAGCATGGATAATTACCAGCCTCTTCGCCGGGATACGCTTTCGGATGCTGTTTCCTGCCGTATCCAGTTTGTTACTCCGGAGTATTTTGATGTATATCGTATCGGTTCCGCTATTTCCGGAAATACTGAAGAACTGAAAGAGGGGATAGGCGGTATGAAGGTTGTTATAACCCGGGATGCAGCAGAGAGGCTTTTTCCGGAGAAAAGTGTAAAGGACGCAGTAAAACAGACTGTTTATACAAATAATAATTCCGGAACGATGACCATCGGCGGAATTAGCCAGGAGGTCCGCCGGTCGGAATTTAGCAAGGTGGGAGCAAGAATTTATATTAATCAGAGTGAGGCGCAGGTAAAGACCGTCTCGGCAGAGATGTTACCCTGGATGGAGGTATCCGTGCGGGTTAAACCGGAAGCCGACAGGAACTTTGCCGATACATTTATGCAGGAGAAGAGTGACCAGGTGGAGATCGGTAACCTCTATCTTCAGAATATTATCCCGCTTTCCAATATAAGGGAAGATGCTTTGTGGGACGGAAAAGGGGAGATGAAAACGCGTTTGTCCATCCTGCTTTTCCTGCTGGTGAATATCTTTCTGGGGATTGTCGGTACTTTCTGGTTCCGTACCCGTCAGCGGCAGGGGGAAATGGGACTTCGGATGGCATTAGGGGCTACACGGGGGCAGTTGAGGATGACGGTGTTGGGCGAGGGACTCGTGTTGCTGACACTTGCGTTTATTCCGGCCGTTGTCATCTGTCTGAATATTGCTTTTGCCAATCTGATCGATTCGAACCTGATGGATAACAGCCTCCTGCGTTTTGCGGGAGGGATGCTGGTCACTTTCCTGCTGATCGCCGGGATGATTATTGCCGGTATCTGGTATCCGGCCAACGAAGCGGCACAGCTGCAACCGGCCGATGCTTTACATTACGAATGATTAAAACCTCAAAGAATATAGAGTTAGTCACATATAGACTTGTAATTAAGCCCGGATCTGTAGCGAGTACACGTCCGGGCTGTTTTTTCTATTCCGTTATATCAGTTATGCTCAGAAGGTCATGGAAGCATAAATGCCGAAATGTTTGTCACCGGCCAGTGGACTGAGGGTCAGGTTGTGCTTTTGGGCAAACGGACGGGTGAAGATATAGGCACTGCCGATACCCATGGCGGCTCCGGCGGCCACATCCCACCAGTCGTGCTTCTTGGCATACGTACGGCTCCATCCTACATAGGTTGCTACGGCATACGCCGGGATACCCCATTTCCAACCGTAACGGCGCTGGATAAAAGCAGCGCCTGTAAACGACACGGAGGTATGCATGGAAGGAAACGAATGGTTGTCGCTACCGTCGGGACGTTCTTTCTTTACCAGATACTTCAGCGCATAGGTCATGCCGACCGTACTTACACCGGCCAGTGCACCCTGTTTCAATCCCTGCCAGTCCTGAAGGATCAGCACGGTTGCCAGGCTCGCCGCAGGAGTAAGGCAGGCCAGCACGTCGCCCGATTTACGGACGGCATTACGGCTACCGCTTAGTTTGACTTCTTGTGCATGGCTGTTGAAGCAGACCATGAATGCCAGAAGAAAGGTAAAAAGATAGGTTGTTCGTTTCATATTTTCTTTGTTGATGCAAAGTAGAAACGGAAGTTACCAGAACTTATTGTTTTCAGCACTGTATTCAAAGCCGGCAACGGCAAGTTTATGGACAAGCATGTCCTTGTCTACGTCCATCTTACGGCATAATTCATCAAGGGATGCATATTTGTCGCGCAGTTTCATGTTAACTACGCTGAAAAGCATCGTCGGGTCTTCGGGAAGTTTCATTGTTATGTGTAATTAAAATTAATAGTGAATATTTGAAATAACTATTGTTTGTTCTGTTTTGTTTAAAATGTTCGGATTTGTTTAAAACGTACGGATTCAACATAAAGCAATCAGCTTGGGAAAAAAGATGATTCCGCCTACTATTGCGGCGGCAATCGCCATTAACAATACGGCTCCGGCTGCCAGGTCTTTGGTCCGTTTGATTGCTTCGCTATATTCGGGCGATACAAAGTCGGCAATAGCTTCCAGGGCTGAGTTGACGGCTTCGGCTGCCAGCACGGCACCGATCACGATTACGACAGCAACCCATTCCATGCGCGACAACCCCAGAAGAACACCGGCAATCACCACGCATACAGCTGCAAAACAATGTATCCAGGCATTATGTTCTTTCGTGATCAACAAACGTATCCCATTGAACGCATACCGGAAACTCCGTAGCCGCTTGCGGAAAGTAAAGCCATCATTCTTCATATATCCATTCTGTTGAGGTGGCAAAGATAGGTATTTTTTATGATTCTTCCTCTTCCTCCGTCAACGGTCCCAATTCCGGTATGATTGCACGGGCTTCGCGGCCGCTCAGGGTGTCTACGTCTTTCAGCTTGCGTTGGATGGCGCGGGTACGGGTTCCGAGCACTTCTTCTATCTGGCCGCTGGCCGTTTGCAGGTTCTTCTGCGCTTTTTCCAGCATGCCGCCTACCTTTTCGAACTCTTTCTTTACCGCACCGAGTATGGTCCATACTTCGCCGGAATGTTTCTGGATGGCCAGCGTGCGGAAACCCATTTGCAGGCTGTTCAGGATAGCGGCAAGGGTGGTAGGCCCGGTTACGACGACCTTATAGGTCCGTTGCAACTCATCCAACAGGGCGGAGCGGCGCACTACTTCTGCATAAATGCCTTCGAAGGGAAGGAACATAATGCCGAAATCGGTCGTCGCGGGGGGAGCCAGGTATTTGTCGGAAATGTCTTTAGCCATCTTTTTGATGGTTGTTTCGAGCAACTTGCCTGCTGTTTCGATAGCCTGCGGGTCGGCATTGTCGTAAGCGTCCAGCAATTGTTCGTAAATATCTTTGGGAAATTTGGCGTCGATGGGGAGGTAAACGTATTCACGGATATCGTCGCGCCCCGGAAGCTTAACGGCAAATTCGACGACTGCGTCCGAACTTTTGCGGGTGTGTACGTTCGCTTCGTATTGCTCCGGTGCCAGGATTTGTTCCAACAGCATGCTCAGTTGTATTTCTCCGATGTTTCCTCGTGTCTTCACATTGCTCAGTACCCGTTTCAGGCCGCCAACGTCCTGCGCCAGTGTCTGCATTTCCCCTAAACCTTTCTGCACGCTTTCCAGTTGTTCGGTAACGAGGCGGAAAGACTGGCCGATGCGGTCGTTCAGTGTCTTCTGTAATTTTTCGTCTACCGTGACGCGGATTTCATCCAGGCGCTTTTCGGTGTTGGCAACCAGCAGGCGCTGTTGTTCGTCGAGGTTGGCGAACTTTTCGCGTTGGAGGTTGTTGAAAGAAGCGATGCCCCGGTCGAAAGCCTCCCTGAATTCGTTCATGGAGCGGGTCAGTTCTTCCCGGTTGTCGCGGGCAACGATACGGCCCTCTTCGCGGTTCAGCCGGAAGTCTTCCCGGAAGTTTTTTTCAATGCGTTCGAAAGAACGTTGCATTTCATCGAGCAAGCGTTTCAGTTCGTTTTGTGTATCGGATTTATCCTCTTTCGGGCGGAATAAGATTTGTAAAACAATGATAATAAGAAGTCCGCAAATAATTAACCAGTTCATGTCGTTCTATTTTGCGGCAAAGATAGAAAAACAGTTCTTAGGGCAAGTGATTAAAAAGAGTTAAAAGGAAAAACATTCTTCATTAACGTTTGTTTTAGTCATACAAAGCGGCCTATATTTGTACGTCGCTTTTTAGTAACAAAAACATAAAATACTACAAAGATGGCAAAGATAACATTTAAAGGTAATCTGGAAGTAAATACAAACGGAACATTACCGGCAGTCGGAGCAGAGGCTCCCGATTTCAAAGGAGTAAAAAGTGACTTATCTGAATTATCACTGAAAGAACTGAAAGGAAAGAACGTTGTAATCAATGTTTTTCCGAGTTTGGATACAGCCGTATGTGCTGCTTCGGTGAGACGTTTCAACAAAGAAGCTGCTTCTTTGCCAAATACTGTGGTGTTGGCTGTATCGAAAGATTTGCCTTTTGCGCACGGACGCTTCTGTACTACGGAAGGTATTGATAAAGTGATTACACTTTCTGCATTCCGCTGTTCGTGCTTTGAAGATAAGTACGGGATGCTGATGGTTGACGGTCCGCTGAAAGGGTTACTGGCCCGTGGCGTGATAGTAGTCGACGAAGCTGGTAAGGTGGTATATGAGGAACTGGTTCCTGAAATTACCAACGAACCGAATTACGAAGCCGCAATCGCTTCGCTAAAAAACTAATTAAGTAGATTATTGTTTTTCATTGGTTAAAGTTAAGGGTTAGTGTAGAAGGCTGTCGGATGTGAATCCCGCAGCCTTCGTTTTGTTGTACCGAAAACTTTCGTACCTTTGCTCTTGTTGAATATAAAACAAAGCGAGTATGGCTACAATGACGATACCTTATGCAGTTGCCGATTTCGTCGATTTACGCGAACGTGGTTTTTATTATGTGGATAAGACCAACTATATCAGTAAACTGGAATATTATAATGCCCCTGTTTTCCTCCGCCCGCGCCGTTTTGGCAAGAGTCTGCTTATCTCTACGCTGGCCTGTTATTATGATCGTACCAGGGCGGCACGCTTTGATGAACTTTTCGGTGGAACCTGGATCGGTAGCCATCCTACCCCGGAACATAACCAATATATGATTGTGCGCTATGACTTCTCAAAGATGGTAATGGCGAACGATATGGACGGATTGGAACGGAACTTCAATGATTTGAATTGTATTCCGGTCGAGATTATGGTGACACATAACCGGGATTTGTTCGGCGACTTTCAGTTTACTACTAAAGGTAATGCCTCAAAAATGTTGGAAGAAGCTTTAGGATATGCCCGTGAACATGGCTTGCCTAAAGTCTACGTGCTGATAGACGAATACGATAATTTCACCAACCAGCTGCTTACAGCTTACAACGATCCGCTGTATGAACAGGTGACTACTAAAGACAGTTTCCTTCGCACCTTCTTTAAAGTGATAAAGGCTGGTATCGGTGAAGGAAGCATCCGCACCTGTTTCTGTACCGGCGTATTGCCTGTCACAATGGACGACTTGACCAGTGGTTACAATATAGCCGAAATATTGACCCTGGAACCTTCATTCTTGAATATGCTTGGTTTTACGTATGCGGAAACGGAAACGTATTTGCGTTATGTGCTCGATAAGTATGTGGGCAGCCAGGACCGTTATGACGAGATATGGCAACTTATCGTAAACAACTACGATGGCTATCGCTTTAAACCGAAAGCCGAACGGTTGTTTAATGCCACTATCCTGACCTATTTCTTTAAGAAATTTGCTGTCAATGGCGGCAGTATTCCCGAAGAAATGGTTGACGAGAACCTCCGTACGGATATCAACTGGATCCGTCGTTTGACCATGTCGCTCGACAATGCGAAAGCGATGCTCGACGCGCTGGTTATCGATGATGAACTGGCCTATAACGTAGCCGACCTGTCCAGCAAATTCAATAAGCAAAAGTTCTTCAACAAAGAGTTTTATCCGATCAGCCTGTTCTATCTAGGCATGACTACGATCAGAGATAACTATGTGACATCGCTTCCGAATATGACTATGCGCAGTGTCTATATGGATTATTACAACGATTTGAACCGTATAGAAGGAAATGCACAACGTTATGTGCCTACCTACCGGAAATATGACGGCGACCGCCGCCTGGAACCGCTCGTGCAGAATTATTTCGAACAATACCTCGGACAGTTTCCCGCCCAGATCTTTGATAAAATAAATGAAAACTTCATCCGTTGTTCATTCTATGAACTGGTTTCCCGTTATCTGAGTAATTGTTACACCTTTGCCATTGAGCAAAACAATTCGGTGGGGCGTTCCGATTTCGAGATGACCGGTATTCCCGGCACGGATTATTATACCGACGACCGTGTCGTAGAGTTCAAATACTTCAAGGCTAAAGATGTCGAAAAGATGTTGGAATTTTCAGATCCCCGACCTGAAGATGTGGAGCAGGTGAAGAAGTACGCCGATGATACCCGCCGGAAATTCCCCAATTATCAGGTACGCCAGTATATTGTATATATCTGCGCCAACCGCTGGTGGAAATGCTGGGAGGTATAGCGAAAAAACAGCATCGTTATTAATCATCGTTTGGTAATTCATATTTTATTCGTATACTTGCAGAAAATAAAATAATCTTTATGTGTTCAATAACTTCTAAATCAGGCATCATTTATTTGGTGTGATAAACGGATAAGATCCTTTTGTCTTCTGAGTTTATATTGTCGATTTCCCGGAACCGTGGGGGAATCCTGTATCTATTATTGTTATATTATAAAAGAAGTTATGAATAACTGGAAAAAAGTATTCGCCATTATATGGACCGGTCAGTTCTTCTCTATCCTGACCAGTTCAATCGTTAATTTTGCAATCATCCTATGGCTTAGTTTTGAAACGAAATCGGCAGAAGTGTTGGCTTTTGCTGCCATAGCAGCCATGCTTCCGCAATCAGTATTGGGACTGTTTACCGGTATCTTTATCGACCGTTGGAAAAGGAAGCGGGTGATGATACTGGCAGATAGCTTTATCGCTTTCTGTACATTGATCCTGGCTGTCCTGTTCTACCTGGATATAGCGAAGATCGAACATATTTATATTTTGTTGGCTTTACGTTCGGTAGGTTCGGCTTTTCATATGCCGGCCATGCAGGCGTCGGTCCCTTTGCTGGCTCCGAAGTCGGAACTGATTCGTATTGCCGGCATCAACCAGATTATCCAGTCTGCCTGTAATATTGCCGGGCCGGCCCTGGCTGCGCTTTTCATCTCTTTTATGGAGATGACGAATATCTTGCTGCTGGATGTGATTGGTGCGGCTCTGGCATGTACTTCACTCTTGTTTGTGAAAATCCCCGATCCGGATAATACGGAAAAAACGCAGAAAGTACATCTCTTGAAAGAAGCGAAGGAAGCCTTGACAGAGGTCCGTGCACAAAACGGATTGTCGTGGTTGTTTATCCTTTCTATCATTGCTACCTTCTTTATTATGCCGGTCAGTGTTTTGTTTCCGTTGATGACGTTGGACCATTATTCAGGGAATGCTTTTCAGATCAGTCTGGTTGAAGCAGCCTGGGGAATAGGCGCCTTGCTGGGCGGTGCTTTTCTGGGGATGAAGAAGTTTAAGCTGAATGAGATTTCATTGATAAACTGGATGTATATCCTGTTGGGAGTTACGTTCGGACTGTCCGGTATTCTGCCGGTTTCAGGTTACCCGTTGTTTGTCGTATTGACGGCGGTCGGCGGTATATCCGGTTCTCTTTATATGGCCTCCTTTACGACGGTGGTACAGACACGTATCAATCCGGTGGTGATGGGACGTGTGTTCTCGTTTTATATGAGTGTTAGTCTGTTGCCTTCGATGATCGGATTGTTGAGTACCGGATTTCTGGCGGATACGATCGGTATTGGAAATACATTTATCATCGGTGGAGGACTGGTGGGAATGATCGGATTGATCTCGTTTGCTTTGCCAGCCATAAAAGAATTGAAGAAGGGATTTGATAAGTAGTAAAAGGTCTCACTATGGCACACTTATCCGTGTTCATCTGCTTAATCTGTGGCATCTGTGTGCCATAGTGAGACTTTTGTAACATTTAATCCTTTCCGCTTTGATCCGGATGGAGCGATTTATAGTAATTAATGCGTTCTGTCCAGGGACGGTATTCAAAAGGAAAGACATGTTTTTCTTCGGCCCATCGGTTCCATTTACTCTCTAATACCTTTACTTTTTCCGGGTATAAGGCTGCCTGATCGTTTTCTTCAAACGGATCGTTCATCAGGTCGATCAACTCCCAGGACTGTTTGCCGCTGTTACGAACCAGTTTCCAGCCATCCGAAATGATTGCACATGAGGTCTGATGTTCGAAAAACAGGTCGCGTGGTTCCAACGTCTTGTTTTGGACGGCGGGTATCAGGCTTCTGCCTTCGGTGGTACTCAACTTTTTATCATTGAATTGTCCGGGATATTCAACCGAAGCCATATCCAGACAGGTCGGCATTACATCTATAATATGACTGAATTCGCGATTGAACTTCCCTTTGAGAACATTCTTTTGCGGATCGCCGTACATAACGATAAAAGGCGTACTGGTTCCTCCCTGGAAACACCATTGTTTGTAACTTCTGTAAGGCGTATTGTTCAGGTCGGCCAGTAATTGGGCAATAAAACCCCCTTCATTGGTTGAACCGTTATCACTCAGGAAGAGGAAGACAGTGTTTTCATAGAGTCCTTTTTCTTTGGTAGCAGCAATAACTTCCCCGATACCGTCGTCCATTATTTCAATCATGGCGGCATAGGTAGCCATTTCGGTTATCCATGCTTCCTGTTGTTCGGGAGTGAGACTTGTCCAGGCCGGGCGTCCTCCTTCAAATTCTTTCTGATGGATGGGGAGGGTATCTCCGGTATTCATCAATCCCATCTTTTTCTGGCGGTCGAAACGTTGTTGGCGCAGGACGTCATATCCTACTTTATACCGTTGCCGGCATGCTTCCACCCGTTCTTTGGGTGCCTGCAACGGCCTGTGAGGGGCATAATGCGCCAGATACATGAACATCGGGACATCGGCCGGATGGCTACGGATGAAACTGACGGCCGAATCCGTAATGGCCGTTGTATAATAAAAGTCGTCGGGGAATGTCGTGATACGGTCTGTATTCGAATAGACGGGAGTCGGGGTGTAATAGCTTCCGCCGCCGCTCAGGCAACCGTAATATTTATCGAACCCTCGTTGTGTGGGATAACTACCGTTCGGTTTATCGAATGCGCCCTGTACTGTCAGATGCCATTTCCCACTCATATAGGTCGCATATCCGTTTGCTTTGAGGACTTCGGCGATAGTCGGGTAATCGGCAGATATCTGTCCGCGGTATCCGGGCCGGTGCTCGTCGACAGCCGTCATCCATCCCATTCCGGCTTCATGCTGGTAACGTCCGGTCAGGAGGGCGGCACGGCTGGGGCAACTGCGTCCGGTGTTTTTGAACTGGCTGAAACGCACTCCGTTCTCTGCCAAAAAATCAATGTTCGGAGTCTTAACTTCTCCTCCGTAACATCCCAAATCTGAAAATCCCATATCGTCGCATAGGATCAGAATAATGTTGGGATGCGATTGTTCACCGGCATTACCGGCTGCCGCGAATTGTGCCATAGAGGCAAGAACCACGGTACTTAATAGAGTTTTATTTGTCATGTTATCTAAGGTTATAATAGATATGGCGATAAAGTTACAGATAAGTTTTTATATAATTCTTCCGGCTTTGTAAAAGGTATTCTTATAATGGACTTACTATATATGGTGATTGTCGCCGGATTTGTTATAATTGGTTATTTATATAAAAGATTATTAGCATGGCGGATGGCGGTATCTGTATTGATCATTTGCTTTGCCTTTTTTAAAATAAGATATGTGGCGTTTTTGTATTGAGTTCTTACAGAACTAATTTAATACCGACCCTGCAAATGTAATATTAATTTTATAATAAAACATTAAATTGTGCAGATTATTCAGTAATAGTCAAGTCGTTGGAGATCGTTTAATAATAATAACGTTTAAACTAAAGTTAATCCATTATAAAGGTAGATGATTGTCTCTTTAGAGTTAATATGTTGAAACCATGCTATTTGTGAAATAAGAAAAGCCATAGTTCTGTAAGAACTGTGGTTTCATAGGGATAAGATTTTTACAGAAAGAGTAAATGTTAATACCATGAATAAGGTGAATCTATAAGTAAAGTGAGTTAATCTCCTTAAATCTTATTTATAAAGTTACTAGTATTATTAAACAAAAAGCAATTGTTATGTTGAAAATCGTAAGACCAGTCAGCCTTTTGTTGTTGTCAGCCACATTGTGCTCCGGAGGGACAGCACATGCTTCCGACAGTACGGCAACATCCAAAGTTGACATTTCTCAGCAACAAAAGAGTTTAAAAGGAACAGTTAACGACGATTTCGGCCCTGTTGCCGGTGCCTCTATTGTCGTAAAAGGAACAACGAACGGTACTGTCACCGACATGGATGGTAACTTCGTACTGGATGTAAAAGCCGGGGATGTGATCCAGATCTCTTTCATCGGCTATCTGACACAAGAAATTAAGTACACAGGACAATCGACTCTTAAAATTACTCTGGCTGAAGATACGCAAAAGCTGGACGAAGTCGTGGTGGTAGGATACGGTACCCAGCAGAAAGCCAACCTGTCCGGAGCCGTAGCCTCTGTGGCAAGCGAAGAACTGACAAGCCGACCGATTTCGAATGTATCCTCCGGTTTGCAGGGATTGATGCCGGGTGTGACGATCACAGCCGGTGAAGGCCGTCCTGGTGAAGATGGAAGTAATATCCGTATCCGTGGTGTCGGAACGTTGAATAACGCATCTCCCTACATCCTGATCGACGGGATCGAGAGCGGTTCGATGGACAGTATCGACCCGAACGACATCGAAAGTATCTCTGTCCTGAAGGATGCCTCCTCTGCCGCCATCTACGGTTCGAAAGCCTCCAACGGAGTTATTCTGATAACGACCAAACGTGGTAAGACCGGTGCTCCGCGTATTACTTACAACGGATATATCGGGGTCTCAAGCCCGACTGCTGTAATAGACCGCGTCAGTTCGGCCGAATATGCGATGCTGTATAACCGGATCGACGATGATAACGGACAGCCTCACCGCTATAGTGATGAAGACATCCGCCTGTTTCAGGATGGCTCCGACCCATACGGACATCCGAACACAGACTGGAATGATGCCGCTTACCAAACCGGTGTATTGCATAAACACAATGTAAATATCAGCGGAGGTACCGAGAATACGAAATATATGGCTTCTGTCGGTTATCTGGGACAAACCGGTATTCTTCCTAACTCGGAACGTAAACAATTCAACGGCCGTACGAACCTGGATATGAATATCACGAAGAAACTGACGGTTCGCTTGAATATGTCATATATAAAGAACGACTATAAAGACCCCAACTCCAATTATGGCGGCGGTTGGTCGGACCAGATTATCCGCCAGCTGAATATTCTGAGCCCGATGATTCCGGTTTATAATGAGGATGGAACATATGGTGCAACAAATGACGGTAACCCTATCGCCTGGCTGGACTCCGGACAGACTGTGGACAAATACAACCAGAACTTTACCGGTTCTCTTGCAGTCGACTACCAGATCATAGACGGACTGAAGGCAACAGTGTCCGGTTCGTATGTAAATGACGACCAGCACTTCAAGGCATTCGTTATGAAATTGGATACAGACCCGGCACAGGCCAGTCGTCCGAACAGCCTGGAAGAACGTTTCACCAACTGGTCACGATATAATTTCGATGCTTTGCTGAACTATGACAAGACATTCGGTAATCACGGTTTGAAAGTGATGTTGGGATATCATGCCGAGAAATATGATGTGCGTTACAATAAGGAATACCGCGAAAACTTCCCGAATAACGAACTGGATGATATGAATGCCGGTGCTACGGCTACCCAAACCAACGAAGGTTTTACCCGCAAATTGAATATGCTTTCTTATTTCGGTCGTGTAAACTACGACTATGCCGGTAAATACCTGCTGGAAGCAAACTTCCGTTCGGATGCTTCTTCCCGTTTCGCCCCCGGACACCGTTGGGGATATTTCCCTTCCTTCTCCGCAGCATGGCGTATCAGCGAAGAGAACTTCATGGAAAATACGAGGAATTGGTTGAATAGCCTGAAACTTCGCGGATCATGGGGTATGCTGGGTAACCAGGATGCTTTGAGCGACGGGACACCGACAGGCGGTGACTTTTATCCCTGGTTGAATACGTATAACCTGGGTGCCAACTATCCTTTCGGAAGTGCGTTGACGACCGGTTATTATCAGAGTAATTATAAAATAGCAGACCTTTCGTGGGAAAAGTCAACGACATGGGGTATCGGGATAGATGCAATGATCAATAATAAGATCAGCTTTACTTTCGATTACTACGATCGCAAGACAACCGATATCATCATGGAAGTTCCGGTACCGACGGAATTTGCGCTGGGTGCTTATAAAGATAATGTAGGTGCCATGCGTAACCGAGGTGTCGAAATGCAGTTGGGCTACAGTAACCAATGGGGTGACTGGAAGTTTGGTGTAGTCGGCAACTTTGCCTATAACAAGAATAAGATAGAAAACCTGGGAGGTGTTAACCGTATGTCTGATGGCGACTTCATGCGTCAGGTCGGTTCTCCTATTAATTCTTGGTTCGTGTACAGAACAGACGGTTTCTTCCAGTCGGACGAAGAGGCACAAGCCTGGATGGATAAATATGCCGGTCAGGACGGATATCCGTTCGGCCTGAAATTTAAAGGGGGCGACCTGAAGTATGTCGATACCAACAATGACGGTAAGATCACTGCCGAAGACCGTGAACTCTATAAGACAAAAGATCCGGTGATGACATTCGGCCTGAACCTGAACGGCGCCTATAAGAACTTCGACCTGACGCTGAACTTTACCGGTGCGGCAAACGTCGGTTTCGCTTATACCAAAGAAGCCTTCGGTGAATTTTCCGGCAGCGCCGGTCACCCTTCAACAGCCTGGCTGGACTCATGGACGCCCGAAAATAAAGGAGCAAGTATGCCCCGTGTAGCAGAAGCCCGTAAGTCACCGAGTGAAGCATCTGTTGTCATGTCTGACTTCTGGATCATGAATACGAGCTATCTGCGTCTGAAGACTGCACAGTTAGGTTACACCTTCCCGAAAAGCCTGATAGAAAAAGCCGGTATTCAAAGCCTGAGGATTTATTATTCGGCTGAGAACCTGCTGACATTCGATTCTATGCCGTTGAATGTAGACCCGGAGACAGTCAGCACCCGTTTGTCAAGCTATCCTTTGTCTACTACCCATTCATTCGGAGTAAATGTTACGTTCTAAACTATTAATGACTATCTAATATAAGTTGAATTTTATGAAACGATTATCAATATATTTAATGGCCGGAGCAGCGTTTTTATCTACATCCTGCTCGGACTTTCTGGATACGGCTCCACATGATGCATTGTCTCCTTCCACCACCTGGAAGACCGAAACGGATGCTGAAAGTTTCGTGGTGGGATGTTATAACGGTCTGTGGGATCCGACCGCCATTCTCTATCTCGATTGTGGTTCAGATATTGCTTACAACAACTTTCCGTGGGAAGGTTGGCGCCCCTGGGGTGACGGTTCTTTGTCAAGCTCCAACCCTGGTAGTTCATTTTATAGCTTCACGACTATTCGCCGTTGCAACACCGTGCTGGAGAATATCGACAATGTAACATTCAAGTCGGAAGCAACGAAGAATGACCTGGTTGCACAGGCGAAAGCGATTCGTGCTTATAAATACTTCCAGATGAACTGGTGGTATGGCGGTGTGCCTATCATCGGCTCTTATCAGTCAGCTGAAGAAGCCCAGGTGCCCCGTAATACCGAAGAAGAAGTTCGTCAGCAGATAGCCAAAGACCTGGAAGATGCTTTGACGGGTATTAATACGACACCGGCTGCCCGCGGACGCATCGGCAAAGGCGGTGTACTGGCAATAAAAATGCGTGAAGCATTGTATTATGGAGAATGGCAGAAGGCTAAAGAGGCTGCCCAGGCCATCATCGACCTGAAGCAATATGAACTGGAACCCGATTATTCCAATTTGTTCAAGCTCACTGGCACAGATTCGAAAGAGGTGATTATTGCCGACCAGCGTATCCCTAATACATTCGGTTTGGGAGTGATCGGCCAGATGTATAATAATGTAGACGGCGGTTGGTCCTCTATCGTCCCCACCCAGAACCTGGTGGATATGTATGAAATGACAGACGGTAAAACGAAGGAAGAGTCGAACTTGTATGATGCGGCCCATCCGTTTGCCAACCGCGATCCCCGTATGGCGATGAGTATTCTTTATCCGGGACAGGACTGGAGAGGTTCGGTGCTGAACACGCTGGATAAAACACTGGCGGATAAGTCGGATAATAAGAACTATCCCACCTACACCGACAATGCTTCGAAATCCAGTCTGACTTGGGCGAAATATCTGGACCCCATCGACCAGTATCCCAATATGTGGAGCACCGGAACTTGTGTGATCGTGTTCCGGTATGCCGAAGTTTTGTTGTCGTATGCCGAAGCGGAGAATGAATTGAATGGCCCTTCCGCCCAGGTATATGATTATCTGGATCAGATCCGTACCCGTGCCGGCATGCCTGTTGTGGACAGAGCCAGATACAGCACGAAAGAAACATTGCGTGAGCTGATTCGTCGTGAGCGCTGCATTGAATTGGCGGGTGAAGGCTTGCGTCGTGCAGATATTCTGCGTTGGAAAGATGCCGCAGGAAAGATGTTGGCCGAAACATTATTGAACGGCCCGTTAAACCGTATCGTCGGTACAATCGATTACAACGAGACAGATCCTTATAAACGTGCCGTCGTAACAGGCAAGGACCTGATTGAAAACCGTGAGTTTGCTGCCAAGAACCGTTATCTGCCGATCCCGCAGGACAGCATGGATAAGAATCCGAACCTGAAACAGAATTCCGGTTACTAACGTATTATTATGTTGAAACTACCGGAACGAATCTTCTGGTAATTCATTGGTTAAAGTTAAGGGTTAATGTGGAAGGCTGTCGGATATGAATCCCGCAGCCTTCGTTTTTGACTCCCCCGGCAAATGCTTCGGCACAAGCAAGTCCAATCAGTTGTGAAGACAAATGAAGATAACAGACAAAAGGGAAAACGATATAAGATAATTATTGAAATTGTTTTCTGTACCTGCTGGGAGAGACTCCTATATTATTTGTGAAAACCCGGACAAAGTGAGGTAAATCATTGAATCCTACCGTGAAACATATTTCGGATACTTGCTTCTGTGAATGTTTTAGAAGTTTGCAGGCTGTATTTAAACGGTATTGAGTTACATACTGCGAAAAAGTTATTCCTTTACAACGCTTAAAGTAAGAACAGAAAGCAGAGCGGTTCATACCTACTTCGGCGGCAATATCATCCAACGAAATAGTGTGGACGTAGTGAGCCATCACATAGCTACATATTTGCTGCATACGACGTACATCCCGTTCGATGCGCATCGGCCTACCTACAAACGTATGGTCGGACGATTTGAAAATGACTGGCAGCAGACGGAACATTTCGCACAAGCGTCCCAACTCGTCCAGGTTGTTCATCCGTGATAATATCCGGCGGATGGTTCGTGAACTTTCGGAACCGAACTTCAGTGCATTGACTGGAAATGTAATGTTTTTCAGATGGTTGCGCAGTTCGGGAAATACCTGCATGCACCGTTCTACCAGTGAATGACTGAAAGCTACCATCAGATAACGGACATGGCCTTCTTCGTCCGCTGAATCCGGCGTATACTCCCAGCGGTGGAGCATGGACGGAGGTATCAATGCCACATCGCCAGCTTCAAAGGGTTGTAAAGTGTCGCCTGCCATCCGGTTACCATACCCGTGGACAACATAATACAATTCCCATGCATCATGTTGATGCAATTTGGCCTCGAGACCCGTTTCTACCCGTTGGTCTATAAAGAAAAACGAATGATTTTCCACCTCGGGCAATTCGTAAGGAATAGCAGTATCTTCCATAAAGGTATGCTTAAAATGATCCGAATGCAAATATACGACAAGTATACGAAACAATATCACAAATATGTAACAAGAAAGCCGGATAACTTTGTTGCCGGAAACGATAAGTATAACCAATAAAATGTATTGTTATGGATTTCTATCAAGTATTAGAGAAAAGAAGAACTATCCGGGATTTTTCTGATAAAGAAGTTACGGACGAAGTATTGAAGAAGGTATTGTCGGCTGCATTTAAAGCTCCTACCAATGACCATTTGCGTCAGTTTGAATTTGTTGTGGTGAGAGGACAAGAGAATATTGCCCGACTCGTATCGCCTGTGGCACAAAACACTAAAAATATTCAGCAGACAGGACTTAACGCTGCTGCCGGTGTGATGGACAAAGATGAGCATGCCATGTTTACCGATGCGTTGCCCAAGCAGCAACGTATGCTTATGCAGAGCAATTGTCTTGTTCTGCCGTTTTTCCGGCAAAAGGATTATCCTCTGTGTCAACCTGCCGACCAAAGTTCGCTCAACTATTTCGCTTCGGCGTGGGCTGCCGTTGAAAATATCCTGTTGGCAGCAACAGCAGAAGGGTTGGCATGTGCTTTCCGTATTCCCATCGGCAACGAACCGGAACATGTAAAACAACTGGTTAAAGCCCCCGATGGATATGAGTTTACCTGTTATCTTGCTATCGGTTATCCGGCCGAAAACGCACATATCTGTAAACAGAAAGAAATTCGGATAGAGGACAGAATCCATGATAATCGTTGGTAATCCGGGAATGAAGCGACATGTCCTGCCGTTTGTTGCAGATAGCAGACGAAATTGGGGAATAATCCTATATGACATTGAGAGAATGTTATAGGCATCAAAGTATTCCATCCAACTCATTGACAATTTGTCCGTCAAAAAGATTGATGATGTAGTCGGCGTATGTGGCATCGTGCTGTGAGTGTGTCACCATGACGATAGTCGTTCCTTCGGCATTCAACTGACTGAGCAGTTTCATTATTTCGAGACTGTTCTTGGAGTCGAGGTTGCCGGTCGGCTCGTCGGCCAAAATCAATTTAGGTTTGCCTACCACGGCGCGGGCGATGGCTACTCGTTGCTGTTGGCCTCCGGATAGTTGTTGCGGATAATGTTTGGCGCGGTGGCTGAGGCGTACTTTGCGCAGGATGTCAAGTACCTGCTGCTTGCGTTCAGCTTTGGGTACGCCAAGATATTTCAGTTGGAGGTCTATGTTTTCTTCCACCGTCAGCTCGTCGATGAGGTTGAAACTCTGGAAGACGAACCCGATACGTCCTTTGCGGTAACGGGTTCGGTCTTTCTCTTTCAAGTGTCCCATTTCTTCCCCATCCAACAGGTAACTGCCTTCGTCCGGATTGTCCAGCAGGCCGAGAATATGCAGCAAGGTCGATTTGCCGCATCCGCTTGGACCCATGATGGCGACGAACTCGCCCTTTTTCACTTCCATGCTTACGCCGTTGAGTGCGATGGTTTCTATTTCTTCCGTCCGGAAGCTTTTGCTGAGATTCTTTATTTTAATCATGACTCGTTTCGTTTTTTATAATGATGTTACCTGTTATATACTGTTGCTTTTATTCCGTCCGGATGCTTTTTATAGGGTTGCGGCGGGCGACTTTCAAAGTTTGACTGATGATTGACACGAAAGCGATAACTATGGTTGCCAAAACAGCCGCGGCTATGAGGTGCCACGGGAAGGCGATGCGGTTATAGAATGACTCCAAACTGATTTGAACCGCTTTCAAACTGATGGGCAGGGCGAAGCAGGCGGCAAGCAACGAGAGCATCATGAATCGTTTGGAAAGTTCCCATACCGCACCGCTTGTTTCGGCTCCCATCACTTTGCACAAAGCAATCCGCTTGCTTTGCTGTTCGGTGTAGCTTATCGACATGGCAAACAATCCCATGGCAGAGATGAGGATGGAGATGACCATGAAGCAAAGGACGAGCATCACGATGTTCTTCTCGTGTGTCAAATCTTTGTCCAGATAATCATCTATATAATCGGCTTCCAGGTCTTTCGGCATCCCGATCACCTCTTTGGACACTTCCCGACAGGTATGGCGGATGGCGGCCAAAGCTTCCGACCGGTTACCTTGGGTCCGGACGACTTGGCTGATCACATAGCCTTGCGGGTCCATCACCCCGACCGCTCCGTGCGAATCGGGTGTCGGAGTGTTTAACGGCATGAGTGAACGGTAATCACGGATAACACCACAGACGTTATACCGGTAGCCGCCCTCGTCACCGTTCTTTCCGAAATGGGGGTTGTCGGCCGAAAGGTTATAACGGCGGCAGGTCTCTTCCGTTACCCAAACCATGCCGGGTAGCGGGTCCGACCAGCGTTCTGTCACTTCGAAGCCCAACATCCGGAATGCAGTGCTGTCCACATCCGAGAGGTGGAGCCATGACATTCCCTCTTCGTCCGGCTGGCGTACGCCATCGTGGCCGCTGACGAAAGGCAGTTTCCGTGCCAACGCCACTTCTGCCACCTGGGGCAATGCCTGCAAACGTTTCTGGAGGATGGCTTGTTTGTCGTAGGTCGGTCCTAAATCCCAGGCCCGTACAAAGACCAGATCGGTATTATAGCCGGTCGGCAGGGTAGCAAGGTAGTGTATTTGGACGGCCATTGTCAGTCCCAACGTAATGAGGAACGTGCTGATCACGTTCTGCACGATGATGAACAGGCGGCTGAACAGTTGCTTGTTCTGCAAGCGGAAGTTCCCCTTTACAATATCTATCGGGCTGTATTTGCGAATGATGAGTGCCGGTACTAATCCTGATATACCGGTGATTCCAACTAATAACAGCAGGGCGTAGGCCACCGTTGCGGGAGAAAGCGACATGGCGATTTGGGTAGAGAGCAAGTATTCGAAATAGGGTTTGGCAATGACGGCGATGAGGCATCCGCCGATGAAGCACCCGGTTGTGAAGATTGCCGACTCGGCGAGGTAGCGCAACACGATTTGCCCGGCAGAATCGCCCATCAACCGTCGAGTCGCCATCTCATGTGCCCGCTTGCCGGTTTGCGACACGGTCAGGTTGATGTAGTTGAAGACGGCTGAAAGGAGCAAGATCATCGCGATGGCCAATAAGATTTGAACCTGTTTCCGTGTCCCGTTGCGGAAAGGAGTGTAATGGTTCAAGGGTGAAAAGTATATTTCGTCCATGCGTGTGAGTGATGAACCCCATGTAAAGTTGTTCGTGCTGTTGTCTTCTTTCCAATAATCCCAATAACTTTTATAGCTGTCGAGCAGTTTTCGGGTGACGATGCCGGGGATTGCATCTTCTGTCAATGTGACAAATGTTTGGGTTGAACCGAAGTTATCCATCCAGGAATAAGTCTTTTCCACCAATCTGATAGGGACCAGGAGGTCAACCGGCTTCAACAGTTCTGTCGGATCGAAAGTCGGGAGAATCCCGACGACCCGTAGCGGTGTCTGGTTCAGGTACATGATTGTGCGTCCGATAGGATCTTCATTGCCGAATACTTTACGGGCGAACGGTTCGGAGATGATGGCCTCGTTTGTTCCGTTCAGTACCTTGTCGCGTTCACATCCGATGAGCGGATAGTCCATCAGCCGGAAGAAGTTGGAATCGACGGCAAGGCTGTTCACCTGGTAGTAGTTGTTGTCTATGGTCAAGTCTGTCAGCTCGTTGTTGATGAGGCGTGTCCATTCTTTTATTTCCGGAATGGAAGGGAATAATTCCGGGGCGGTACCGACCGTCATACCGATGCCATCGCCGTAGCCGATGGCATACAATTGGTGGGAGTATGGCTGTCTGTTACCGATATTGAATTCGGTTTTAGCGTATAACGTTAAGAGGAGTACGACTCCCAATGCGATGGCCAGTCCGAAGAACTGGATAGCCGTGTAGAGCTTGTTGCGGCTGAGAAAAGTGAAGTACGATTTCATCTTTGTTCATTGTTTTATTTGTTGCAAATGTATAAGGTTGCCGGCATTCGGCAATGGATGTAAAGCGCGGTTAGAGCAGTTTGTATGAAAATCATACACCTGTTTGTATGATATTCATACAGCCTTTTTCCGTACCTTTGCCTCTGATAAATGAAGGTAATCTAAACGAATCGGATATGGCGAATTACAGGACGATATTGGTGGTGGATGATAATCCGGCGATTCTTACGGCAGTCAGGATCTGTTTGGCCGGTGAGTTTGATAAAGTATTGACGCTTGTTTCTCCCGACACGCTTCTTACGGTATTGGCACAAGAGGAGGTGGATGTGATTTTGCTCGACATGAACTTCACGCAAGGGGGAAACTCCGGACAAGACGGCTTGCTTTGGCTTCGGGCAATCCATAAGAAGCATCCGGCCATTCCGGTGGTGTTGGTGACGGCATACGCTGATATCAAATTGGCGGTGCGCGGGTTGAAGATGGGAGCGGCAGACTTTGTTACCAAGCCTTGGGACAACCAGGAGTTGATCCGTGTCCTGAAAGATGCGATTGATGCCGGCCGGAAAGTGGTTTCGTTGGAACAAGTCGAGGCGGAACATGTGCATAAGGTCGTGGAGCGTTGCCACGGCAACATCAGCCGGGCTGCCGAACTGTTGGGGATTACCCGGCAGACGTTGTATGCTAAAATGAAAAAACTATGATTCTGATAGTCTCTTTTTTGGTGGTCGTTGTTGTCTTCTTCGGATGGTTTTATCGTCATCAGGTGTTGCTGAGAGACCGGGCGCATCTGATGCGTGAGGCGATTCGCAACGAAGAGTTCACGTTCCGTCTTCCTGTAAAAGGTCTGTTCTTCGGAGAACGGGCGTTGCAGGAAGCCCTTAACGAAACAGGTAAGGATATAGGCGTGCTGCTTGCCCGCAACGAAGTGGAATCGTGGCAGCGTCTGACTCGTGTGCTCACCCATGAAATCATGAATGCTACGACACCGATTGCCAGCATCAGCCAGGCCTATTTGGATAATCCTGCGATTGCGGGGACAGTTTACGAGGAGGGAGTCCGTGCCATTCATGAGACCAGCCGGGGGCTTGCCTTGTTTGTGGACAGTTACCGGAAACTGGCAGAGTTGCAGGAGCCGGTTCTTGTGGAGATCCCATTGGCCGCTTTCGTGGAAAGAATTCGGACGCTTTATCCGGATTTGGGGTGGCATATTTCCATCCCTTTGTCTGCCACGATGTTTACGGATGAGAATATGTTGCGTCAGGTGTTGATCAATCTGGTAAAGAATGCCTGCGAAGCCGGGGCGACGACTATGGATGTGCGTTGGTATAAGGAGTTGTGGATCAGCAATAACGGTGCGCCTATTCCGGCAGATGTCGAGCGGGAGATTTTTGTTCCGTTCTTTACAACCAAAAAGAATGGTTCGGGTATCGGCTTGTCACTTTCCCGGCAGATGATGGTTCGGCAAGGCCGGGACCTTTGTTTGGCTGAACGGCCTGTGCCCGGTTTCCAGGTGACGTTTATTGTGTCTTAGTTTGAAAAATCGAAGTGTTGTTATTAACATAAACGGCAATAGAAGATAAAAATATAGGATAAACTATTGTATGTCTCCTTATATTTTATACCTTTAGTCCTGACTTAGTAATATCATCCTGTACACCCTGGCTGATTATCCTGTACACCCTGGTCGGCCAGCCTGTACACCTTATTCGATTATCCTGTACAGCCTGGTATTACTGACTAGTAATCAGTGATATAAAAGGTAGTAACCTTTGAAGTAACTAGTAGTAATATTAAATCTAAAAGAAAGGGAACCGCATGGCAGTAAGGTACAAACTCACAAAAATCAATGATAATATTACCGGCAAAGAGCAGGTAAAGTATTCGGTTACCACCGTAAGTTATGGTAATGTCAACCTCGATATGTTGGCAGAACAAATGGCCGATGCCAGTACTTTCACGTATGGGGATGTTAAAGGGATGATCGAAAATCTGACTCTTTTGATATCGGAAGCCTTGAAAGAAGGCAATACGGTGACGATCGACGGTCTGGGCACCTTCTCGGTGACCGCCCAGCCAAATCGCGATGTGGAAGAACCGTCTAAAATTCGCGCTGAATCCATTAAACTGAAGGGGATAGGCTTCAAACCTAGTCCGAAGCTGAAAGACCGGCTGAGCGATATTGAGTTTACGAGGCTGAAATAAGGTTGTACATAAAGTTTCAGGAAAGTATTTGCCATTTGCAATATTGTCCTGCAATATATTGTATAATAGAAATTTAAACCATTGCAAATACCTTTTTTATTTGCAATGGCGTTTGCCAGTTGTCATATCATAAGAGGGGTGAAAATAAAATATACTATGTACATTACACAAACAAAGAATGGGGGTAAAACCTTTAAAAATATGGCGTTGCACGTTGTTTTATGCGGTATGCGTAGCGGCGAGTACCGAAAGGTGGTGAATGAATACAGGGAGCTCCTGGTTTGTTCGATGCCTGGTGATAAAAGTATACATGCAACAGATCTTCCGGCGTTGTGTTTTTCCGCATTATTCGGAAAAAGAGATAAAAAGGTCGAGTTCCGGTTGTATAACGGACTGGTTCTGGTGGAGGTCGGAAATCTGGCGAATAAGGAAGAGGTGGCGAGAATAAGAGAATTGGCATCGCAAGCCCCTCAAACACTGGCTGCTTTTACCGGTTCCAGCGGAAAAAGTGTAAAAATATTGGTACCGTTTGTTTTGCCTGACAGAACATTGCCACGGGACAGGGAGCAAGCGGAATTGTTTCATGCGGTAGCCTACCGGCGCGCTGTTGCCTATTATCAGGCTCAGCTGCAATGCAATATAGAGATAAAGACTCCCTCTTTGGAGCGGGGATGCCGCCATTCCTTCGATCCTGATTTATACTATAATTTTTCGGCTGTTGCGTTGGTTCAGGAGCAACCGACACAGATGCCGGACGAACCAACATACCGGGAAATCATATCGAAAGAAGAAGACCCACTTTTACGTATGATGCCCGGGTTCGACCGTAGCCGTATTATTTCCCGTTTTTATAATGCTTGTATGCTGGATGCATTGGAGAAAACGGGAGGTTTGGATGACGGAAAAGAGGTCAGGCCTTTCCTGACAAAGCTGGCCGAAAATTGTTTCCAGTCCGGGATACCGGAGGAGGATGTGGTTCGCTGGACAAGGATATACCAGCGTCTGGAACTGTTTGAAGAGGAGATCCGGGAGACCATTCATACGGTGTACCAGCTTTCGAAGAATTTTGGAAAGAAACCGGTGATGCCTCCCGAGCAATTATTGTCTGTAAAGACGGATGAGTTTATGAAACGGTGTTATGAGTTCAGGCGGAATATGCTGGCCGGCGAAGTGGAGTTTCGGGCAAGAGGTTCATATTATATCCGTTTTGCTCCTGTGACGGAGACGGTTCTGAACAGTATCGGACTGAATGCACAGGCTGAAGGATTGGCACTTTGGGATCGTGATGTGAAGCGGTATGTGTATTCCGACAGGGTACCGGTTTTCTATCCGTTGGAAGATTATCTGGAAAATTTGCCGGCATGGGACGGGAAAGATCATATCCGTGCGTTGGCCGATACGTTACCGACGGATAATGCTGTCTGGCGCGACTTGTTTTATATCTGGTTCCTGAGCATGGTCGCTCATTGGTACCGGCGGGATCATTTGCATGCCAATAGTTCGTTACCTTTACTGGTCGGCCCTCAGGGATGCGGCAAATCGACCTGGTGCCGAAACTTGCTCCCCCCTTCGCTTCGCATGTATTATACGGATAGCATCGATTTCAGCAATAAGCGGGATGCAGAGTTGTTGCTTACCCGTTTTGCATTGATCAATATCGATGAGTTCGATTCGGTAAGTGCCGCGTATCAGAGTTTTTTGAAGAATGTTCTTCAAAAGCCGGTGGTCAATGCCCGCCAACCTTATAAACGGAGCATTCAGGCGTTGCACCGGTATGCTTCTTTCATTGCCACTTGTAATAATTATGACTTGCTGACCGATCCGACCGGTAGCCGCCGTTTTATATGTATTGGGATAACCGGGACAGCAGATAATTCCGTATCGGTTAATTATGAACAGCTTTATGCGCAGGCAGTCTCGGCTTTAAAGGCAGGCGAACGCTATTGGTTTACGTCCGAAGAAGAATCTTCTACTACTCGTAATAATGATGTGTTCCAGCAGATACCGATAGAGGAACAATTGTTCCTGCAAAACTTTCGTGCACCATTGCCGGGAGAGGAATATGAGGAACTTTTTGCTCTTGAAATACTTCAATATCTGCAAGATGAAAGTGGCATAAGGTTGGGTACTAAACGGTTGACATACTTCGGGCGCTTGCTTCAAAAGAATAAGATCCCGTCGCGCCGTACGATGAGAGGTACGTGTTATTTGGTTGTCAGGAATAAATGATGTATGGCAAATGGCAAACGGCATTGCAAATGAAATCGGTATTTGCAATAGTTTAATTGGTTGTTATACAATGTGCTGTGTGGAAATATTGCAAATGGCAAATAAATTAGTGAAAACTTTTATGTAAGATGAAAAATGAGCAGGATTTTATAGCGCATGTCAAGGTGGAGGATGACGCTTTTCAGATACAAACAGTTAAGGAACATGCTGTCGGTACAGCTGGTTTAAGCGAATCGTTCGCATCTGTTTTCGGTGCTGCGGCCTGGGGAAAGCAGAATGGTTGGTGGCATGATATGGGGAAATATACGAAGGACAGTTTTCAACCTTATATCCGTAGTGCATCCGGTATGACGGCAGAGCAGAAAGTGGTGAATAAACCCGATCATTCCTCAGCCGGAGCTATGCTGGCGAAAGAGAAATTACCGGGTTATTATCAGCCGTTGGCTTATTGTATAGCCGGACATCATTCGGGATTGCTGGACTGGACTTCTTCCGGGGAGGCTAATTTGAGTAAACGTCTGTCTAAAACAGACTGTTACCAGGAGATGTTGAAAGATGCGCCGGAAGAGATGCAGGAAGCGGTCGTTTCGCTGAATGCGCCTATGATTGATGATTTTCAGAAAGAAATACACCAGTGGATTCGCATGTTGTTTTCATGTCTGGTAGATGCCGACTATCTGGATACGGAGCGGTTTATGCAGCCGGAGCAGGCTGTTCGTCGCGGGCAATATGATTCTATGGAACTATTGAAAGATCGGTTTGATACATATATGGAATCGCTCACGGCCGGTGCTCCTGCCTCTTTCATCAATGAGAAGCGCGCTGCTATCTTATCCCGTTGCCGTGAGATGGCGGAAAAGCTTCCCGGCTTTTTCAGCCTGACAGTGCCGACGGGCGGGGGAAAGACATTGGCTTCGATGGCCTGGGCGCTCATCCATGCTGTTCGTTATAAAAAAGATAGGATTATCATTGTCATTCCTTATACGAGTATTATTGTACAAACGGCTGCCGTGCTCCGGAATATTTTCGGTGCGGAGAATGTGGTGGAGCATCATAGTAATTTGCAGCCGGATAGTAATGACGAACGGTCTCCTTCCCAGTTGGCAACGGAAAACTGGGATGCTCCGATTATTGTGACTACGAATGTACAGTTCTTCGAGTCGCTGTATGCTTGCCGGACTTCACGGTGCCGGAAGTTACATAATATCTGTAATTCGGTTGTTATTCTGGATGAGGCGCAAATGTTGCCGGTTGAATTTTTGCAGCCGATATTGGATATCTTGCAGAGCCTGCAATCGTCTTTTAAAACCAGTATTTTGTTTACCACAGCTACATTGCCTGTTTTTGCCGGTCGTATCGGAACGGGGCAGAAGGCTTTTAGTGGGCTGAAGAGTCCCGTCACAGAAATTACTTCCATGCATGATCATTTGTTTGAGGCTTTTAAACGGGTAGAATTGCATTGGCCGGAATCGACCACGACTTTCGATGACCTTGCCGACGAACTGTCCGGATATGATTGTGTATTATGTATTGTAAATACCCGAAAAGAGGCGCGGGAGCTTTATCAGCGGATGCCTGAAGGAACTTTGCATCTATCGCGTATGATGTGTTCCGTACATATCATGGAAGTGATAAAATTGATCAAGCAGAAATTGAAGGACAATGAACCGGTTCGTGTGATAAGCACGCAGTTGGTTGAAGCCGGGGTAGATATTGATTTCCCGGTAGTGTACCGTGCATTTGCCGGTCTGGATTCAATCATACAGGCGGCAGGAAGATGTAACCGGGAAGGTAAGTTAAATAAGAAGGGTGAGTTGGGGCAGGTCTTTGTCTTCAAACCGGAGAATAGTACTTTACGTGGTTTGATGGGAAAGGGGGCGGCTGCTTTACGGGAGATGTTGTCTATTTCCGATGGGAGTGACTTGTTTTCCCCGGATTGTATGGCTCAATATTTCCGGTTATTCTATAGCAATTGTAACACCTTTGATAAGGCAGAGATCAAAGACTCTTTATATAAAGGTGCCGGAGAAATGAATTTCCTTTTTGCTACGGCGGCCGATCAATTCCGGTTGATAGACGATAAAGACTCGGTATCCATCTTAGTCGGCTATGGTGATGGCGCAACCTTGTTGGAAGAACTGAAGCGGATTGGTCCGGAATTCTGGTTATTGCGTAAGCTGCAACAGTATAGCGTATCCGTCAGAAAATGGGATTTCGAACAGTTCCGTAAACAGGGCACTGTGGGAGAGTATGCCGGAATATTTATATTGGAGGATGGAAGGTGTTATGATGAACATGCCGGGTTGGTTTTGGATGGCGCTTGGGTGGAGGAGTTGCTGTTGGTGTGATAGGTGTTACAGATTGAGTTGGTTATAATAAGTGCGTGGATTGAAACGTGTCTCTGTAAGATACGACCTACGCTTGCTCATAATTATCTAAGTTTAGTTCGTTTCAATCCACGTACCTCTATAAGATACGACTAAATTCGGATAATCCGGACGTGTTTATAACCATGTTTCAATCCACGTACCTTTATAAGGTACGACGACATTGTACAATCTTTTATTCTATCATCATTGAGTTTCAATCCACGTACCTCTATAAGGTACGACTACACGTTAGCGTACGTGACCGCAATGTTACCATGTTTCAATCCACGTACCTCTATAAGATACGACGGCCGGAAGGACAATATAATCCATATATTCGCCAGTTTCAACCCACGTACCTCTATAAGATACGACTACCTATTGATTTAAGCCATGACTGGACATTAAATGTTTCAACCCACGTACCTCTATAAGATACGACTGATGGCGTGATAAATACAACTAAGGTTTTTATTGTTTCAACCCACGTACCTCTATAAGATACGACTGCAGAAGGAAAGGCTATTCACAAGTTGGAACATGTTTCAACCCACGTACCTCTATAAGATACGACGGGGCTGGATGATATGCTTTATCCTGGCAATGAGTTTCAACCCACGTACCTCTATAAGATACGACGTTGAATTTCGATATTGAGTCTAAGTAATGGCTGGTTTCAACCCACGTACCTCTATAAGATACGACGGAACTTTATGTCTCTAATGATTCGACCTATAATGTTTCAACCCACGTACCTCTATAAGATACGACGATACACGATAACTACGAATACGACGTCTACGAGTTTCAACCCACGTACCTCTATAAGATACGACCGCATTACAAATAACACAAACATTTACAGTTTGTTACCAATATCTTTATGCGATAATAAACTTTTTGGATTCTTTATTGATGAAATAGAGCCAATAGATATGTGCAATAGACTAACAATCAATAAATGCGAAAACCCCGGATTTTTGCTAATGCTTAATGTTCGCGAACAGTTATATTATAAGTTCGTCTTCTACATTATAAGATGTGATGACACCTATGTATTCAACCCTTTTAGAATAATTATTTCCCAGGAAATAGAAACGGATACTATCTTTTTTATGATCTATGATATCCGATAGCTTTAATCTTAACTCGGTAAATTGAGCAGGCGAGACAGAGCATTCAAAAACGGAATTCTGGACGCGTTGGCCATAATTCAGGCATTGACGTGCTACCTGACGTAACCTGCGTTGTCCGTCGGAAGTCATCGTTTCAACGTCATATGTAACTAGAACATACATAAAATTACTTCATTAAAAAGACCGGATAATTATCTAAATCGTTTCTCAAAAAACGAGCTAAAAGCATCGCCTGAATATATGGGATAAGCCCTATTGGTACGGATTCATTTAAGTAGGGGTGGATTATTGTCTCTTTTTTTCTCTTCTGCCAGGCGAGTAAAACTTCCTTTCTGATATCTTCATCCATAACGATCCCGTTATCTCCGTGTTCGACAAAACCTTTACCGGATATCTGTTTACGATTGATTAAAGACAATACCAACCTGTCTGCCAGGTAGGCTCGTAACTCTTCCATCATATCCAACGCTAAACTAGCTCTTCCCGGGCGATCGGTATGTAAAAAGCCTACGTACGGATCGAGCCCTACTGTTTCCAATGCAGACTGTACCTCATGATTCAGCAATGTGTAAACAAATGACAACAGGGCATTTACTTTGTCTTTGGGCGGTCTTCTGTTCCTTCCGTTAAAAGGAAAATCCTCACATTGTGATATGATCATCTGGTTAAATACAGAGAAATAAGTTGTAGCGGCTTCTCCCTCTATACCTCTTAATGTATCGGAGGACTCAGCAGCTAAAGCCTGATTCTTTGATCTTTTTAATTTATCAGATACGGATAAAAATAGAGATAGCTGTTCGTCGGAAGAAATATGATCTCTTTTGAAACGGTCGATAACTGTTCGGGAATTTGCTATCTTTCCGGCAATAAACAGACGGCTGATCTCCAGCGATTTATTTGCATCGTCGGCAATCCTGTATTGTGTTCTTCGCAAAAGGACATTTCCTTTTGTCGGACCGGAGACTCTACCCTGGAACTGTCCGTTAGCACTTAAAAAACATAACCCTACATTTCTTTCGGCACACATCTTCATTAATGCCGGAGAAGCACCCATATATCCGAATGTGACAATACCTTCTATATTCAAAACCGGAATTCTGAATATATCTTTTTCCTTAACCCTGATTACTACGTTTTCTCCATCTTTAGTTAAATAGGCTTCAGGAGTAGTTACATATAATGTGTTCAATAATTTTCTCATATTTTAATCATATAACTGGGATAGGTAAGTATTCACTTTCGGTGTTTTTGTCAGTACTTTAGGCATGCATACGTCACATAATGAACATGACTTGCAATGCGCTTTGTATATTGCCGGCGGAAGGACTTTTTGTTCGTATAACCGGTGCATTTGGGCACATTTATTTTCAACCAGTTTCCGCAATTCTCCGGTAAACGGAACCTCTTCCCGGTGGCGGGTTTCCCCATAATACAAAAATCCTTTTTCTATGCTGACGTTATACATCTCTTCCAGGCAAACCGCTTGTGCGCATAGCTGAACTTCATCTATCTGATCTTTTTTAGGTTTGCCCCGTTTGTATTCGACCGGGATTAATTGCCAGAATCCCGGATATTTAGGATGTTGTATTGCATTTTGTCCGGAGGAGGAAGCAACCATCTCTACTACATCAGAGATTCCATAAAGTCCCAGCCGTCTGGAGACAAGCGTAACAGACCTTAATGTAACTATGCCTTTATTACGGTTCATCAAGGTTGGATCATCTACTTTTTGATGCATCCAGTTTCCTTCAATAGTGAGGTTGTTTTCCGCCCACTGTTGTTCGATATGTATAAGGGCCCATTGACGTTCACAGAAAGTTATATGCTGGATTCCGGAAAGCATCAACAGGTCCTCATCTCCGTATTCTATCATATCATGTCCAGTACTTCTACACCTTCCGGTAGTTTATCCTTGTCGATGGTAACAATATAATCGTCAAACGAACGGGGTGGGCGTTGGGCATCCTTAAGTTGAACCTTCACTAAACCGAATAAAGAATGGGCTGAAGCATTACCTAATGCTGTACTGTGTTTGAACACGATCAATTTGCGGGCATTCATCATTCCCCTGGCTGCTGAATGGTCGTGGTCGAACATGTTTTTCAGTGAATCCCAGAATAAGTTCAGATCCTCTTCATTGAATCCGGTCTGTACGGCTAAATGAGCGGAAATAAATCCGTTAGCTTTATACAATCCGTAAGGAACAGTGAATTTACGTCCCATAGTACGGTTATCTCCACTCTGTTTTTTAGCTTCATCTTCCGTTGCCACAGCCATACGGGTTATACTATGTTCGGCAGTAACAATCGGACTGATGGAACGGGCAAAAGTAAATTGGATAGGGCCACGGACCTGTCCTGCATTTTCACCAGTACTTAGTACGGCTCCAAATGTCCTTATGTCATAAAAGTTTCTGCACATCCATTGTCGGGCAGCCTCTGTTTTATCTCCTTTCTCTTTTATATCTTTAACCCCTTCCTGTTTATGAGCTTCAGTGATCAGATTATTCAATACCGCTTTCTCTTTAATGAATATATCATACGGTCTTTCTCCTCCTTTTACTATTTGGACAAAGTTCCGGACTTTACGTTTCAGACAGACATCGGAAACCAGGCCTTCCCCTGTTTCCGGATCAACTCTGGGTAAGTTTCCGGCATCGGGATCACCATTCGGATTACCATCCTGTACATCAAATAAATAAATGAAGTCGTAACGATTGTTTATTGCTGTTTCCATATTTGTATAGTATTAATTTTTTTCTTTATCTGTTGTTGTTTTATATAAATCTTCTCTTTGATGGTAATAACCGATTGCGAAACGCGACTGGTCGTCCATCGATAAATATTTAGGTAACCCGTTACTATCCAGATCAGTGATAACACTTTGCAATAACTTTTCATAATAAACAGATTTCCCTGTATCAAATTTTGCAAGATGATGTCTGGATAGAGACAACAAGCGGCCGAATACAGTTGTCGGGGTTGTCGATGCTGCACCGTAGTAGCGTTCTTTAATCGTAGAATTAGCTCCCGGGATAGCATCACTCTGGATCTTTTCAAGGATAGCAAACAAGCGGCCACATAAGTACGCCTGGTTTTTATTTTCTAAATCTAGTGCCATTTGAATTTCTTTAGGTGGATTATTATGATTTCTGAATTTTCTATTTAAGTAGGCTTTGAGTATAGCGGCTCTTATCGACGTTATATTCCGGTCTGCTTTGATTCGTATCAGACATTGCATCTGCAATGTGGTTGGGTATGGCTGGTTGTCCCATATACTTTGGCTTAAATCGCTGGCTAAGCTGGGCGGCAGATTTTCCATTTTATTTAAGGATGCAACCTGGGTCAGTAAATTGAATAGAGAAAAATAGACTCTTTGATTCTTGCTTTTAATGATTTCCAGGTCCTTAAAATGTTGTCTGATATGGCTGGCAAATTCACCTACTGTTCCTTGTCGCCAGAATCTTATGGAAATACGGGCGGCATTAGGAGCTAAGCCTAAAATGTAAAAGGGTGTTTCATCCTCATCATTCAATACTCCGGAAGAAAGGGATTGAAGAAAGTCTCTGATAACTTCCGTATTTTTATCCGGATTATCTTTTGAAGGAGGTGCAAACATGAAACTGACACATTGCTCCAGTTTTGTCGGTTTCTGCGACCAGAAAACAACGGATGTGTCGTGTAAATGATATTTGTTGGAGGAGTCTTTTCCTAATAACGTATTTAATGCCGTGGTATAAGCAGCTTCAGCCTCTTTTGAAATAGGCGCGTTCATACCTTGTTCTTTATAATATGAATCGTAACCTGATTTCTTCTGAAAGCCGACCAGCTTTGCTCCGCTTTTGCCTCCGGGTATGGTAATGGCGCTATTGAGTATAGCTATCGGAGCCTTTTTTCCGGTAATAAGGCATATTCCTATCGGCTCATCCTTCTCCGAGCAATCTTCAGTGGATGATGTTACATCCGGATTTTCGGCTACGATAGTATTTTGTCCGGCTATTTTAAAGGATATGTTTGTCCCGTCTTTTTTGATGCATTCTTCCCATAACGGGTCCGTTTTTATACGTTGAAGATTCTCCGGGTTATCGTAAAATCCGGCTACAGCCTGAATGTCTTCATTGGAAGGATGTATTTCAGCAAGCCGCCTGACTTCCTGAACAAAGGATTTATGTTGTTTAGCGGCATCATCCAGTGCTTTTGGCATTCCTTTATCATCCGTATTTTTAGGTTGGGCTAATACATATCCGAAATGGTCCCAAAATACATTTGCAGTTTGCCAACTGTTGCTGCCAGTACGCCCTTTACTTTTAACAACCAGATATTTTTTTGCTCGTTTTTGTTTTCCTACCCCCTCGGTGGTGTCCTGTAGTTCCAAAAACTTTCCTTTTTTATCTATCAGAATAAGATAAGGAATTTCTTTCCATTCTAATCCGCGGGGAGCGATGGTGCTCTCCGGATCAGCGGCTTTACGCTGGTAGTATTCGTATAATGCTTGCAGAATCATCGGCGTACCTCCTCACTGTTAATGGATGGAACAACCAAGACTCCTTGTTTCATTATTGCACGGAAGAACATTGGTTTCGGATCTTTTTCGTTTGTGAAATCCATATCATATAGCATATATCCTAAATCGCGGTCTTCGGGGATTCCGTTTCCTTTTACCGGATTTTCGATGTATGTGAAATCAGCGGAGAACTCACGGCAACCTAAATAGGGTTGATTGAAACATTGTCCTTTTTTAGCTCTGCGCTCGAACATTGCATTATATTTACCTGGATTTTCGTCAGAAGACCCAGCTGTCGCTTTCGACATATCTTCTTCTGTTCTATTCCTTATAGGTATAAATTCCAGTTCCGCGAAAATCCTGTAACAAACATCTTTCAGTAATAAACTGGATTTTTGTTGCCGGTTATCTTCAATGAATAACCCGGATGCACGAGGACTCATCAGGTTCCCGACCTCATTCCTTTTAAAGGAAAACCATTTAATGGGATTTAAAACTTCTATCCGGGTTATGTTCCATCGTATAGCAGGTTTCCAAAAGATAGCTTCAAAGATAGCACGTGCAGCAGAGGGAGTTATCACATCATAGCTGACTCTTTCGACTTTCATTTCAGGTCTGGTAAAACAGGCCATGCTTCCTTTAACCTCAAGACAGTATTCTTTATTCGTGTATACCATAAGTTTAGGTTAACAAATTGTGAATAATAATATAGGTGTCCACATTTTGAGAAATATACTTTCTCTGTTATTCCTATTTCACAAAGTTATGTTTTATTTTTTAATGAACTAAGCTTTCATGCTTTAATTTACAATGGAAGGCAAATTAATTTGATTTAGTAGAGGTAAATGACATAAGAACAGTCTATTGATGAATAATGACATTTTCTTTTTGTGGTCGTTTGTATTTTGTTTATAATTATACTTAGTATAGTAATTCTTAGTAATGAAACGAACTCACTAAGTAGATTGAAACGATGATGATTTGAGCGCTCTGAAAAAGGAACGTGTCGCATCCTTTACGGATGCGACACAGACAATCCGGATGGTTCAATTCCAGTTAATTCTGTTTCAATCCACGCACCCGTAAAGGATGCGACATTTGTACTGCATTGTCAACCTTTCCGGGATTTGTTTCAATCCACGCACCCGTAAAGGATGCGACTGGCTCCGGAGTATCTCCAGTCCTTATGAAAAGGTTTCAATCCACGCACCCGTAAAGGATGCGACGCCGCAGCATTTTGGCAACGTATGTACTGTCCTGTTTCAATCCACGCACCCGTAAAGGATGCGACTCTGTTAGTTCGTCATTTCTCTTTCGATTAGAGGTTTCAATCCACGCACCCGTAAAGGATGCGACATGACCGTACAGACGTTACGGTGGTTGAATTTGGTTTCAATCCACGCACCCGTAAAGGATGCGACAACAAGTTACACAATATGGTCTCTGAAATATTTGTTTCAATCCACGCACCCGTAAAGGATGCGACGGTTTAGGCGTGGTAAGTATGGTCGCCTTTTTAGTTTCAATCCACGCACCCGTAAAGGATGCGACTTTGTTACATTTTTCCGGATCTCTCCCATGCAGGTGTTTCAATCCACGCACCCGTAAAGGATGCGACACGGATCATACTCAATAAATTCCTCGGTATTGCAGTTTCAATCCACGCACCCGTAAAGGATGCGACAGTAAGTTCTCGTCCACAATACGGTGACATACCAGTTTCAATCCACGCACCCGTAAAGGATGCGACCATACCCATGCCGTCTGACCATTGGAGCAATGGTGTTTCAATCCACGCACCCGTAAAGGATGCGACTCGGATATTATAAGCTTAGTCCTACAGCTAAACGGTTTCAATCCACGCACCCGTAAAGGATGCGACTGTTTACTTAACGAATCCTTAGATATATTATGTGTTTCAATCCACGCACCCGTAAAGGATGCGACCCCGCTTTAATACAACAATGCGTCAAGCAAAAAGTTTCAATCCACGCACCCGTAAAGGATGCGACGATATCTATTATTACGCCATTGAGGCAAAGATAAGTTTCAATCCACGCACCCGTAAAGGATGCGACTTATTATGCAGAAAAACTCTACGATGATGATATGTTTCAATCCACGCACCCGTAAAGGATGCGACAGTTTGTCCCAAAGCGAAAATGGTATTATTTCGGTAGTTTCAATCCACGCACCCGTAAAGGATGCGACAAGAAACGAATTTTATAATCCTCATATTTGCGACGTTTCAATCCACGCACCCGTAAAGGATGCGACAATCGTCTCAAAGATGTTTCTGTTTCTATGGCAGTTTCAATCCACGTACCCGTAAAGGATGCGACTGGTGTTAATAATGGTTTTAAGCATTACTTTGAAGTTTCAATCCACGCACCCGTAAAGGATGCGACGGATAAGTTCAAGATATGGGACAATCGCTGTATGTTTCAATCCACGCACCCGTAAAGGATGCGACCTCCGAGATTAAACTAGGCATGCCTAGCGGAAATAGTTTCAATCCACGCACCCGTAAAGGATGCGACAGAGATAAATTTGCCGGTTGTCTTATCAAAGATGTTTCAATCCACGCACCCGTAAAGGATGCGACGCAGCACCAATCATAATAAATCAAATTTGATAAAGTTTCAATCCACGCACCCGTAAAGGATGCGACCCCGCCGTCCTGGCATTGGCTATGTATGGCTCTCTGTTTCAATCCACGCACCCGTAAAGGATGCGACGGATTTCTATTTCCCTGAATTTGCTCATCTTAGTGTTTCAATCCACGCACCCGTAAAGGATGCGACATATCATTATCCTGATACAAGCGTCGAGTAGCCTGTTTCAATCCACGCACCCGTAAAGGATGCGACGCATACCCATCGCGATACGATAGACCAATTCACGTTTCAATCCACGCACCCGTAAAGGATGCGACAGCTGGACTGGATAGTCAACTGGCGAGAAATAGGTTTCAATCCACGCACCCGTAAAGGATGCGACTGCAAGAGCTAATATGATCGCTTCTAAAGCAAAAGTTTCAATCCACGCACCCGTAAAGGATGCGACTGTATTATAACTGTTTAAAAGCATCATTTGCCATGTTTCAATCCACGCACCCGTAAAGGATGCGACTCCATGTTTATGGAAAGCTTTATTGATAACATTTTCAGCATATAATTTTGCGAATAATAAAGTGTACAAATAATTGGTATTTGTATAGTTATTAATAATGTTGTAAATATCAGAATAACAGGGAGTGCGAACATCCTGTGTTTTTACAACCACTTTGGGTTCGCGTTTTATCTGTTATTGAAACATTGTTGCGTTATAATGTTATATATAAAGTAATCCGTAACTTTGCTTACAAATTTAAGAATAAGCTTTTGGTATATACAATAACATGAACAAAAAAATTCTTCAATTAGCAATACCTTCTATTGTTTCAAATATAACCGTTCCGTTATTGGGACTGATTGATGTCGCTATTGTCGGTCATTTAGGATCGGCGGCTTATATCGGGGCGATCGCCGTAGGAGGGATGCTATTCAATATTATTTACTGGCTGTTTGGTTTTCTGCGGATGGGGACGAGTGGTATGACTTCTCAGGCTTTTGGGCAGCGTGACCTGAAAGAGGTGACACGTGTTTTGTTACGGGCAGTGGGAGTGGGGTTGTTTATTGCTTTATGTCTGTTGCTGCTTCAATATCCGATCCGGAAAATAGCTTTTCTTTTGATAGATGCTACCCCGGAGGTGCGCGAACTGGCTACGGTTTATTTTAATATTTGTGTATGGGGAGCACCTGCCGTATTGGGACTTTATGGCTTTGCTGGGTGGTTTATCGGCATGCAAAATTCACGTTTCCCGATGTTTATAGCGATTACACAGAATGTGGTGAATATTGTTGCCAGCCTTTCTTTCGTGTATTTGCTGGATATGAAGATAGAAGGAGTGGCGTTGGGAACGTTGATTGCTCAGTATGCCGGATTTTTTATGGCTTCGTTGCTTTGGCTTCGTTATTATGGGCGGTTGAAGATTGCTTTTCGTTGGCGGGAGATAATCGGCAAGACAGCTATGAAGCGTTTCTTTCAGGTGAATAGCGATATCTTTTTCCGTACATTATGTTTGGTGGCTGTTACTACCTTTTTTACATCGACAGGTGCACGGCAGGGAGATGTCGTATTGGCTGTTAATACGTTGTTGATGCAGCTGTTTACACTATTTTCCTATATAATGGACGGCTTTGCCTATGCTGGTGAAGCGATGACCGGACGTTATGTCGGCGCACGAAACAATACAGGATTACAAAGGATGATTCGTCTGCTATTCCGTTGGGGATGGGGATTGTCGTTGTCTTTTACGATTCTATATATGATAGGTGGACAAGATTTTCTGGGATTGCTGACGAATGATACAACAGTCATTAATGCTGCCGGAAGTTATTATTATTGGGTTTTGGCTATTCCCTTGGCTGGCTTTGCCGCTTTCCTTTGGGACGGTATCCTGATTGGTGCAACAGCTACCCGGTTGATGCTTTATTCGATGCTGGTGGCTTCGGGACTGTTTTTTGTGGTCTATTATCTCTTTTACGGTGTGATGGGAAACCATGCCTTATGGATGGCATTCCTGATCTATTTATCATTAAGAGGGATTATGCAATGGATATTATGGCATTCTTCTCATCGGTAATATCTGAAAAAAGCCGGATATCAGAATAAAGATGATATCCGGCTTTTTTATGGAGAGACAATATTATTATTGTCTGTAGTTTACTAATTCGTCAGCGTTGAACTTTTCGATGAAGCTGTTGTGTTTTTCTACTTCGGCTTCTGTATAGTTCAAGTATACTACGGCTGATTTACTGAATAATTCAGGTGCTTTTGTTGCATCCTGGATCAACAGGTGAGCCATGACGCAGTCGGCAGCCATTTCATAAAGGCGGCGGGCAACGAAGTCCAGTAATTCTTGATTTTGTGCTTCCTTCACTTTGTTCATGCATGCTTCGAGCTTGTTGGCCATTTCTACCAGTCGTGCTTTCAGCGGTTCCATTTCCGCAGAACATGGGATTGTTTCGAATTCACGGATGGTTGCCAGATAAGAACCGTTTGTTACATAACGGATAGCGGCAACTGTCTGCAACTGGGTCGTACCTTCGTATATTGAAGTGATACGGGCATCACGATAAATACGCTGGCAAGCATATTCCAACATGAAACCTGATCCGCCGTGAATCTGGATACAGTCGTACGCATTCTGGTTGGCGTATTCAGAGTTCATACCTTTTGCCAACGGGGTGAATGAATCGGCCAGTTTTGCATATTTCTTCTGTTCCTGACGTTCTTCCGGAGTCAGTTTGCGTTCGTGTGAAATATCATCCAGTGCTTTGTAGATATCCACATAGCGTGAAGTCTGATACAACAGTGCACGACCGGCATCCAGCTTCGCTTTCATGATAGACAGCATATCGTAAACTGCCGGGAAGTCGATGATTGCTTTGCCGAACTGTTTACGTTCTTTGGCATAAGCCATTCCTTCATTGTAGGCAGCCTGGCTCAAACCGACAGATTGTGCAGCGATACCCAGGCGGGCACCGTTCATCAACGCCATTACATATTTGATCAAGCCTAATTTGCGATCGCCGCAAAGTTCTGCTTTTGCATTCTTGTAAACCAATTCGCAAGTAGGAGAGCCGTGGATACCCAACTTGTTTTCAATGCGGCGAACGTCTACACCACCCTGCTTCTTGTCGTAGATGAACATAGACAAACCACGTCCGTCTTTCGTTCCTTCTTCCGAACGGGCCAGTACCAGGTGAAGGTCTGCATCACCATTGGTGATAAATCGTTTTACACCATTCAGGCGCCAGCAGTTTTCTTTTTCGTCGAAGGTAGCTTTCAGCATGACGGATTGTAAATCAGAACCGGCATCCGGCTCGGTCAGGTCCATAGACATGGTTTCTCCGGCGCAGATACGCGGGATGAAACGGTTATGCTGGTCTTCGTTTCCGAATTCATATAATGTTTCGATACAATCCTGTAGAGACCAGATGTTTCCGAATCCGGCATCGGCGGCGGCAACGATTTCGGCACACATGGTGTACGGAGTGATCGGGAAGTTCAAACCACCGAAACGACGCGGCATGGTCATTCCGTTCAGGCCGGCTTTCACCATGGCATCCAGGTTCTGTTTTGTTCCGGAAGCATATTCCACACGTCCGTTAGCGCAGTGAGGACCTTCTTCATCAACACCTTCGGCGTTGGGGGCAATGATCTCTCCGGTGATTTCCCCGGTGATTTCAAGCACTTTATCGAATGAATCCATTGCATCGGCATAGTCCTGCGGTGCGTAATCGAACTCTTCTTTATCTCTGTAATTGCGTTCTTTCAGTTCGCAAATACGTTCCATCATCGGATTGTTCAAGTGATACTTGAGTTCCGGTATGTCTGTATAATAATTTGCCATCTCTTTACTTGCTGTTCTGTTTGTAATATTTAATCATCTTCGGGATCACTTCTTCGACTGTGCCGTTGATAACATAGTCGGCGATCGTGTTGATCGGAGCGTTCTCGTCGTTGTTGATAGAGATGATGATACCTGCATCCTGCATACCTGCAATGTGCTGTATCTGTCCGGAGATACCGCAAGCGATATATAATTTCGGACGAACTGTTACACCTGTCTGGCCGATCTGACGGTCGTGATCGCAGAAACCGGCATCGACGGCTGCACGGCTGGCACCTACTTCAGCGTGAAGTTCTTTAGCCAGTTCGAACAATTTGTCGAATCCTTCCCTCGAACCCATTCCGTAACCGCCGGCTATGACGATCGGAGAGCCTTTCAGGTTGTGTTTTGCCTTTTCTACGTGGCGGTCGATCACCTTTACTACATAATCCGTTTCCGGAACGAATTTAGCTACGTCGTGTTTTACCACTTCGCCTTTATAATTTGCGTCCAGGATTTCTTTCTTCATCACACCTTCGCGGACGGTAGCCATCTGGGGACGGTGTTCGGGGTTGATGATGGTGGCAACGATGTTACCGCCGAATGCCGGACGGATCTGATACAACAGGTTTTCGTAAGTGATACCTGCTCTTTTATCTTCATGAGGACCGATTTCCAATGAAGTACAGTCGGCAGTCAGACCACTGGTCAGTGCGGATGATACACGCGGACCGAGGTCGCGGCCAATAACAGTAGCGCCCATCAGGCAGATCTGGGGTTTTTCTTCCTTGAACAGGTTGATCAGTACGGAAGAGTGGGGCAGGGATGTGTAAGGGAACAAGCCCGGTGCATCGAACACATGCAGTTTGTCGACACCGTAAGGCAACACCTGGCTTTCTACGCCTTCGAGGCCGCTACCGGCAACAATTGCTTCCAGCTGGCAACCTAACTGATTCGCTAACTTGCGACCTTTGGTCAGAAGTTCGAGACTTACATCGGCAACGGTTGTGCCTTCAATCTCACAATATACAAATACGTTATTCATAATCTTATCCGATGGTATGGTTAGCTAACAGTTCAACAATCATATCTTCTATATCTTTGTCCGAGCCGGTCAGTGTTTTACTTTCCTTTGCCTGGAACACGATATTTTGTATAGTCTTTACTTTTGTAGGTGAGCCGGATAATCCGCATTGAGACAGGTCGCCGTTCACATCAGCCACACTCCATTCGGGGATGTTCAGATACGGGCGTGTTTCGTATAGTTCAGGATACTGAATAGCTTGCGGGCCATTGGGGTGGCAGGCTGTCGGTTGAGCCGCTTTTTCCTGTGCTCCCATGGCACGTTTGTATTTCTGTACCAGTTTGGCGTTACGCGGACGACAGGGAGCTGCCGAGCCGTTTACTGTGATTACGATAGGCAGCGGGCCTTCTACGGTTTCCACGCCTCCGTCGATATGACGTTTTACGGTGATACGGCGTGCTGCTTCATCCACGTTCAGGATTTCTTCAGCATAGGTGATTTGTGTCAATCCCAGCTTTTCAGCTACCTGGGGACCTACCTGTGCAGTATCTCCGTCGATAGCCTGACGGCCACCGATGATAATATCGTACTCGTTAATTTTTTTGATAGCCGTAGCCAGGGCGTATGATGTTGCCAGTGTATCGGCTCCTGCAAAGGCACGGTCGGTTAACAAAAAGCCGCCGTCTGCTCCGCGGTATAAACCTTCACGGATGATTTCGGCGGCACGTCCCGGTCCCATAGTCAGTAATGTAACAGTCGATCCGGGGTAGGCATCTTTCAGGCGCAGTGCCTGCTCCAATGCGTTCAGGTCTTCCGGGTTAAAGATGGCGGGAAGGGCGGCACGGTTTACCGTTCCGTCTTCTTTCATCGCATCCTTTCCCACGTTGCGTGTGTCCGGAACCTGTTTCGCTAAAACAATAATTCTTAAACTCATATTAATAGGAATATTAGATTTCTATTGTCTGAAAATTAATTGGTAATTAGTAAAAAAATTACCGATTGCAAAAGTAGTCAAACATTCTTTATCTCAAAGAACTTTAACCTGAAATCTGCACACTTTAGGGTTTTTTGAGCACCCAGACTGCACCTTTGTTGTTTTTGACATAAGCTGTTCATTCGCTATTTTAAGGGAAAAGTTCAATAGTTATGTAATATCCGATTTTTACAAATATTTAAAATGTAAGTTTAAAGAATGCTGAGGTATGGCAAATCGAAAGATTGTACATCTAATCGAAAGATTGTGCAAATAATTAAAAGCTGGTTACATATATAATATATGATGAAATAACTTGATGTTTAGTTGATTTTTTTGATGTGTACTAAAGTTTCAGTTTGTAATATTTAGATAATT
>ENA-OVGC01000132-OVGC01000132.1-human-gut-metagenome-genome-assembly--contig:-NODE-132-length-68285-cov-13.338883_pt1 | contig 68285 bp, 59 predicted proteins | sample MGYA00237768_ERZ505415 | MGnify/ENA primary metagenome ERZ505415 (study PRJEB26158, sample SAMN06016382) | human gut metagenome | biome: human gut; feature: ankylosing spondylitis patient; material...
GATCGACTACTACCTGGCCGCCTGCGCCGTGGAACTGGGCAGCGACGATGCCGAGGGGGCGCTCCGCGATTTCGAACGGCGCCATCCCGGTTCGGTCTATGCCAACGACGTGCGCTTCTCGCTGGGCTCCTACTATTGTGCCGTGGGGAACATGCCCTTGGCGCGCGAGGCCTTCGAACGCACCGAGTACAAGGCGCTGAGTGCGCCGCGCCGCGAGCAGTACGACATCCGCATGGGTTATGTCGAGTTTACCCAGGGAGACTATGCCGCAGCCTACGACCGCTTCTCGCGGATCGGCAGCCGCAGCGAATATGCCGACCATGCGCTCTACTACCGCTCCTATATCGACTATGCCGAGGGGCGCTACGATCGGGCCAAGGATGGCTTCACGCAGCTGACGCGCAGCGACGCCTACCGGGATCTGGTACCCTTCTACCTGCTGCAGATCGAGTTCCGCAACGGCAACTACCGCTATGTTGTCGATCACGGCGAGGAGCTGGTGCGCAAGGCCGTTCCCGAGCGGCAGGCCGAACTCGAGCGGGTGATCGCCGAGTCGTGGTTCCGGCTCGACAACTACAACGCCGCCATCGAGCACATGGACCGCTACACCGCTGCGGGCGGCGAGATGGACCGGGATGCCTCCTACCTGAAGGGGTTCGCGCTCTACCGCACGGCCCGCTACGACGAAGCCGGCGAGTGGCTCCGCAAGGCGTGCGGTGCCGAGGATGCCCTGACGCAGAACGCCTCCTACCACCTGGCCGACTGCTACCTGCGCGCGGGTGACAAGCAGGCGGCGATGCAGGCCTTCGCCATGGCCTCCGACGAGTCGCTCGACGCCTCGATTGCCGAGGATGCGCTCTTCAACTACGCCAAACTGCAGTACGAACTGGGCGGCGGCGCCTTCAACGGTGCGATCAACATGCTGAGCCGCTATATCGAGCGTTATCCCTCCTCGCCGCGTGTGGGGGAGGCCCGTACGCTGCTGATTGCCGCCTACTACAATTCGCGCGACTACGATGCGGCCTACCGCGCCATTCGCTCCATGCCTACTGACGATGCCGACATCCGTGCCGCCTTGCAGAAGATTACCTATTTCCGGGGCCTTGAGGCCTATGCTGCGGGCGACCTGGCTGCCGCACGGCGTTACCTCGAGGAGTCCGCTGCGGTGAACGTAAGCCCCAAGTATTCGGCCCTCAACTCTTTCTGGCAGGGCGAGATCGCCTTTGCCGAGGGAGACTATCCGGTTGCCGCCGCGAAATACAACGCCTACCTGCGCCGAGCCCCGCGCGATGCGCGCGAGTATGCGATGGCCTGGTACAACCTGGGCTATTGCGCCTTCGACAAGGAGGAGATGGCCCAGGCCCGCAGCTCCTTCGACAAGTTCCTGCAGGTCTATACCCCGCGTGACCGCTACCGGGCCGACGCCTGGAACCGCTTGGGTGACGTGGATTACGCCGAGCGGCGCTTCGATGCCGCCGTCGCCTCCTACGACCGGGCCATTGCGCTGGCGACGCCCGAACGCCACTATGCCCGCTACAAGCGGGCCGTGACGCTCGGCATCCTGGGCCGTACCGGCGAGAAGCAGGAGGCCCTGCGGCGGATCATCGCCGACGGCGAGGGCGACTACGTGAGCGAAGCCTCCTACGAACTGGGGCGCAGTTTCATCGCGCAGGAGCAGTATGCCGAGGGTGCCGCGCAACTCGAACGCTTCGTGGCCGATTTTCCCGCCTCGCCCCGTCGTGCGCAGGCCCTCTCGGATCTGGGCCTGGCCTATCTCAACCTGGGCGACCGCCAGAAGTCGCTGCATTACTACGACATGGTCGTCGATGCTTCGCCCCGCTCCTCGGAGGCCCGGGAGGCCATGCAGGGCATCCGCGAGATCTACGTGTCGCAGGGCGACGTGGACGGCTACTTCGACTATGCGGCCAAGGCGGGCCTCGAGGGCGATCTCTCGGCCCAGTCGCGCGATTCGCTCTCGTTCGTCGCGGCCCAGAATCTCTACCTCAAGGGCGACCCCGCCGCTGCGGCCCGCTCGCTGCGCAACTATGTTTCGAGCTATCCGAAGGGCTATTACCTGACCGATGCCCTCTATTACCTGAGCGACTGCTGCCTCCGTACGGACGACCGTGCGGGTGCGATCGAGACGCTCACCCGCCTGACGGAGCAGGGTACGAACCAGTATACCGAGCAGGCGCTCGAGAAACTCTCCGAACTGACCTTCGCCGAGAAACGCTACGACGAGGCGGCTTCGGCCTACCGGCGTCTGTACGACGTGACGACAACCCGCTCGGGCCGCGAGACCGCCATGACGGGCTACGTGCGTGCTACGGTGGCGGGCGGCGACGGCAACCGGATCGCCGCCATGGCGGCCGACGTGTGCGGACACGCCGATGCGGGTGCCACGGCGCTTCGCGAGGCGAAGTATGCCTGGGCCGGCCAGCTGCGCGCATCGGGCGATCGGGACCAGGCCCTGAAACTCTATAAGGAGCTGGCCTCCGACGTGAAGACCCGCGAGGGCTCCGAGGCGGCCTACTACGTGATCGAGGCGCTCTTCGAGAGCGGCGATCTGGACAAGACCGAGTCGGAGGTCTTCGCCTTCTCCGACCGGGAGCCCAATGCCTACTGGCTGGCCAAGGCCTTCCTGCTGCTGGGCGATGTCTACGTGCGCAAGGGCGATACCTTCCAGGCGCGTGCAACCTACCAGAGCGTCGCCGACGGATACTCCCCGGCCGATGACGGAATTGTGGACGAGGCAAAGGAGCGAATCGCAAAACTGAAGAACTGACGATGAAAAAACTGCTGTTGGCCGCCCTGTTGCTGGCGGCGCTGCCGCGGATGGGCGCGGCCCAGGTCGAGAAGCAGGTCGAAGTGACCAAGGCCTATGTGCCGCGTGTGGGAAGCGCGGCCAAACTGCCCGTCGAGCCGGATATGACCGACACGACGCGCATTCGCCCCGAGATCGACTATACGATTACGCCGCTGTCGCTGCAGACGACGCTCACGACGCGTCCGATCCGGCCGGCGACGGTAACCTACTGGGAGTTCAACCGTCCGCAGCCCTTCTACCTGAAGGCCGGTGCGGGTTATCCGCTCAATTCGGTGCTGGACTTCTACGCCTCGACGCAAAACCCCTCGACGGGCTATCTGATCGGTTACGTGAACCACGAGGGGCGGTATGCCGACATCGAGAACGACTTCGGGGGCAAATACAACTCGCTGCGGATGTACAACCGGGCGGGCGTTGCCGCGGGCAAATACCTCGGACGGCATGTGCTCGAGGGAGAACTCTCCTACGACAACCGGATGTTCCACCGCTACGGGGCCTGGGCCACCCCGGGGCTGGACCTTGGCGAGCGCGATTTCGAGCCGGGACGGATGAACGATTACGGCGATGCGCGCCTGAATATCCGGATCGGCGATGACTTCCAGAACCTCGAGCGCCCGAATTTCGAGGTCGGCGTGGGCGGAAGCCTCTTCTTCGACCACTCCGAGCGGGATTTCGATGCGGCCTACGGGCAAACTTCACTGACAGCCTGCGGGCGTATCGCCCGGGCTTTCGGCCGCCACATGCTTTCGGCCGGGGTAGGGTATGACTACCTGGCGGGCCGCCGCGATCTGGACGGCAGCAACCAGCAGACGATCCGTGCCGGTCTGCGCTACGGCATCGACGGCGATGTCATCCGTATGGAGATCGGTGCCGACTTCTACCACGACCGCGTCGAGTCGGCCGCCGACCCCGATCCGATCGTGAAGACGGGCAACTATGTGATTCCCTATGCCCATTTCGATATCAACCTCGGGACGCGCAGCCTGAAACCGTTCATCGAGATCGACGGCGACGTCCGCGACAACAGCTTCCGGTCGCTGGCCGGGGCGAACCCCTTCCTCTCCGAGACTGCGTGGCTCGACCGCAGCTCGGTCGATTACAACGGCCGCTTCGGTGTGGGCGGTACGCTGGGGCGCGACCGCTTTGCCTACCGCCTCTATGCCGGCTTCACGATCCACGACAACCGGGTCTACTGGTTTGCCGAGCGTTACCGGTTCCTCGATGCATCGGCCGGCGAACCGCAGCTTCTGGGCGAACTGATGCCGGGCGGTTTTCGCCCGATGCAGGGACGCCAGACTGTCACGTCGTTCAACGGCGAGCTGGAATACCGTCCGACGAGCGCGCTGAAGTTCGACCTCGGTCTGCACGGCTATATCTACAACGACGAGGAGCGCTGGGCCAATGCCTCGCCGTCGTTCGAAGGGAATGTGGGGGTCACCTACGCCGGCCGCAAGATCGGCTTCGGGGTGGAGGCCGTGATGCAGAGCTGCCGCACGTGGAATGTCTTCGATGTCGAGCACATCGCTGGCAGTGACGGTTCGGCGGAGATCCGCAATGCCGTCTCGCGGGTCGAGGTTCCGTTCGGCGTCGATCTCCGGGTCCACTTCGACTGGCATGTCTCGAACCGTGTGACCCTCTTTGCCGAGGGCCGCAACCTGATCAACCGCAAGTTGTACGAATACCTGTGGTATCCGGAGCTGGGAGCCCATTTCACGGCGGGTGTCAAGCTCAATTTCTGACGCGGTGTCCGTCCGGCGGAGACCCGAACGGTCCGAAGTATCGCTTTTTCCGGTTCGTTGTCACAACGAACCGGAATTTTTGTTATCTTCCCCCGAACCAAAACCTTCGAAAAGATGAAACACACGTTGCCCGAGCTTCCCTATGCGATGGAAGCACTTGCTCCGAAGATGAGCAGGGAGACCCTCGAATACCACTACGGCAAGCACCTCAAGACCTATGTGGACAACCTCAACCGCCTGATCGCCGGTACGCCCTACGAGGAACTGCCGCTCGACGAGATCGTGCGCACGGCCGACGGTGCGCTCTTCAACAACGCCGCGCAGGCTTGGAATCACGAGTTCTTCTTCCGGATGCTGACCCCCGATCCGTCGCCCATGCCGGCCGGGCTGGCCGAGCGTCTGGCCCGCGATTTCGGCTCGGTCGAGGAGTTCCGCGCGAAATTCACGCAGGCGGCTGTCGGGTTGTTCGGATCGGGTTGGGTATGGCTTGTCGCCGACCGGTCGGGACGTCTCTCGATCCTGGCCCGCTCCAATGCCGGCAATCCGCTGACCGAAGGGCTGCGCCCCGTACTGACGATCGATGTCTGGGAGCATGCCTACTACATCGACTACCGCAACCGCCGGGCCGATTTCGTCGAGGCCTTCTGGGGGCTTGTCGATTGGCGCAAGGTGGCCGATCTTTGTATTCCGAAGCGGTATGCCTGCACGGCCTGCGACTATGTCTACGATCCCGAAAAGGGAGATCCCGAGACGGGTATAGCTCCCGGTACCCCCTTCGAGGAGATTCCCGACGACTGGACCTGCCCCGTGTGCGGCCTTTACAAGGATGCCTTCCGGGCCGTCGGGGAGTGATCCCGACTCTCTGCTCCGGAAACGAGACGGCCGGATTCCTGTCGAAGGAATCCGGCCGTTGCCTTGTTGCCTGCTGCGGGATCAGAAGACGAACTTCTCGATCTTCATCTCTCCCAACTGGTGGATGCGCGGAACGAGCGTGGTGAAGTGTGCCGCCTGCTCGTGTGCGGCGAGCGCCTTGGCGTCGCTCCACGTTTCGCAGATCATCAGGACATCGCGGCGCGTCGAACTCTCGAAGAGGTCGTATGCCACGCAGCCCTCGTCCTTGAGCGATGCGGCCACCAGTTCGCGGGCCGTGTTCACCAACTCCTCGCGGTTGCTTTCCGTCGTGCGGATGAATACATTCAGACGTATCATGGTTTCCTTCTTATTGGTAAAACAAAAAAGGGTGAGCTCCTTATATCGCACCGCTACGACCACATACCCTTGCTCGATTCCTCGCCTGGGGGATTCTGTGGGAGCTGGTCGTATAAGACTTACCCGGGCACAAAAGTAGGAATATTTTCCTATCTTTGCAAGAAATTTACACCGAATGCACAAAAAAACGCTTCTCCTCCTGCTTGCCATCCTGCTCGTGGCCGCGGCCGCGGCGGCGCTCATCGTCCGCAACCAGTTTTACGGCAGTGCCGTAGGGCAGGAATCCGACCTCTATGTAAGTTCCCGTGCCGACTATGCCGGACTGCGCGACTCGCTCGCCCGGCATATCCGCCACCGCTGGGCCTTCGACCGCTATGCCGCCCATCTCGAGCTGGAGCAGAGTTTCAAGCCCGGCCGCTATGTGCTCCGGCCCGGCATGAGCGTCATCGAGGTGGTCCGCATGCTCAAGCTCGGGGAGCAGACCCCCGTGCGCGTGACCTTCAACAACGTCCGCACCCCGGCGCAGCTGGCCGGAAAACTCGGCCGGCAGTTCGACGCCGATTCGGTGGACTTCGCGCGGGTGCTCACCTCCGACTCGCTGGCCCGGACGCTGGGATTCGACAGCGTGACGCTCTTCTCGATGTTCATCCCCAACACCTACGAGTTCTACTGGACCACCTCGCCGCGTGAGTTCGTCGCCCGCATGAAGCGCGAGTACGACCGCTTCTGGTCGGCGGGGCGTGACGAGAAGCGCGACCGCAGCGGCCTGAGCCGGCTGGAGGTGATGACCCTCGCCTCGATTGTCTACGAAGAGACGCGCAAGGTCGACGAGATGCCCCGCATCGCCGGCGTCTACATCAACCGCCTGCGCCGGGGGATTCCCCTGCAGGCCGACCCCACGGTCAAGTACGCCATGCAGGACTTCGGCCTGCGGCGGATTCTCTACCGCCATCTGAAGTACCCGTCGCCCTACAACACCTATATCAACAAGGGGTTGCCCCCTTCGCCCATCTGCATGCCGAGCATCGATGCCATCGATGCGGTGCTCGGGTTCGAGCGGCACGACTACATCTTCTTCTGCGCCCGGCCGACCTTCGACGGATACCACAACTTCGCCCGTACGCTGCGCGAACACAACGCCAATGCCCGTGCATACAGCGCCGAACTCAACCGTCGGAAGATAAAGTGACGGGGCCGAAACGGAAAAACGGGGGCCTTCTGGCCGGATTTGAATAAAAAATGCTATCTTTGTTCGCATGATAACAAAGATTTACGCGCAGAATCCTTCGGAACGGGAGTTGTCGCGCGTCGTTTCGGTGCTCGAACACGACGGCGTGGTCATCTATCCGACCGACGGCGTCTATGCGTTCGGCTGCTCGCTGCGAAGCCCCAAGGCGCTCGAACGCCTGCGCCGCATACGGGGCAAGGAGTCGGACGAACTGGCCGTCGTCTTCGAGAGCCTGGCCCAGGTGGCCGAGTACTGCCGGGTCGACAATGCCACGTTCCGGACGCTGAAGAGGAATCTGCCGGGCCCCTTCACCTTCGTGCTCGAGGCCTCGTCGCGTGTGCCCGACAAGGCGCTAGCACGGCGCAAGACCATCGGCGTACGCATTCCGGCCCATCCCGTGGCGCGTGCCATCGTCGAGGCGCTCGGCGTTCCGATGGTCACCGCATCGGTGCGGGACGACGACGAGGTGGTGGAGTATACGACCGACCCCGAGCTGATTCACGAACGCTACGGGCGCGAAGTGGAGCTGGTCATCGACGGCGGCCCGGGCGATAATGTCCCCACGACGGTCGTCGACCTGACGGACGGCGAGCCCGAAGTGTTGCGCGAAGGCAAGGGCGAGCTGCGCTGAGTCCTTCGGGACGGAAGCGGAGCCGACCGGCGGCGGACCTTCTCGGGTGATGCCGCCGCATGGAGACGAAAGAGAGAAAACGATATATGGGAAAAACGAATTTTTGGAACGATGCCGCCAAGTACGGCGCTGCGGTCGGCCTGTTGCTGGCCGTCTCGACCGTCGTGGAGAACAGCATCGTACTCTCGGGCCGGCTGGGCCTCTATGTGCTGCTGACGGTCGAGTGGATTGCCGCCGTGGTGCTGCACTACTACCTGCTCCACCGCTATACGCGGCAGCGCGCCATGCAGCGTGCCGAGGCCGAGGGCTTCTCCTTCGGCGAAGCCTATGGCTTCATTGTGGCCATATCGGCGTTCGGAGGCATTATCTCGGGGGCCGTGCAGTACATCTATGTCTACGGCATCATCGGCTATGGCCGTTATGTCGAGCTCACGGCCGACGCCCTCTATTCGGTGATGGCCCGCAATGGCAACGTCTCGCCGTCGATGGAGAACCTCCTTTCGCAGACGGTGGCTCAGATGCATCAGTCGCCCGAACCGTCGGTCTTTTCGGCCGTAGGGGGCGGTATGCTCACCAGCGTGCTTTTCGGTCTGGTGTTCGGACTGTTCATCGCTTCGACGGTTGCGCGTCCCGCCAAACCGTTCGGTGGTCCCGAGGGTAATGTGTAAGTGCGATGGAGAAACTCGATTTGTCGATAGTCGTTCCGCTCTACAACGAAGCGGAATCGCTGCCCGAGCTGGTGGCGTGGATTGACCGCGTGGCCCGCGCGAACGGCCTTACGTATGAAGCCATTCTGGTGGACGACGGCTCGAACGACGGCTCGTGGGAGGTCGTCGAGAAGCTCAAGCAGAGCTATCCCGCAGTACGCGGCATCGGTTTCGGCCGCAATTACGGAAAGTCGGCCGCACTCTACTGCGGTTTCGAGGCGGCCGAAGGCGAGGTGGTCATCACGATGGATGCCGACCTGCAGGATTCGCCCGACGAGATTCCCGCCCTGCGGCGGATGATTCTCGAGGAGGGCTACGACCTGGTCTCGGGGTGGAAGAAGAAGCGTTACGACCCGCTGGGCAAGCGCCTGCCCAGCAAGTTCTTCAACTGGACGGCGCGGACGGTCTCGGGCATCCGGCTCCACGACTTCAACTGCGGACTGAAGGCCTATCGCCGCAAGGTGGTCAAATCCATCGAAGTATATGGCGAGATGCATCGCTACATCCCCTTCCTGGCCAAGCAGGCCGGTTTCACGCGCATCGGCGAGAAGGTCGTCGAGCACCATGCCCGCAAGTACGGCCATTCGAAATTCGGCATGGAGCGCATGGTCAAGGGCTATCTGGACCTCATCACCGTCTGGTTCATGTCGCACTTCGGCCGTTCGCCGATGTACTTCTTCGGCAGCCTCGGAACGCTCATGTTCCTTCTGGGCGGCGTGACGACGCTGTGGGTCATCGTGACGAAAATCTACCGGCAGCTGCACGACATTCCGGTGCGTGCGGTGACCGACCAGCCGCTCTTCTATCTGGCCATCCTGGCCGTGATTCTCGGTGTGCAGCTCTTCCTGGCCGGCTTCCTCGGCGAGCTGATTAACCGGGGGTCGAGCGACCGCAACAAATACCTGATTGACAGAAAACTGTAATACCTTATGATACAACGAATCCAAACCCTTTATCTGCTTGCTGCAGGCGTACTCATGGGGCTCACGCTCTGCCTGCCGCTGGCGTGGTTCGGCAGCGATGCCGGGACATTCGAACTGCGGGCCTTCGCCCTCGAAAGCCTCGACGGCGCGGTGCGTCAGAGCACATGGTACATGGGTGTGCTGCAGGCGGCCGCCTGCGTGCTTCCGCTGATTACGATTTTCCTCTACCGCCGGCGCCTGCTGCAGATTCGGCTCTGTGCCGTGGCCATGGTGCTCATGCTGGGTGTGGTGGCCATGGAGGCCATCTACTACTTCCTCAGCGCGCGGCTCTTTGCCGACTTCGCCTTTCATACCCAGGGATTCCGTCCGGCCATTGCGCTGCCCATCGTCGGCCTTTTCTTCATGTATCTGGCCGCCCGCGCGATTTTCCGCGACGAGCTGATGGTCCGCGCCGCCGACCGCATCCGCTGATAACCCTCTGTGAAAACCCCGGGGCATGCGAAATAGCTGCATGCCCCGGGATTTGCGCCTCTGGAGGCACGGTAGCGAGATTTAACCTAATCGTAACACGCCTGTTTCACGCGGGGCTTTGCAGACTCACCAAATAGTACTATATTTGGCACACTTAGCGGGAACGTAACGCGCAGGTGCAAATACGCAGACTAAGACAAGTACAAACAAGAACATACAACATTTCTCATTAAATCATTTTTTATGAAAAAATTCAACTTTCTGAAGTTGTTCGTCAGCATGACCCTGGCGTTTGCCGCTACGGCATTCACCGGCTGTGTGGACGATAACGAAGACACGGAGTTGCCTTATCTGGAGGTGACTCCCGAAGTGCTGACTTTTGATGAAGCGGGTCTGCCCACGGGGGAGGGCGACGGCAAGTTCATCGTGAAGTCGAACCGCCCGTGGACGCTTACCGTTGAAACGGCGGACCAGGAGTGGGTTCGTCCCTCCGTTACCGAAGGCAATGGCAACGGCGAGGTGACGTTCAACCTGCCCGAAACCAGCGAGGGTCGCACCGCTACGCTGACCTTCTCGCTGTCGAACACCTATACGGTGTACAAGGAGCAGAAGGTGACCATCCAGCAGGGCAACGTCATCACGCCCGAGCTGGTCTACATGGAGACCTTCGGTACGGCCGGCGGTTCGGCTACTCCCTATCCGACGGTTGCCGACTATACGGGTTGGGACAAGTCGGGCGACGGCTCGGCCAATGTTACCTATGAGGGTCAGAACGCCCAGCTGCGCAACTCGTCGCCGTCGAACAACCAGTACAGCGGCTACGAAGGCTCGGGTGGTACGAACCTCTACTTCTCGGCTACGCCCAACGACTTCATCGTCAAGGAGATTTCGCTGCCCGAGGATGTGCTGAGCTACTCGCTCACGTTCGGTGCCTACATCTACAACCCGACGTCGGCCGACCCCTACTACACGACCTACGAGGTTGCGCTGAGTGCCGACGGTGAGAAGTGGACCGACCCGGTTCCCTTCGAGATGACGTTCGTGGCCGACAAGAGCTGGAATCTGGCTACCTCGAAGTTCAAGTTCGACAAGTACTACGAGAAACTCTACATCAAGTTCAGCGCCGTATCGGGCAACAACCGCATCGACGACGTGACGCTGAGCACGGGCAACGGCGGTACGGAGGTTAACCTCGAAACGGGTGCCGTGGATGCCGAACTGAAGGTTACGACCGAGAAGCCCGTCGGCATCTCCGCTACGGGTGCGACCCTGAAGGGAAGCGTTTCGGCTACCGCTTCGGTGACCGAGGTCGGCTTCCAGTATACCGAGAACGCCGAGAACATCGACTGGACGGGTGTTGCCAAGACCGCAGCCGACGAGGTGGCCGCCTCCTTCTCGAAGGAGATTACGGGCCTGACCGAGGGCAAGGTCTATGCCGTCCGCGCATACGCAACCTCGGACGAGGGTGACGTTTACGGCGAGGTGCTGACCTTCACGGCCGAGAACATCGAGCTGGGTCTTTCGTGCGCCGGCGTGATGGCCTACATCAAGGGCCTTGAGGTTGCCAGCGGTTCGCAGGCCGAGCTGACCGACTATGCCGGCAAGAGCTTCGACGCCTACATCGCTGCCAACAACGAGGGCGGCAACCTGAGCAGCATGCTCGTTGTGGTGGACAACACCGGCGAGCCCGCATCGGGTCTGCTCTTATACGGTTCGAAGTACAACACCACGGCGGACTATCCCGTAGGTGCCAAGATTACCATTACGGTGACCGAGAAGTCCGTCGTGAAGAACTACAACGGCGTACTCGAGGTGATGGACGTCGAGGAGAGCGTCGACAAGAACACGACCGTCACGATGAAGGTTCCCGAGATTTCGGCCTCGGAGCTCAACGCCGGCGACTACTGCTACATGTATGTCAAGATTAAGGAGCTTACCTACAAGGGTGAGGTCGGCGACAAGTGGTACTCCGGTACGTCGGGCGGCTACAACCGCTACTTCGAGAACAGCGGCGAGGAGGTGACGGTCCGTACGTCGAAGAACGCCGCATACAAGGATGCCGCCATTACGTCGGCCGGTCCTGCCGCACTTTCGGGTGTGCCGCAGCACAACTTCTATCAGGACAAGACCACGATTCAGGTCTATCCGACGAGCGCTGCCGACGTGGCCGCCTTCTCGGCCGGTGCCACGGAGCCCGCGGTGACGACGGGTTCGGCTTCCGCGCTGACCGCCACGGGTGCTACGCTGGCCGGTTCGTCGCAGAACGTTGACAACGCCACCGAGGTTGGTGTCAAGTATGCCGAGTATGCCGAGTCCATCGACTGGTCGAAGAGCGGCACGAAGGTGGCAGCCAAGGAGGTAGCCGCTTCGTGGGAGGTAACCGTTTCGGGCCTGAGCGCCGGCGTGAAGTACGCCTACGTGGCCTATGCCGTGACGCCCAGCGGAACGCTCTACGGTGAGACGAAGAGCTTTGAGACCCAGGGTGGCGAAGCAGCCGACATCACGGCCGACTTCATGGTCGAGTCGACCTATCCCGCAGGTTTCCCCGCAAGCTCGGGTGAGAAGAAGACCGCTGCCGAGGCTTTCGATTTCGGTGGCTATACCTATACGCTCTGCGGCTCGTCGTCGGGCGGCTACTACCGCGGCAAGATTTACAACGGTACGGACTACTACCTGATGCTGGGTAAGTCCAATGCCTACATCGAGTTGCCTTCCGTTGCCGGCAAGTCGCTCTCCAAGGTGAAGTGTACGGTTCCGGGCGCTGCCTCGGGCAACGTTTCGGTCGGTGTGGCCGATGCAGCTGGTTCCTTCGTGAGCGGCGGCGAAGCCATCCAGTGGACCCGCGAGAACGAGTCGGATACGCGTTACTATACCTATACGCTGAGCGGTACGGCTCAGGATACGAAGTATCGTCTGCTCATCACGAACGAGTACAACGCCCAGTTCATGAAGATTGAACTGTGGTATACCGACGGCGGTTCGGCCGCTCAGCCTTCGCTGACGGTTGACCCCACGTCGCTCAGCTTTACGGCCGACGGCGACGACACGGGCAAGACCATCTCGTGCACCGTAGCCAACCAGGGTACGCTGAAGCTCTTCGCCAAGTCGAGCGACGCACAGCAGTTCCCCGTTACGGTGAGCGGTACGTCGGTTGTGGTGAAGGCTCTGGCCAACGAAACCACCTCGGAGAAGAACGCAACGGTCACCATCTATCTGGCCGACAGCGAGAACGGTGCCCAGATGGCATCGAAGACCGTCTCCGTAACGCAGGCCGCCAAGTCGGGCGGTTCGGGTGACGGCAGCACGATTGTCGTTGACTTCAGCCGCGGAGCATCCATGGCTTCTCCTGCTTTCCCGGATAACAAGAATGCGGCTACGGACGGAACTTACACTATCGATGGATACACTTATGTTATCCATGCTGCTGACAAGTTCTATTGGTGGGAAAATACCTATCAAGATGGAAACCCCGCATCTTTGTATATTGGTAAGATGGGGTCGTATATTGAACTTCCTGCAGTAGCGGGCAAGGCTTTGACCGGTGTAGAAATTTCTCAAGCAATCGGAGGCGGAAGCGGAGTCAATGTATCGATTGTTGATGCTTCGAATTCCGAAGTGTCCGGAGGTGCAGCCATTACGATGAATCCTGGAGAAACCGCCGTCTGGACATTGTCGGGAACAACGGCTGGAACGAGCTACCGGATTTACATCGGTACGAGCAAAAACCTGCATATCGCAAAGTTTACGCTTTATTATGGTGACGGCGGCGGCTCGGTTCCCGCGACGCCGACTATTACCGGTGTCAACCCCTCGAAGGTCGACTTTACGGCCGACGGAGGCAGCACGACCATCAATGTGACGGTGTCGAACCAGGGCGACAACGCCCTCTCGGCTACCGGCCTCTCGGGTCTCTTCGCCGCATCGGTGAGCGGCAACAGCGTGACGGTAACGGCTCAGCCCAACACGGGCGACGCCGTCAGCCAGACGCTGACGATTGCCGTAGCCAACGGCAACTCGGTGACCGTACCGGTAACCATGGCCGCCAAGTCGGGCGGTTCGGAGCCTGGCGGTGAGAACCTGACTCTGGTGACTACCGTTGCCGAGCTGACCAGCGGTACCTATTACATGGCCGGCTGGGCGAAAGATGCTTACAACGTATGGAATGGAACACTGGACGGTGCTCAATGCGTAACGTCGCCCTACAGTTTCGCCGACGGCAAACTGACGGCCACGACCTCCTATGATGATATGGCTGAGGTAACGCTCGAGGTATCAGGCGATGTGGTATTTATTAAAAATCATGAGGGCAAGTATCTGACGCTCAGCGGTGACGGTAAGAACAAGCTGACACTGGCCGATGAAGCTGGAACCAACTCATGGACGCTCTCCGATTTCGATGAGAACGGAGTCAAGGCCTCCTCGAATGCGTTCTCCGGTAATATGTTTACCAGTGTCAGTGCGTCGTCGAAGTTCATCCGAAGCTATGCTGTGACGACGAATACGGGTCTTGGTGGTATCGCTTTCTTCAAGAAGAACTAATCTTTCCCTGCTATCTACTCTTGACGGGCAAGTGTCCCGTCAAGAGTAGATTTTTATCATTTTCCTTATCTTATATCGGATGAGATTGACGCTGAAACCAATTTTGCGGAAATTCGGAATCTTCTGCATGGCTGCGATGCTGTTTGCGGCGTGCGGAAGCGACGGCGACGGCGATGCCGTTGCGGCAAACCGGGTCGAGTTCGACCCCGCCGTGACCATCAAACCCGATGCCGACGGACAGACCGTGCTGCTCATTACGGGCAAGGAGGGTACCAGCTGGAGTGCGGAGATTACCGCCGGCAGCGAATGGGTCTCCTTTTCCGGCCTTTCGATGGTAGGTACCGCGACGGGAACCGTCGGAAGTTCGCAGTCGGCACGCGAGAAGTATGTCTATTACAAGGCCAACCAGAGCGGTGCGGAGCGTACGGCCGAGATTACCTTCACCTTCGAAGGCGAGGCCCCGCAGCAGCTCGAACTCGTGCAGTACAGTGCGACCTCCGGAGACAACATCTTCGAGACCGGTCAGGCGGCCGTCTGGCCCGAAATCCCCGCCTATCGCGAGGGTGACGACTACCAGTATGTGACCCACTATGCCGAAATCAACGGAAGCAACGCCCGCAACTATACGATGTGTTTCGACAAGTCGACCTATACGGCTTGCTGGGTGGCCTATCCGCTGCACAAGGTGCATACCAGTTCGGGACGTCCCGACGACCCGTGGGCCTATGACCCCAAAATCAGTTCGAGTTACCAGGCCAACCTTGCCCGCGGCAGCTACAACGGCAGCTACCAGCGTGGCCACCAGATTCCGAATGCGGACCGCAACGGCGTGATGGAGATGTGTTACCAGACGTTCTATTGCTCGAACGCCACGCCGCAGAACGGCTCGCTCAATACCGGAGCCTGGTCGACGCTCGAGTCCCGTGTGCGCGACTACATCTGCTCCGACACGCTCTATGTGGTGACGGGCGCCTACTTCGCCAACCGGGGTACGAGCACGACCGACAAGGACGGCAAGGTTTGTCCCGTGCCGACGAACTACTTCAAGGTGCTGGTGCGCACGGTCAAGGGCAACATCCGCAAGAAAGGTGACCTGCTGAGCGACTATTCCGAGAGCCAGCTCAAGTCCATCGGCTTCTGGGTCGAGAACCGGAGCGGCTATTCGGGTGTTACCTCTTCGATGGTCAAGAGCGTCGAGGAGATTGAGAAACTGACCGGTTTCACCTTCTTCCCCCAGGTTCCCGATGCGGTCAAACGTCAGAATGCTCCGCTCGAATGGGGAATCAACTAAAAAACTGCAACCGATGAAAAAAAGAGTGTTATTTTCCCTGTTGTTCGTCTCCCTGCTGGCGGCGGTCTGCTTCGCGCAGAAGCCCCGCAAGGTGATGTTCTACAACCTCGAGAACTTTTTCGACACCATCAATGACCCCGAGGTGCTCGACGACGAGTTCACGCCCGATGGTCCCAAGCGTTGGAATTCGGCCAAGTACTACAAGAAACTCGGCAACATCGAACGCGTGCTGTTCGACATTGCGGCCATCGACCGGATTTATCCTGCGGTCATCGGCGTTTCGGAGGTCGAGAACCGTTCGGTACTCGAGGATATCGTGGTGACGCCGAAGCTCGCTCCGGCCAACTACCGCATCGTCCATTACGATTCGCCCGAGGCGCGCGGCGTCGACGTGGCGTTCCTCTATCGTCCCGACGTTTTCCATCTGGAGGGGAGCCGTCCGATTCGTACGGTGGTGCCCCAGCTGCCCAACTTCCGCACGCGTGACATCGCCACGATGTGGGGAACCATCGACGGGGAGCCCTTCTTCTTCATGGTGGCCCACTGGCCGTCGCGACTGGGCGGCAAGGACGCTTCGGAGTTCAAGCGTGTGGCCGTGGCCCAGCAGATGCGTGCCATCGCCGACTCGGTGCTGGCGCTCAACCCCGCCACGAAGATTGTTGCGATGGGAGACTTCAACGACGACCCGACCGACGCCAGCATTTCGGAGGGCCTGGGTGCCAAGGGCAAAATCAAGGAGCTGACCAAGGGCGAATTCTTCAATCCGTTCGAGAGCATGTACCGTGCGGGTCTGGGCACGCTGGCCTATGGCGATGCCTGGAATCTGTTCGACAACATCGTGGTGACGGAGAATCTGGCAACGGGTTCCGAAGGCGCACTCCGTCTGCAAAAGGCGCCGGGTTCGAAGTTCTACGGCAACATCTTCAAGCGCTACTACATGGTGCAGAAGGAGGGGTCGTTCAAGGGTTATCCGCTGCGTACGTTCGTGGGCAACAACTTCCAGGGCGGTTTCAGCGACCACTTCCCCGTGTACATCTATTTCGCCAAATAAAACACTTGCATAGCGTATGAAAATTAAAAGTCTACTAATTCTTGTACTGTCTCTGGTGTCGTTCGCCGCGTTCGCACAGGAGGGTGGTATCAAGGGACGGGTCGTCTCCCGTTCGGGCCGCATTGCCCTGAGCAATGTGAAAGTCACGATGACGCCGGGCGACGTGACCGTCATGTCCGATGCGGAGGGCAACTTCGTCTTCGAGAATATTCCCGACGGGGAGTATTCGCTTCAGTTCGAGGCTGCCGAGTTCGAACCGCAGACCGTCATGGTCCGCGTGGGAGAGATGGTGCGCGACATTCACAGCGTCATTCTGGTGCCCGACATGGCCCGCACGATGATTGACGATGCGGTCTTCGCCGAATTCGACACCGAAACGATGGACGATGCTCAGGCACTGCCCACGTCGCTGTCGGCATCGAAGGATATCTTCAACAACATCGCATCCTACAAGTTCAGCGAGATGCGTTTCAATGTCCGCGGATACGATTCGCAGTATCAGGATGTCTACATGAACGGCATTCTGTTCAACGATGCCATGACGGGCTACAGCCCCTGGTCGCTGTGGAGCGGTCTGAACGATGCGGTCCGCAACCAGGAGGTGACCACCGGCCTGCGCGCTTCGGATGTGGGTCTGGGCGGTATCGGCGGTACGACGAACATCAACACCAGCCCATCGCAGATGCGCAAGGGTCTGCGTGCAAGCCTGGTGAACGGCAACTCGATGTATCGGTTCCGTGCGATGGTGACCTACGCCTCGGGCTATCAGGACAACGGCTGGTCGTATGCCTTCTCGCTCTCGACGCGTCAGGGCGGTAACTCCTATGTCGACGGTGTGTACTACAACGCCTTCGGTTACTTCGCCGCCGTCGAGAAGCAGTTCAACGAGCGCCATCGCCTGACGCTGACCGTTCTGGGCGCCCCGACCGAGCGCGGTGCGCAGCAGGCTGCCACGCAGGAGGTCTACGACCTGGTGGGCAACAACTACTACAACCCCAACTGGGGCTGGCAGGACGGCAAGCGCCGCAATGCCCGCGTGCGTGACTACCACGAGCCGATTGTCGTGCTGAACTACAAGTTCGACATCACGGACCGCACGCGCCTCGACGTGGCGACGTCGTTCCGTTTCGGTAAGAACGGCTACTCGGCCCTCACGTGGCAGAACGGTCCCGACCCGCGTCCAGACTACTACCGCTATCTGCCGAGCTACTTCGTCAAGGACGGTAACCTCGAGGGTGCCGCCTGGCAGTATGAGTACTGGCGCAACAACACGAACAACATCCGTCACTTCCGCTGGGACGAGATGTATCAGACCAACTATGCGCAGAACGACCCGCAGGACCTGATTTACGGTCCGGGACACCGTTCGAACTACATGATTGAGGAGCGTCATACCGACCAGCGCGACTGGAATCTGGCGGTGAACTTCTCGCATCTGTTCCGCAACAACTCCAAACTGACGGGCGGTCTTGCCCTGCGTCGCAACCGTACGGAGTACTACAGCCAGGTGAAGGACCTGCTGGGCGGCGACTACTGGGCCGACGTCGACAAGTTTGCCGAGCGTGACTTCGGTTCGGATGTGCTGGCCTACCAGAACAACCTCGACTACTACCTCGAGCACGGACATGCCCATGCAGCCAAGGAGGGCGACAAGTACAGTTACGACTACTACGCGCATGTCATCAAGTCGCGCGCATGGTTGCTCTACAACATGAAGTTCGGCAATCTGGACATCAACCTGGGCGGTGAAGTGGGCCAGACGACGCTCTGGCGCGAGGGCTTGTGGCGCAAGGGCCTCTTCCCCGATAACTCGAAGGGTAACTCCGAGAAGCAGAACTACCTGACCTACAAGGCCAAGGCCAACTTCTCCTACCGGTTCTCGGGTGCGCACTCCGTCGAGGCGAACATCGTCTACATGCAGGATGCTCCCGAATTCCAGGCATCGTTCATCTCGCCGCGTACGCGCAACTCGGCCACGCCGGGCGTATCGGAGGAGCAGGTATTCGGCGTCGACGCATCGTACAACCTGCGTCTGGGCGACCTGAAGGCGCGCGTATCGGGTTACTATACGACGCTCAAGAACCAGACGAAGGTGATTTCCTACTACGATGACGTCTCCTCGACCTATACCAACTTCGCCATGAGCGGCATGGACAAGCTGCACTTCGGTCTGGAGGCTGCCGTATCGATTCCCATCTACTACGGTCTTGCGCTCAACGGAGCCGTAAGCTGGGGCCAGTACACCTACGATTCGAACCCCAACTACACCCAGGTGCAGGACAACAGCGGCGGTATCGTTTCGCAGGGCAAGGTCTACTGGAAGAACTTCCGCGTGGAGAGCACGCCCCAGACGGCCATCAACGTGGGCCTGTCGTACCGCGGCAACCGCAACATCTTCGCCTCGCTCGACTTCAACTACTACAACAACATGTATCTCTCGATGAGCCCGATTTACCGTACCGATGCCGTCATCACGAGCGGTATGACGGCCGAGGACGTGGCCAAGCTGCGCAGTCAGGAGAAGTTCGATTCGGCCTATACGCTCAACGCGAGCATCGGCAAGAACTGGTACATCCAGCGCAAGTATACGCTCGGTTTCAGCCTCGAGGTGAAGAACCTGCTCAACAACCAGGACATCAAGACCGGCGGTTACGAGCAGACCCGTCTGACCGAGACCGAGGAGACGACGGTGAAGAGCTACCAGGCCTTCGATTCGAAGTATTTCTACATGTTCGGTACGACGTACTACCTGAATATTTATTTCCGTTTCTGACGGCTTAACGATTAAAGCGTGAGATTTATGAACAGACTATTCAAATTATTCATGGTCGTGGCCGTAGGGACGTTCTTTGTCGGCTGTTACAACGATTACGACAATCCCGCTCCTGCCAAGGTCTATACCGATGAAGATTTCTCGAATCTGGAATACTGGTCCATCAAGGACCTGATGGATATGTTCTACGAGAAGTATCCCGACAATTCCGGTATCGGCAAGAGCATCACCATCACCGAGGATGCCTATACGCGCGGCAAGGTGATTTCGAACGACCGTTACGGCAACGTCTACAAGACGCTCTACATCTATGACGAGCAGACCGAATCGGCCATTCAGCTCAAGCTCAATACGGGCAACTACCTGTTCTATCCCGTGGGGCAGATGGTCTATGTCAAGCTGAAGGACCTCGTGCTGGGCAACTACCGTACGATGCTGAGCATCGGTGTGGCTTCGTCGAATCCCGACTATGCCAACGACAACATCGAGAGTTCGGTGTTGCTCAAGCGCCACATTTTCTCGGGAGAGCAGCAGCAGCTGACCGCTGCCGATACGCTGGTTGTCACCAAGGACAACTACCGCGAGGTGCTGACCGATGCGGCGCTGGGCCGTCTGGTCCGCTTCGAGGGGCTCGAGAGCAAGTACGGCAAGGCCAAGTGGGGCTACGAGAACAACTTCCCCAACTACTTTGCCAACTCGCAGTCGTTCGACGTCACCTCGCCCGGCTGGGAGGATATCTACGAGTGGGCGACGTGGGCCGCTACGCGCCGCGTGACCATCGGCTCGTCGTTCGAGACGGTCTACTATTACGGTTCGGCCTGGTTCACCTACGATGCCCAGACCGAAGCCGACTATGTCCCGGGCAACTACGTTGTGCGTACGAGCGGTTACAGCTCGTTCCGTGACAACCGCATTCCCGCCGACGGAGCCATTGTCGACATCACGGCGCTCTATACGAAGTATACCAATGCATCGGGCGCCGAGTATTCGACGGCCTATCAGCTGGTGCTCAATACGGACCGCGACGTGGTCGTTCGCGAGGAGTAATCCCGGAACCGTCCGAGGACGGTATTTGAGTGGCGAGGCTGTCTCCCTGCGAGGAGGCAGCCTCGCTTTTTTGGGTCGATTTCCCGTGCCGCCGTCCGGTCGGCCGGGTGGTTCGTCCGAAGGATACGGGGAAGCTGTTTTGGGTTGTTTTTCCCGTCAGCCGTCAGCCATTTGTCGTCAGCCATTTCCTGTCTTCTGTCTCCTGTCTCCTGTCTCCTGTCTCCTGTCTCCCGTCTCCCGTCTCCCGTCTCCTGTCTGTCGTCTGCCATCAGGGTGGTGGGGTGGCAGGGTAGTCGGTGTAGTCGTGGAGGCCGGGGTTGCCGTCTCCGATGTTCGCCCGAGGCCTCCTGTTTTACGCTTTCCCTGCCACTCTGACGCTCGGTGGGAGACCTCATGAGCAGGAGCCCGAATGCGGTGCAAAGTCGATGAATCGGACCGAAAAGGGTCTTTGACGGTTCGGCTGCGGGACGGGACCGAATAACCGGAGAGAGGAGTGGCGCGGAGTGCACAAAAAGGCCCGCATGCGTCGATATCTGCACAGCTGTAAGTGAAGAAGCCTCGCAGGAGCAGGAAAAGGAGCCGGAGCCGTGCAGGAACGGATGCGGCGCACGGGCCGCCATACTCTCCGGTATCTTTGGCGGGGCGAGTGGGTGGAGGGCAGTCTTTGATGGCTTTCGGGTCTTATCCACGGGGAACGGGGACCTGCTTGCGGTGGTGTGTGCTCGCTTGCTTACGGAGGTGTCTGCTTGCTGCAAAAAAACTCCGGACCCGATGTCTCGGGCCCGGAGTCTTCCGGTCGGCCGGAGCTTCGTGCGCTCCGGTCGCGTTGTCGCTATTTCTCCTCGGCGGCTGCCGGGCGCATGATGACCTTCACCAGGTTGCCGTCATCGAGCACCTTGCGGGCCATGGCCTGTACGTCGGCATTGGTCAGGGCCTCCACGGCGCTCTTGTACTCGCGTGCGTAGTCCAGACCGCTGCTGTACTTCGACTGGAGGTAGCCCATCCAGCTGCCGTTCTGCTCGAGCGTGTTCTGCCAGTTCTTGAGCAGGAACTCGCGCGTCTTCTCGATGTCCTCGGTCAGCGGGCCGTTGTCGGCAATCTGCTGCAGCTCCTGCATGACAATCTCACGCAGCTCGTCGGCCATCTCCTCGTTGGTGTCGAAGTTGATGTGCATCTCGTAACGCTCGGCGGGGATGTAGTCCGTCGTGCCGTAGACCTGCACGCCGTAGGTGCCGCCCTTCTCCTCGCGAATCGAAACGAGGTAGCGCGAGTTGAGGGCCTGCGTGAGGAACGTCAGCGCCAGCTTGTCCTTGAAGGTGTAGGGCATCTCGCCCGAGAAGAGGTAGTGCACGTTGACCTTCGGCTGCTGCATTGCCACGCGGAAGTCCTCCGTCACGTCGCCCTTGACCAACGAGGCCTTGTCGTCGACGAAGTCCGTCTTCTTCGATGCGGGAATCGAACCGATGTACTTCTCTACCAGCGGTTTGAGCGTCTCCAGGTCGACGTTGCCCACGAAGATGAAGGTGAAGCTGTTGGCGTTGGGATAGAGCTTGTCGTAGATGGCGGGCAGCTTGGCGAAGTCGAACTTCGAAACGAGCTCCGACGAAATCATCTGACGGCGCGGGTTGTTGCCGTAGCTTACCTCGAGGAGGCGCTTCTGGGCCAGGTAGTCGGGGTTCGTCTCGACGTTGGCCAGCTGGGCGTTGAGCGTGTTGATGAGCGTGTTGTAGTCGTTCTGGTCGAAACGCGGCGAGGTGAAGTCGAGGTAGAGCAGCTGGAGCATCGTCTCGAGGTCCTTGGGCGAGCAGCTGCCGTTGATGGCGCTGGCGTACTCCGAGGTGCTGTTCTGAACCGTTGCCGACTTGCCCGAGAGCTGCTTGCGGAGCTCCGTGGCCGAGAAGCGGCCGATGCCCGACATGGCGTTGATGCTCGGCATCATCTCACCCATGTAGTACTCCTCGTCGGTCAGCAGCGAAAGACCGCCCTTTGCCGTAGCGCTCATGCGCACCTCGTCGGCCTTGAACGTCGTAGGCTTCACGACGATGCGCGTGCCGTTGGCCAGCGTCCACTCGGTCGTGCCCAGCACCTCGTCGGTCGTGGTCTCCTTCACGGGCGAGCCCTTCAACTCGGTTCCCTCGGGAATCAGCGGCTCCTTGACGACGTTGTCCTCGTAGGCCTCGACCTCCGACGACATTACCTTGTCGCGGATGGCCAGCAGCTCCTCGGCCGTCGGGTTGACGATGCCCTCCTTCTCGGGAGCCGAGACGAAGATGACCTGGTTGGTCGGGGTGATGAACTGCTGAGCCACGGCATTCACGGCGTCGACCGTGAGGTTGCAGATGAGCATGCTGTCGAGCTGCCATTCGGTCTTGGCGTCGGGCACGGGCGAGTTCTTGCGGTAGTTGGCCAGGTAGAGCTCGACGTAGTCCTCGTTGGTGCGGTCGTTGCGGTTGGCATAGTTGCGCTCGGCGCTGCGCATCAGGGTCTCCTGGGCGCGCTCGAACTCACCCTGCGTGAAGCCGTAGCGGCGCATCTTCTCCATCTCGGTATAGAGAGCCTCGAAACCCCGGGCCAGCTGGCCGTCCTGGGTTGCGGCGGTGAAGATGGTGGCCTCGAGCGTCGGAATCACACCGACGACATCGCCCGAACCCATGCCGGCGCCGAGGAACGGTGCGTCGGGTTGCATGCGAAGCTCCTCCAGACGGGCGTTCTCCATGACGGCCATGTAGGAGTTGATGACGTTGAGCATCTCGGCCTGTACGGTGTTGTTGAGCTGCTCGGGCAGTGCGCTGCGCTTGATGAAGAGCTGAACGCGCGAACCCTGCATCTCGGGGTCGGTGAAGATGCTGACGATGGGTTCCTCGTTGTCCGGAACGATAATCTCGGCCTTCTGCGGAGCGTCGGCTGCCGGCGCCGGGATGTCGGCCATCAGCGTCTTGATTTGCTGCTCGATGGCGTCGACGTCGATGTCACCCACGACAATCACGGCCTGGTAGTCGGGCCGATACCACGACGTGTAGAACTTCTCCAGCTCGTCGTGGTGGAAGTTCTTCAGGCCGTCGAGGTAGCCAATCAGGTTGCGGTGCTCGTAGGGCGTACCCTTGCCCAGCGCCTTGAGCATGCTCATGGTCGAACGCCATGCGGCGCCGTCACGCGTGCGCAGCTCCTCCATGATGACGCCGCGCTCCGAGTCAATCTCCTCGGGACGCAGGGCGATGAAGTGCGACCAGTCGTGCAGGATGAGCAGGGCGCTGTCGATGATGCCCTGGCGCTGAGTCGGCACGTCGGAAATGTTGTAGCAGGTGTAGTCCCACGACGTTCCGGCGTTGAGGTTGTAGCCGAACTTCACGCCGACGGTCTCCAGATACTCAATCATCTGTTTGCCGGGGAGGTTCTTCGTACCGTTGAATGCCATGTGCTCGAGGAAGTGGGCCAGACCCTGCTGCGAGTCCTCCTCCTGGATGGCGCCCACGTCGTGGAGTATGTAGAAATCGGCCTGGTTCTTCGGCTTTTCGTTGTGCCGGATGTAGTAGGTCATGCCGTTGTCCAGCTTGCCCGTACGGAGTTCGGGGTCGGCCGGAATCGGAGTCATCGGCCCCTGGGCCATGACGCTCGCCGTTGCCGTCAGGGCGACGAGGAGCATTGTCAGTTTTCTCATAAGTGTTGGTATTAAGTGGTTTTTGCGTGTTTTGTCTGCATCATGCCGCGGGTGTCCTACTCGGCAGGGTCAGCCTCGGGCCGATATTCGATGATGTCGCCCGGTTGGCAGTCGAGCTCGCGGCAGATGGCCTCGAGCGTGGAGAAGCGGACGGCTTTGGCCTTGCCGTTCTTGAGAATCGAAAGATTGGCCGGCGTGATGTCCACCCGCTCGGCAAGCTCCCCGAGCGAGATTTTGCGCTTGGCCATCATGACGTCAATGTTGATGATTATCGCCATACCCCCCCCCTTGTGTTATATGTATTTATTTGAGTGAAAATCATGGTCTTCGGCGTGTTTATATGGTGAGTTTCTGCTCTTCGCTGAGCTGTGTGCCCACCACGAGCACCTCGGCCATGAAGAGCATCAGGATGCCGACGATGATGTTCCAGTAGTTGACCGGGAACGTGGTGTCGACCTGCAGCGCCGTGCCCTGGAGCAGCAAGGCGGCTTCGCGGATGTTGATGTACTTGATGAGCGTCTCGCTCAGTGCGGCCACGAGCATCAGGATACCGATGGCGCGCGTGCGGCCGATGTTGCCGTGGCGCAGCGGCTGCTCGTCGCGGATGGATTTGCGCAGCGAGTTGATGATGAGAGCGATGAGTACGAAAATCGCCAGATAGGAGGCGATTGTGAGCATCGAGAGAAGATAGGCGAATCCGTTGTTGGCCATCACCTTGACCGAGTTCGAGACCGTGTACTTCTCGGGTACCGAGACGTGCAGCTGGACGTTGTCCATCAGAACCTCGATGTTTTCATCGAGCCCGTCGATGGGTGATAGCTCCTGGCCCGAAGCGCGGAGCGGGGCGTAGACGTAATAGGTGCGTACGTCGCCCTGCGTGAAGTCGGTGTCCATCGTCTGCTGCGCCTGGCGCCAGCCCGACGAGAAGCTCGGGGCGATGGTCGAGACGAACCCGATGAGCAGCGCCACGAAATAGAAGACGTAGATAATCATCAGGTGTTTGTAGAGTCGTCGCTTGTTCTGCATGTGCGTTCGTGTGAAGGTTTCCATTGCAAATGTACGATTTGTTTTTTGAAAAACAAATAATATTTATCGTTTTTCGATAATTTTTTGCTGCCGTCATGCCTTGAAGTAGGGTGAGGCGGCATTTGGAGCGGTTGCCGGGCCGTCGTGACGGAGGGCGGCGGGGCATTCTTTTTTTTTCGGCCGGCTCCGCTTTTTTCACTATATTTGTTGCATCGAGTATTCAAAAACGAGCACGTAACAATGGGTCAGAAATCCACCTATTCATATCGGGTCGAGCCTCAGGATGTGGACTTTACCCTGCGGGCGACGCTTCCGGCACTCGGGTCGTCCATCCTCAATGTGGCGGGCGCCGACGCCCACGGCAAGGGCTTCGGGGTCGATGCGCTCAATGCCGACAACCATTCGTGGGTCCTTTCGCGCATGGCCATCGAGGTCGACGAGCGTCCGACGCAGTATACCGACTACACCGTCGCCACCTGGATTAACGAGTACGGGCGTGTCCTTTCGACGCGTAATTTCACGCTCACCGACTCGTCGGGCCGCGAGTTCGCGCGGGCCGTCACGCAGTGGGCGATGATTGACCTCACGACGCGTGCAGCCGTCGACCTCTCGTGGGTGGGCCGTGCCCACAGCGAAGCGATTGTCGACGCGCCGTCGCCTGCCGAGAAGCCGCGCAAAATCCGCTCGGTCGAACCCGAACGCTTCGTCGAGCACCGTGTGGTCTACAGCGACATCGACTTCAACCGCCACGTCAACACGATGCGTTATATCGAGATGTGCCTCGACATGCTGCCCGTCGACTCTTTTGCCCGTGAGGAGGGCGTGCGGCTCGACATCCACTTCCTCCACGAGTGCCGCTACGGCGAGCTGCTCCGTGTAGGTTGTCAGACGCTCGACGACGCAACGCTCTTCGAAATCCGCAACGAGGCGGGCGAGGCTGCCGTGCGTGCCTCCATAGCCTGGCGCGCGTAAGGACTGAGGCGGCCAATCCGTCCTGTGCACGTCGTGCGTGAAAAAATCGGGCCGCCGCAGCCGGAGGTCCGATTTTGTCGTATCTTTGTAAAAACACGCGGGCGAGTGGACGGCCGAGACCGTTGCCCGCCGCCCGCAAGCCAACCAACAACTTCGCTATGAAGATTACCGTACTGGGCCCGGCCCATCCCTTCCGGGGAGGTCTGGCCTCCATCATGGAAATCATGGCCCGCACCTTTCAGCGGCGGGGCAACGAGGTCGACATCCGGACCTTCACGGTGCAGTACCCTTCGCTGCTCTTTCCCGGCAAGAGCCAGACCGTCTCCACGCCGCCGCCGGCCGACCTGCGGCTCCGGCGCTGCGTCAACACGGTGAACCCCTTCAACTGGCTCCGCGAGGGGCTGCGTCTGCGCCGCGATGCGCCCGATTTCGTGCTGCTCAAGTACTGGACGCCCTTCATGGCCCCCTGCTTCGGGACCATTGCCCGGCTGGCGCGGCGCAACGGCCATACGAAGGTGCTCTGCCAAATCGACAACGTCGAACCGCACGAGCATCACTTCATCGACCGCCCCTTCAACCGCTACTTCCTCTCGGCGGTCGACGGCTTCGTCTACATGTCGGAGCAGGTCCACGGCGAGCTGAAGGAGTATACCTCTGCTCCGGCGCTCTTCTCGCCCCATCCCCTCTTCGAAAACTTCGGGTCGCGTACCGACCGGGGCGAGGCCTGCGTACGCCTGGGACTCGACCCGCAGATGGGCTATGTCCTCTTCTTCGGGCTGATTCGCGACTACAAGGGTCTCGACCTGCTGCTTGAGGCGTGGCGGCAGCTGCGCGATGCGGGGCAGACCGCCTCGCGGCGGCTGCTCGTTGCCGGCGAGTTCTACGCTCCGCGCGAGCGCTATGTGCGGCAGATTGCCGAGAGCGGCCTCGAGGGGGAGGTGCTGCTCCACGACCGTTTCATCCCCGACGAGCTGGTGAAGTATTACTTCTCGGCGGCCGACTTCGTCGTGCAGCCCTACAAGAGCGCCACGCAGAGCGGCGTGACGCAGATTGCCTACCAGTTCTGCACGCCGATGGTCGTCACGGCCGTCGGAGGCCTTCCCGAGATTGTCCCCGACGGTCGGGTGGGGTATGTCTGCCCGCCGACGGCCGAGGGGGTTGCGGCCGCCATCGGGCGCATGTACGAGGGCGATGTCCTCGCACGTTTCCGCGAGAACTGCCTCGAGGAGCGGCGCCGCTTCTCGTGGGAGGAGATGTGCAACCGCATTACGGAGCTCTACGGCATCGTCTCGGCTGCGAAGTAACCCTTGCCGGCGGCCCGGAATCCGGGCGCATTCGGAGCCGCTTCCGCCGCGGCCCGCTCCGGTCGGCGCAATGCAATAGAAGAGCCGTCTTCCCATGCGGGAAGACGGCTCTTGACATTTATCGGGCCGCAGATGCTATTTGCGGATATTCGGCAGTTCGAGGCCGTAGCCCTTGCGGCGGTCCTCAATCTTGAGGTAGAGGCTGAAGATGAAGGCCAGCACGCCGAACGACGAGAAGATGACCATCGGCATCACGTAGCCGCCCGTGGCATCGAGCACCTTGCCGATGAGCAGCGGCACGAGGCAGAGGCCGATGTTCTGAATCCAGAAGATGACGCAGTAGGCCGAGCCGAGCACCTTTTCGTCGATAATCTTCGGTACCGAGGGCCACAGGGCTGCCGGTACGAGCGAGAACGAGACGCCCAGCGTGACCACCAGCAGCAGCGCAAGCCACTTCGAGGGGAATACCGGCAGCAGGAAGGCGAAGCTCAGGTGGCAGGCAATCATGATGACGGCTCCGACCATGAGCATCGTGGCGCCCTTGCCGCGGAAGTCAAGCAGCGCACCGAGGAACGGGGTGAGCACCATGGCCAGAATCGGGAAGCAGCTGAAGAGACGTGCGGCCGCCTCGGCGTCGATGTTCAGCGTCACCTCGAGGAAGTTGGGCGCATAGCGCTGGAAGGGGAAGATGGCCGAGTAGTAGAGTACGCAGAGCAGCGCCACGAGCCAGAACATCTTGCTCGAGAAAATCTTGCCCAGGTCGCGAATCTGGAACTCCTCGTCGGACGACTTCTCCTCCTTCATTTCGCCCGAGGCAATCATCTGTCGGTCGAGTTTGCGGTCCATCAGCACGAAGACGCTGTAGCACAGCAGACCGATGACCAGCAGCGAGGTGCAGAAGGCAACGGGAGCGACAATCGACTTGTCGAACATGTTCGAAACCATCGGCGCAAGCCACATCACGGCGAAGACGCCCAGACGGGCAATGGCCATCTCAAGTCCCATGGCGAGGGCCATCTCCTTGCCCTGGAACCACTTGGCAATGGCTTTCGATACGGTGGTTCCGGCCATCTCGCAGCCGCAGCCGAAAATCATGAAGCCCAGCGAGGCAACCTTGGCGCTGCCGGGGAACGAGACCCACCAGCTGTTGAGCCAGGCGCAGAATTCGGTCGTCTGGAACCAGTCGGAGATGCCGACCAGCTTGATGGCCGCACCCGTAACCATCAGCGAGGCCGAGAGCATGCCCGTGAAGCGGATGCCCATCTTGTCGAGGATGATGCCCGCGAAGATGAGGAAGAAGACGAAGACGTTGAGGAAGTACTCCGATGCGGCGTAGGTTCCGAAGGTTCCGCTGTCCCAGCCACGGGCCGATTCGACGAGCGATTTGAGCGGCGACATCACGTCCACGAACATGTAGGCGAAGAACATCATCAGCGCGATGAGCACCAATGCCGTCCAGCGGGCGGCCGCCGAGTCGTTGAGTTTGCGTTGGATAGTTTCTACCATAAGTCGAGTTATTGTTTGGATGATTTGTTATTCGTCGTTGTCCGTCTTGGAGTAGTGTTTCAGGATGGCATATGCCTCCGTGATGCCCAGCTCGCCGGCTTTCGAGAGGTCGAGGCATCCCTTGCGCGTATCCTTCATGAATATCTGGACGATGCCGCGGTTGTAGTATGCCTCGGCAAAGTCGGGATTGAGCTCGATGGCCTTCGTGTAGTCCTCGAACGCCTCGGGCAGACTGCCCGAGAGGGCGCGCAGCGTGGCGCGGTTGTAGTAGCTGTAGGCGAAGTCGGGGAAGAGCTTGATGGCCTTGTTCAGGTCGGCGATGGCCTCGTCGTAGCTGTAGGTGCGCTTGCTGTTGTTGTTGAGCCGGTTGGCCGGGTCGGCATTGATGGAAATCCGCTGGTAGGAGTTGTCGATGGAGGAGATGAAGTCAATCATCTCGGCTCGCGTGGTCGAACGGTTGAAGTAGAGGAACGGATTGGCCGGATTGAGGTCGATGGCGCTCGAATAGGTGTTCACCGAGTTGGTGTACTGCTTGATGAGCGACTGGGTCACGCCCCGCTCGAAGAGCAGCGTCCACGACGACGAGGCGTTGTTGCGCAGCTGCTGCAGGTAGCGCTGGTCGAGCATGACGAGCGTATCGGCCGGAATGTTGCTCGGCCGGCACGAAACCGTCAGGTAGCGGTTGCCGATGCGGCGCTTGAAGTCCTCGGCGCGCTGGACGTGGTAGGGACGGGCCACCAGCGCCGTATCGGGCTGCATGAGCGTGAACTTGAAGAGCGGCAGCAGGCGCAGCTCCTCGTCGCTGCCGTTGTATCCCGTGAAGCGGCTGCCGCCCGAGAGCTTGCTGTCGAACGAGAGCAGGCGGTCGAAACGCTGGGTCGTATCGGCGAAAATCGAATAGGTGCTGTCGCTCAGCCGCGAGCGGTATTCGGCGATTTTGCGGCGTGCGATGGCGCGGTCCTCGCTTGCGCCTTTGGGGTCGCGCAGCAGCTCGCGCAGCGAGCCGCGGTGGAGGTAGGCGTTCGCGAAGTCGGGGTAGAGTTCGATGGCCGAGGTGTAGTCCTCGACGGCCTTCTCGATTTCGCCCAGCTCGGCGTATACTCCCGCACGGTTGTAGTAGACCAGCACGTTGTTGGGCGAATAGAGCGCCACATGGTCGTAATCCTCGAGCGCGCGGTTGTAGTCGCCGATTTGCGCGCGGAGCATCGCCCGGTTGAAGTATCCGAGCGAGTTGGTCGAGTCGAGTCGCACGACGGTGTCGAAGTCGGAGAGGGCCAGCATCGGGCGGTTGGTGTTCGAGTAGACCAGCGCGCGGTTGAAGTAGGAGGGAACGTAGGCCGAATCGCAGTCGATGGCCTTGTTGAAATCGGCTTCGGCCTCCTTGTAGCGCTCCTGCTGCATGTAGAGGCTGCCCCGGTGGTTGTAGCCGTCGGGGTTTTCGCGGTTGGTGCGGATGGCCTGGTCGAAGTTCTCGTAGGCGCGCACCGTATCCTTCAGGTAGAGGTAGCCGATGCCCCGGTTGATGTAGGCGCCGGCGACCTTGTTCTCCTGGCGGATGAACTTGTCGAAGTCTTCGACCGCCAGGGCATACTGCTTGTCCTGCAGCCGTGTGATGCCGCGGTAGAAGTAGGGGGCCGGCAGGTCGGGCCGCAGCTCGATGGCCTCCTGGAAATCCTTCAGCGCATCGTCGTAGTTGCCCAGCTGCGAGCGGGTGAGCGCGCGGTAGGTGTAGGCCTGCGTGTAGACGGGATTTTTGCGGATGGCGGTCGAGAAGTCGGCCTCGGCGCCAATCAGGTCGTCGAGGTTGTATTTGGCGATGCCCCGCAGGAAGTATCCCTCGAAGGCATCTTCGTCGAAACGCAGCAGGGTGTTGAGCGTGCGGATGGCCTCCTGATAGTTGTTGTCCATCATGCAGCGCTGTCCCATCCAGAAGAAGTACTCCTTGTTATATTGGGCCTGGGCCTGCATGCAGCAACCGAGCAGAAGCGCTCCGATGATTCCTGTGATGAACTTGCGCATTTCCTTGCTATCTCTCCGTATCGTTTATTTCGTTAAACGGGCCGATGCCCCTTTTTCGTATTCCGGGTCAGAGGGATTTCCCCGCCCGGCGGATGCCTCTTACTCCAGTTCGTAGCCGAAGCGGCGCAGCTGCCGCTCGTTGTTGCGCCAGTCGTCGCTCACCTTGACGAAGAGCTGCAGGAACACCTTCTTGTCGAGGAACTTCTCGAGGTCCTCGCGTGCAAGTTGTCCCACACGCTTGAGCTTTTCGCCCTTGTGGCCGATGACGATGCCCTTCTGCGATTCGCGCGAGACGTAGATGGTCGCCGCGATGCGGTCGATGGCGGGCTCCTCCTTGTAGGACTCGATTTCGATTTCGCAGCAGTAGGGAATCTCCTTGTCGTAGGTGCGGAGAATCTTCTCGCGGATAATCTCCGAGGCGAAGAAGCGCAGCGTCTTGTCCGTGAGCGTATCCTTGGGGTAGAAGGCCGGGCCCTCGGGCAGCACCTCGAGGATTTTGGCGAAGAGCCCCTCGATGTTGAAGTTCTCGCGTGCCGAGACGGGGACAATCTCCGCCTCGGGCAGGATGCCGTGCCACCGCTCGACGAGCGCGTCGAGCGCCTCGGGAGTCGAGAGGTCGATTTTGTTGATGACCACCAGCGTCGGGATGCCGCTCGTACGGATGCGCTCGAGGATGTCGGCCGAGCGGTCGCTCTGCTCGACGGTGTCGGTGACGTAGAGAATCACGTCGGCGTCGGAGACGGCCCCGGTGACGAACTTCATCATCGACTCCTGCAGTTTGTAGGAGGGTTTGAGGATTCCCGGCGTGTCGGAGTAGACAATCTGGAAATCGTCGCCCGAGACGACGCCCAGGATGCGGTGGCGCGTGGTCTGGGCCTTGGAGGTGATAATCGAGAGGCGCTCGCCGACGAGCGCGTTCATGAGCGTCGACTTGCCGACGTTGGGATTTCCGATGATGTTGACGAAGCCCGATTTGTGCATGGGGTTGCGGTTTTTGACATCCAAAGGTAGGAATTAATCTCGATTATTCCTATCTTTGGCAAAAATTAACCCCTAACCCCGAATGCCTATGATGTAATACGGAAGCGAATTTTTGTTATCCATTGGATTCATACAGTGCCGTCACCGCACGAAAAGCGCCGGCACGAACATATAAAAAGCGTTAACTTTACACTTGTCTTTCGAAATCTGGAAAATTTCAAGCACAACAAGAGTAAGGTGTAAACGCTCACGTTTCGCGTGGGCTTTACTCTGTTTGTTGTGCACGGTTATTCCAGAACCTCGAAAGGCAAACAAAAGTTCTGTCCCACGTTTTTTATATGCATCTATGAACGATTTTAAGTCGAGGGACACGGCGAGTAATCTACCTATGATTATGAAAAAGATTTTATTGTTCCTGATTGTCTTTACAAGCATGGATGTGATGGTGATGGCTAATACGCAAGCGCCTAATTACACCGATGTTAACAATTCGTGCCGCGAACGCGGCGTTGCCGTAAGTGCAACATCTTCGACTGTTAAAGTGGATGCACCTGCCCATGAAGACGGATATTCACGAGAATTGAATTCTGATGTGAATGTCAGAGTTACGACCAACAAGGGGTCGTATAACTACGATTCAAGGTCAACGGGACTTGGCGGCCATAATGAAAGTACTTATACCAATCATTATAGTACGTACAGCACCACTCCGGGGAGTGATGAAAAAATAGAAAAAGTGGAAGTTATGTGCTATGATCGCTAATCACATTCACATTGGTACAAAAAAGAATGGTCACGTTACGGTGACCATTCTTTTTCGTTATAGATATTGACAAAAAAATTAAATACGACGTTTACCGTCGCCGGAGCATGCCGCCGGGCATCTTCGGCATCTTCAGATTGCCGCCCGCTACGGCCTTCATCATCTTGCGCGTATCCTCGAACTGCTTCATCAGCCGGTTCACGTCGGCCATCGTCGTGCCCGAACCCTTGGCGATGCGCTCGCGTCGGCGTGCGTTGATGATTTCGGGATGCTCGCGCTCGGCCGGCGTCATCGACGAGATGATGGCCTCGGTCTGCTTGAAGACATCGTCCGGAATGTCGACGTTCTTGAGCATCTTGCCCATGCCAGGAATCATCGAGGCGAGGTCCTTCAGGTTGCCCATCTTCTTGATTTGCTGAATCTGGGCGATGAAGTCGTTGAAGTTGAACTGGTCCTTGACCAGCTTCTTCTTCAGCCGGCGCGCCTCCTCCTCGTCGAACTGCTCCTGGGCCCGCTCGACGAGCGACACGACGTCGCCCATGCCGAGGATGCGGTCGGCCATACGCTCCGGGTGGAAGACCTGCAGCGCGTCCATCTTCTCGCCGCTCGAGATGAACTTCAGCGGCTTGTCCACCACCGAACGGATTGAGATGGCGGCACCGCCGCGCGTATCGCCGTCGAGCTTGGTGAGCACCACGCCGTCGAAGTCGAGGCGGTCGTTGAACTCCTTGGCCGTGTTGACGGCATCCTGGCCCGTCATGGCGTCGACCACGAAGAGCGTCTCCGAAGGCTTGACCGCAGCCTTGATGGCCGTAATCTCCTGCATCATCGCCTCGTCGACGGCCAGACGTCCCGCCGTATCGACGATGACCACGTTGTAGCTCTTCTGCCGTGCATACTGGATGGCGTTCTGGGCAATCTCGACCGGATTGCGGTTGCCCTCCTCGGTGTAGACCTCGACGCCAATCTGGCCGCCGAGCACCTTCAGCTGGTCGATGGCCGCCGGACGGTAGACGTCGCCCGCCACCAGAAGCACCTGTCGTCCGCGCTTGCTCTTGAGCATCGCGGCAAGCTTGCCCGAGAAGGTCGTCTTACCCGAGCCCTGCAGACCGGCGATGAGAATCACGGCCGGCGTACCCTCGAGCCGGATGTCGGTGGCCGTGCCGCCCATGAGCTGCGCCAGCTCGTCGCGGACGATTTTGGTCATCATCTGGCCCGGCTTCACGGCCTTGAGCACATCCTGTCCCAGCGCCTTCTGCTTCACCTCGTCGGTAAAGCTCTTGGCGACCTTATAGTTGACGTCGGCGTCGATGAGCGCACGGCGAATCTCCTTGAGCGTCTCGGCGACGTTGATTTCGGTGATGCGGCCCTCGCCCTTGAGAATCTTGAACGACCGTTCGAGTTTGTCGGTTAAGTTTTCAAACATGGTGGTGTGGTGTTGCTTGTTTTGCGCGCAAAGATACGAAAAGTCGGGCGCAGAGACAAACCGAAAACGAAGTTTTCCGCCGATGATTCCTCCGGCCGCACTCCGTTCGCCTTTCCGGCCGCCCTTCGTTCGCCCTCCGGCCCTTCTTTCGGTTGCCCTCCGGAGGCGCCGGAAGGGGCGGAACGGACCGTTTTATCCGCGGTATGGGCGGGACTCCACGCTCCGGCGGCCTCAGAGCCAGCCGGCTTCGTAGTAGATGACGATTTGTTCAATCATGCGGTCCTCCCCCTCGCGGTCGTACTGCGACTTGAGGTCCTGACCGAAGACCTTCGAGACCCCCTGCCAGAAGCCCGCCACGAATCCGCCGCGGAATTCGCGCAGCACCTCGTAGGCCGTATACTCCGTCTCGCGGTCGATGAGCTTGAGCAGCACGCGTCCCTGCGTGCGGGTCATGCGTTTGAGTACGGGGGTGTACTCCTCCTTGATTTCGTGGTAGATGCGGCGGATGTACTCCTTCTGCGCCTTTTTGGTCGGCAGGCGGCTCAGCTCCTCCTCCATGTCGGCCATCTTGGCCTTGGCCGTCTGGGCGATGGGGTAGACCTTCTTCACGGCGTCGACCAGCCGGCGGTAGCGCCGCAGGTCGACCTTGCGGTTGAAGACGTAGACCGGCAGGATGTGCACCAGCGGAATCGAGTCGCCGTGGTCGATGCTCCACTCCTGGTGCCAGAAGCCGTGGCGCTGCTGCGCCGCCGCCTGCGCGGGGAACAGCAGTGCGGCAAGCAGGGCCGCCAGAAGCAGATATATGGGTCGGAACGGACGCATGCACAAAAATACGTTTTTTCCTGAAAACGGATGCGGCCGCGCTTTTATTTTTTCGGCGAGTGTGGGGGCGCTGAGCGGCGGCGATTCGGAGCTTCTGCGGCCGAGGGGTTCGTTATTTCGTGCGGAAATGCTATCTTTGTCCCGAACATACCGAAACGATTATGCTGGAAAAAGGATTGTCTGCGCAGAGCGTCGCCACCGTATGCGACGCCAATACGGCCGCCGCGATGGGTTCGGGCGACCTGCCCGTCTTTGCCACTCCCGCGATGGTGGCCCTGATGGAGCATGCCGCGATGACGGCCGTAGCGGCCGCACTGGATGAGGGTGCCACCACGGTCGGCGCCGAGATGAACGTCACCCACATCAAGCCCTCGGGCATCGGTGCCGAAATTACGGCTACGGCCGTGCTTACGGCTGTCGAGGGGCGCAAGCTCACCTTCAACGTGGGGGCCCGCGATGCCGAGGGGATGATTGGCGAGGGTGTCCACATCCGCTATGTGGTCGACCGCACCCGCTTCATGGCCAAGGTGAAGTAGGCCGGGCGGCACACCGTCCCGAAAAAGAGAGGCGCTCCGGTTGTTCCGGGGCGCCTCTCTTGTGGAGGGTCGTCATTGGGGCGAGGGCTAGAGTCCGAAGAGCAGATGTTCGAGGAAGATGACGGCCATACCTCCGAAGTAGCCGGCCACTGCGAGTGAGGCGATGCGCTTGAAGTACCACGAGAAGGTGATTTTCTCAAGTCCCATGGCCACCACGCCGGCCGCCGAGCCGATGATGAGGATGCTGCCGCCCACGCCGGCGCAATAGGCCAGCAGGTGCCAGAAGAGGCCGTCCTGGACGAACGACTGCAGATAGGAGGGGTCGATGCTTGAGGCGACCGCAGCGGCATCGGCCACCGGGTACATGCCCATGCAGGCCGCCACGAGCGGAACGTTGTCAATGACCGATGAAAGCAGTCCGATGATGCCCGTGATGGTGAAGACCTCGTGGATGTTCCGGTCGAGGAACTGGGCCACCTCCGTCAGAATGCCGGCGCTCTGGAGTGCGGAAACCGACATCAGTATGCCGAGGAAGAAGAGAATGGTCGGCATGTCGATGTGCTTGAGTACCTTCGATACGCGGTTCTTGATGGACTCCTCGATGCCGCGCTTCTTGTCGTAGATGATTTCGGTGAGCACCCACATTACGCCGAGCGAAATCATCATGCCCATGTAGGGCGGCAGGTGGGTGATGCTCTTGAAGACGGGCACGAAGAGCAGGCTGAGGATGCCCACCACAAGGATGAATTTGCTCAGGCGCGGCCCGACGCCCTTGGGCAGTCGGCTTTCGGAAGTCTGCGGTTCTACAGCTGAGGTCTTTTTGCGAGCAATGTAACGGCCTGCGATTGCGGTCGGGATGATTGTCGAGGCCAGGGCCGGCAGGAAGAGCGACCCCATGAGTGCTCCCGAAGTGACGTTGCCGCGCATCCAGAGCATGATGGTCGTCACGTCGCCGATGGGCGACCATGCACCGCCGCTGTTGGCTGCGATGACGATGACGCTGGCAAAGAGCCAGCGCTCCTTGCGGTTGGCGATGATGCGGCGCAGCAGCATGACCATGATGATGGTCGTGGTCATGTTGTCGAGCGCGGCCGACATGAAGAAGGTGATGAGGGCCAGCAGCCAGAGCAGTTTGTGCTTGTTGTGGGTGGTGATGTGGTCGGTGATGACACCGAATCCTCCGTGGGAGTCGATGAGGTCCACGATGGTCATCGCACCGATGAGGAATACCAGAATCTCGCAGGTGTCGCCCAGATGGTCAATCAACTCGTGGGTGATGTTCTCGTCGTGCCCGAGGAGGCTGAAGATGGTCCAGATGGCACCGCACATCAGCAGTGCGATGGCAGCCTTGTCGATTTTGATTTTGTGCTCCATGGCGATGAAGGCATAGCCTATCACGAAGAGCAGAATCATGGATAGAATCATGTTGTATGGCGTTTTTGCGGTTGCCGACCTTCAAGTGGTGGAGGGAGCTTCGGACGGACCGGGCGGTGCGGGTCCGCGGAAACCTGCCGCGCGTACCGCAGGTCGGAGAACGGTGCGGCGGACCGGGAAGCTTTATTCCGTCGGAAGGGTCGTGCTCGCTAAATCACGATACGGCGCAGGGCATAGACGTAGCGGTCGGCCGGTCGCGGACAGGAGAACTTCGCCCGGTGCGACCTTTCTCCGCGTGATGGCCGGGGGGCATTGCGGAGCGTTGCCGTCGAGCGGCGCAGTGCCGCATGATGGACGTTCTGCTCCTTGACGGCGATGCTACAGACCGAAGATTCGGTCGATTCGGTGGCAGCGAGCAGCATGACAGGTGCTGCGGCAAGCAGCGATGTCTCCTCGCGGTGCGGAGCATCGGCCCGGGACGCGGAGTGCACGCAGGCATCGCGCTCGACGGTTTCACGAATGCCGCACAGCGCTGTCGGCAGAGCCGTACAGAGCAGCAGAGCGCATATGGTTACCCATTTTCCCATCGTCGCAAAATTAGCCAAAATGGGAGAATCTTTTTTCACCATACAGCTATTTTTATGTTCAAAATTGGAAAATCCCTTTTTTTTCGTATCTTTGCAGTCGCTTTCGAGCCGGATTGAGCTATGGTGTAATGGTAACACGTCAGATTTTGGTTCTGAAATTCCAGGTTCGAATCCTGGTAGCTCAACCAACCCCGCCGATGTCCGGCGGGGTATTTTTTTGTCGTGCCGCGTCCGTTCGGACGGGGCATACCCGCGACAAAACCCGCACTGAAGACCAGTGCGGGTTTCGTTTGTGGCGGGAGCCCTCTGTGTGATGTCTGAGTGGTGCCGGTGCGGCGTGCGGAGCGGCCCCGGCGGTCAGAGCATGCTGCGCAGGGCGCGGGCCAGCTGGTCGGGGCACGAGGTCCCCTTGCCGCGGCAGTCGATGCCTTCGAGCCGGGCGATGGCCTCCTCGACCTTCATGCCGCGCACCAGTGCGGCGATGCCCTGCGTATTGCCGTGACAGCCGCCCGTGAAGGTCACGCGGCGGATGATGTCTCCGTCGGTTTCGATGTCGATTTGTCGCGAGCAGGTGCCCGTGGTGGTATAGGAGAGTCGGTTGAGCATGTGATGCGTGTTTGGGGGTGGTTTGCGTTGGGGCGGAAGACAAAGAAACCCCTTCCGGGAGTCCGGAAGGGGAGTTTTTTGCGAAGCGACGCTTAGCGCTGCTGCAGGTCGGTGTTGTCGGCCACGACCATGTTCTTGTCGATGCGCAGCGTGACGTTGCTGTCGACCTCGATGAGCAGCGACGTCTCCTTCACCTCCTTCACGGTGCCGTAGATACCGCCGGCGGTGATGATTTTGTCGCCCTTTTTCAGGCCGTTGCGGAACTCCTGCATCTGCTTGCGGCGCTTGGCTTCGGGGCGCCACATGAAGAGCCAGAGCACGAGCACCATCAGTGCAATCATGATGAGGAAGCTGTACTGCTGCATGAAACCCGGTTCGGGCTGAGCAGGGGCTGCATTCAGGAAATTAATCATTGTCTTTCGGTTTTAGCTTGTTTTTAATAGCGCAAATATACGCATAATTGTCGAATCTGCAAGAATTACTCCACATCGGCCTCGATGAAGAGCCGGAGCGGTTTGCGTCCGCCCGCCAGCGTCACGTCGATGAGCTTGAGCTGCCAGCCGTATTCGCCCCGCGAGTCGAACGTGAGCGAGCATTCGCGGCTCTGGCCGGGGGCGATGGGGCGCGCCTCGGCCTCGAGCGTCGTGCATCCGCAGCTCCGTTCGCTTGCGACGACGGCCGTCGGGCGCGACGACGCGTTGAGCAGGTAGAAGCGCATGACGGCGATTTCGCCCGAGTGCAGCCGCCCGAACCGGATGGTGTCGGTGCCCCCTTCGGCGAGGGTGCGGTCCGAGATTTCGATGATGCGGCCGCGGGGAGCCGTATCGTCGGCCTTTTTGCGCGGCGATGTGCCGCAGCCGGCGAGTGCCGCCAGCAGTGCCAGCGCGAGCGCCGGTCGGAGAAGTGGTCGGAGGGTCATGGGGTCGGACGAGGCATTGGTGGATGAAGAAAATGCCGTCCGGTTGAACCGGGACGGCATGATGTGCGTTGTGGCCGTGCAGGGCCGGGTGCCGCCTGCTGCGGGTCGGAGGGCGTCTTCCGTGCGTTCGCCGGAAGCACGTCGGTGCGTCAGATAAGGCCGCGGCCCGCCTTCTTGATGCGGCCTTCGGCCGTCAGCGACTCGACAATCTTGTCCAGCACGCCGTTGATGAAGACGCTGCTGCCCGGCGTCGAGTAGTATTTCGAGATTTCGATGTACTCGTCGAGCGTCACCTTGACCGGAATCGACGGGAAGTTGAGCAGCTCGGCCATTGCCGTGCCGATGATGAGGTTGTCCATGAAGACGATGCGCTCGATGTCCCAGTTGGCGGTGAACTTCTCGATGTAGCGCTGGTATTCGCCGAAGTTGACCAGTGTCTTCTCGAAGAGCGTCTTGACGAACTGGGGGTCCTCCTCGCTCTTGAACTTCGAGGCAACCTTCAGCTCGGTGTGCGACGGGCGCATGTTGGAGAGCGTGCGCAGAATCATCATGATGATGTATCCCAGGTCGTCGTCCCAGAGAATCGACATCTCCTCGAGCACCGTGTCGAGCGCCTCGCACTCCTGCATGTTCCGGAAAAACTCCTCGAGCAGGGCGCGGTCCTCGGCAAAGGAGCGCTCGCCGCGCTGCATGTAGCTCTTGTAGTAGTCGCTTTCGGTGAGTTGTGTGTAGAGCGTGCGGATGAGTTCGGGGTAGAGGCTCCAGTTGAGTTTGCGTGCGGCCGTGTAGTCGTTCACCGCGTCGCTGTTGGCGATGATGCGGATGACGGCGTTGTCGACGAACTTGGTGTTGGGGTTGAGGTCCTCGTAGGTAGGCAGTTTCTTCTGTCGGGCCAGTTCCTGACGCTGCTCGGCATAGCGGGCGATTTCGACCGGCAGGGTCAGCATCAGGTGGTAGAGGTCGTAGGCCTTGTCCACCGACGCCATCAGGTTCTTTTCCGATGCCATCATGCTGTCGGCTCCCGACTTGAGGTGGGCGAACAGCGCCTTGATGACCTTGATACGAAGTAATCTTCTGCTCAGCATAACTCTTGCGACTTTTGACGGGCGCAAAAGTACAACTAAAAATCAAGATTTGAAAATTAAAACGACATGAGCATCCGTGAACCGGACCGCCGGGACGATTTTTGCCGTCCGTTTTCCCGCCCATGGTGCTTTTCCGGTGCCGGGCACTGGCCGGGGAGCCGCTCCGCGGGCGGCCAGGGTCGGCTCCCGGCGGCCGAGGTGCGAAAAAATCGGGTGCCGGAGGTCGGCTCTGCTGAAATGTTGTTATCTTTGCGGCTGTATGGAACAACTCAGGGAAGAATACGCCGATAACTCCTGCGACGTAATCGTCGTGGGGGCGGGTGCCGCCGGCATGATGGCGGCCGGTACGGCTGCGCGCAACGGAAAGCGTGTGCTGCTGCTCGAAAAGATGGAGAAATCGGGCCGCAAGGTCCGCATTACGGGCAAGGGCCGCTGTAACGTGACCAACGCCCGTCCTCCCGAGGAGTTCGCCTCGCAGGTGCGCACCAATGCGGAGTTCCTGGCGCAGGCCTTCTCCGAGTTCAACAACCGGGCGACCATCCGCTTCTTCGAGCGTCGCGGCGTCAAGCTCGACATCGAGCGGGGCGACCGCGTCTTTCCCCACAGCGGCAAGGCGTGGGACATCGCCAATGCGCTGCTGGATTACTGCGTCGAGAACGGGGTGAAAATCCTTTACAATACGCGCGTGACCGAACTCATGACGCTCGGGGGGCATGTTTTCGGTGTCCGTTACCGCAACAAGCGCGGCTTCGAGCGCAAGGTCGAGGCGCCGCAGGTGATTGTCGCCACGGGTGGCCTCTCCTATCCGGCGACCGGTTCGACGGGCGACGGCTATCGCTTCGCCGCCGACCTGGGCCATACGGTCGAGCCGGTGCGTCCGTCGCTTACTCCGCTCGTCTCGTCGCACAACCAGATGAAATACCTCCACGGCCTTTTGCTGCGTAACGTGCGGGCAACGCTCTGGGTCGACGACACGCCCGTGCGCGAGGAGTTCGGCGAGTTGGGCTTCTCGGAGCGTGGCATCGAGGGTGCCGTGGCGCTGCGCGTGAGCCGCGATGCGGTCGATGCGCTCATCGACGGCCGCCGCGTCAAGCTGGTGCTCGACCTCAAGCCGGCGCTGACCGAGGAGATGCTCCTCCACCGCATCGAGCGCGAACTGGCCGAGATGGAGCCTACGGAGTTCTTCGCCGAACTGTTGCGCAAGCTGGTTCCCCGGCCGCTGGTGATGCCGCTGGCCGAGGAGCTCGACATCCATTCGAAGAACTACGTGAGCAAGCTCACCGATGCCGAGAAGCGGCGCCTGGTGAAGACACTCAAGGGGCTGACCTTCCCCATCGTGGATTATGCGCCGTTCGAATATGCCGTGGTGACGGCCGGCGGCGTGCGCTGCGACGAGGTGAATCCCTACACGATGGAGTCGCTCAAGGTCCGCGGGCTCTACTTCGCGGGCGAGGTGCTCGACCTCGATGCCAATACGGGCGGTTACAACCTGCAGATTGCCTTCTCGACGGGGCATCTGGCCGGCATGTTGAAAAAATAGGGCTGAGAGCGATGCGGTTGCGTGGACGTAAAATCGGACGGAGCATCTACGGGCGGGTCGCCGAATTGAAGAACCGCCTGGTGCGGGCGCGCTATTTCCGGGGGCACGGCGTCCACTCACCCTTTGTATATACGATTGTCCGCGAGGTCTTCATGCGCCGCGAGCTGCTTCCCGGAAGCCGGACGCTCTACGAGGCGCTGCTTGCCGTCGGTGTGGAGCCGCGGCGCGCCGTCCAGCTGCAGAATCTCTTCATCCACTGCGGCTATGCCTCCTTTGCGCTGAATCGCGCGGGAAATGATTTCTGCGTCGTGACCGAAGCGTTGCCGGCCGGCGAGGTGCCGGCATTGGTCGACGAGGCGCGGCGCTGCGGCACGACTCTTGCCGTGTTGCATCCCTATGCCGACGAGGAGCGCCTCAGGTTGTGCCGCCGGATTGTGGCCGGACATCGGTGCACGACGGTCGATAACCGGGCCTATCTGCTCGTCTTCAATAATTATCTGCCTAAACAACACTTCAGAATATGAAAGTCTACACCAAAACGGGTGACCAGGGAACCACGTCGCTCATCGGCGGCGAGCGTGTCTTCAAGAGCGACGAGCGGGTCGAGGCCTATGGCTCGGTCGATGAACTGATGGCCTTCACGGCGCTGTTGGGCGACCACATGCGGGGCGAGGAGGGGCTGGCCCCCTATGTCGACGACATTGCGCAAATCACCTCGCGCCTGATGACGGTTTCGGCGCTGCTGGCCGTGGGGGAGTCGGGCAGCGACAAGGTGGCGCCGCTTGACGCTTCGACCGTCGAGTGGCTTGAACACCGCATCGATGCCATGCAGGCCATCGTGCGGCCCATCGACAAGTTCACCATCCCGGGCGGCAATGCCGTGGTGTCGATGTGCCATGTATGCCGTACGGTGTGCCGTCGTGCGGAGCGCGCCGCCTTGCGTGCCGGACAGAAGTACGGGGTGGATGCTACGGCGCTGGTCTACCTCAACCGCCTGTCGGATTACTTCTACCTGCTGGGCCGGGTTCTGACCGAGCATTTTGGGGTCGAAGAGTTGCTTTGGATTCCGTAAGTCGTTGCGAATCGGTGCAAAATTCGTCATTTCTGGATGTTTTGCCCGAATTTGTTTGTTTTTCTCGTTTTTTTTATACTTTTGCACGACTACTTCCATATCCGGCCCCGGCCGGATATTCGGAACAGACTTTGATTAGGGACTTAAAAGTTATGACCTATGTATTGGACGCTTGAACTGGCCTCGAAGCTCGAAGATGCACCGTGGCCTGCAACGAAAGACGAGTTGATTGATTATGCGGTCCGTTCGGGAGCTCCGTTGGAGGTTCTCGAGAACCTGCAGGAGATAGAGGACGAAGGTGAAATCTACGAATCAATCGAAGACATCTGGCCCGACTATCCCTCGAAAGACGACTTCTTCTTCAACGAGGAGGAGTATTGACGCTCTTCGAATAGATTAAACAATTAAATATCAGCGCGATAAACAATGAAAATTTGTTTGTCGCGCTGGTGTTTTATGGCCTCAAATGGCGCGGTTAATTTGGACAAAATACATTTTTCGGAGGAAAAATCGGGATTTGTACCGATAAAATACATTGTCTTATATTATCTTCGCAAATATTAGACATACGCTTCCAGTGGGCTTATGTTTAAGAGAGAAAGTCAAAGCATGCACTTAAATAAAACAGTGCATGTTTTTGTAACATTGCACTAAATACTGTATAATTTATCAAAATTATCGTAAATATGCGGACTTTTATCCTGGTTCGGACACACTTTTTGAAACACACCGAACCTGATAGTTGAATGTGATATTTTAACAGTTAAAAGTTCGACTCCCATTGTTAGAGGGTATTCTATTAAACCGGTACAATGGAATCGTATTAGCCATAGTGACAGGCTAAAAGGTGGAATGATCGCTCCTATTCAGGCTGTGCCAGCGGAATATCCGGATAGAGCGCTTCGCAGGCTTGCATCGGTTCCAGCGTTTGCGGACGGCTGGCCGTGCGGAGAAAATTCCAGAAATCTGCGGGAAAGTGCACGACTTGTCCCACATGGGAACGGAGCGTGGTCAGCACAACACGGCCGTCGCTCAGCCGTCCGATGTGTTCGAGTTTTTCGCTGCCGAACATTCCGGGACGGATGCGCAGCACTTCGCCGGTCGAACGGTTCCAGAGCCGGGCGAAATCCAACCGCATCGAATCGCACGTGCCTTTGATCAGCACCCAATCGTCGCCAAACGGGAGGAGATTCGACCAGGGGTCTACGTTCTGCATACGGGTAGTCCGGCAGCGGCGTGTGTCAACATCAAGCTCCAGCAACCGGGCGACCAGTTCCCGGTCCGAGAAGCCGCACATTACCAGGCGGCCGGTTTCGGGGACAGGGATGGAGCCGCCAAATCCGTCGCCGCTCGATATGCGGAAGCCCAGCGGTGAGAGCGTGCCGTTGTCGTAACGATACGTCTCTTCGCCGTGAGCAAGGAGGACGCGTCCGAGTCCGTCGCAGGCGAACCTGCAGGGATGCTGCGCCTTGGGCAGCGGAAAACGCTGGACGCGCTCCACTCCCTGCGGATTCATCGTGAGGATTGTGGCACTCTGCCGGTCGCCGAAGCAGAGATAGCGGCCGAACCATCGGGGACGTTGGTCGAGGAAAAGAAAGGGCGATTCCTGTTTCGGCAGGTCGCACAGCCGCTTCCAACTGTTCGCTTCAAGGGGATTTTTGCCTCCGAGGAGCATCCAGCTCTGCATGGGCGGAATGTAGTAGAACGCCGCATAGAAATCCATCTCCGGGGAGTAGGTCAGACAGCAAAAACGGTTCCAGCGCACCTTGACCGGTTGCAGCGGACGCTGGCGGAGATTGGCGACGAAATTCCCCTGCCACTCCTCTGCTTCGCGGCTTTTCCAACGTCCGCTGCAGAAGTCGCCGGCCAGCGAGTCGAGCATGTAGTCGGCATCATCGGGCCACGGCACCTCTTCGCAGGGCATCGTGCGCCCGGGATCGAGTGTTCGGGCCGGAGTGCCCGGTGCGCGCCCCGACTGCTTCAGCTGCCTACAATATTGACCCGCCCTCCGGCAGGCCTTTTCGAAATCCGCAGCGTGGGTTTCCGGTTGCAACGTAAGGAGGTAAATCTCGTCGCCGTCGAGGTCGTAGAGCCGGTATCCGTGGCAGGTCAGCTCCTGCCCGACTGCCGCAAGTCCCTCTTCGTGCGAGCGGCAGGCATATTGCACTCCGATTTCGTCGAATCGGGCTTCATGCAGCGCCGAAATCCCTTCGCCCCATTTTCCCCGCATCTCGGCCAGCGAGTCGTTTACGTCACCATCGTATTTGAGCAGGTCCAGCGCCTCCTCCACGGCCCGCTCGACCTCCGGGAATTGGCTCTTTGCTGCCGACGTGCCGTCCGTATCGCTCTTCGCTTCCGGCTGGCCAGGCGTCTCCTCTGCGGCCTGTCCGACCTCCGAAGATTTGCGCCCGAGCTGATTCTCGAGCATCTGAAACACCTTCACATGGGCATTCCGAATTCCCTGACTCGTGTAGACCATCACGGGTTTGCGCACCAGCCGGATGCCGAACCCTTCAAGCGCGTCGAACAGTTCCGGGAGCTGCAATGGCGTGAACATCCGGTGCTGCATCACGGGGCGGTCTTCGATGAAAAGATCGCCGTGCCCTTCGTTCCACATGGCGCGTGTCGTGTTGTCGTCGTTGCGGAGCGAGATTTCGTAGCTGTTGTGCTGGCGACAACTGCCGTAGAGGCTGTGGGGACTGTTCAGCCGAAGCGTCAGCACCACGCGCCTGCGCCGCTCCTCCTTCGGGGCCGCCGGGTCGGCATAGGGCTCGCCGTCGGAGGAGAACTGCGCGATGACCTCCCATTCGTATGACTCGGGCCACGGAATCCCGGCGGCCTCCAGCCATCGGAAGGCCTCCAGCTGGTGCGTAACAGTGTCGTAGAAGGCTTCGATTCGGCTTCTGAGTTCCTGCAGGTGGGGGAATGGAAATCCCTCCAACAGGCGTACGATGCGCCGCAGCAGGAACAGCTCAGCGGGATCCTCGACCATCAGCATGCGTGCCAGCACGAGCAGATAACGCACGGCCTCCGGCTCTGCCGAAAGGGCAAGAAGCGCTACGCAGTACCAGAACCTCACGATGTCGTAGTCCTTCGGCAGACCCGTTGAGCGTTGGCGTTCGCGCTCCTCGGGCGAGGTCGGGAGGATGGCGTAGTTGTCGAGCGTCGCCGCAACGGCCCGCACCACCTGCGCGTCGGCGGCGAACGGCTCCATGCGCAGCACCTCCTTGAGATTGAGCGGAGCGTGGATGAATGCTCCGAGTTTGCGGTTGAGTGCGTCGACTTTTTGGACAACGTCGTGGGTGCTGTCCGGCAGGGGTTGGATGTGTAGTGGTTTCATGGAACCTCGGGGTTATCGTTTTTCAAAGGGTGAACGATCGAGCAGGGCCTCCTCGGGAATCCCGGCCGACCGGGGCCAGTAAAACTCATCCTCCGTGTCGTCACTCCAGAAGAGCGGCAGCATCAGGGGCAGATATTGGAACAGGTGTCGGCCGTCGGTCAGACTTGCGAAGACCACGATGAAGGTATTCATCCGCATGCGCTCGTCCCAGGCAAAGCGCCAGGAGAGATAGAGGTTCTGCATCCGTCCGGGACGGGTTGTCACATCCACGTCTCCCTCTTCATCGGGCATGAAATGGCCCGAGTCGAGCGACAGCTCGCCCAGCTCCATGATGCCCTCGGAGGCTTGAAGAACACTTATAGCCTTGAAACACTCTCCACGGCGAATCGAGCGGTGGGGAATTGTCGCGCGAACCACCACCCAGACCGAATCCCCGTGCAGGATGGCGTGCTCGACCTCAAAGCGCACCTGCGGACGTTCGAGGGGCTTCAGACGTCGGTTTACCACCTCGGCATCCCGATACAACCAGGTCGATTCGGAGGCCACAAATGGCGGGGTGATTTCCGTGGATTTACGGGTGCTTGCGCAGCCTGTGGCAGCGAGCAGAATAATGGATGCAATCCAAAGTCGGTTTTTCATTTTTTATATGTATAGCGGACCGGGAGCCAGATAACGAGCCCGACAACGAGGGCCACGACGAGAAAGCGGACAGGAACACGTCGGATAGAGGGCTCCTCCTCGGGAGGGCATCGGAACATCCGGGCCAATCTCCCGACTGCAGCGGATAACATATCGCCTTCCGGGGAGGCGTCGACCACTTCCAGTCCGGCCCAGCCGCCGGCATCGGCGGGTTGTCCCGTCCTCCTCCCGCCAGAAGACATAGACCGTGTGCTCCGCGGGAGCAAGGTAGAAGACCGGGTATTTCAGCGCGGCTTTCATCTCTGTTTCGGCGGACCCTTACCACGGGTAGCGCACCCACGGGCTCTTCGGGTCGCTCAACAGCACGTCGGCCGTCGTCTTCATCACCGAATTGTAGGCCCGTTTGCCGCCCCAGAGCGAACGTCCGAGAATATAGCTCATCGCCAGTTCGCGCCACGACCCGCACGCCTCGTGTGCCAGCACATCGGCCCGGCCTATGTACGCCCATGCCTCCTCTTCGGTGAGGTAGCCCATTTCGAAGCAGGCCCGCGCCAGGAAGACAATGCGCCCGGCATCCCAGCCCGTCACGTTGCAGCCGCTGAGTTCTTCTTTCGAGGCGACCACGCCGCACGAGAGGAGTTCGTCGAGGGTTTCCCGCAGGTTTTCGAGCTGCGAAGAGACCTTGTCGTAATCCTCCTGCGAGGTCATCCGCTGCTGGAACAGCGCGTCCTGCCGCTCGCGGTCGTCGAGCCGAAAGGCTTCGAGCACCGTGGGCCAGTAGTAGCGGAATCCCTTTTCGCAGAGGTAGTCCAGTTGCCCGCGGGCCTCCGCGGTGGAGTCAATGCCCCACCAGCCGCCCAGGATTTCGGGCAGCGTGTCGAAAATTCCCGTCTCCAGCGAATTCTGCCAGGCCCCCTGTTGCGAGGCGTACATCGCCCCGATGGCCAGCTGGCGGCAGTGTGCATCATCGAGTGTCGATTTCGGGTTCAGGCAAATCTCCCGAAAGGAGCGGCGCAGCTTGCGCACCGTCGTCCAGATGCGGCTGCCTTTCTTGTAGAGCCACGTCAGGGCACCGACCGCTACGGCGGCCAGCATCACATAGAATTCAAGACTTCGTTCCATTGTTCCAATCTTGGCGGGTTGCTATGCGTTCCACGGAATCTGCCTCCAGGGCGAGGTCTCCTCTTCGAGCAAAGCGCTGACAATCTCCCAGGCTGTTTGGCAATCCTCCTCGTCGCCGTGCCAGACGCCGCGACCCATAGCGAAGCTGCGTCCGTATTCCTCCCACGACGAGAAGTGTTCGCGGGCGGTATCGGCCGCCACCTGCATCACCTGCCACATCTCCTCCTCGGAGAGATAACCGGCGTGAAGGGCCCAGCGTCCGAGGTTGGCGATGCGCACCAGATCCCAGGCGATGACCGTCCTCGGAAGCGTTTCGGCCGTACAATACCCGTTTCCAATCATAAACTCCGCGATGGCCTGCACATCCTCGGCCTTCTCCTCGGGATTACCCGCATCGGGTTGGCCGCCGCGCATGAGCGTCAGCGCCGCGTCGGCATCCGCATGGTGCCCTTCGTGGAGCAGCCACCGGACAATCCCGAGCGTCGAGTCGCGGTCCGTGATGTCCCACCAACTCTGCAGTTGCGTGCGGTAAGTCTCGGGAAGAACTTCGCTTTCGACGGCATCAACCGCCTCATCGTTATAGACCAGCAGCGGTGCGGCAAAGGCCATCAGCCGGCGCTGCTCCGCAGTCAGCCGGCACGTCGCGGCATGCTTGATTTCCCAGCCGTCGTCCTCGCCCAGCCAGTCGAGCGCCGCGGCATTCGCCTCGCGCAACTCCTTCTCAAGACTTCCGTCCTGCATCGCCTGCATCGTTGCGGCAGCCTGCGCCATATTGCGCCGTGCAGCTTCGGCTACGGCGGCGGCATCCACCCCGCCGAGCGTTCCCATCGCAGCCTGCTGCGCCTGGATTCCGGCCATATCAGGCACGGCGGCCTGCATCTGGGCCATGAGCTGTGCCTGCATGTCGCCCATGTCGGGCATCCCCGGAATCGAGCCCATCATCGCACGCATCCGTTCCAGGGCTGCCTCCTGCGCTGCCCGGGCAATCTCCTCCGGGCTCTGGGGTTTCATCTTTTCGTTTGCCATGTTCGGTATGTTTTAAGGTATTCGACTCAATTTATTATTATCCTTCGGCTCCGGCCGTGAGCAGCAGTTCGACAATCTCCGTGAAGCCCCGCTCGCCGGCATAGTAAAGAGCCGTGTGCTGGAGGTTGTCCGCCGCATCGACTTCGGCATGGTGCTCCACCAGCTGACGCACGACCTCGTTGTTTCCGGCACGTGCAGCCATGAGCAGGGCCGTTTCGCCCATCCCGTTGCGGGCGTTAATCGCCGCACCGGCCCCGAGCAGCGCCTCCACAAGAAAGCGGTTGCCCGCCAGTGCCGCCCAATGCAGCGGCGTTGTTCCGTCGGGCAGTGCATGGCTGGCGTCCGCTCCGGCTTCGAGCAGCATTCGGGCCATGTGGAGATTCCCGCGTCCGCACGCCACCAGCAGGGGTGTTTCGCCCGCATCGTTCGGCGCATCGAGCTGAGCCTTCGAGGCCGCAAGCAGCGTACGCACGACCTCGGCCTGATTGTTGTAGACGGCCTGGTGCAGCGGCGTGTTACCCTCGGCATCACGCGCCATGCCGTCTGCCGCATCGTTTTGTGTGAGGCGTGCAACTACTTCCGTCAGACCGTGTGCCGTGGCGTAGTCCAGTGCGCGGTGTCCTGTCTGGTCCGTAGCTTCGGTATCGGCACCGCGGTCAATCAGCCACAGGGCGGCATCCGTGCGGCGGTTCTCCACAAGCCGCATCAGCGGCGTGCAGCCTTCATTGTCCGTGGCATCGGGATTGGCCCCGGCGTCGAGGAGTCGAGCCAGAATTTCGCGATTGCCCTTTCGGGCGGCAGCGTGGAGGGGCGTTTCGCCCCGGTTGTTTGCGGTCGAGGCGTCGGCTCCCTTTTCCAGTAGCAACACCGTCAGATCCCGGTATCCTTCGCGGCTGACGTAATGGAGGGGCGCGTTGCCTTCGGCATCGCGCCGGTTGAGATCGATGCCGCCCCGTTCGAGGAACAGCTTCACGATGTTTTTCTGCCCGTTGCGGCAGGCGTTCAGAAAGGTCTGGAAGGTATCCATAGTGTTGATTTCAGGCGTGTTTCAACAAAAATTTTACAAGCGATTCGTTGTTGCTGCGCATGGCAATGTCGAGCGGTGTGTGGCCTTCATTGTCGGCGGCCGAGACGTCAGGCTGCCCGTAGTCGAATAGCAGTTCGACCGCCTGCCGTGCCGCTGCGTGCGTGTAGCCTTCGGCCGCATAGTGCAGCACCGTGCGCCCCTCGTTGTCCGCGGCACAGGGGTCGGCCCCGGCCTCCAGCAACCGCTCCAGCATCTCCGACTGATACGGCCCGGCGCTGTGCGGGCCCAGCAGATGCATCAAGGCCGTGCGGCCCAGCGCATCGCGGGCATTTACCTCGACCTTTCGCTCCAGCAAGTGCCGTAATGACCAGATTGCCAGCTCGTAGTCGTCGTGCTGGCACGCCAGCATGAGGGCCCGTTCGTCTTTCCCCGTTTGCGGGGCGTCGGGATGCCATCCCCGCTGCTCGAAGAGCTCCAGAAGCGGAGCGTAACGCTCCATGCCGTCCGAAATGCGGCAGCCCCGCTCAATCCAGGCGGCAAACGGAGCTGTTCCTTTCGAGGTTCGCCGGTCGGGATTGGCTCCGGCCCGCAGCAACATCGCCGCGATTTCGGTCTCATCCCACTCCAGTGCGCAGACCAGCGGTGTTTTGCCCGCCCAGTCGTTCATTTCGCGGTCATCACACTCCGCATCGATATCGACACCCGCCTGCAGCAGGGCTTCCAACGCTTTCCGGTCCTTTTTGCGCAGCGCCTGGAAGAGGTCCATCCCGCCGGTCTCCATCGTGAGTTCGTCAAACGGATCCTCGCCCGAAAGCAGGGCGCCCACCCATTTTGCCCCACCCTCCATGGCGAGGTCAAAGGCCCGTCGGCCGGCCGAGTTCTTCTCGTCGGGGTCGATTTGCCCGCTGTGGAGCAGCAGTGCCGCCGTCGCATAGCAGCGCATCTGTTCCGCCTGTAGCTCCTCCAACTCCTCGCGGGCCTCCCGCTGCTGCTTCTCCGAGACCCATCGTTCGCCGAAACTGGCGTTGAAGCGCTCCTTGCCGGTTATCTCCCTTGCGGTATCGGCGGCGCGTCGGCAGAGGATGTGCAGGGCATTGTCTCCGTAGCTGTTTGTGGAGTCGATGCGTTGCCCGGAGTCAATCAGTACGGCAGCCATCGCATGGTGGCGGTTCTGCACGGCCTCAATCAGCGCCGTCGTGTTGCGGGCCGAGCGCGGAAGGTTCGCGCCGCGGTCCAGCAGCAGCCGTGCCGCCGAGGCAATCTGTTCTTCCAGAGTGGACATCCTGCTGCGGCGCGAGGCCAGGCGGAAGAGCGGTGTGTGCCCCTCTTCGTCGCGGTTGTTCACCTCGGCTCCGCGGTCGAGCAGCGAAGCGATGGCTTCGCAGTCGGCAAACTCCGCCGCGATATGCAGCGATGTGCGGCCGTAGTTGTCCTCGTCACGTGCGTCTGTCGGAATTTCGGCAAGGAGTTGCTGCCGGCGCTCTTCCTTTGCCGGATTCGGATAGTAATAAAGGTCCTGGAGTTCCCGGAGCGGTGTCATCGGTCGATTGATTTAAGCAGGTTTTCTATGTGTTTGTATCGGTGTCCGAAGCGGGCGGCAATCGTGCGCACCTCCTCGTAGCGGCCCAGATGGAAGGCTGCCTCGGCCCGCAGGCGGAGAATCAGCGTGATGGCATTTTCATGCGGCGTCTCGGGCAGCAGCGGACAGCGGGACAGTCCGCTGTCGGCATCCCAGCGGCAAAAAGCCTCGGGAGGCTGCTGCCGCGACGTGGACGGGATGCCCGGGCAGGAGCCTTTGCCCGGCTTGTCGTCCAGCAGCCTTTCGGCCTCTGCGAGCAGTCGGTGGCTCTCTTCATGCCATCCCACATGGAAGCAGCACAGGGCCATATTGTAGCGCGTCGGGGCATCCTCATGCGCACTGCGTACGAAGCAGTCGTAGGCCAAAGGCCACGCTCCGCAGCAGATGTAGGTGACTCCGGCTGCAAAGAGTCGTCCGGAATCCGCTCCCGCAGTCGGCGGGGCGCCGCCCATCCATCTCATTTTCTCTGTGTTAATCGTCGATTGCGACCTCGCCCGCGGCGTCGGCCGTGAAGGCGACCGTGTAGTAGTTCGTCACGGTGAAACGGCCCTGGTATTCGGGCGACTCGCTTTCGTCGACGTAGTTCAGTTCGAACTGCACCTGCAGCTGCTGCGACTCCGCGCGGTACTCTTCGCTGCGGTTCCAGCGGTCGACGTTGCCCAGCGACACCGGCCAGACGCGGAAGCGGAACATCCCGGCCGACTTCAGCGTCAGGTTCTTGCCCTGCTCGTCGGCCATCACCAGCGCATCCGCCTTGTTGCCGATTTCCTGGATGTATTCGAAGTCGATGGCCGCGAGGTCGAGCGGCGTCGAGCAGGCGTAGGAGTTGGTCCGTCGGTCGCTCCGCTCCGGACCGTCGGTCGTGAACTTCCCGTTGGTGAGTTGGAACGCGAGGTGGTAGTTGTTGTTGGCGGCGTCGATGTAGTAGACGTCGATATACGTGAGAATGTTCTCCAGTTGGCGGTCGCGGTTGTCCTCGCGCCACTCCACCGTGTAAATCTTGTATTTCGAAGTGTCCACATGCTCCGCAACGAGCTCTCTGATTCTGGCGAGGCCCTCGTCGGAGACCATCGGGTAGGTTTCGCCCGAGCCGCAGGCCGTGAGCGTCAGGACGGTGATGGCAATCGCCGCTGCAATTTTCATGAGTCTGGTAGTCATATCCGTATGTTTTTGGGTTGTCGTCCTATCCCAGCAGACTGCGGAAGACTTCGAAATCTTCCTCGGAGTCGAAATAGCGGGCCTCGAAGATGATGTAGTTGTCCGGTGTCTTGACCTTGCACTGGTGCTCCTCGCCGTCATCCTTCACATACTCGATGTCGGTGGTGAGGAACGAGCGGTATTCGACCTTCCCCTGCTTGACCTCGGGGTAGGTGATGCGCGGGCCGTCGACGGTGATTCGTCCGCCCTCGGCCTTGAGCACCCGGGCATTGCGCATGCTCCGCCAGGTGAAGAGGAGCAGCAGCACGCCGCCCGCAATCAGGATGGTCGAGAATGCCGCCGGGGATAGAATCCTCAGATGGCGGATGCGGAGGCCGAAGGGGAAGAGGGCCGGAATGACAATCATGCCGATGCCGAAGGCCAGGTTCGACCACTGGTTCGTGAAGATGCTCTCAGGTGAGTAGCTGAAGCTCCTTTGGATGCGTTCGAAGGGTAGGTTCTCCATAAAATTACCGCTCGGTCATTTTTTTTATGGAGACAAAGATAGCATAAAAAAGCAAAAATATGACCACGCGGTCATATTTTTGCTCCGAATCGTGAAAAATGGCCCCGGAGGGTTCGCTCAACGCTTCAGCAGGCCGTATATATAGAGGAATCGCTTGCGGAGAATCTTGACATCGAGGCCGTCGGAGAAAGACATCTGGTACGAGAGTCCGATGAAGACCTGCCGGAACAGGGCGGCTGCCTCCTGGATGTCGGTCTCTTCGCGCAGCTCTCCGCGCCCGACACCCCGGCCGATGACGTCGCACCAGAGCCGGAACTCCTTATCCATCCATTCGTGGAGCTTGCGCTTGCCGTCGGGATAATAGAAGAGCACCTGCTGGAATAGGTGGAAGTAGCCGGCATTGGCCAGCTGTCCGGGCATCTTCTCGCGCTGGATGTTGCCCAGCCGCACAATTTCGGCCATGGTATGCTCCACGCCCTCGACGTATTTGTCGATGAAGTCGCGCAGCGACCCGTCCGACGGGGCGAATTTGTTGCCGGGGTCCTGAAGGTGGAAGAGATAGCGGTCTGCCACGGCGATGAAGAGGTCGAGTTTCGAGGGATAGTAGTTGAAAATTCCGGTTTTGGTCAGCCCGACGCTGCGGGCAATCATCTGCAGGCTGACTCCCTCGTAATTCATCGACATGAAGAGCTGCAGGGCGCTTTGCAATATCTCTTCCCGGTTTGTTTTCATGGCTTAAGCATATTTACCTTTCAAAGGTACAACCATTATTCGTGAAAATGTTCATGTCCTTCCATTGAATGTTGCCTCATTTTGCAATGTCGGTGGTTTCTTGTCTCCAATGTCTCCTTTTATTTTATGAAGTTCTGCGATGCCGTTGTACGATTGGCGTTTTTCCGTCTTTTCCACCCATCGCTCCAGATTGTTTCAGACGGTGCGGTTTGTCTGTCTATTCATCTATGAATTATAAATCTCATGATAAGCAAAAGAGTTGTCCATAGTGGATTTATGAACAACTCTTTTGAGACAATTATGATTTTTTACAAATTACCTTGTCTCATAATCTTGACTTGATATGCAGCCACCCATCAAGTAATCTCGCCAGCTCATCATTATTCAAGTCCTGCATCAAAATGCGTATTGCCATAAACACGGTAATCCCAATGGCCATTGATTACGCATCTTACTGATATTTAATCGTCGCCGCAATAAATATAACGTCGGATTCGATAACAACGGAGAGGTCAGACTTTGATTTTAGGCCTTGCCGACACGCTTCCGGTTGCCCATGATTGTCGCCATGTTCTCCTTGGCCCAGCCAATCAGCGCATCAATGTATGGCAACAGGGAACGTGTACATGGAGTCAATGCATACTCAACCCGCGGCGGAACTTCTGGATATACGGTACGGGTCACATATCCGTCCTCTTCCAGTGTCCGCAGGGTTACGGTCAGCATCTTTTGCGATATGTCCGGAATCTCACGCTGCAGTTCCTTGAAACGAATCGGTCCGCCCCCGGCTCTGTCCAGGGTATATATGACCAGAAGTGACCACTTGTCGCATAACCGGGCCAGTATATTCCGAATCGGACAATCCGGAAATAACGCATCTTCGATTGTCGTTCTATCCATAACTTCTTGTGATAAAAATCGCTCTACAAAGGTAATCAAATTTCCAAAACGCCGTGTGGAATTTTTTTCAGAAAAAAATCAGTCTGCAACCCGCTCATATCCAACAATGGTTACTACTGGGTAAGTAATTGATTTGCAGGTGCCTACTTGCACAATTCAAATTCGTTTGGCATCTTTGCATTCGAAAAGCAATAAACATACTTTTAGTTAGTAATATTTCTTACAAACAATTACGGCCATGAAAAACGTAACACTGATTGGAGCAAGCGGGTTTGTCGGGACCGCTATCTTGAACGAATTGTTGGCAAGAGGCCATCGGGTGACGGCTGTCGTACGCAATCCCGGAAAAATCGGTATCAAAAGTCCATCGCTGACGGTCGTGCAGGCCGATGTGACGGATACGTCCGCGCTTGTTGCCGCTTGCAAGGGCCGCGATGCGGTCATCAGTGCCTACAATCCGGGCTGGACAAACCCCAATATCTACGAGGAGACTTTGCGTAATTACCCGCTGATTCTGGAAGCGGTCCGGCAATCCGGCGTAAGGCGTCTGCTGTGCGTGGGAGGTGCCGGTACGCTGTTCTGCGCACCGGGGCTCCGGGTCGTCGATTCGGGGGTGATTCCCGATGCCATTATGGACGGCGTCCGATCGCTCGGTGAGTTCTATCTGAATACGCTGATGAACGAAAAGGAGATCGACTGGATCTTCTTCTCACCCGCCGGTACGCTGGAGCCGGGCAAACGGACCGGCAAGTTCCGGCTGGGCAAGGACGATCTTATCGTGGACGAGAACGGCAACAGCCATATTTCGGTGGAGGATTACGCCGTGGCGATGGTTGATGAACTGGAAATGCCGCAGCACCATCGCGAACGTTTCACGATTGGCTATTAGTAAATGGAGCTGGATTCAAACCGATAAACCATGAAAAAAGCATTATTCATCTTGTTCTCTCTTTGGACAATGACGGCAACGGCACAGGAAAAAGGATGTTTTGAGGTACATGACCTCGGCTCTTTCAAACTGCACGTGTACTACACCAACGATGCGATGGGCGATGCAAGCTACATCATCGAGTGCAAGGATGCCCTTGTGACCCTGGAACAACCGTTGTTCCGGGAGAACGTAGCGGAGTTCGACGCATATCTCTCAAAACTTGGCAAGAAGGTCGAAAAACGCATTGCGGACTATCATGTAGGCGGAACCGGCAGCCATGATGTGGTCATGGCGGAAGGTATGCCTGAATTTACCAGGGGCGAAATCTATGGCGGCATGATGAAAGGCTTTGCACAGACTTTCGGGGATGCTCTGGCCGATATGCCGACAGGCCGTACATCGGAAGTGGCCTTCGGCACCACACAGACCTGGGCCGGGGTTCCGTTCGAGTTTCGCCGTGGTGCGACATCCGATTTCCCCGCCGCAAGTATTCTGATTGGCGGCAAGGTATACTATACGCACTGGGCTCCGGCGAAGGCTCATGCCAGCCACTTGCAGATCTCCTCTCCGGCAGCCATCGATGCGGAAATTGCCGAAGCGGAAAAGTCGCTGGCCTCGGGCGCGGAACTCTTTATCGGAGGGCATGGCGGAGCGGCAAAGCGTGATGCCGTGGAGTTCAAGATTGCCTACCTGAAAAAGATGAAAGAGGTATTCCAGGCAAATGAAAATGCTGAAGCTTTTGTTGCAGCAATGGAGCAGGCCTATCCCGAATTGCCGGGTGCGGAGGGATTGACCGATTTGGGAAAAACACTCTACCGGTAATCCGAAGCGTTCATAATTCGGGAGGTACAGACATCTGTACCTCCCGAATTCGTCTTGACGCAACCCGGGTGGGGCATGCGTTACGGCCGGTGCTGCTCGAACAACCAGTCCTGGACACTCGGAATGCCATAGGCCACGAACCAGGTGGCGCGATGGTTGCCGCCCGTGAGATGCGTGAACAGGAGATGGTTGCCCTCCGCACGCATTTTGTCAGCCTCTGCCGAGAACTGTTCGGGTGTCTGTGTCATCTCCCAGGTGGCTTCCGACACGGGACTGCCCTGGCTGCGCCACTTCTCCACGGCCTGTCCCTGCAACGAGTTCGACGAACTGTCGCCTTCGCAGGAGATAATCCAGATGTTTTGCCGGTCCAGAGGCCCCATCAGCTCGGGATTCCATTTTCCCGCCACCAAAAGGGCACCGGCGAAGAGGTCGGGCTCTTTCAGCATCAGGACGATCGAGGACATGCATCCCATCGACTGCCCGGTAGTGTAGATGCGTTTGCTGTCGATGGAGTAGCGGGTCTGCAATTCCTTCAACAGCGCAATCGTGGCATCCAGATGGTGGCTGTAATTCCAATTGTCGTCTACCGTGATGACGGGATACTCCGGGGCGACGACGATGCATTTGTGGCGGGCCTGCGCTTCGGGTTCGGCCCACGACGTGGCGCCGTTACCCTGCCAGAGCGGCTGTTGGACCGGTGCGCTCGCGACCCCGGCATCGTGGATGAACAATACGAGCGGGTATTGCTGCTCGGGGTCGTAGTCCTCGGGCAGGAAGATGTTGTAGGGCAATACCTGCCCGGTGTAGGGACTGACGAACTCCTGCTGCTCGAAACGGTCGGCTACCGGACAGATTTCCGCCGTTGTCCGGATTGGCGTGTCGGACGCCTTGTAGATTTCGCCGGCCGCGGTGCTGATCTCCTTCGTCTGGACGACGACTGCATCTCCCGGATAGGAGTCATTGCCGCCGGTGCTCCAGCCGGCCCTTAGTCCGGGTCCGCCCTGCATGCGGTCACGTTCTTTTTTCTGCTGCATTTCGGCTTCCGTGGGCGGTGCGGGCTGTGCGAAGAGATCGACTTCGGCCTTCACCTCAATGATTACATAGGGACCGTCGGAACCCTTTTCGGCCCTCTCGGGGGCCAGATTGGCATAGATGGCGGTAATCTCCTTCCCCTCGACAGCAAAACTCTCCGGCGAGAGGCTTCCGTTGCTGATGGGGGCATCGTATTCCAGAATGACCGCAGCCACTTTCCGCCCGTCGCCCAATACCGTGCTGAGGGCGGTTGCGGATTGGAGATGTTGGGGAAGGGTGGAGTTATTTTGGGCTTGAGCCAAGCCAAGGAATCCTGCCAGAACCGTTGTGAGAATTGCTATCCTGTTCATGACTTTGAAGTGTATGGTACACAGCAAAGATATTTTTTTGTGCGGAAAAATCTCCGGAAATCGCGGAAAATTTTGCGTTCCGGCGGCAAAATGAACTCTGCAACAAAGCTTCTCCGAAGACGAAGCGTTATCTTTGCCCCTGTCAAAATCCGAAGAGTTGGAACAGAAGCGCGCCGGAAGTCTGTTTCGATGTGGTTATGTTCCGAGTGCGATGTGAATTGCGGCAGGGTGCGTCATCGGGTTTGAGCCTCAACGGCAAGTTTCCCTTTCGAGACAACCGAACCGGATTTCCCGTTGGTTGCTGTATTCAGCAAATAGTTCAAACGTGATTACCCGGATTTCATCTCGCGAATACGAGAAGGAATATTAGTGCGATTTTAGACCCGGGAACGACAAATGGACGCTAGTTAACAGATTGATTGGGCGTGTTTTACTTTGTCTGCTCGATGGGGCTTCATTGCCTTGGGACGAATGGGCGTCGCCGATGATTTATAGTTTTTCAGGGATTCTGTTGTCTAATATGATAGAAATCTGAAATCATGATGGAACAGAAGGAACAGGAATTCACCCGATTGGTAGAAAAGCACAAGACCGTTGTCTATACCGTCTGCTATATGTTTTCCGGAAGCAGAGAGGAGGCGGAAGACCTTTTTCAGGATGTGCTGGTCAGGCTCTGGAGAGGATATGACTCATTCCGCGGAGAGTCGGACGTCAGGACCTGGTTCTACCGCGTAAGTCTCAACACCTGCATCAACGGACAGAAGCGAAAGAAAAAGAGACGGGAAACGACCCGTGTCCCGTTAAGCATCGATGTCGATTTCTTCGGGGAGATAAGCGACAGGACACTCCAGGTCAGACGTCTGTATGCCCGGATAAACCGCCTCGGACTTGTTGACCGTGCACTGATTCTCTTGTGGCTCGAAGGGTTGTCTTATGAGGAAATCGGGGCAGTCATAGGCATTTCCGTAAAGAATGTCTCCTTCCAGCTCTACAGGATTAAGGAGGAACTCAAGAAAATGAACATCTAAATCCCAAAGGCTATGCAGAATGACAATTTATCCATGTATGATGAACTCCGGCAGATGAAGTCGGATTATGAACATCTCAAGGCCGGGGTGGACCGGCAGACGATAATCAACAGCCAACTCATGGAGGCGGTCTTCAGGAACAATGCCGGTGTGCTGGATTCAAACAGGAAAACCACCCTGGCGGGTGTGGGCGCAGCGGTGCTTGTCACGTTGGCGGCCTCCTATCTCAGGGGACTTGACATGTCTCTTGCCGGGATGATTGCCGGATTCTATGTACTTGTGCTCATTGGCTATGTGTGCATATACCGGAGGCTCGGGAAGATAGAAAACGGCACGGACAGCGTCCTCTCGACGGTCGTCCGATTAAGGAAATTCAAACGGGACTACATGGTCGTCAATATCGCTTCATGGGTTCTGGTGGCTGGCCTTATGTGCTTCATACTCCCTGCAATCCACGACACGTTCCGCATTCCGGCGCGAGGCGTTGCCGCCGTAGCCGTCATGTGCGTAGCTCTCCTTGCGGGCGTCGGCATCCAGTATTTTGTTGACCGGCGGGTGCTTCGGGCCTGCGATGACATGATTGACCATCTGAAAGACCGGTCATGACCGGGGTTACCCCCTCGGTCCGGTGATAAATCGGGCAGGGGCGATGCCCGTCCCTTCGGGCTTCCCCGCATACGGCCGAGCCGGTATGTCCCCACGCCCCCCCCCTACGCTGTTCCCGAACGCTTCGGGCGGTGCGGTGTGTCGGCGTAAGATTTGTTGATTTCATGGGGAATCGTTGACAATCAATGTGTGCCGATTTCACCGGCGAGGGCGCATGCAGCCCGTTTTTGAGGGCAAATGCCTCAAGATGGGCCTGCGGCAAACCCAAGAGAGCGACCTGCGGGTCGCTCTTTTTGTGTCCAGGGGTTGCCGGTCTCCAGGTCTCCCTGCGGGGATTGGGGTGCCGCCGCATCGGAGGGCGGAGGACGCTGGCGGGATGCGGACGGGACGGCCGCAGAAGATAAATTCGCCGGAAACGTTCCCGGCCGTATGGTTTTTCCCGACATTTGTTGTCTAATCAGCAGGAAAAAAGAGATGGGCGGATGAACGCAGAGGAAGAATGGAAAAAAATCCCCCGGCCCGTATAGTTTTTCCCGGGGATTGGTTGTCTAACAGATGAAAAAATGAAATAGACGGATGAACACCAAAGAGGCACAATTCAAGAGTATCATTCAGCAGCACGAGCGCACCATCTATACGGTCTGCTACATGTTTTCGACCGATGCGTGCGAAGTGGACGACCTGTATCAGGAGATTCTGATTCGACTCTGGCGGGGCTTCGAAACGTTCGAAGGGAGGAGCGACATCAGAACCTGGATTTACCGGGTCAGCCTGAACTACTGCATCAACTTCAGCCGCCGGAGGAGCCGTGAGCGCAGGCGGATGGACCGCGGCATCGGTCCGGACCCGGACGGCAGTCTCGAGCGGCACTTGCAGGTAAAACAACTCTATAATCGAATCAACCGGCTGGGACTGGTGGACCGGAGCGTCGTCCTGTTGTGGCTTGAAGGCCTGAGCTACGACGAGATTGGGGCCATCCTGGGCATTTCGGTCAAGAATGTCTCATTCAAGTTGGTCCGTATCAAGGAGCAACTCAAAAAGATGTCTGACAATTAAAAACAAGAATCGTATGGAAAAGAGCATGGAACGAGAGCTGCAGATGCTGCGGGCGGATTACAACGAGCTCAAGGGGGAGCTGAAAGCGCAGCAGGTGGTCAACGAGCGTTTCTTCAGGATGGTGAGGCGGCGTCCGGCGCTGGCCGTCACGAAGGAGATTCGGAACCGGATGATGCTCGACATCGTGACCGTTCCGATGGTTGTTCTGATTTGCCGGTTCGGCGACTGGCCGATGTTGTTCGGCGGGCTGGTTTCGCTGTGGGCCGTGGCCGATTTGTGCGCCACGGTGTGGATGAACCGCAAGCTGGGGATGGACAATCTGCTCAGCGGCGATGTGCGGTCGGTTACGGAGAAGATTTCGGGCTACCGCCAGTTCTACCGGGGAATGTTGCTGGTGTGCATTGTCCCTCTGGTCGCGATGCTTGCCTACATCTTCATGCGGCTCTATGCCCTGGCGGAGAGTCCCGATGCGGTGCAGCTTATCGTCATGTCGGGTGTTGTCTTCACCTCGCTGGCCTGTGCCGTGGCCGTGTCGCAGTACAGACGGCATGAGCGAAACTGCCGGGAATTGATGGCGCAGTTCGAGGAGCGCTGACCTCCTCGCAAAACATTCATGGACGGTTGCGGGCATCGGCAGACGGTGCCTGCAACTGCCGTTTCGGACCGGGATTCAGTCTCTTTTGTCCGATGTACGGCGCGTCCGCAGACGAGGGGGAGGTTCTCCGCTTCTGTTGCGGCGGCCTGTCCTGCAGCGGAGTACCGGCGTGTCGTAGCGGTCCCCCGACGATGTTTTTTGTGCTTCGCAGAGTTGTTTTCGGGGGCAAAAGATGTAAATTTGCAGGCATTTTACTGCGTTTATGGATTTTTTCAGCGACCTGTTCCAATACGGCTATCTCTCGAATGCCTTCATCGCCTGCATCCTTTCGGGCATCACCTGCGGCATCGTCGGCACTTACGTCGTCTGTCGGCGGATGGTCTTTCTGGCGGGAGGCATCACCCATTCGTCGTTCGGCGGACTGGGCATCGCCTTCTATCTGGGGGCCAATCCGATTCTCGGGGCGATGCTCTTCGCCGTCCTTTCGGCGCTGGGCATCGAGTGGGCCTCGACGCGGGGGCGCATCCGTGAGGATTCGGCCATCGGCATCATCTGGTCGGTGGGCATGGCCGTCGGGGCGCTCTTCATGTCGCTGCGGCCGGGTTATACCTCGGGCGACCTGTCGGCATATCTTTTCGGCAGCATCGTGACGGTGACCGACGGCGACGTCGGGGCGCTCGCCGTGCTGACAGCTCTGCTGGTTGCGGGGGCGCTGCTCTGGCTGCGACCGGTCATGTATGTCGCCTTCGACCGCGAATTCGCCCGCAGCCGCGGCATCCATACGCGTGTGATTTCCTACCTGCTGGCGGCGCTCATCGCCGTGACCATCGTCCTCTCGATTCGCATCATGGGCATCGTGCTGCTCATCTCGCTGCTGACCATTCCCGTGGTGATTGCCAACAGTTTTTCGAAGTCGTTCCGGCGGATTGCCCTCGTAGCTCCCGTCGTGGCCGTGGCGGGCAACGTCGGAGGCCTGGTGCTCAGCTATGGCCTTGAGGTGCCTCCCGGCGCCGCCATCATCTTCATCCTGACGCTGCTGCTTGTGGTCGCACGGCTGCGGGCGTGGTGGCTCCATGCGTCGCGCCGCGCCGGTCGCTGAGCATCGCGCCGACGGGCGCTTCGGTATTCGGCGCCGGAAAGGCGGCGGATAGTCTGCCGAGAACTCCGTTAATTCGTTTTTTTGTACTATCTTTGTGCCTGCCGTAGTCCGGCGCCAACAAACGACCGTGGAAGCGTAGCATGAAAACCATCTACAAACTCATCCTGAAGTCCTACCTCGGACCGATGATTATGACGTTCTTCATCGTGATGTTCGTCCTGATGATGAACTTCGTGTGGCGCTATATCGACGAGTTGGTGGGCAAGGGCCTCAGCGCCGGCATCATCATCGAGCTGATGTCCTATGCCATGGCCAACATGATTCCCCTGGGTCTGCCGCTTGCCACGCTGCTGGCCGCCATCATGACGATGGGCAATCTGGGCGAAAACTACGAGCTGCTGGCCATGAAGTCGGCCGGCATGTCGCTGCCGCGCATCATGCGGCCGCTGCTGGTGGTGGTGGGCATCATTGCCGTGGGCAGCTTCTTCGTGAGCAACAACCTGGTGCCCTACGCCAACAAGAAGATGTACAGCATTCTCTACGACATCCGCCAGCAGAAGCAGACCATCGAATTCCAGGACGGACTCTTCTTCAACGGCATCGACAACATGTCGATTCGCGTCGGGCGTCAGGACCCCGAGACGCACCTGCTGCGCGATGTGCTGATATACGACAACCGCCAGGTGAACGGCAACATGAACACCATCGTGGCCGATTCGGGCTACATCCGCCTGTCGGACGACAAGAAGTTCCTGCTCGTGACGCTCTTCTACGGCGAAACCTACGAGCAGACGCGTAACAGCCAGTGGTACACCAAGAGCACGTTGCGCCACCATACGTTCGACATGCAGGACCAGAAGATTTCGATGGACGGCTTTGCCATGGAGCGCAGCAATTCGGACCAGTTCTCGAACAGCCAGACCAAGAATATCAACGAACTGCAGCACGATATCGATTCGCTGGAGGTGGAGGTCAATTCGGTGACCAGCCGCTCGTACGAGCCGCTGCTCAAGGAGCAGATTTTCGTCAAGGACAATTCGGTGCTGCCGCAGCCCGACAGCCTGCGGGTCGACAAGAGCGGCTACGCCAACATGTATGTAATCGATTCGCTCGGGTCGATGCCCGTGCGCGACAAGGAGCGTGTATGGAGTCAGGCGCGTACGCTGGCCAAGAACTCGCGCAACATGTTCTCGTTCGACGAGTCGATGTCGAAGGATGCGCTCAACCTGCTTTACCGCAGCAAGGTGGAGTGGCACCGCAAGACGTCGCTTCCCGTGTCGATTGTCATCTTCTTCCTCATCGGTGCACCGCTGGGGGCCATCATCCGCAAGGGCGGCCTGGGCATGCCGATTGTCATCTCGGTCATCTTCTTCGTCATCTACTACATCATCAGCATCACGGGTGAGAAACTGGCCAAGGAGGGCAGCTGGGAGGCTGTCTACGGCATGTGGCTGTCGACCTTCATCCTGACGCCCATCGCCGTCTACCTGACCTACAAGGCGACGAACGACTCGTCGCTGCTCGATACCGACTGGTATGCCGGTCGCATCAAGGTGCTCAAGGAGAAGCTGCACCTGAATCCGAAATTCAAGTTGAAACGCAAAAAATCTAAAAACCAACCAAATGGCAACGGAGAGCATATTGAATAGCGTCGAGGAGGTCATCGAGGACTTCCGACAGGGCAAAGTGGTAATCGTCGTCGACGACGAGGACCGCGAAAACGAAGGCGATTTCATCGTCGCGGCGGAGAAAATCACGCCCGAAATCGTTAACTTCATGCTCAAGCAGGGACGCGGCGTATTGTGTGCACCGCTGTCGGAGGAGCGCTGCGCCGAGCTTGAGCTCAACATGATGGAGCCCAACAACACCTCGCTGCTGGGTACCCCCTTCACGGTGACGGTCGACCTGCTGGGCGAAGGATGCACCACGGGAGTCTCCATCCACGACCGTGCGGCGACCATCCGTGCGCTGGCCGACCCGAAAACCCGTCCGGCCGACCTGGGCCGTCCGGGCCACATCAACCCGCTGCGTGCGCGTCAGAAGGGCGTGCTGCGCCGTCCGGGCCACACCGAGGCGGCTGTCGACCTGGCCCGTCTGGCCGGTCTGCAGCCTGCCGGCGCGCTGATTGAAATCATGAACGAGGACGGAACGATGGCCCGTCTGCCGCAGCTGCTCGAAGTGGCGAAGAAGTATGACCTGAAAATCATCTCCATCGCTTCGCTCATCGCCTACCGCCTGCGCGAGGAGTCGATTGTCGAGAAGGGCGAGACGGTACCCCTGCCCACGGCGTGGGGCGACTTCATGATTACGCCCTTCAGGCAGAAGAGCAACGGGCTGGAACACGTGGCCCTCACCAAGGGAACGTGGAGTCCCGACGAGCCGGTGCTCGTGCGCGTCCACAGCTCGTGTGCAACGGGCGACATCTTCGGTTCGTGCCGCTGCGACTGCGGCGAGCAGCTTCACGAGGCGATGCGCATGATTGACGAACAGGGCAAGGGTGCCATCGTCTACCTCCAGCAGGAGGGCCGCGGCATCGGCCTGTGCAACAAAATCAAGGCCTACAAGCTTCAGGATGAGGGGCTCGATACGGTCGACGCCAATGTCAAGCTGGGTTTCCGTGCCGACGAGCGCGACTACGGCGTCGGGGCGAGCATCATCCGCGAGCTGGGTATCCAGCACATGCGGCTGATGACCAACAACCCGCAGAAGCGGGCCGGTCTCGAAGGCTACGGCATCACCATCGACGAGATTGTCCCCATCGTCATCGCTCCCAACGCCTACAACCTGCGCTACCTGAAGACCAAGGAGGAGCGCATGCACCACATGCTGGGGCTCAAGGAGCAGCAGTAATCAGGTCGTTTCTACATGACCCCGCGGCAAGGCTGCGGGGTCTCTTTTCCCCATATCCCGGGTGTCCCCTTCGCCGGTGCGGCAGCGTCCGTGCGGCGGTGGCCGCCCGGTCCTAAATCGAGCATCATGGACGCCAAGAATCTTCGCATCGTATTCATGGGTACGCCCGAATTCGCCGTACCCTCGCTTCGGGCCCTGGTCGACGGTGGCTACAATGTCGTGGCCGTCGTGACGACACCCGACAAACCTGCCGGCCGCGGACAGAAGGTCCACCAGAGCGACGTCAAGGTCGCCGCCCTCGAGCTGGGGCTTCCCGTGCTGCAGCCCGAGAAGCTGCGCGCCCCCGAATTCGTCGAGGCGATGCGCGCCCTGCAGCCCGACCTCGGGATTGTCATCGCCTTCCGCATGCTCCCCGAGGTCATCTGGTCGATGCCCCGCCTGGGGACATTCAACCTCCACGCCTCGCTGCTGCCCCAGTACCGGGGTGCCGCTCCCATCAACTGGGCCATCATCAACGGCGAGCGCGAGACCGGCGTGACGACCTTTCTGCTCAACCACGAAATCGACAAGGGTGCCATTCTGGCTCAGGCCCGCATGCCGATTCTCGACGACGACAACGTCGGCACGATGTACGACAAGCTGATGCATCGCGGCACGTCGCTGGTGCTTGATACGGTCGAGCGCCTCGCTGCGGGCGATGTTACTCCCGTCGAGCAGCCTGCCTGCGACGACGGGGCACTGCGCCCGGCGCCGAAAATCTTCAAGGAGGATTGCCGCATCGACTGGAACCGTCCGGGCAGGAGGATTGTCGACTTTGTGCGGGGCCTTTCGCCCTATCCGGCCGCATGGAGCGATGTGGTGCGTGCGGGCGAGAGCGAACCCTCGTCGAGTGTCAAGCTCTTCGCCGTGCACTTCGAGTCAGGCCTGCACGACGAGATGCCGGGCAGCCTCTTCAGCGATGGCCGCACCCTCCGGGTGGCTTGTGCCGACGGCTGGATTTATGCTGACGAACTGCAGATGGCCGGCAAGAAGCGGCTGCCGGTTCGTGAACTGCTCCTCGGCTGGCGCGAGGTCAACGACTGTTCGTTCCGGTAGCAGGAACGCCCGGTCAGGCATGGCACAGAGGTGATTCAGGCGGAGAATTTGCAAAGTTCTCCGCTTTTTCGTATCTTTCATCGAACCAAACCTCCAAAGTCATGATGAAAAAAGTGCTGCTCCCGCTTCTGTTTGTGTTGGGTCCCTTCGTGCTTTCGGCACAGCAGGGCTCCTCCGATGTCCCGTTCAACGGCCTTGTGACGAACCTTTCGGGCAAGGGTGTCAAGGTCCGCGTCTTTGTCAAGAACAGCGACAAACGCACGGTGGCTGACCGCGAAGGCCGGTTCGGACTGACGAACCTCAAACCCAACGATACGCTCCTGTTGCAGTACCGCCGCGAGAAGGTGGAGATTCCGCTCGACGGACGGCGCAGCATCAAGGTGTTGTGGGGAGGGGCCGAACCCTCATACGACGAGGATGCGGAGCTGGTCGACCTCGGGTTCGGCTATGTCAAGCGGCGCGAATATGCCGGCAGTTCGTCGGGCGTCACCGGTGAGATGATGCTCCAGAAGGGATTCACCGACCTGCAGACTGCGTTGCTGACGCTCATCCCGGGACTGCAGCTCATCAACGGCGAGCTGGTTATCCGCGGACAGAGTTCGGTCAACTCCTCCTCGGCTGCGCTGATTGTCTGCGACGGCATGCCCGTGTCGAGCCTCAGCAGCATCAGCATCTATGAGGTCAAGTCGGTCGAGGTGCAGCGCGGCAGCAATATGTACGGCGTGCGCGGCGGCAACGGCGTGATTTTGATTCGTACGCGCGACAAGTAGGGTAGTGCGCACTTCCACTCTCCCCGTCCCGTTCCTTCCTGCGGACCATGTTCTGGCCCGGGCCGTTGCGGCCCGGGTTTGTTTTCTGCGGCAGTCCGGCCTTTAGCCTGCACGGTTGTCCGGTTGTCCGGTTGTACGGTTGTCCAGGCGTTGCCCCGTTGCCCCGTTGCCCTGTCGTTGACCTGTTGACCTGTTGGCCTGTTGGCCCGGTAGCCTGTCTTTCTGGTCGTTCTCCTGCCGGTCCGGCCGTCACAGTCGTCCGGTCGTCAATCAGTCGTCCGGCCGCGCCTCCTCCCTCAAATAAAAAAATACCCGCCGGGAACCGGCGGGTATTTCGTTGCATGCTTCGTACCGATTACTCGGCGAGCAGAATCTCGAGCATCTTGATGGCTGCCGTGGCAATCGGCGTACCGGGACCGAAGATGGCGGCGGCGCCGTCGCGGTAGAGCTCGTCGTAATCCTGGTGAGGAATCACACCGCCCACAATCACGATGATGTCCTCACGGCCCAGCTTCTTGAGCTCGGCAATCAGCTGCGGAACCAGCGTGAGGTGACCTGCGGCCAGCGACGATACGCCCACTACGTGAACGTCGTTCTCGACGGCCTGCTTGGCGGCCTCCTCCGGAGTCTGGAACAGCGGACCCATGTCGACGTCGAAGCCGATGTCGGCATAACCCGTAGCGACCACCTTGGCGCCGCGGTCGTGTCCGTCCTGGCCGAGCTTGGCGATCATCACGCGCGGCTGACGGCCCTCTTTCTTGGCGAATTCGGCGCACAGCTCCTTGGCGCGCTCGAAGGATTTGTCGTTTTTCACTTCTGAAGAGTAAACACCTGAAATGGAACGGATAACAGCTTTGTAGCGGCCTACGACCACTTCGCAGGCGTCGGAGATTTCGCCCAGCGAGGCGCGGACCTTGGCGGCCTCGACGGCCAGTTCGAGCAGGTTGCCCTGCTTGGTCTTCACGCACTCGGTGATGGCGGCCAGCGCCTTCTTCACGGCAGCTTCGTCGCGGTTGGCGCGCAGCTCCTTGAGTCGCTTGATCTGGCTCTCGCGCACGGCCGTGTTGTCCACGGCGAGAATGTCGATCGGGGCCTCCTTCTCCAGACGGTATTCGTTGATGCCGATGATCTTCTCCTCGCCGGAGTCGATGCGGGCCTGCTTGCGGGCCGACGCCTCCTCGATGCGCTCCCAGGCTTTGTGGGCGATCTCGTTGGTCAGCGTCTCGATGTAGTAGGAACCTGCCCACGGGTCGACCTCGCGGCAGATGTTGGTCTCCTCCTGAATGTAGATCTGCGTGTTACGCGCAATACGCGCCGAGAAGTCGGTCGGCAGGGCGATCGCCTCGTCCAGGGCGTTGGTGTGCAGCGACTGGGTGTGTCCCAGCGCGGCG